>Ga0209517_10008503_pt1 | contig 11995 bp, 13 predicted proteins | sample PeaSoiMetSII2010_FD_187695 | JGI IMG/M metagenome (GOLD analysis project Ga0209517, IMG submission 187695) | Peat soil microbial communities from Weissenstadt, Germany - SII-2010 (SPAdes) (version 2) | ecosystem: Environmental > Terrestrial > Soil > Wetlands > Peat | place: Germany...
CGGTCACATCTTCGATGCCGAGGCCCGCCTCGCGAAGACAAAATTGAATCGCGTCGATCGGGAAATCGCCGGTGTGCTTCTTGCGGCTAAAGCGTTCCTGTGCCGCAGCAGCGATGAGCTTCCCGTCGACTACGAGAGCCGCGGCAGAATCATGCCCCTGCGAGATGCGGTACTCCCTCGGTTCCAATCCCGGCCACTGCTCCTGCTTGAAAGGAACAGATGCTTCTAAACCGCTGATTCCTAAGAAATTCACGTATTCCTCTCGCAAGGCAAGGCGCCAACACTCTTCCACATCTTACTGCAGGCAGGCAAGCCAGCAGAAGTTGCTAAGGTACACTAGTAACCAAGGGGGAGCAGTGTTGCTGGTTCCGTGTCCTTGAAGGCAGCCCTGAAGAGACTGCATGTGGTAACCCGTTACTTGGTCTCAGAGCTTGCGCGCTGCATCCGCAATGGAGACTTTACGTCCGCGCATCTGCCGTGGAACAAGCGAAGCGATGCCAGTACCAAGGCGCGGCGCCTGTCACTAGCACTGTGCGGATGTTGTTGGTCATCGGCGAGGTCTACACCGAGAGTGCTATTGGAGCCGACGATACCGGAAGGCTTGAACTCAATCGTATCCTCGGGTTTTAGACCCTCGAACTCGACGAACCCATCGGAAAAGCCGCTGCGATCGAGGACGAGGGCGTGTGACTCCCTTCCAAGGGCAACGGTAATTGTCCTTCCGAGCGTCCAATCAGCGGCTCGCGCTCTGACATTCAGACAGATCGGTCCTTCGAGAGCTTCGTTCAACACGACTCGCGCGACCGGGGTCCCATCCTCCGCTCGCGGGCTGTGATTAGCGTCCGTCCACCTACCCCACGACTCTCTACGTGAGAAGCCATACATATTCCGAACGAAGCTTGGCAGTCCCGGAGCGTCGAACCTGACTCCCTCCTCAGGGGTAGCAACGTAGCGGCTAGGCTTCCAATCGCTCAAAACTTGGTCCATGTAATATGCCCTATACTCCGCACTCACTCTCGGACGTAGCGCGCAAAGTATTGTGGCAGTGTATAGTGCGATAAGGCCGCACACCACTGTCACTTTCACTGACGTCTTTCCCATAGTCGCATCAAATCACAAAACCGGAGATCGAAAACCACAGAATGATCACGACCGACGCGACGCCGCCAGCCAGCCAAAAATACAGCGGGTGCCATAAGGGGCCGCGTTTGAGGACGCTGAAAATGGCGTAAAGAAACGGAGGTTGCCACCACACATATCTCGGCATGCACATCGTATCCGCACAGAGAGGAATGAGGACAGCTCCTGCCAGGAACGCCGCCATTCCAGGCTCGCGACGCAAGAAAAGCCAGCCGGAGGCAACAAGGCCAACTCCGGCGGTGAGTGCCCAATACTTCACCCACCCATGCTCACGAAGGGAGTGCGCCAGCACCACGAAAGGGTTCCCCATCTCTCTGTGCCAGCCGACTTGTGCGTGGAGAAACCCCAGCGCGTCGCCGGCGTGATGGTACAGGTAGAGCATGTAGAGAGCAACGCCCGCAGGGCACAACAGCAGCCCAAGAAAAATCGTCAAGGCGTCATCACTCTTGCCCCCGCCCCGCCTAACCCTCCCAAGACACGCAATGAGATATGATAACGCAAACAGGCATCCAACCATCCGAGTAGCGGATAGAAACCCGCCAGCAATTCCGGACGATATCCAGCGGTTTTGCTTTAGTAAAAAGAATGCCAGCGCAGCGAGAGCAAAGTAGAGTGGCTCACTGTATCCTACGTGGGCATAGATGACGTAAGGGTTAAACGCAACCAAACTGCCGGCCATGAGGTAGTCATAAGTACTATTCAGCTCTTCCCTCACCATCAGCAAGAAACATAAGATCGAGGCATAGAGAGTACATTTGCTTGCGACAATGAGTGCTAACGCGCTAGAAAGGTGTAGCACATACTTCAGGGGCGCTGCGGACAAGGGAAACAACGGGAAGTCCACCCAATTTACGCGGATCCCCTGGCGACCGGGCTCGAAATCATAACCGTCGTCCACCACCGACTGGAACCATACACAGTCCCAACGGCAAAAATCCGCGGTTTTGCCATGGTCGGTGCCAAGCTCCCAGGGGACGGCCTTTCCCACTCCCCACACAAACGCGTTGCTCGCGACGAAGAGAACGAGCGCGACCCACCACTCTCGATGCCCCCGCAGCCAGCCGCTCGCTTCCCTCGATGATCGAACGTGCATAATGTTTAGTCCGCTTTTGCGCCCCAGCGCGCCAACTTAAGCCGGTGCGCTGCCCACCTCGGCTCGGTCTAGCTCACTTGCGGGAATACGATTCATGAGTGAAACACAGGAGAGCGAAGTACGTCCCGCTCAACAAAGCTGGCAGCTCATCAGCCAAAGAAGATTGAGGAGTAATTCCATTGTGCGCTAGGGTAGTGCGTCACAACTAACAAACTTTATCAATCCGCACGCGTCTTATGATGGAAGGAGACGGTTGCGGATACGCATAGCCCCTTGTCGTTACGTTGAGCCCGGAGCAGCGGACGGTGTTGGAATCCCGAGCCCGGAGCCGCTCCCTTCCGGTGCGAGTGGTGGAGCGCGCTCGCATCGTGTTGTTGGCGGCCGCAGGCTTGCAGGACAAGGGAGAAAAGCCAGATTCAGGCTCTGGATCGGACCCAACCCGGCTGGCCGCTGAAACGCGTCCACGGACAACACCAGCGCATGTTCGGGAGGATTCAGGTAGAGGCCGACGATGTCTTGTTCGCCGCGCTGAATACGGCCAACGGCGAAGTCTATGGCCTCTGCCAAGAGCGCCACCGGCTGGACTGGACCCCTGGGCTGAGACAATCAGTTAAGCGACATTTCGGGTCACGACGCGTTGCCGGAGGCGGGCGTCAACCGTGGGCTTGCGACCGGGCCGGGGCGCGTCTTTGTCCAGCCCCGCCACACCCAGCGCGAGGAAACGCTTGCGCCAGCGCGAAACTTTTTTCAGTGTAGTGGCCATGCGGGCGGCGATTTCCATGAACGTCATGAACAGGTCGTTTCTTCCCTTTTGATTCCACTGCCTTTCCAGCGAAAAGCATGAGCACCAGGCAGGTATGCACAAGAAAGACGAGAATTCCCCAAAAGCCCAGCGGGACGAGGTTCAAGGGCCCGAGTCGCATAATTCCGCGAAAATACGTAAGATGGCCCACGAGAACGAAAAGCACTGCCATCGCCCCAAGAAATCGAGGTTCGAGTTATTCGCGGCCTACATTTTCAATTTCCGGTCCTCTCGAGAAACAGACGATCGTTGCGAAGGAATACCGCTCCTCACCGGCGGAGTCGAAGTGTTCAGTTTGCCCTTGAGGGGCGACTATAACCACTCTCCGCTAGTGCGGCCGCTGTTTGCCGGAGAGATCGTACAAGTAGGCGGCTGCCCCGCTTGCTTGAACGCTGTCCAGTCTTGTGCCCATGCTGTCGAGATAGTCAAGGAACAGTCGCTCCTCGTCGACTCCACCGTCGCGGTAGACGTGAGAGAAGAGGATCCAGACCCTGGGGTTGCCGCGAAGCTGGTCGAGTTCTCGCCGGTACTTGGCCCAGTCCTCGCGCGACTCAACGCCTACGATCCGCGGCATCGAGACGATCTTGCCTTCGAAGGTGTAATACTTTAACGCCGGCTCGGCGTCGTAATAGCAGTAGAGGATGTCGCCTTCCGTGCGGTGTTTCTGCACATATTCGATCACGGGCCGGATTTCTTCGACAAAATGGGGTTTGCGCAGGGTTTCAGCGGCGTCTTCCAGCGGATGGAAAAACAGTAAAATGACAATCAGAGTTCCGAATCCCGGCAAGACACTCCGAGTCTTCGTTTGGATCGCTCCCAATCCCGCCCCGATCAAAAGAAGAACGAAGGAAACCGCGAAGAGAAGTAACCGTCCTCGGAACGGATAACGGTGAAGAGCGGAGGCAAGCAAGGCAAGAAGAATTGGCAAGGTCAACAGCAGCAGCTTTTCCGAGTGCTCCCGAAATATTTCTCTCGCTCCGAAGATGGCTGCAGCCGTGGCAATACCGGCAAACGTGAGGCCTACTGGGTTGTCGCACATCCCCAACCATGCGTTCACGAACCACCGAACCCTCGAGATAGACAAAGGCAGCGGAGCGAACGCGCCATTCCAGTAGCCCATCAGCCACTCATCGCGGGCCAGGCTCCGCAGCGAGATGAGGTAATAGGCTCCGAAACTCAGACAGGTGACGATCGCAAAGAAAACCCAGCCAACGGGGAAAGACTTGTCGCGCTTGCCGATTCCAACCCAGAGCCAGACGATTCCGATGGCCGCGACGACAAATGCCGCCGGTTGTGAAAACCAGATAGCCAGGCCGGCAATGATCGAGAGCGCAACGGCTCTCGTGGCGGTGTTTTCTCCAACGCTCATGCGGCTTGCGGCCAGAAGCAAAACAAGGGTCACAGCGACGTCGCTGGAATACTGCTTGGCCTCGCTGGAGTAATAAATAAGCGGACCACAAATGGAGAATAATCCCACCGCGATCGGCACGGCTTCCGGAGCCACCAACCTGCGGGCTGCGGCGGCGAACAGGAAAAGGCTGGCGATTCCGGCGACCAGCGGAATCAGACGAAGGGCCATTTCCCCCGATCCCAAAAACCGCATTACAGTTTTTTCCAGCATCAGGAAACCGAGCGGCGCTCCCTGGTGATAACCCAGGGGCTTCAGCAACTCGGAAGGCGTTCGGCTGATGAGGTTCAAAACCAGCAGGCTCTCATCGAGCCACAGAGAGCGGTTGAAAAAATATTGCCGCAGCCGGAGCACAACTCCGAGGGCCAGAAAGAGATGGACGAAGTTGGCACTGCTGGCCCAGAGCCCGAGCGGCGATTCTGCCATTGAGCGCGGAGCGTCCCGCCTGTTATCTGTGTCGACCGAGAAGAGCAAGATCGTTTCCTAAATCATTTGCTAAGGAGTTCACTTCAAATCAAGCGAAACTGATGTTGAATTGGTTTTCGCAGTTTCGGGGTGAGCGAGCCGATAACACTCCTGGATTTCGCCGAGCTGGCCCCAGACTTTCAGCTTTGCAGCAAAGCGTCGGCTGGGTTCCGCTGTAAACATCCAGCGCACCCTCCGCGCGGCGAGTCTCCGAAACAAAGATAGCGGCACGGGCACGACAGACCACTTTGTCTTGTGGAATGCCCTATTCCCACACATCCGCCCTGCCTTTGTCGAACCACCACCGCAGGAAATATTTAGTCCTCAGTCGATTCTCGGGGACGGAGAGTGGTAAACAATCGCCGAGGGTTCGCAGTGTAGCCTCTCTCCCGCCTTCAGGAGGCGATTCCCGAACTCCGTGTCCTCGTTGTGAATCTCGCTGCCGGGACGCGGGCCGAGATCGGTGCGAAACCACGCATATCGCTCAAATACACTTCGTTGAAACGCCATGTTTGTGCCGAAAGGCGCTTCGTAAAGCGGCCTAGGTTCAACTCTCAAATCAAACATGGCGAGCGGCGCGAGTCCGCACCGTTCCTTCGTTGGCAGCCAATGTGGCGGTCAACTCGATCGGGCCGGCTCGAACCATGACCGGTATTCAGTCACCCTTGCCCTCGAACGTTACAACGCTATTTCCCGGGATGGTGTACGTAAAAATGGTACCGTTCGAGTTGAGTGCGAGCGGGGTTTGGGACGCCAGGGACGCCGAGGCCGAAGTAACCCACGGAGTCACTTTCGAGCGCTCTGAGGTAATTCCATTGAGCGCAAATGGCTGATTCCGAACTGGAGAACTGCCCATCGCCTTGGATAGAACCGGGACGAAGTCGTGGATTTGCTTTCCCGTCCATCTGCACGTGTCGTAGCTTGGTTCTCTACGTCCGGCTCGTTTTGAACGGACATAGCTTCGATGGAAACCCCACTGTCCGGTTTGGGACACGGGATCGTGCATGCGCTCGCGGAGTTGCTGCTTAACCTGTCGCAGCTTGGCTCGCATGGTGGAGCAAGGCGGTGAACTTCATCTCCTTATTTTCCCTGGCTACTTTCCGCACGCCAGCCAGCCCCTGGGACACACGTTCCCCGCTCTGTGTCGGGTGCGTGTTAGGTTGACCAGCGTTCTCCTTGATCAGGGGCCTTCCCTCCTCACTCTCCGCCGACGGTTTCCCGTCTTTGTTCGATTGATTCATAGGTACTATGCCGCTGTGTGACTCCTCGGGGACGTACATGCGAGCCGTGTGGCTTTTGCCTTCGCCCGCCGGCCTGCGGCTGACATTCTCCGCAGGCATCTCCGAGGTCTCCCGGTTCTCGTGCATGAAGTTTCTAGGCGTGCCTGGGGTCTTCGACTACGCCGGACTGAACAAGGACTCGCGCTATCTCCCCTGTTCATGTTGCCTTCCGCGCATATTAACCGCGTCGGCGTCCGGGTTGTAAGTTTTCGCAGCTCAATAGCCCACCCCGCCTATCCCCTGTCTACGCTTCACTGAGTTCCTCGCGGTATCAGCGCAAGACCCGGGGCCGAGCGGATCGCTAGTCCTTTCCCGTAAGAATTTTGCATCCTCCGCTTCATGTCGGCTTAGCCGGGCGCACCAATAACTCCTTGGCGATCTCTCGCACCAGGTGCAACCGGTCAATTTCCTCCCCTAGCGTCTTCAACCGTGCAGCGTGAGATCCGTGATCCGAGGTTGCTCAGCCAAACCCGATCGTCCGCGAACTGACCCATGCTTCCGCCGGTTGCCCTGCGGCTTCCCACCACCAAATCAAGACGATTCGCCTTGTTGTAGTCCAACATGCTGGGCAGAATTCTTTCATCGTGCTGCATATCACCGTCTATGACGGCGATGTAAGGAGCGGGAGTCGCCAACATGCCTTCGATGCACGCCAAAGACAGCCCTCTGCGGCCGATGCGATCGAGAACTCGTATTCTCCGGTCCGTCGAAGCCATCTCGCGAATGCGATCGGCGGTACCGTCGAGCGAGTTGTCGTCCACGAAGATGACTTCCCACTGAATGCCGGTCAGCGCGGTTTTGAGTCCTGACACGACTGCCGACACGTTCTCCCGTTCGTTAAACGAAGGCACGATGACAGCCAACTCGATCTCGCGTTCGAGCTTTGTTCCGTCCGCCATGACTTCGGCAGAACCGTCGTCCACTTCGGTGCTAACCTGACGCGAATTCATTATTCTCTTTTCTGGGCGCCTTTCGGGAGCTTTTCCGACCGACTTGATTCAGGTTCAAATCCAATCGTGCCCGTCACTCGTGCAGGCGATAGATCTGCACGCTGTCTCCATCCGGCGTTGTTTTGGTAAAGACGAGTTTGACATTCTGGTCCGGTATCCCTTTCTCCATCCACTCGTTCACATAGGGGAATACCTGAGCGTTCGCGGATTGCAGAACAACAAAATCCGGCTTTTTCTTTTCGATGTAGCGCAAGGCCGTGTCGCTATCACAGTAGGGCAGCGGCCAATCGGCCGCACTCGCGTAGAATCCAATCGCCGGATTCGCGTCCATCACCAGCGGGTGCTGGAGATTGAAGTTGCGGATGATCCTTCCAATCTGGTTAATAAACGGGTCTCCCCGACGCACTGTTATGTCCTGCTCCTGCAATCGGACTTCCGACTTGAGGTGCAACATGGTGTGCGCTTCCAACATCAGGCACGCCCCCGTAATGCCAGCGGCAGCGCAGCCCGCCAACACCGTGCTTAGCAGCACAAAGCGATGCTCTCCATCTGTCAGATTGAGCAGAATCGCTCTCACCGAATCGAACAGTCGCACTATACCGTAGCCGGCGAACGGCAGTAGAAAGGTAAGGAACGGAAAGACGAACCGGTCGTGGAAGGCATGCAGCGAGAACAGCGGCACAATCGAAGACATACCGGCGACGAACAAGAACACCCTTCGCGCAAGCGCGTCGCGATCAGTCGTTGCACTCAGCGTACCGATCCCCACCAGCAGAACGAACAAAGCTCCGCCAAAGAGCCGCGACTCGAGAATGGTCGTCAAAAGGCGCTTCACATTCACCGTCGCTCCGTGCATCGCGAGCCACAACACCTTGCTGGTCGAGAGTTTTGTCTGGCGAATCATGGCCAAGTCCGACTGATTGCTCAGCCCAACGTCATTCAACTGCGGATCGACGGCAAAGAAAATCTCTCCCGGAGGCAGTCCCTGCGCCCATCCCCGGGCTTCCACATAATTGCTCACGCTCTTGGCTTCGAGACGAGGTCGGCCCGTCTGAATCGAAAGCCAGGTGATGTATGGAACGATGGTCACTCCGAACGCCAGCAGCAGGTACGCGATCGCTTTCAGCCGTAACCGGTCACGCCCGCGCCAGCAGATAAAGAGGGCCGTCAGGACAACGTAGATAGAGGCTTCCGGCCGTGCCAGGTAGGCCAGCCCGAACGAGATTCCCGCCAATGCGCAGGCTAGTTTCGAACGCGGCCACACCTGCAGAGCGAAGTAGATTCCGGCAGCTTGAAAGGCGAGATAGACGGGTTCGGACTGAACCGTGCCGGAAATCGCAATCAGCGGAGGACTCAACGCTGCGACCATGCCCGTGACGATGCCGGCCGCCTCATCGAATACGCTCCCAGCGATGAGCATCATAGGAACAATCCAGAGGCTCCCGAAGAACACGGATACCAGCCTGCCCGCCAGTTCCGAGTTCTTCACAACAGCGCAAGCGGCTGCAATCAACGATGGATAAAGCGGCGGATATAGCAGCTGCTTGCCCACCTCGCGCATACCCACGTAGCCCCGGCCGGAAAGCAGATTCTCCGCGATGCGCGCGTAGTAGACTCCCTCGGATTCAATGCTTCGTGGCCAGTAGTGAATCCACACCAACCGCAAGAACAGCGCGGCGGCAAAAGTCGCGACGACCGAGATCAGGAACCCGCGAGAATACGGCAACGAGCGTTGGGGCTCGGTGCTCTCAGGTTTCCGCCGGACTGTAGCAGTAGCGCTCAAATCAGGTTTCTCCTCTCCAGGGCACGGGTCGACAGCCCCATCTCTTAAAAATACACTTTCGTCGGCACCCATCGCTCACTGGTACCTGCGATTGACCAGCTTGATTGGGCGACCTGAAAGATATTTCTCGATGCCTTCGTCCAATGCGTCGCGATAACACGGTGAGCTTCGGAAACGGCCTGGCAGTATGCTCTATGTCGGAATCGCTGTGGGAAAACCTTACAACAAAAGCAGGTGCCATCACGCCCCGGGGATCACCTCCCCCATGAAGAGGTGCGAAAGGCCTGTGACGGCCGCCGCTGCTGGTCGCGAGTAGTGAAGACGAGATTGCAGGAACGTCCCAACAGCTCAAAGTAGCCTGCTAAATGAACGCATGCCGAAGCACCCAACCCAGTGTCTTGCGACCAATGCTCGCGCTAGCGGCAAAGCGGCAGCGCGGTAAAACACGACTCCAATACAAGTACCGAGCGTATTGGTAATGACATCTGTGACACCAGAATTTCGCGTGGGAAGATGGGCCTGGAGGACTTCAATCGTGAGACTGACTACTGATCCAGAAATCACTGTTGCGACTCCTGCCCAACTCATTCGTCGCGCCGATGAGAAGTAGGCGTGAAAGAAAGCACCTAAAGGAACGAAGCCAGCAATGTTGATCACGACGTCTTTCAGATAGCTCCATTGTCCGTGGAATTCCTTCCACGGCGGCTCTAGAAGAGTCTGATCTAGAACCAGGTACCGTTCTGGAATATACAGATCGACGCCCGATCTGACCTGGTTATGAAGGATTGTTCCCGAGTGCTCATCAAAGAGGTAAAGTGCAAGCGCGCTCTCATTCTGGGCAACCGTAGGCTTTCCCTTCTGCGTCCAGTCCTCATAGTGTTGGGTAACCTGTGCCGCGTCGAGTTCGCTTCGGTAAATAGCTAAACCTCGCAACCGACCGGACCAGCTATTGTTCTGGAAAGGCGAGTTGGCAATTATGAGTTCCCCGGCTAGATCTTCAATGGAAAGCCGGAATCCCAACGACCTGGTTACCAAGTGGCCGTCTATGTAGACTGCTGTGTTTAGCCCGTCTGATGTAACTGTCACGAACAATCGCTTTTTTCGAAAGACTCCGTTCGCAAACATTCCCGCGAACTGCTCTCGATGATGCAGGTCCTCGATGTCACGTTGCAATGCAAGATCGGTGTGACTTTGGTGCAGCGAGAACAGCCGGCGAGGAAAGGGGCTGTAGAATGCAACCAGAGTACCAGCATTCCGAGGGAGAGCTGGTTCCAACCAAATCTCAAGGCTGCAAGATGGCCCGTCCGAACTCGCGCTCTCAAATATGCCGGAGCTCAATATCGTGCCGTAATCACCGAAACGGAGACCGTTCTCATTGTCCAACCAATGCACCTGATTCTTGGGAGAATGAAAAGGCCAGAGTCCGGCGACCAGAATGCCGCATAAGGTCAACATCGCAAGAGCACCTATGGCCTGTCGCGGAATAGGTTGCGGCAAACCCTCCTTTCTAGACTTACCGCGCACAGAACGCCTGCGATTGGGCCCTGAAACAAGGGGCAACACGCTCCAACTTCTCTCGTCGATTCACCTTGAACTCCCAGACTCAACCGGACAGTAGTAGCAGAGGACGCTAAGAGGAGATGCCGCATCATAGGGCGGACTTAGAGGAAACATGGAGCCACACTCTCGGCGGAACTCTTACTAGACTCTTCCGCCGCTCGCTTCACTTTGCGTCCGGGGTGCGTTTGTACCCTTCGCTTTGTGGTAGAGTTCGACGATCTTTCCAACCTCATACCATATCCGGCACTTGAGATAGAATCTACGCTGGGAACCCACGGTTAGCACCCATCGGGGAGTCGTTAGGACTGTCCTGGCAAGGACTTTCATAATCTCCGTGGTGCTTAGGCTCTTTTCACTTTCTCGAACCGAACCTCGCCCAAGGTCGAACCACCACGCTAAGAAAAACTCTTTTCGCACCCTGCTTTGATGGACTTCATGGTATACGATCGCTGACGGTGCGTAACGCAAGCGCTCTCCGCCCGCCATCAGCCGACGACCAAACTCTGTGTCTTCAAATCGCATTTCGCTATTAGGGCGGGGGCCCAAGTCGGTCCGGAAATATCCGTATCTGTCAAACATTTCCTTGCGAAAGGCCATGTTGGCCCCATAGGGAGGATCTTTGAGTTCGCCAGGCACATCGCCCGGGTCGCAGTAGGCACAAAGTGCACCGGCAAGATTATACGGACCATCGAGCGCAAGCCAGCGGGGAGGCACAAAGCCGCGCATCGGAAGAATGCGTCCCCCGGAGCCGGCCCATTGGCCGTCGTGCAGAGCCGATGTTAGATTCTGGAGCCACGTCGGTTCGACTGTTACGTCGTCGTCAAGGAAGGCCAAAATATCTCCTCGAGCTTCGCCGATCCCGGCGTTGAGCGCATACGATTTACCTTGCCGCGGTTCAAATAGGTAACGGAAACGCCCAGGATATCGGCGGCAGAAGTCCTCCACCACGTCCCGCGTTTGGTCGCGCGAGTTATTGTCCACTACCAGGACCTCCCACTCAACCGACCCGGGAAGGGTTGAGGCAGCGACGCCATCCAGCGCCTTTAGCAAGCTCTGGCAACGGTTATAGGTGCACAATATAACAGTGATCGTCACAGGGCTCCGAGAAGTTACATATCCGCTAACTGGAGGTTGGCTCACTCGTGTCTCCGCAGGATCTCCTTGATGTTGGAGCAGCTCCTGACTTTGCACGTTGTTCTCGTCCCAGAACACGGGCCTCGATCGCTTGACCACGTAGATAATTGAAGCGCCAGCGAGAGCGAATAAGTGCTCTCTGTTTGAAGAGTACGCATGCCGCGCACATAAAGAGTCCTTCCCTGGGAATGTCCACGAAAAGGTGTCGCGGCATGCCAATCCACAGCTTCGAGGCCGGAGCCATTCGATACCAGCCGCGTCCGTAACGAATCGCGCGTTGTAAAATCCAGGCCTTGTTCAGTTGCTCCTTACGTACAAAATGTTCCACCACCGCGCCCTGCACATGCCAAGCCTTGTGTCCTTGCCGACTAAGCCTTAGG
>Ga0209517_10008504_pt1 | contig 11994 bp, 11 predicted proteins | sample PeaSoiMetSII2010_FD_187695 | JGI IMG/M metagenome (GOLD analysis project Ga0209517, IMG submission 187695) | Peat soil microbial communities from Weissenstadt, Germany - SII-2010 (SPAdes) (version 2) | ecosystem: Environmental > Terrestrial > Soil > Wetlands > Peat | place: Germany...
TTCCCCTGGCTGACGGTCGGACAAAACGTCGAATTCGGCATGAAGATGAAGGGAATCGCAAAAGCTGAGCGCAATGAGAAGACCGCTTACTACTTGCGGTTGGTCCATCTGGCGCAGTTTAAAGACAGCTACACGCACCAGCTTTCGGGAGGCATGCGGCAGCGAGTGGCGTTGGCGCGCGCTCTGGCGTCGGAGCCTGATGTGCTCCTGATGGATGAGCCGTTCGCGGCGCTCGACGCGCAAACCCGCGACCTGCTGCACGACGAACTGGAGCGCATCTGGTCGGAGACCGGGCGCACCATTATTTTCGTTACTCACAATGTGCGTGAAGCAGTGCGGTTAGGTGACCGCGTGGCACTGCTGACCTTCCGTCCGGGACGGGTGAAACGAGAATTCCTCATCGACTTGCCGCGTCCGCGTCAGCTCGAAGATGTCACCGTGGCGAAGAGTGCGCGCGAGATTCTCAACGATCTGCGCGAAGAGATCAACAAATCCCTGGAGGAGCAGTACGGTCGTGAAGCGGTTCGCTAAACATGCCATCTTCTATTCGGTGCTGGTTGGGGTGTGGATCATCCTGGCCAAACTGAAGATCTGGCCGCCATACGTTTTTCCGACTCCTCAGGGCGTGCTGGACTCGCTGTGGGCTGGTTTTGCCGACCACAGTTTCTGGATCGCGATGGCAGTGAGCATGAAACGTATGCTGCTCGGCTACAGCCTCTCGGTAGTGCTTGGCATGGTGCTGGGACTGGGCGTGGCCAGCAACAAGTTTCTGGAAGAAACCATGGGCGGACTGTTGGTCAGTTTGCAGAGTTTGCCCAGCATTTGCTGGTTGCCGCTGGCGGTGCTTTGGTTCGGGCTGACGGAGAAAGCCATTCTTTTCGTGGTGGTCATGGGTTCGCTGCTTTCGGTCACGATTGCCATGGAAACCGGACGCCAGCAGATCCCGAAAATCTACGGCATGGCTGGCCGCAATCTCGGTGCCCGTGGCTTCAAACTGTTCTGGTACGTCCTGCTGCCGGCGAGTCTGCCGTACATTCTCTCCGGCTTGAAGCAGGGATGGGCATTCGCATGGCGGTCACTGATTTCTGGGGAAATGATTTTTGTCAGCCTCGGACTCGGTCAATTGCTCATGATGGGCCGCGATCTCAATGATATGAGTCAGGTGATCGCAGTGATGATTTTGATTATCGCGATTGGGTATCTGGTCGACGGTCTGGTGTTCAAGACCATCGAACGCCGGTTGCAGCACAAGTGGGGGTTGGCTCCGGCTACCTGAGCAGCACGAAAAGCCGCGTTTCCGCCCAGTTTCCGGTTCCGCAATGAAAAGACGAGAGTTGGGCGAGGGTATGGCAGTAATACAAGTTAGTCCATAGACATAGTATTAGCGAGCCGAACATGCTGCTGGCTTTCATGAAATCCGCGAGATTGTGAATTTGTTAAAGACGAACGGGTTCTCGGTTCCGGCCTACGCCGGCGCCAGGCTCTTAAGTTTCTACCCAGGAGAAAAACGACAATGAAATCGCTAGCTTGCTTCCTCGTATTGGCTTTGGCGGTGGCTGTCTCGGCGCAGACAGACGCCCAACCCAAAGCCGGTGCGAAAACAACCACCAAGTCTGCAACCGTCAGTGCGAAGGAAGTACAAGAGTTGCGCGAAGCGCTGGCGGCGCAACAGCGCCAGACCGAGCAACAAAACCGGCAACTCGAGCAATTGAGGTCGCAGGTACAGCAATTGCTCGATGCCACCCAGCAGGCCAATGCCAACGCGCAAAAAGCGCAGAGCAGCGTGGATCAGGTTCAAGGCACCGCGGTGCAGGCGCAGCAATCCGCCGCCGAAGCCCAGAAAGTGGCCGATCAGGCCTCTTCGAAGGCGATCGAAGCGACCACCGCGCTGGCCGCGGTCAGTACCCAGACTCAGGAGGACGGCCGGCAGATCAGCGCGCTGCAAGCCGCGCTGAGCCGCTTCCGCTTCAGCGGCGATGTCCGGATTCGGGGCGAGGATTATTTCCAGAAGGGCGTACCCGACCTCAACCAGGCGCGTATTCGCGTCCGCTTCGGCGTTGAGGGCAAGTTGAACGAAGACTTCGTCGGCGGGTTGGCCCTCGCTACTGGAGCTCTAGGCAATCCCACCACTACCAACGAGACCCTTAGCGGCGCCTTCGATCGCAAGACCATCGGTCTGGATCGTGGATACATCACCTACAATCCGGTAGAGCACTCGTGGCTTTCTCTCACCGGCGGCAAGTTTGCCTACACCTGGCAACGGACTTCAGTCACCTTCGATCCGGACATCAATCCAGAGGGCTTCAACGAAAAAGCGTCGTTTAATTTCTCTGGCCCGGTACAGAATTTCACCGCACAGGCGATTGAGCTCCTGTATAACGCAGCCAACGGGAAAACCAGCATCGCGTCGCAGGATTCCTATGCACTGGGGGGGCAAGTCTCGGCGATCCTTCGCTTAGGACCCTGGACTGCCACACCCTCGCTCCTGACCTTGAAGTGGAACCGTCCCGACGCTCTGCTCAGTGAAAGCGCATTTACCACCGGGGCCACGACCACCGGGTTCCTGCCGGCAGGCGCCACCACACCTGTAACCGGAATTCCGATCCCGGGCGAGGGCCAGGGTTGCGCCAAGGGGAACAGTTTTCCCAGCTTCCCATCGTGCGTATTCGCGCCCAATGGTATGACCAACGCCACTTACGTGGATTCGAAGGGAGTCGTGCACTTCTACTCCGAGTTCAACTACGTGGACTTCATCCTCAACAACCAGATTCAGGATGGGATTACGCGCTTCCCCATTAATTTGCTGGTCGAGCTTCTGGATAACCCAGATGCGGCGGCTCATCCGCTTAACAGCAAGGGCGCGGTGATTTCCAGCCTGGGCAGCCAAAACAAGGAGTACGGGTTTGATTTCAGCCTGGGCCAAACCAAGAACAAGAACGACCTCCAATTTGGCTACGCCTGGTACCGCGAAGAGCAGGACGCCGCCATCGCCTCGTTTGTGGAGAGCGACCAGCGAGCGCCCACCAACATCCTACAGAACCGGATCTACGCGCTCTGGAAGTTGCGCGCCAACACGCTCGCCAGCTTCACCTGGTGGCGCGGCCGCGCTCTGAACACGTACCTGGAGAACAACGCTGCCTTGTTCAACAACTACAACACCAGCGTTCCAACTATTAGCAAAGCAGGTCAGCAAGAGGGGTATCTGAACCGCTTGCAGTTTGACCTGATTTACAGCTTCTAGGTCGAAGCACTTACGGTTCGAAACGCTAAACGAAACACTTTTGAGGAGGATTTATATGGATCGCACGAAGCATCTGGCTGCTGTCTTGGTTTTGTTGTTCATTGGGGCAGCAGCCGTGGCACAAGAACCATCTACGCCGCCAGCAGCCAATATCAGCACCGTTCGTGGCTGCCTGGAGGGTCAGCGAGGAAACTACATCCTGGTCGAGGACAATACCGGCGCCGTGTATGTCTTGAAGGGAGTAGGCAATAAACTCGACAAGCAACTTCACCACGAAGTTGAGGTGAAGGGAAAAGCACTGTCTGGCAGTATCAAGACGGGAGTGAGACCTGAGAAATCAGGGAGCAACCCCAGCGATACCGTACACGGGGTGGATGGGGTTCCGCTGCAGGTAGCCAGCGTCGAGACCGACGTGCGCACGATCTCGAAACACTGCAAAGCTGCGGATCAGCAATAGTGTTTCACGGGGTTCTGGAATTTCAGAACCCTGGCGTGCTCAGACCACGATGCAGCCGGCACTGTGAAGTGCCGGCTGCGGTGGTTGTTACTCAGGACCTCGTCCTCGGACGATCTTGCGATAGGGTCTGCAAAGATTCATTCGTGGCCGTTCTCCTATAATTGAGCAATGTTTGTCCCGGAAGAGGCGGGAAGACGATGATCTCGCGACGCGACTTTGTGAAAGCAGTCTCCGGCGTAGTTGCGGCGGCGGGCGCCGTTCATCCCTTGCTCACCTGGGCTGCCCAAGATTCTCCGGTCGTCATTCCCGGCGAGGCGGGGATGATCGTCCGCTCGGCTCGTTTTTTCGATCTGGAGATGCCTCCGGAATTCTTCGATTCCTGGATCACTCCGGCGCCGCATTTCTTCGTGCGCAATCACATGCACGAGCCCAGCACGCTCGACCCTGAAACCTGGCAACTGACAGTCTCGGGCGAGGTCGAGAGGCCGCTGACCTTAATGTTCGCCGATTTGGTCAGAATGGAACCCCACACTGTCACCAACACGCTGGAGTGTGCCGGCAACGGGCGAGCCTTTCAACATCCGCATGTGCCTGGCGTGCAATGGCAAAAGGGAGCAGTCGGCACGGCGCGCTTCAGCGGCCCGCGCTTGCGCGATGTATTGCAGCGGGCTGGGGTAAAGCCCACCGGGAAGCACGTCATGTTTCACGGACTCGACGAAGTGCCCGGGAAAGTGCCTCCGTTCATCCGCAGCATTCCTATCGAGAAAGCCTGTGACGAAGACACTCTGATCGCCATGCGCATGAACGGCGAAGCGCTGACCAAGCATCACGGCTTTCCTGCACGGGCTCTCGTTCCCGGCTGGGTCGGCGCGGCTTCCTGTAAGTGGCTGAGTGAGATCAAAGTCCTCGACAAAGAATTCGACGGCAACTTCATGAAGCCGGGCTACCGCTATCCCAACCATCCGCTGAAACCCGGCGATCCGCTCAACCTGGATGACAGTCACGTGCTTACGGCGCTCACGGTCAAGTCGGTCATCGCCGGTCCCACCGACGATTGGACCTCAAGCTCGCGGTCTATTCACATTCGTGGAGCTGCCTGGGCTGGGGAAGCGGAGATTGTTAAAGTCGAAATTTCGACCGATGCGGGCGCGACCTGGCAAGCCGCGCAACTGGGTCGTGATCGGTCGAAGTATGCGTGGCGTTTGTGGAGTCACAACTGGAAGGCTCCGAAGGCGGGTGACTACGCGATTCTGTCGCGCGCCACGGACAGCCAGGGCCGCACTCAGCCGGAGACTGCCGAATGGAATCCCAGCGGATATCTTTATAACGCCTACGATCAGGTGAAAATCCATGTGCAAAGTTAGTCTGCGATTGGTGATCGCTGTTTCACTACTAGCCCTGTGCTGTTTGCCGATGTTGCGCGCGCAGTCGCCTGAACTGCCTGCTGGACCGGCGCAAGCCAAGGTGACCACTGCATGCACGGAGTGTCATGAGTCGCGCATCATCAGCCAGCAACGGCTCAGCAAAGGCGCATGGACAAAAGAAGTCGACAAGATGATCAAGTGGGGAGCGGTGGTCGATCCCGCCGACCGCGACAGCTTCATCGAATACCTCAATACCAACTTTCCTTCCGACAAAGCCCCAGAGCAGATGCCGCGCGTAGCTTCAGCAAGGAAGCGCTAGGCCCCTGCCTCTTGTTCGGTTTTCGTAACAAAACTGAGTTCTCCGCCGCCACCGTCCCAAAAGTGTGATAAATGAGGCTCGTATAAGAAGGGGAACTCGCCGTGAAATACGGCGCCGTAATTCTCGTTCTATTTTGCTTGACCGCAACCGCCCGCCTTCGCCCAGTTGCCTGCCACTGCCGTCAAACACGTAGTTATCGTAGTTCAGGAGAACCGTACGCCGGACAATCTCTTCGGAGCCGACACCGCATTGGCTCAGTCCGGCGCGAATCTCGCTAGCTCCGGGATGTGCCATAACGCCCCTGTCACGCTTGAGCCCTATGAGTTGGACGCCTGCTTTGACCCGAACCACCAACATGCCCAGGGCTGGGAGGCCATGTGGGACGGTGGCAAGCTCGACGGCGCCTGCGACGTGCGTATCGCCAAAGAATCCTGCATTCCGGTGTCGCCGCCTCCTCCCTACCCCAACTACACCTATGTTGCCAACACGAAGTATGATGGGGTTCACGGCATTCTCGACCCGTATTTCCAGATTGCTGGGGCTTACGGGTTCGCCAACTATATGTTCCAGACTAACCAGGGGCCGAGCTTCCCGGCACATCAATTCCTTTTCGGGGGAACGTCGGCGCCGGATTACTTTGGCGATCCTAAGGGGCAGAGCTGCACAGACCTCCAGGGGAACTCCTACCCCTGCTGGCAATGGTTTGCAGCGGAGAACCCGGGCGGCGATTCCAATGGGTCAGCGGGATGCACCGCTACGTCCGTCGTTGACGATATCGATCCCCTAGGGTACGAGGCCGCCGCTTACAATAAGGGCCTTCCGTGCTACACCCACAACACATTAACTACGCTGCTGGAACAAGCGGGAGTAACTTGGCGTTACTACACCTCGCCACACCCATATTTGCTATGGACGGCGCCGAATGCCATTTCCTCGATATGTGACCCGGTAGTGGGCGGGCAGTGCACCGGAACCGATTGGACGCAGCATGTGGTCCTCGCAGACACCGGGAGCTATGCGGGCGATTATGCTCCCGTTTTGACTGATATCTCGAATTGTGCACTCCAAAGTGTGAGTTGGGTGACGCCAGACGGCACCTGGTCCGACCATCCGGGCACAGGCTCGCCCACGCAGCCGTCGGATGGCGGCCCGTCGTGGGTATCGGCGATTGTGAATGCGATCGGGACCGCCAGCACCTGCGATGGCGGTGCGGGCTATTGGTCTGACACAGTCATTCTGATTACCTGGGACGATTGGGGCGGTTGGTTCGACCACGTTTCGCCGGCGGCATCCGCAGGCGGGCCGGGCATCGGCTACTCCAACCAATCGGCAACGGAATATGTGTATGGGTTCCGCGTGCCCCTGCTGGTAGTTTCAACGTACGCTAGGCAAGCCTATATCTCCGGGCCATCATCGGGTCCAAGCTGTGCCACCGACCACTACTATTGTCATGATTTCGGTAGCATACTTGGATTTGTCGAGTATGTTGCTGGACTTGGAAGCATCAGCCCTAGCTATGAGTATGCCGACTTTTTGGCACCGGATTCGACTAGCAGCGGTTGCTCCCATACCGTCTGCCCGTTCCCGCTAGCAGACTTCTTCACCTCCACTAAGAGTCCGTTCACATCGATCAGCCCAGGGAAATACCAGCCGAAGTGTTTCCATAATCCAAATCAGCCAGGCTGCTGGCCCAATTTCGTGCCAGAGGATCCGGACAACGACGCCGATGACGACTAGGCCGAGTGCGGCAGGATTGAAGGGGACAGGGTGGCCGGCGGGGTGGTGCCTTTTTTGGGGAGCCGTGCTTTGGGCGTCGGCCGGGGCCAACGCGCAGGTGCAGTTCCAGATCGTCCACGCGTTCGGAGCGACTGGCGATGCGAACGCCATTTATTCACAGGTGGCCTTGGATGCTAAGGGTAACCTTTACGGCACCGGCGCTGGCGGGGCAGCATACAACAGCGGGGCGGTGTTTGAACTTAGCCCAAACGGCGACGGCAGTTGGAACGAGGGCGTTCTTCATAGCTTTGGCGCACCTGGCGACGGGGCCTACCCCTATGGGCCCGTCACTTTGGGTGCCGGTGGAGTCCTCTACGGGGCGACATCGGGAGGGGGGACGAATCGGCAGGGAGTCATTTATTCGTTGACACTGGTGCCCACTGGCTGGAGCGAGTCGGTCCTCCATCGGTTAGTCCCTGCCGACCAGGTATCAAGCCCGTCGGGAAACATAGTGCAGGATGCTGCCGGCAACCTGTACGGAGAGGGTGGAATATTTGAGTTGTCCGCGGGCACCGACGGATGGGCGTTTACTCTGATTTGCGAGCGGCGGGACATCTGCAGCGCAGGTATTTACGACGACACGGTGCTAGCTCCCGGAGTGCGGCTATTCTCCACTGGAGTCGGAGGAGAGTACCGACTGGGGAATGTATACGTAAATATGCCTGCGCCCGGGGGATGGAAGACGCAGACCCTGTTTAGCTTTGGTGGAACCCAGTATGACGGGCAGATTCCTAGCCACGGCCCGCTGGTGGCAGATGCCACCGGCAGCATTTATGGTACGACGTTCCAGGGCGGGAGCTATATCTGTGAGAACGCAGGTTGCGGAACCATCTACAAGCTGACCAGGCAGGCAGGAAAGGGTTGGCAGGAGGCCATCTTGTACAGTTTTCGCCCGCCGTCAACCGGAACCGGCTACAACCCTACTGCAGGCGTAATCATCGACAAAGCTGGGAATCTGTACGGCACGGCTGCCTATGGTGGTGCGGCCTGCGGCTGTGGAGTCGTTTACCGGCTGACGCACAACAGGAACGACACCTGGACCTACACGGTGCTTCATCGGTTCGTCAATAGCGACGGGGCATTACCCTATTCCAGTCTGATTTTCGACACTCACGGCAACCTGTTGGGCACCACCGTAGGCGGCGGACCCTACGGCGGAGGTGTCGTCTTCGAACTCTCCCGCGCCAACTCAGAGGTGGGGCTCGGCGATTGAAGCCCAACAATCCGAATCAACCAGGATGTTGGCCGCAGTTCGTGCCAGAGGATCCAGACAACGACGCCGATGATGACTAAAACATGCTTCAGTTTTCTGGCAATCTTCGGCCTGCTGCGTGCCCATGCCCGGGCCGCTGAGCAAGAGGAAAATGGATCGGGCGGAACGCGACCGCGTCTGGCCCGGGCGTGGTCGTGCGTCCTCCTGGCTGTTGCGCTCCTGTTCTCGGGCAGCGCGAACGCGCAGGTGGAGTTCCAAATCGTGCACGCTTTTGGCGCACTTGGCGACGGGGAAGGCCTCGGCTCAGCCGTTGTTGTCGACGCAGCCGGCGATCTTTTTGGCACGGCGGGCGGTGGAGTCTACGGACAAGGAATGGTTTACGAGCTCAGCCCAGGCGGCAGCGGCACTTGGACCGAGACCATTCCTCATAGCTTCGGCGCTCCGCACTCGGGCGACGGAATCAATCCGTACGGCCCGGTGACTTTGGGCAGTGGCGGAGTCCTCTACGGTGCAACGCCGGGGGGCGGCACCGACAAGCAGGACTGTTTATTCGTTGACTCCGAGCCCCGGCGGCTGGGTGGAGAACATTCCTTACAGCTTCCTCCGATCCGACAGCGTGGACGGCTTCTCCAGCAACCTGGCGCCCGATGCACAGGGCAACTTATACGGCAGGGGCGGTACGTTCGAGCTTTCCCCGGGCCCAAGCGGCTGGACCTATACTCCTACCTGCAATTGGAAATTCATTTGCAGCTTTGACGAGTACCAAGGCACGGCAGTCGACCCCGGGCAGCGTCTGTTCGCAGCGGGCGGATTAGGCGCCAACCGCATGGGGAACGTGTATGCAGTGGTTCCCAGTCCGCGGGGATGGAGCGTCGGTGCGCTGTACGCTTTTGGCAGCATCCCAAACGACGGTCAGGTTCCCAGCAATGGCCCACTGGTGGCAGACGCGCACGGCAACGTTTACGGCACAACACTCCAGGGCGGCAGCAACGTGTGCGGGGATATTGGTTGCGGGACAATCTACAGGCTGACCCGCCAGCCGAACGGAACCTGGCAGGAAACGATCCTCTACAACTTCCTCCCACCAGCCGCGGGGACTGGATATAGCCCGATTGTCGGCGTCGTTCTGGACAAGTCCGGCAACCTTTACGGAACGACTAGTGCCGGTGGCGCCGTCTGTGGATGCGGGGTCGTCTACCGCCTCACGCACCATAAGGACGACACCTGGACGTATTGGGTTCTGCATAAATTTGTAAATACCGATGGAGCGCTGCCGTATGCCGGTGTGACACTGGACGGCCATGGCAATCTGTTCGGCACGACTCTGGGCGGCGGGCCATACGCAGGAGGCGTGGTATTTGAAATCTCGAGGGCGAGCGATGGGACGAACTAGTTTTCAGCACTTTCAGATCAAGGCCGAAAGTGCGCTGATATAATCCTCGCCTGGTGACCATGACCTTTATGCGAGCTCGCTCTTCCGCCGCTCTTCTGCTGGTTTCCTGCCTGGCCTGCGCGCAGTCGCAGCCCACAGGGAAGTCTCCCTTGGCCGACAATCCGGTCAAGCCGGCAGCCGCGATGGCCCGGGACGCAAGTCTTTACCTCAAGTTGCAGTTGAACGCTGCGGTAAAGCTCTCGAAGTTAAAGCCGGGAGACGCAGTCGAAGGCAAACTTTCACAGGATGTTTACCGCAGAGATCGCGAACTTTTCCCGTCGGGCAGCCGGGTGCGGCTGACGGTGGACCATCTGGAACGGCGGCGGCGAGAGCCCAACGATCATTGGCCGTGGGTAGTTAAAGCGTTCACTCCGCGGCACCAGAATTCTCCGACCTTCAGTTCGGCCACGGTATTCCTGGCCGATGGCCATGAAGTTCCGCTACGGGTTTGGCTGATCGCAATTCGCTCGGAAAGGGAAGTCCGCGCGCAATCGCGAAAAGCGAAGAACAGCGACACACCTTCGGCCGCCGATGTGACCCTGGCGCCGGAAGCCCGGCAGACCTCCGGGAAGGCTCCTGCGCCGCCCACGATTACTTTGGCGGCCACAGAATTGTCTGCCGAACCGCCCGCAGCGTTTGCGGTTCCACCGGGTCCTGTAACCCTGGTGGCCGGAACGCAGGCGAAAATCATCTTGCTAGGAAATGTGAGCGCTTCCAAAAGCCATGCCGGAGATTTCTTCCAGGCCCGCGTAGTGGAACCCGTCCGGCTGGATTCGAAAGTGGTGTTGCCGGAAGGCACGCTGCTGGATGGAACGGTGGTGAAGAGCGCGGCTCCGCGCATGTTGAGCCGGGCGGGTTCGCTGCTTCTGAAATTTACCGGTGTCACTTTGCCCGGTGGGACGGCCACTCCGGCTGTGGCGTCGGTGAGCGGCGCAGATCTGGACCGGAGATCGCATACGAAGATCGACCCGGAAGGCCGCATGACCGGAGACCATCCTGGAAAAGTTTGGATGTTGTTGAACCTCGGAGTGACCGGCGGAATTGCCAAAGTTGCGGACGACGGAACTCAATTGCTGATTGAGGCGCTGGTGGCTACGGCGACGGATGTTTCTACCGCAGGTGCCGGACGTATTGCCTCCAGTTGTGCCTCCGGCATATTCCTGCTAACTCGCCACGGACGCGATGTCGTATTACCCCAGTTCACTGAAATGAACGTAACCTTCGACCGGCCGGTCTCGCTGGTCCAGGCACGATCGGCTTCAGCGCAGCCGGCGGAAGAACTTTCCTCAGGTCAATAGCGGCTAGTCGCCGTCTCCGGCGTAGTGTTCCACCATCTCCAGGTTGCCCAGCATGGGGCTGTTGCGGGCGACGAACTCCACGTGGCCACAGCTCGGACACTCCAGCATGGCGTGAGAATGACCGGCTCCATAAGGCAGGAAGGTCATGGAGGTGACCGAGTATTTTTCCAGCGAAGCATTACAGCGCAGACAAGTGACTTGCATAACGAGCCTCCCCCGGAGAATGAATAGGGGAGGGAAAAACAGAAAGGGACGGGCGACGACGCCCGTCCTTCTTAATTACAGTGCCGATTTCTCTACGATGAAGTTCTCCAGCACCAGCGTATCCATTTCGCTCGTTTTGAACGTGTGGAACGCGTTGGCGGGAGTGGTTACCACCGGCTCGCCTTTCAAGTTAAACGAGGTGTTCATCACCACGGGCACGCCCGTGGCTTGTCCGAAACGCTCGATCAGCTTGTAGTAGCGGGGACTCTGCTCCTTGAACACGGTTTGCAGACGCCCGGTGCCATCCACGTGCGTGATGGAGGGCAGCACGCTCTGCGCGGCCGACTTCACCGGAACCACATACAGCATGTAACGCGCGGGATAATGCTTGCACGCGTTGGGCAAGTCGAAATACTTCTCGGCAGACTCCGCCAGCACTGAAGGTGCGAAGGGACGATAGGGTTCACGAAATTTGATTTTCGCGTTCACAATGTCCTTCATCTCAGGATTGCGGGGATCGGCCAAAATGCTGCGGCTGCCCAGGGCTCGCGGACCCCACTCGAAGCGACCCTGCGACCATCCGATCACCTTCGCGTTGGTCAGGCGCTCCACCACGGTATCGATCACCTCATCTTCGTTGCTCAGTTGACGATACGGGATGTTATTGGAGCGCAGGAAATCGCTGATTTC
>Ga0209517_10008507_pt1 | contig 11992 bp, 12 predicted proteins | sample PeaSoiMetSII2010_FD_187695 | JGI IMG/M metagenome (GOLD analysis project Ga0209517, IMG submission 187695) | Peat soil microbial communities from Weissenstadt, Germany - SII-2010 (SPAdes) (version 2) | ecosystem: Environmental > Terrestrial > Soil > Wetlands > Peat | place: Germany...
ATTCGAAGAGGCCCACCATGAAGCCGGTGGCCAATACCTGCGGCATCTCCTGGAACTCCGGGGATTCGGGGAACAGGTGGGGCACGGTCTTATTGGCCGGCACCGTGAAACGGAATTCAAAGCTCAGACCCGGCTGCAGCGACTCCTTCATGACGCACCTCCCTGGAAGGCGGTTTGCCGTTTTCCGTTTTCCGTTTCCCGTCTCGGTTGAGGGGCTTGACCGGTTTTTGATTTTGCCCTTATCGGAAAACGGAAAACGGAAAACGGAAAACGGAAAACGGTCAGTTGCCCTGGTGATTAATTTCTGCTAAATAAATAAATAAGTAAAATTAATAATTTTTATATTTATCCTCAGGAAAACTTATGGAATGGCAGCAGCTCCTGGGGTTCTACCAGGTGGCCCGGCTGGGCAGCTTTACCAAGGCGGCCGCAGCCACCTTCCGGAGCCAATCCGCCCTGAGCCAGCAGGTTCGGGCCCTGGAAACGGAGCTCGACTGCCTCCTCCTGGAGCGCCTGGGCCACCGGCTGCGCCTCACCCCCGCCGGCGAAAAGCTCCGGGAATTTTCCCGGACTCTGCTGGCCGGCTATGAAACCCTGAAAGAAGAGCTCCACGAGCTTAAGGGGACCGACCAGGGGACCCTGCGCCTGGCCGCGGCCTTCACCACCCTCTACCGCCTGCTGCCCGATGTCCTCCTGGCCTACCGCCGGCAGTATCCCCAGGTGGACCTCACCCTCCTGGACCGCTCCCAGGCCGCGGTCCTGGACCTGGTGAAAAGCGGCGAGGTCGATTTCGGCCTGGCCCTGGAATCCCTGGTGCCCAAGGAGCTGGCCGCCCGGCGCTGGCAGCCTCTGGTCCCCGTCCTCCTGACCCCCCGGGACCATCCCCTGGCGGCCAGCAAGCGCCTCAGCCTGCGGCAGATCGTCCGCTATCCCCTGATCCTGCCTCCCCGGGATCCCGGCTACCCCTGGCGCTTGGTCCTGGACGAGCGCTTCCGCACCCTGGGTCTCTCACCCCGGATCGTCATGGAATCGGCCAACGTGGAGTTGAGCGCCCTTTACGTGGAAATGGGCCTGGGGGTCTCCTTCGCCACCCTGGCCCAGGCCAGGCCCCGCCCCGGGCGCCCCTTGGCCTTCCTCCCCCTTCCCGGTTACTTTAAACCCGGCCACCTGGCCCTGGTGCGGCGCCGGGACCTCGTCCTCCGCGGCTACAAGCAGGCCTTTATAAATCTCCTCTTTGGGGATAAAATCGTGCCTTAAAAATCGCGGTCGGCTTCCAATTTCCTAAAAAGTGTCTATCTTTTGGGAGCTGGTTTTTTAGCTGATTGCTGATTGCTAACCACTGACCACTGACTACTGGCTACTGGCTACTGACTACTGACTACTGACTACTGGCTACTGGCTACTGGCTACTGACTACTGACTACTGCTTATGAAACGGCGGATCTACTTGCGCATGAAGTCCCTGGAGGAGGCCCGGGAGCTTTGGTTTTCCCGGTTCCCTCCCCAAGGGATGGTGGGTATGGAGGAAGTCCCCACCCTGGAGGCCGCCGGCCGGGTGACCGCGGCCCCGGTGATGGCGCGGCGCTCCAGCCCCGCGGCGCACCAGGCGGCCATGGATGGCTTTGCGGTGCCGGCCGCGGCTACCTTCGGGGCCACCCCGGAGAACCCCGGGCGTTTGCACCTGGGCCGGGAGGCCTTTCCGGTCAACACCGGCCACCTGATGCCGCCGGGGACCGACGCGGTGATCATGGTGGAGCAGATTCCCGACCCCGAGGCCGACCCCATCGTGGTGGAGGCCCCGGTCTTTCCCTGGCAGTACGTCCGCCGGGTAGGCGAAGATCTGGTAAGGGGAGAAATGGTCCTGGCCGAAGGATCGGAGATCTCGCCCTGGGCCCAGGGGGCCCTGCTGGCCGCGGGGGTGCTCCGGGTTCCGGTGCGCCGCCGGCCTCGGGTGGCCATCATCCCCACCGGCAGCGAGCTGGTGCCGGCCGCGGACCTGGAGCCGGAACTGGCCGCCGGCCGCCGGCCGGAATTCAACTCGGTCATCCTTGCCGGCCTGGTGGTGGAGGCCGGCGGCCTCCCCCAGGTCCAGGACATCGTTCCCGATGACCTGGAAAGGCTCATCGCCGCCTTGCAAAAAGCCCTAACGGCCGCCGACCTGGTGCTCATCAATGCCGGCTCTTCCGCGGGCACCGAGGATTACACCTACCAGGCGGTGGCCACCCTGGGCCAGGTGCTGGTGCACGGGGTGGCCATGATGCCGGGGAAGCCCACCCTGTTGGGGGTGGCAGCGGACAAACCGGTGATCGGCAACCCCGGGTATCCGGTGTCCGCGGTGCTTTCCTTTGAGCAGTTCGCCGGGCCCCTGATCGCCGGCATGGCCGGGAAAAGGTGGCAGGTGCGGCCCTCCCTGACGGTCCATCCGGCCCAGAACCTGCCTTCCCGGCCCGGCCTCACCGAATTCATCCGGGTGACCCTGGGCCGGGTGGGGGATAAGGTCATCGCCACCCCCCTGCCCCGGGGCGCGGGCGCCATCACTTCCCTGGTGCGGGCCGACGGCCTGCTCACCATCCCCTCCCTGAGCGAGGGCCTGGAGGAGGACCGCCCCGTGGCCGCGGAGCTGCTGGTGGCCCCGGAGGAGATCGACGGCACCCTGGTGGTCCTGGGGAGCCACGACAACGCCCTGGACCTCCTGGCCACCCTGCTGCGCCGCCGCGAGGCCCGCCTGCGCCTCTCTTCCGGCCACGTCGGCAGCCTGGGAGGGCTAATGGCCTTGCGCCAGGGCCGGGCCCATCTGGGCGGCTGCCACCTGTTGGACCCCGAGACCAACACCTACAACATTTCCTTCATCCAACGCCATCTCGCCGGGGTGCCCCTGAAACTCATCAATCTGGCCTGGCGCCAGCAGGGCCTGATGGTGGCCCCGGGCAACCCCAAAAACCTCCTGGGCCTCAAAGACCTGGCCCGCCCCGGGGTGCGCTTCATCAACCGGCAAAGGGGCGCCGGCACCCGCCTGTTGCTCGATATTCTCCTGAAGGAGGAGGGCCTGACGGCCGGGGCCATCCAGGGCTACGCCCGGGAGGAATACACCCACATGGCCGTGGCGGTGAATGTCTTTTCCGGCACCGCCGACGCGGGACTGGGGATCCTGGCCGCGGCCCGGGCCCTGGAGCTCGATTTTATCCCGCTGCGGCCGGAGCGCTACGACCTGGTGGTGCCGGAGACCACCTTTGCCGACGCCCGCTTCCAGGTCCTGCTGGAGGTTATCCGCTCCGCCCCGTTTCGGGAGGCGGCCACCGCCCTGGGGGGCTACGACCTGAAGGACTGCGGCCGGATTATTTGGCAGCAATAGCTGTATCAGCTATCAGCAATCAGTAGGGGCGACCCGCTGGGTCGCCCGAAAGGTCAAAAACGAAAGCTAATGATTGATTTCATAAAGAAAGTTTGGCAAAAGAGCCATCAATTGGCTCTAAATAGCAATAAGATGTAAGGGGGGCTCGATCCCACCCTGAAACCCATGAGGAGGTGTTCCATGCAGTTGCAGAATTCCCAGACGGAAAAGAATCTGCTGATCGCCTTTGCCGGCGAATCCCAGGCCCGGAACCGCTACAGCTTTTACGCCGGCGTGGCCCGCAAGGAAGGCTACGAGTACATTGCCGCAATTTTCCAGGAGACCGCGGACAACGAAAAGGAGCACGCCAAGGTCTTTTACAAGCACCTGGGGGAGGGCACCGCGGAAATCTTCGCGGGCTATCCCTTCCACCTGGGGGATACCCTGAGCAATCTGGAGGCCGCGGCCGCGGGGGAGAATTACGAGTGGACCACCCTGTATCAGAATTTTGCCGAAGAGGCCGAGCGGGAGGGGTTCAAGGAGATCGCCGTCTCTTTGCGGGAAATCTCCAAGGTGGAAAAATTCCACGAAGCCCGCTACCGGGCCCTGGCTCAACGCCTGGCGGACCACACCCTGTTCCAGCGGAAGGAGGCCGTCACCTGGCACTGCCGCAACTGCGGTTATGTGGTGACGGGGAAGAACCCGCCGGAGACCTGTCCTGCCTGCAACCATCCCCGGGCTTATTACGAAGAGCTGGCCAGCAATTATCGCTGAGGCGGGGCCCTGCTCCCCGGTGCTCCCTGAACGTATTTGTTATTTGTGCGGTAATTTTTCTCTTGTAACCCGATACGTAACAGGGTACAATATCCGTGATCGGCAACATAAGGCACAAGGGATTAGCCGCCCTCTATTATGACGACCAGTCAAAGGGGGTGAAACAATCCCTGGTCAAGCGGCTGCGGTATATTCTCGCTTTGCTTGCCACGGCCTTCACGGTTGAGGACATGAATCTTCCCGCCCTGAAGCTTCACCAGCTTAAGGGCGCCCTGGCCGGGTTTTACGCCGTGTCCGTTTCCGGTAATTGGCGGGTGATTTTCCGGTTTGCAGAAGGCCAAGCCAGCGACGTTGATTTAATTGATTACCATTAGGAGCAACGCGCATGACCATGAAGACCCCCCCGCATCCGGGCGAGATTATCCGGGACTTGTGCATCAAGCCTCTTGGCTTGAGCGTGACCCAGGCCGCACAGGGCCTCGGCGTGACCCGCAAGACCCTTTCTTTGCTCTTGAACGGCCATGCTGGTATTTCCCCGGAAATGGCTGTCAGGTTGTCGCAGGCTTTTGGGCGTAGCCCTGAGAGTTGGCTACAGCTTCAAGCGCAGTTTGACATTGACCAAGTCAAGAGATCGGCCAGGGAGATTAACCTCAAACCCCTGCATGACTCGAATAGGCCGCAGCCCTAAGAAGAGCCATTGTTCTCGTTCCCCAGCTCCTGCTGGGGAACGCCATTTTTCCCCCAAGCTCTGCTGGGGGACCTCTCCCAGGCGCCGGACCGTGTCCCCCCGCTCCCGGGTGGTCCGTCTCCGGTCCTATTTTTTTCCCATCTTGACAGAAAATCATGCTAATATAGTCCCATAAACAAAGGCACAAGGTATCTGCCGGCGCCCGGGAGCCGCAGCAGAAAAGCCTTTTCCACACGGCTTCCTCGGGGCGAGCCGGTCCCCACCCCTGGTGAGGACCCTCCGGTCCGGAGCAGAACCAAATCAGAGGGCGAAGGAGGCATGGCGTGTTTAACAAGATCCTGGTTCCGTTGGACGGCTCGGATTTGGCAGGCAAGGTGCTTCCCAAGGCCGAGGATTTGGCGAATTGCTTTAAGGCGCAACTGGTGCTCTTGACAGTGGGTTCCGCCCCGGTGGGCGAGATCGGCGAGTCTTCCCCGGAGGTCGGGACCGAGGCGGTGGCCCGGCTGCCCGCGGTCAAGTATCTTGAGGAAACCGCGGCGGCCTTGCGGGCCAAAAATTTAGCGGCTACCTGGGTCTACAAACAGGGCGCCCCGGCCTCGGAGATCATGGCCTATGCGGCCGGCCACCAGATGGATCTCATTATCCTGGGCAGCCATGGCGCCGGCGAGGTCGCCTGGCTGCTGGGCAGCGTGGCCCACCGGGTGGTCAGCCACTCCCCGGTTCCGGTGCTGTTGCTGCGGGTCCTGGGGCCCAAACTGCCGGAGCATAAGAGTGATCTCGATTATTTTTCCATGTAAACCGCGCCTCCGGGCGCTCACCCGGACTTAGGACTAAACCAGCGAGAGGAAGGGCTTAAGAATGAATGCTTTGACCCTGGTCTTTGTAGCATTGTGCGTGTTTGCCCTGGCCTACAGGTTTTACGGCCTGTTCATCGCCAACCGGGTCCTGGAGCTGAAGACGGAGAGGTTGACGCCGGCCGTGAAAATGGCCGACGGCGTCGATTATGTCAAGACCAACAAGTTTATCCTGTTTGGCCACCATTTCGCCGCCATCGCCGCGGCCGGGCCGCTGTTGGGTCCGGTGTTGGCCGCCCAGTTCGGCTATTTGCCGGGGGCTCTGTGGATCATCGTCGGCTGCGTGGTGGCCGGCGCGGTGCATGACATGGTGGTGCTCTTCGCCTCGGTGCGCCATAAGGCGCAGAGCCTGGGCAAGATCGCCGAGAAAGAAATCGGCTCCGCGGTGGGCCACGTAGCCTCGGTGGCCATCCTCTTCATCGTCATCCTCACCCTGGCGGGCCTGTCTATTGCCGTGGTCAACGCCATGTTTAGCAGCCCCTGGGGGACCTTCACGGTCCTGTCCACCATCCCCATCGCTCTGCTCATGGGGGTTTATCTGCACGTCTGGCGGCCGGGCGACGTCCTGGGCACCAGCATCATCGGCGTGGTCCTGCTGTTCGCGGCGATCCTGGCCGGGCCTTATGTGGTCGCCAGTCCTACCTTGAACTCCCTGTTCACCATGAGCAAAACGCAAATTGCCTTTCTTATCATTATTTACGGCTTTGTGGCCTCGGTGCTGCCGGTCTGGCTGCTCCTCTGCCCCCGGGATTACCTGTCCACTTATCTGAAGATCAGCACCATCGCGGCCCTGGTTCTGGGTATCGCCATTGTCCGGCCTACCCTGCTGATGGAGCCGATCACCAAGTTCGTCCACGGCGGCGGCCCCGTAATTGCCGGGCCGGTCTTCCCCTTCGTCTTTATCATCATCGCCTGTGGGGCCTTATCCGGCTGGCATGCCATCATCGGCACCGGCACCACCCCCAAGATGCTCCCCAATGAACGGGACGTCTTATTCGTGGGCTACGGCGCCATGCTGGTGGAAGGCGTAGTTGCCATCATGGCCCTGACGGCCGCCTGCGTCCTGGTGCCGGCAGATTACTTCGCCATCAACGCGGCTCCCGCGGCCTTTGCCAAACTCGGCATGGCCACGGCCCACCTGCCGGCGCTGGCTGCCGGGGTGGGGGAAACGATCCAGGGCCGGCCCGGCGGCGCCGTTTCCCTGGCGGTGGGCATGGCTTACATCTTTTCCTCCATCCCTATAATGGAGCACTTGATGGGCTACTGGTATCACTTCGCCATCATGTTTGAGGCGGTCTTCATCCTCACCGCGGTGGACACCGGCACCCGGGTGGGCCGCTTCTTCCTCCAGGAAATGATCGGCTTGGCCTTCCCCAAGTTCCTGGAGCGGGGCTGGTGGCCCGGCATCGTCATCACCAGCGCGCTCTTCGTGTCCTCCTGGGGTTATCTGGTGGTTACCGGCAGTATTATGACCATCTGGCCGCTGTTCGGCATGTGCAACCAGCTACTGGCCTCCAGCGGCCTGATCATCGTCACCACCATGATCATCCGCATGAACAAGGCCAAATACGCCTGGATCACCGCGATTCCGGGTATCCTCATGGCCTTTGTCACCCTGGATGCCGGCTACCTGCTTCTGACGACTCTCTATCTCCCCCAGGGGATGTATCTTTTGGCGGCCCTGGCCATAGTCATCATGCTCCTCATGGTGATAGTCTTCGTGGGGGCCTTCCGGAGATGGGCCGAACTCCTGAAGATCAAGACCCCGGTGTGGGACGATTCCGGCGACCGGGTCCTGGAGGTGGTGCCGGAATAAGGCGCCAGCCTCTGGTGGCGCCCGGGGCGGCAGTGGCACAGGCTTCCAGCCTGTGATTGGGGCGCCCCTACCGCTAGTAGAGAAGCTATTGCAAAACCCCGGGCTGCCCAAAATGTCATTCTGAGCGCCGCGAAGAATCTAGTATTTTTAGTGACCTTAGATTCTGTTCAGGATGACAGTGAAATCAGGTTTTTTGCAATAGCTTCCAGTGTCTCGGGAATATCTTTAATATCTCTTGGCCCCCAAACTCCCCCTCCCTGAGAGGGGAGGGGGTTGGGGGGAGGGTGGTAACGCTTGTAAATAACAGAATAAATAATCACCCCCACCGGTGTCGCCCCCTCAAGGGGGAGGGAATAAAGCGGGTTCCTTTAGTAAGCTTTCCCTGAAACACTAAACCAGCCAGGAAGGATAGCAAACGGCGCGTGGCTTAGGGCTGCGGGAAGCGGGGGCCATGACGGGGTATTTTGGGGGACTGGTGCTGCTGGCATACCTGCTGGGGTCCATCCCCACGGGGCTGCTGGTGGCCCGGGCCCTGGGTGGCCCGGATCCCCGCGGCCAGGGGAGCGGCAACCTGGGGGCCGCCAATCTCTATCGCCTGCTGGGCCGCCAGGCCGGCGGCCTCACCCTTCTGGGGGACGTCCTCAAGGGGGCCCTGCCCACGCTCCTGGCCCGCCTCTGGCTGGCGCCCCTGGGGCCCTGGCAGGAGGCGGCGGTGGCCGCGGTGGGCGCGGCCGCGGTCCTGGGGCACGTCTTCCCCCTGTATCTCGGGTTTCAGGGGGGCAAAGGGGTGGCCACCAGCTTCGGGGTGGTGACCACCCTCTGCCCCTGGGCCGGGCTGGTCCTGGTCCTGGTCTACCTGCTGGCCCTGAGCCGGACCCGGGTCTTTTCCATCGCGGCGCTCCTCGCCGCCTGGCTGCTGCCGGTGGCCATGGGCCTCTTTTCCGGCTCCAAGGCCTATCTCCTCCTGGCCGGGGCCCTGTCGGGGCTGATCCTGTTCTGCCACCGGGGCAATTTGGCGCGGCTTTTCCGGGGCGAAGAACCGCGGCTTTAGAAAAGCCATTGCCGATTTTTGGTTTTTGGTTAAAAGATCTACTGGCACAGGCGACCTGGCCGTCCGGACATGACTGCTAATGGTCTTTAAAATGTAGCCGCAGGCTCTAACCGGCGCTATCCTGGTAGCTCTCTTAGAAAATGTAGGGTGGGCACTGCCCACCGATTCCTTCTAACAGTGGCCGCGAGCCGCTAAATTAGCAGCGACGGAGCCGCACCATGCTGATCAAGGATTGGATGACCCGGGACCCCGTAACCATCAATGACGACACCTCCATGATCAGGGCCATTCATATTATGAATGAGCACCGCTTCCGGCGTCTGCCGGTGATGAGCGCCGGCCGCCTGGTGGGCCTGGTCACCGACCGGGACCTGAAAGAGGCCTCCCCTTCCAAGGCCACCACCCTGGACGTGCATGAGATGTATTATCTGCTGGCGGAGCTGCAGGTAAAGGAGATCATGAGCCGCGACCTGATCACCGTCTCCCAGGACGACACGGTGGAGGAGGCCGCGCAACTCATGCTGGAACACACCATCTCGGGGCTGCCGGTGGTGGACGCCGGAGGCTCCCTGGTGGGGATCATCACCCAGTCGGACATCCTGCGGGCCTTGCTCCATATCAGCGGCAGCCTGCAGGGCGGGGTGCAGTTCGCCCTGCGAGTGAAAGACCGGCCCGGGGTCCTCAAGGAGGTGGCCGACCTGATGCGGGCCAAGGGCGGGCGGCTGCTCAGCCTGCTGAGCTACTACCGCAGCCCCGAGGAAAACCTGCGGGAGGTCTATGTCCGGGTGAAGAACCTCTCCCCCGAGGCGGCGGCCGCCCTCCAGGCGGAGTTGGCGGCCCGCTTCGAAATCCTCTATGTGTCCCGGGAGCGGTCTGAGGCCGGCGAGTAGCCGGGGCGGGGTTTTACCATGAGAACTGCCAGGGCGCCCAGACGATCTCGGCGCCCTTTTTAGGTATAATTTTTTTGGCGGCTCACTTCCGGCAAGTTAGCTTGCTATTCTGGTCCGTTGCAGAGGCGCTCCGGATTTTCTTACCGCGCTCCGTCTCACAGGTGCTCGATCAATGCCTGGCCGAAGGCGGAGCAGGAGACTTCCTTACTGCCGGGCAGCAGCCGGGCCAGGTCGTAGGTGGCCAGCCCCGCTTGCAGGGTGCGGGGCAGGGCCTGGTGGATCAGCCCGGCCGCCTCGCCCCAGCCCAGGTACTCCAGGAGCATGGCCCCGGAGAGGATCAGGGAGCCGGGATTGACCTTATCCTGGCCGGCGTACTTGGGGGCGCTGCCGTGGGTGGCTTCGAAGATGGCGCAGTTATCCCCGACGTTGGCCCCCGGGGCCATCCCCAGCCCCCCCACCTGGGCCGCCAGGGAGTCTGATAGGTAGTCGCCGTTCAGGTTCGGGGTGGCGATCACCTGATACTCCGCCGGCCGCAGCAACACCTGCTGGAAGAGCGAGTCGGCGAGCCGGTCATTGAGGAGCACCTTGCCGGGAGGCAAGACCCCCTGATAGCGGGTGGCCAACTCCGCCTCATTGGTCACCTTGTCGCCGTATTCCATCGCCACCTCATAGCCCCAGTTCTGGAAGGCGCCCTCGGTGTACTTCATGATGTTGCCCTTGTGCATCAGGGTGACCGTGCGCCGCCCATGCTCCAGGGCATATTTCAGGGCCAGGCGAATCAGGCGCTTGCTGCAGCGCTCGGTCATGGGCTTGATGCCGATGGCCGCGGTGGGGTCCAGGGAGCAGCCCATCTCGGCGTTGAGGAAGGCGATGACTTTTCTGGCCTCGGGGCTGGTGGCCGGCCACTCGATCCCGGCGTAAACGTCTTCGGTGTTTTCCCGGAAGATCACCATGTCAATCAGCCCCGGCTCTTTCAAGGGGCTGGGCACCCCGGCGTAATAGCGCACCGGCCGGATGCAGGCATACAGGTCCAGGACCTGGCGCAGGGTGACGTTCAGGGAACGGAAGCCGCCGCCGATGGGGGTGGTGAGGGGCCCTTTCAGGGCCACCCGAAACTCCCGGAGGGCGGTCAGGGATTCCACCGGCAAATAGCTGCGGGTCTGCTTGAAGGCCTTTTCCCCGGCCAGGATCTCCTGCCAGACGATTTGCCGCTGGCCGCCGTAGGCCTTGGCCACCGCGGCGTCCAGCACCGGCCGGGTGGCCTGCCAGATATCCGGGCCGGTGCCGTCCCCGGCGATAAACAGAATTATGGGGTGCTGGGGAACCTGCAGCCCCCCTCCGGGGGCCGGGGTGATCTTTTCACCGCTGGGACCATCTTTCGCCATGCCTTTCCCTCTCCCGAGATTTGCCTAATATTTCAACCTATTTTTAACGCCGGCGCAAGTCCCCATCCCGGCGCCCGGCTTTGCCCGGGCGGCAGCCCCGAGGGATGTTCCTGATTCAAGCGATGCTGGCTGCCGCGGTCCCCAGGCGCCCGCGGCCCGCTCCGGCGCAATTTTGGTTTTTGGGGTCAGAGGGCAGGAACCGAAATCGCCACAATTCCGGCGGGCCGGCTATTTATTCTTAATCCCCGGCGATAAGAAGAACCAGAAGAGGACGACGATGGCCACGAAGCCCGCCGCCAGCCAGACGTGGCCGCTTACCTCGGCCTTCATTCTGGACCAGACCATTTCCAAGGTTTGCCAGAGCTGCCAGAGCTGGTCCACGAAAAATCGATCCATTCCCATCTCCTCAGCGGCATTGGAAAGAAAATTGTATCATAAATCGGGCCTTTTCTCAACTTGCTTATCCGGCCAGGGCCAGCGCCACCCAGGACGCCCCGGGTCTATGGGGCCGGTTTAGGTAAACAGGCAAAGTTTGGCTTCCATGGCGTACTTCAGAAACTCTTCCGCGGTCCAGATGACCACGTCTTCGACCAGATCCTCCTGCTTGAATTCCATCATGTCGATGGTCATTCTGCAGGCAATGAGTTGCACCCCTTCGATCTGAGCCATCTCCATCAGGTCAGGCAGGGCGGGAATCTGTGCCTTTTCAGCCTTTTTCTTCATCATGGCCGTAGCCATGGCGGACATGCCGGGCACCGCCCCCATAACCCCTGGGGGGATGAACCTGGCCTTCTCGATGCCGCCCTTGCGCACCAGATTGACGCCCATGAAGGTATAGAAGACCTTGGCCTCCAGGCCCAGCCGGGCGGCGTTAATGCCCAGGATGAGAGCGGGGTAGGCGCCGTCCAGGGTGTCCCGGGAACAGATAAAACAAGCCCTTTCCTTAGGTTGCTGCGGTTCATTCATTTCCGCCTCCTCCTTAAATTGCGCCTGCGAATCCATTTGCTTAGCCGGCCAGGGGAACCAATTCCACCCGGCCCCAGGCCCCCAGTTTGTCCCCCACCACCACCACGGCCCCGAGGATTTCCGGGACGGCGGCGGCCCAGGCCAGGGCGGCGTCAATGGCCCCGGCCTCCGGGACCAGATTGCCCAGGGCGGTGGCCGCGGCATCGGCCAGGGCGGCGGAGTGCGCCAGGATGCAGG
>Ga0209517_10008508_pt1 | contig 11989 bp, 9 predicted proteins | sample PeaSoiMetSII2010_FD_187695 | JGI IMG/M metagenome (GOLD analysis project Ga0209517, IMG submission 187695) | Peat soil microbial communities from Weissenstadt, Germany - SII-2010 (SPAdes) (version 2) | ecosystem: Environmental > Terrestrial > Soil > Wetlands > Peat | place: Germany: Weissenstadt...
AAGACGAGAACGGTCGCGGAGATGGCGCGGATCTGGCGGGCCGCCGGGATGGGCGAGGTGATCGGCCTGGCGACCTCGCAGACCGCCCGCAATGTCCTGGCCGCCGCGGGCGTGACCCGGGCGTACAACACCGCCCGGTTCCTGGGTCACCTGCGCGGCCGCCGCGAAGCCCTCGGACACCTGCCCGTCGCGCCGGGGTCGCTGCTGATCCTGGATGAGGCCAGCATGATGTCGCTGGCCGACATGGCCGCGATCCTGGCCCTGGCCGCCAGGACCAACTGCAAGGTGATCATCACCGGCGACCATGAGCAGCTCGCCGCCGTTGAGGGCGGCGGCGCGATGATGATGCTGGCCCGCCGCCTGGGCTACGTCCAGCTCGCCGAGCCGCAGCGGTTCACCGCCGGATGGGAGCGGGACGCGACCTTGCGGCTGCGAGCCGGGGACGCCAGCGTGCTCGCCGTCTACGAAGAACACGGCCGGCTCCGCGGCGGCACCCCCGAGGACGCGATGGAGCAGGCGTACCGGGGCTGGCTCGCCGACTACCTTCATGGCACCGACACGATGCTGATGGCCCGGACCCAGGACCAGGCCCGCGAGCTGTCCCGCCGGGCCCGCGATGACCTGATCCGCTACGGCATCGTCGCCCCGGGCCCGGCCGTCCGGCTGGCCGCGGGCGAGCAGGCCAGCGCCGGGGACCTGGTCATGGCCCGCCGCAACACCCGCACTGTCGTCCCGGTCGGCCCGGACCAGGAACTCGCCAACCGTGACGTGCTGCGGATCATCACCACCACGGCCGGAGTCGGCGGCACCCGGGTGGAGGTCCGCCGCCTCACCGGCCACGACCCGGCCACCGGCCAGCCCCTGTGGTCGGCGCGGTTCCAGGTACCCCGGCGGTACCTGGCCGAGCACGCCAGCCTGGCCTATGCGACCACCGCGCACGCCGCACTGGGCCGCACCGTCGGCACCGGCCACGTCCTGGTCGACGGCCTCGGCGACCGGCAGGGCCTGTACGTGGCGATGAGCCGCGGCCAGCAGGCAAACCATGCTTATTGCATAACGCAGCTCTCCCGCGCCGATGTCCGCAGCGGCAGCGCGCCCGCGCCGGAACTGGAACGAGCGCACCGGCTGGACCGTGAACGCGCCGGACTGCCGCCCGGGGAACCGCCCGCAGACGACGAGCAGATCCCGGCCGTGGACCCGGTGTCGGTCCTGGCCGGCGTCATGGCCCGCGATGGCGCCGAGCTGACCGCCACCGAGACCCTGCAGCGCGAGCTGTCCCGCGCCGACCACCTCGGTGTCCTCGGCGGGATCTGGGACGACCTGACCCGCCGGGCCCAGGTGACCCGGTTCGAGCAGGCACTGCGCGACGCCCTGCCGTCGGGTGGTCTGGCCCGGCAGGCTCTGGATGACCCGGCGTGCACCTGGCTGTGGCGGACCCTGCGCGAAGCCGAGAGCGCCGGACTCGACGCCGCCGAAGTGCTGAGCCGGGCTGTGGCCCGCCGGAGCATGACCGGCGCCCGGGACGTCGCCCGCGTCCTGGACGCGCGGATCCGGCACATGCTCGACGGCGTCCAGCCGCAGCGACTCGGCCCCTGGGCCGGCCGGGTGCCCGACACCGGCTCCGCCGAGATTAACCGTTACCTGCGCGAACTGGCCGCAGCGATGGATGACCGGGTGCGCCGGCTCGGCGAGCACGCCGCCCAGACCCAGCCCCGGTGGGCCATGCGCGCCCTCGGCCGCGTGCCCGACGACCCAATTCGTCGGCTGGACTGGGAGCAGCGCGCCAGCGCGATCGCGGCGTACCGGGAACGGTACGGCTACCAGCACCCAGCCGACGCGATCGGTCCCGAGCCGGGCAAGACCAGCCCGGAGAGCCGGGCAGCCTGGCACGGTGCCCTGGCCGCGATGGGCCGGGTCGACGGCATCGATGTGCGCGGCTGCACCGACGGCGAGTTGTGGCTGCGCCGCGGCACCTACGAACGCGAGACCGCCTGGGCACCGCCGCACGTCGGCACCGAACTGCGGCTGATGCGGATCGCGGAACGCGACGCCCGCGTCAGCGCCATCCGGGCCGAACACGAGAGCCGCGCCAGCGCCGATCGGCAGGCCGCGGACCGGCACCGGCAGCTCGCCCGGATCTGGCGCGCACTCGCAGCCAAAGCCGCCACCGAGACCGCGATGTTCGCCGCCGCACAGGAAACCCGGCAGCAATGGGAGAGGATGACCGAAACCACCCGCCGGATCGCGATCGCCGCCGACATCGAGCTGCGCCGCCGCCACCCCGGCATCCGGCTCGAACCACTCCGCCCGCACCCCGCCGAAGCAGTCGGCATCACCTACCCCGAACACGCCGCGCCGGCTCCGGAGCAGACCACCTGGATACAGCCGGCCCTGGACGGGTCAGAGCACCTGACCCCGGCACGCGCGCCCGCGCAGCGGACGAACGACCGAGCGTCCAGCCCGCAGCGCGATGCCGACGGCCAGCTCGCGCTCGGCCTGACCCCCGACACGGCGCGTGATGACATTCCCGAGCAGGTACTGCGGATCCGGGAGAACGCCCGGATCGCCCAGGCCACCCTCGACCAGCTGACCAGCACCCTGCTACCCGGAGCCGGCGAATACGACCTGCCAGCCGGACTGGCCTGGCCAGCCGCCGCCGCACGCGACCGCGACGCCATCCTCCAGCCCCCGCAGCCAGACGTCGTCCCCTCCGCCCACGTCCTGCGGCACCATCAGGCCGCCCACCCCGATGCAGACTACGACCCGGAACGAGGCTGACCAATGACAGACAAAAGGCCTACCGTGAAGTCCGTGCTCACCGTCCGCGTCCCCGAACAGCTACCGTCTGCGATCGTCAGATCCCGGCAGCTGATCGACGCCGTGCTCGCGCAGAGCCTGCTGGAAATGGGTGACCGAGGCCGGGCCTCACTCGCCTGGGAATGGGTGCTAACCGGCACCCGGCCATCCCCGGTTACCCTGTCGCTGCCGCTCGGCAGCCCGCCGTCCCAAGCCGAGATCCGCGCCGAGGCCAGCGCCCCGCCCGAAGGCTCCACCGCCCCGCCCGGCGTACCCGCCGACTTCTGCGACCAGCTCGGCGAAGCCCGCCGCATCCTGACCTGGCTTGCCGGCGACACCGACGAGATCCCCGTCGATGACGATAATCGCGGCCGCTTCATCGGCGCCCGCGACGATTACGCCCGCACCGACGCCCACATCCGCCAGGTCCGCGACCAGGCCCGACGCTCGCTCGACGCATTCGACCTGCCCGAGCCTATGGACCCCGACGACGCCATGAACCCATGGCGTTGGTCTGCTGCCTGGATGAACGCCGCCTGGCTGCGAGGCGTCCACGACCTGCTGGACTGGGTCCTCGGCGACCGCCCCGCCGCACCACTGTCCGCGCAGACCACCAGGCTACCCACCCTGTATGACCTCAGTTACGAAGAAGCAGCCGCCGAAGACGTGGTCCACCAAGGTCGGCCGGGTGGGCAGCCGGTTGACCCAACGCGGAATCCACCGCCTCAGTACGGCGAGGGAGTACAAGCCGTCATCCTCTGGCTACGCGGAGAGACCACCACGCCGCCAATCGACCAGCATGGTCATGGCCCATACACCACAAGCGCCGAGGATTGACGACACCCGCTCGGTGATGCGAATAGAGTGTTGTGCTGGCACACATACCTATGCACTGATCGGCATGATCACTCGTGATCCCGCCGACTTGGCCCTATTGAGGTAATAGGTCGTCAGCCAGGAAAGCTCGTCAGCGCACCTCGTTCAGCTTTTGGTCTAGGTCGTAGGCACGTGATTCCGAGAGCTGATCGATCACGTTCAGGCAGTGCAGCCTGGTGGTGGCATCGCCCTGGCGGTACAATCGCAGGACGATTGAGATGAGATAGTCGGCGGTTATAGGGTGCCGCGTGGTGATATCTCCGAGCGCGTTGCCGGCCAAGGCAATTGCGCGCTCGCACGCCGTGATGGTGGCCTCAGGGAGTATCTGCGTGCTGGCCGCGAGCGCGGATATTGGGATGTCGAAGTGCTCGGCGTAGGCGGGGCTGTCTATGAAGCTGCGCAGCAGCGGGTCCGCATCTTCGGGCGCAAGGTTGGGCAGAGCGCGCAGCGCGCCTGCTGCGGCTGCCAGGACGCCGGGGTCACCGTCAGTGAATAGCTCGCTCAGTTCCGGCAGTTCGTCTACGGGATAGCCAGCCAGGACTTGTGCGGCACCGCGGCGCGCGGCTGGGCTTAGGTCTGCGATTCGGGTTGGCAACGGCGCCGGGAGGGTGCGGCGCAGGTGACCGACGGCCCAGGCTTGGCCTGCGTGTTCTGCGGTGGTGTCCGGGCCATCCAGTGCCCGTTGAAGATGCGGGGCAAACTGCCCGGGCCGGCGCACCAGCCCGGAAATGAGGAGAGCGGTGACAGTGGGGGTGCCGAGCAGGTCGACATTGGCGCCGGTGAGCAGCGTTTCCGCAAGGTCCAGCGCCAGTTCGGGGCGGTGGTTCATCAGCGCTCGCAGTGCCTCGGCTGTCTGGGCGCGGACCCCAAGGATTGGGTCGGTTGCCAGGGCTGCCAATGCCTCAAGGAAGCGGTCTACATGCTCCGGGCTGCGGAACAACACATCTGCGATAGCTCGGGCAGCGGATCCGCGTGTCGAGTTCAGTCCGGCCACTAGCAGGTCGCCGCCGAAGAAGGGTCTTCCCGAGCTGGCGAGGGTACGGGCGAGCTCGCGGTCGGGGTCTGGGTCGCTGGCACATTGCCGGAGCAGCGCGGCCAGTGTGTCGTCAACTTCCCCGTTGGCCCTGCAGATCGCGAAGCAGATCGCGCGGCGCACGGCGCGTCCAGCCACGTCGTGAGCGTGCTGACATAGCTCGCCCAGCAACGCTGTCGGAATTTTCCCGGCAACCGTCTCGATTAGCCGCCGGAAATAGACGGGCCGGATGTCAGCATCGAACCGCAGTGCCAGCCGGGCGTAGCGTTCCGGGTCCTCGGCAGCGCGTTGCGCGAGCAATTCCGCCAGTTCGCTGGCTCCTCCGACGGGGATGTCCCCGCTCCAGCTGATTTCTTCGCCGCTGTGCTTGGTCAGGGCCCTGAGCCAGTCCTCATCGGACATGAGATGCGAGGCGGTCTCCGGGACCGGCGGGCCGACCTCGCGGGCTTCAACTGGCCGGGGCGCGGTCGGCGGGGCACTGCGGAACTTGCGCTCGAGCTCGCCGACGCGGCGCACCACCGTAGGACTCCGGCGGGAAGGCTGGATCGCTGAAAGTAGTTCGTACTGGGCACGGCCTCGGAGTTGCCGGTTCTCAGCTGTCAGCTCATGCGGGGGATAGAAGTCGAGTAGACGCTTGCTGAGTGCGTCGAGCAGCTCGGCGCTGCATTTCGGGGTGGCCACGGCTATGAGTTCGCGGCTGGCGGCTTGTGGGCTGTCGGCCCAGCCGAGGCTCAGGTTCTGGTCGTCGCTGAGCAGCCAGGTCAGGGCCTCATCCGTGGAGCCGGACGCCGCAAAGGTGCGGCAGGCCAGGAACCGGAGTTCTTCGACGTCGGTCTCGGCGAGCGGCCTGGCGAGCGTGAGCGCCTCCTCCGGGGATGTGCCAGCCAGAACCTGCAATGCCTCCTCGGCCCCGGCGAACAAAGCATCAGCGATGCCCAGGTGCTGCCCTGTGAACCGGAGTCCCCACCGTGTGCTGGCGCGCAGCGTGGTTCCGTCGCTGGGCGGTGCGGTGGCGCCGATCAGGTGGACGAGGAAGGGCAGGACCTCGTCGAGGAAGGCCCGGGGCGCATCCTTCGCCACCTTGGTGATGATCTCCCCACCACTGACCTCGTAATCCGGCAGATGACCGGACGCGAAGGGATCGTTGGTCCCAGCGGCCTCCGCCCGGGTCTCATGGCGGCGCAGGTATGCGCCGATGACCAGCGCGGTTCCAGCAGGATCCTGCTGATGCAGGCTGTACAGGATGGAGAAGAAGCCGGCATTTACGGCGAGGGGACCGCGCGCGCCGTCGAGATCGCCACGGCCGAGCAGCGTCACGGCCAGATCCACGAGCGACGGGGACAGTGACCATTGGATGAGTGTCCGCAGGCGATGTCTCCAAGACTCGGTCGTCCCGATGTGCGGCTCTACCAGTTCGGCGACTCGCTGCGGGCGGCTGCGTGCGGCGGCTATGAGCTGGTTGCCGGCCTTGTCCGTAGTGGCTGCATCCTCTAGCCAGGCTTCCCAGCGGCCAGCCCGGTCGGCGGCATCAAACCAGGCAGGTGTCGAAAGGAGCGGCAGCAGCCGCGCCTCGATGCTGCTGCCATCGAACATGACAGATTCCAAAGACCGCACGTCGTCGGGATCGGCATCAAGCTGGCGCAGTACACCGGCCACGACATCACGCAAATGCGCCCGTATGCGGTCGCTGGTCAGCAGACGCAGGACCGTTCGGCGGAAGGCCTCACGGTCAGTCGCCGCGAGGTATTCAAGCACCTGGCGCGTCTGTGCCCGCCGGAACAGGTACTGCCCTGAGTCGGCGACGAAGTCATGCAGATCATGGCCACCAGTGACGAATGCGCGGGCAAACAGGTAGTCGAAATAGGTCTCGTGGAAGAACCCGATGCGGAAGTCATCGCGAACCAGGACGCCTGCGGAAACCAGCGCGCTGACCTCCAGCCGCGGAAAGCGGTCGAGCACTGCTTCGGGCGCAAGCAGGCTCTCCTGCTCGTTCATGTGACCCACCAGAGTGGCTGTGATGCCGACCCAGTTCAGGTGACCAACTTGGCGCTCAACCTGCTGCCGCAACTCGCTGGTATACCGGTCATACAGCTCTGGCAGGGTCCGGTACAGGCTCCGCTGAGCCTCGGGTGACAGGCGGCTGAACACCGCGAAGTGCAGCGGGACGCGCAGCAGCTGAAGGGTCGTATCGGCCATAGGGGTGACATCGATCCCGGCACCTTGAAGAGCGTTCCGGACGGCTTCAAGGTCCAGCTCACCGATCATCAAGGAAGTGACCCGGGTGCGGTCGGACAGCAGGTGCCGCAACCGCGGGTCCTGCTCGAGGTCGACGGTTCTTACGACCAGGAGCACCTTCAGGCCGGGAACCAGTCTGGCCTGCTCAAGCAGCTCGGTGACGGCGTCGAAGGACTCCGGTAGCCGACCGCTGTATGCGCTCACCGCGTCCAGTTGATCCACTAGCAGGACGGCGGGTGACCCCTCAGCCACCCCGTCAAGCAGGATCGCGGGAGATTCGGCTAGGTCGTTGTCCCTCCCGAGCGCCCGAGCCGAGCGAGTTCCAAGGTTCACGGTGTCCATGCGCAGCGCCGCGGCATGCCATCCCCGCCGCGCAAGCTCGCTGATCGAACCGGCCGCCACTGTGGACTTGCCAGACCCCGCACGGCCATGCATGATGACGACCTGGTGTCCTTCTTCGGACTCGAGTTGCCCAACGACCTGGGTGACATGGGGCTGCCCGACGAGCCCCATTGCGGGCCGGGTATCGCCTGCCCTCCTTTCCTGGCGTTCGACCGTGGCAGTCAGGGCCGCCAGGGTGTCAGGATCTCCGGCCAGCAGCCGACGGGGGAAGCCTGCAGCTGACAGATAATCCCAGATCTGAGCAGCGGTGAGGACCTCTTGCAGATGTCCGGTGAGCCATCCACCCAAGGCATTAACAACCCCCTCTGGGTTGCCCTGGACCAGACGTTGATAGGTCAAGCGCACGAGCCGCCGAAGCGCTTCACGGGAAAGCTGCTCGACATGCACATGCCGCAGAAAGCCCCAGGTCGTGGCCGTATCGGTTCCCCACACAGCAGCTACATTGGCCAGTTCGCCCACCTCATCCGCGTTCAGAATGTTGTGGAACTCGGCCAGCGCGATGCCCTGGACCGCGCGGCTTGAAAGACCCGCGAGGGCGGTCGCGGCGGAAGACAGCACCAGTCGGACCTCGCAACCGTTCGCGAGGTGTTCCTTGACAGAACCCAGTACGCCCTCACGGGTCAGCCGGCCTATCGTCCAGGACCCCCCTGCTGGGGCATCCTTGACCTGTTCACACCATCGAGTGCCCTGTTCATCGATCCAGAACTCGACGCCCGCGCCTTCTGGCAGAGGAGGTTCCAGGCGGATACGTGCCGCCTTCCCGGTCAGGATGTCGCCAATACGAAGCAGCGTCCACCAGCTCTCGTACTCGTTACCTAGCTTGTCGGCAGACCCGCCGGGCAAAGCAGACACACTATCCTCCCCACGCGGACTCGTTCCGCGGTGAATCTGCGAGTTTTATGAACGTCCCTTCGCGTACGAATCGATGCGGGTACTGGCCGACTCGCGCGTGAATTTGCTGGGGCTCGACTGGCCGGCCATCGCGCATTCTGTAGAGATGCTTGCGGTTGATTTCTGCAGCTAGATCAGCCGCCCGAAACATTCCCAGCGGGGCAGCCCTTAGCACATGTGCCATCGCCTCATGCAGCGTCATCCCCTGTGATGCGGAGGAGGCCTGCCGTGCTGATGCCAGTTCCAGCAATGACTCCAGGGACGCGACCTGCCGTTCGAGTTGATCTGAGTCGCGGCGGGCTCGCTGCAAGGCATGCTTTGCTCGGTCAAGATCTGCCTCAAGCTCATCGACATGCGCGGAGACAACGCGACGGACTTCAGCCAAGTACTCCAAGGAAACCTCCGCAAACATGCGACAGTACGACTATGCGACTATCGCATGTCACCTTCGAGGCGTCAAGCCACCCGCGCAGTCAGCGGTCCGGCGATCTCTAGGGTCAACCCACGAGCGGTCGATCCGCTTGCATGATTATGCGTTACCACCCTGCGCCAGGAAGTGTGCCCATGAGTGCGAGCTGGGATTCTGGTGTAAGCCGGAGAGCGCACCCGGCGTGGGATCGGGTAGCGGAGGCGCGAGACGCTGCGGCCCAAGCTAGGCCGCTAGCTGCCCGGCTCTGGCTGCCTCAAGATTGCCTCAGCGCCGGAGCCTTCCTGCTGCTGGTCACTGGTATCGGAGTTGCGGCGGGTCCGATGGCTAGCAGCGTCACCGACGGGTACGTTATCCGCTCGTGAGTGCGAGGAGCGTGGCGCCGTAGCTGATGAGGTCGGTTCCCTGGGAACCTGCGTTCAGGTTGCGTGCGATGGACGCGAAGTCCGCCCGGTCCGAACGTGTCAGGAGCGGCCCCGGGCTGTTGTACGGGCGGTACTGGTCTGGGATGGTTCCGGTTAGTGCCCAGCGGAGCAGGCTGCGGGCGGCGGCTCCGTCGTCGGTGTCCTGGTCAACGGGCGGGGCTTCGGCGTAGTCCTCGAAACCCCCGAGCATTCCTGTGATCAGCAGGTCGCACTGGCTGGCGAGGATCAGCTCGCTGTGGCGCTGTCCGACGCGGGCCCCGGCCTGACTTAGTCCGTCCGCCAGCTGGCAGAGCTGGCGGTAGGTGACGGCGAACAGGGGGAAGGTTCCGTTCTCCCAGGTGCGTATCGTTGCGGGGCTGACGGACAGCATGCGGGCCAGGCGGCGCTGGGTTAGGTGTGCCGATCGCCGTGCCGCCTTGATGACCGCGCCGCCGATCACTCCGGGCGGCGATGCCGGGAGGCAGGCAGCCGCGTAGCCGTCGGTGAACTGCCCGCGCGGGCCGGACTCAATGTCGACTGGCGTCCGGGTGTTTCGCGGTGCGGGGAATGGCCAGTCAGGGATCGGGCGGGGACGGCGCCTGGTGCTGGCGGGCGCTGAGAACATGCGGCGGCCTGGCCTTGAAACAAGAATGGCGGTCATGACGGCTGGGTCTCCTTGCTGGCTGGGGTCAGGGCTGGCGCGCCGTGGGCCTGGCGGGTGGGTGCTGGTGTCCTGGGGGTGTGCAGGTCGAGTACCCGGCTGGTCAGGGCGGCGCTGATGCTGCGGGGGCTGGCGGTAAGGGAGCCGGTGCGTTCCTGGCGGTGGATGCCGACGGCCAGGATGGCGAGCGGTATGGCGAAGATCAGGACGAAGATCAGGGCTGACGCGATCAGGAGGGTTTCCATAGCAGGAAGGGTGCGCCGGGGGGTGCGGACGGCGGTACCGCGCTGCTGGACGGGTGGGAGACGTCCCGGCTAGGGTGATGGCGTCCTAGACGTCCCGCAGACCCGGCCTGGTGCATGCCTAACGAACGGTTGCGTACCGCGCTTCTGGAGCGCGGGGTCACGCTGGCAGCCCTCGGTGAGGAACTCGGGGTCGACCATAAGACCGTCGAGCGGTGGATCGCGGGCCGGACTCCGTACCGGAAGTATCGTTACGCGGTCGCGGCGCGGCTGAGGGTCGATGAGGCGTATCTGTGGCCGGATGCGCTGTCGCGGGATCAGGTCGCGGCGGCGTCGGACAGCGAGGTCGTGGCCGTGTACGGGCGGCGGTCCGGGGTGCCGAAGGATGCCTGGCAGCGGCTGTTCGGGCAGGCGGAGTCCGAGATCGGGGTGCTGGTGTACTCGGGGTTGTTCCTCGCGGAGGACGCGGACCTGCAGGACATCCTGGCGGCGAAGGCGGGTGCGGGGGTGCGGGTGCGGGTGCTGCTGGGTGATCCGGACAGCCCGCAGGTGGCGGAGCGGGGTGCGGATGAGGGTGTGGATCAGGCGCTGGCGGCGAGGGTCCGCAACGCGCTGGTGCTGTACCGGGGGCTGCGGAGCCTGGGGAACACCGAGTTCCGGTTCCACCGGACGGTGCTGTACAACTCGATTTACCGGGGTGATGACCAGCTGCTGGTCAACACGCACGTGTACGGCGCTCCGGCGTCCCGGTCGCCGGTGTGGCATCTGCGGAAGGTCGCGGGCGGGGAGATCGCGTCGACGTACCTGGCCAGTTTCGACCGGGTCTGGGCGGCGGCGGTGCCGGTGCCGGGGGATTAGGGGTGGCGCGCAGGATCGACTATCACCATGACCCGGCTGCCCCGCCGGCGAACAGCATCGTGCCGTCGGTCAACGTCGCGGTCGAGAACGACGCGGGGGAGGTGCTGCTGATCCGCCGCACCGATAACGGGAACTGGGCGCTGCCGGGTGGCGCGGTCGATCTGGGCGAGTCGCTGGCCCAGGCCGCGGTGCGGGAGACCAGGGAGGAGTCCGGGATCGAGTGCGAGGTCACCGGGCTGTCCGGGATCTACACCGACCCCGGGCACGTGATCTTGTATACGAGCGACGGCGAGGTGCGGCAGGAGTTCTCGATCGTGCTGACCGCCCGGGCGGCCGGCGGCTCGCCGGCGCCGAGCGACGAGACGTCCGAGGTGGCGTGGGTGAGCGCGGCCGAGGCCGGGCGGTGCCAGATGGATCCGTCGATGCGGCTCCGGGTGCGGCATTACCTGGAACGCCGCGACCGGCCGTACGTCGGCTAGGGCGCGGCCGCCGGGACCAGGGGCCGCCGGGTGCGGCGGGGGGCCGCGCATCTGGCCTGGTTCAGCTGGCGGGTGACGCGGGCGGCGGCGGCGGCCAGCAGGGGCGCGGACCGGGTGATCGCGCGGTTCACCACGTCGTCCGGGCCGTAGCGGGCCAGGATCTCGGACAGCCGCTGGTCGACGTGCAGCCGCTGGCCGTCGGGTCCGGTGGTCATGTCGCAGTAGATCAGCGCGTCGGCCAGCGGGCACGGCGCGGGCTCGAACTCGCTGGCCAGGTCAGCGCCGAGGCCTCGTTCGTCGGCTTCGACCTGGGCGCAAGAGTGGTGGGCGACCAGCCGGCACAGCAGTCCGCCGGCGTGCTCGGTGTCGCGGAGGTAGCGGGCGCCGTCGAGGGGGTGGAAGCCGGTGCCGGCCAGGGCCGGGGCGTAGCCGATGTCGTGCAGCCACGCGGCAGCGGTGACCAGGTCGGCGTCCGGTCCGAGGACGGGGGCGAGGGTCCGCGCGGCGGCGGCGACCTGCCGGGTGTGTGCCCAGCGGCGCGGCAGCGGCTCGGCGAGGATCCTGCGGGCGGTGTGCTCGGCCCAGGCGGCGGTCTGCGTCATAACCCGACGCTACGCGGACTGCGCCGGACGTTCACGGACGCAGCCGGACGGCCTGAGGACGTCTCCGGCCACCGTGCGGGCTA
>Ga0209517_10008509_pt1 | contig 11989 bp, 6 predicted proteins | sample PeaSoiMetSII2010_FD_187695 | JGI IMG/M metagenome (GOLD analysis project Ga0209517, IMG submission 187695) | Peat soil microbial communities from Weissenstadt, Germany - SII-2010 (SPAdes) (version 2) | ecosystem: Environmental > Terrestrial > Soil > Wetlands > Peat | place: Germany: Weissenstadt...
CAGCCGCGCCGCCGTTGCCACCACTTGTTGCGTCATTTCTTCATTCATGCTGTCTCCTTGTCATTGCCTTTTCTTACTCAAGCTCGATCCAGGTTTCCGGATACGCGGCCCGGTTCCGCCGCAAGATCGCCGCGCCCGTGAAAGTTACGTGAGTCAGTGTCCAGACTCTGGCGCGAATGTCCGCCACACGGGCGTCTGTTATTTCGTAGGACATTCCCAAACTCATGCTGGGTTCTCGCCCGCTCTTTTCGATCTCCCTCACAATCTCCGGAAAGTCCTTCGCAAACAGATAGCCACCCAGTTCCACTTTCCGGCCCTCGATGTCGGCGCGAGTGATAATGCCCACTTTCCGCCGCACGTCGTGCCGGTCGAGCGTAGGAGAGTAGTCCAACGCCATTCCTAACAACGATGCCAGCGCTGCTTCCGCCGCTCTGCGCATCAGCACCACCCGGTGCCCGCGGGATCCCGCGGGCGCGCGGTCGGAAGGCACATCCACCAGCGTCAATACACCTCGAAACGCCTCGCGATTCGGATGCCCTGCCACCACCGGCATCTCAATCGCCATCGACTCCATGTCAAACGTCATGATTGCCCACTCTTTTCCGAGAACTGAGAACTGAGAACTGGGAACCGAGAACTGGTTCCTTCAGGCGCCAATTTCCTCGCCCTGCGTTCACAGCGGCGGCAGCCCTCTCATCCGTCGCACTTCGTTTACAGTCAGCACGCCGTTTTGCAGCAGGAGCGTCTGAATTTGCGCGTCTTCCAGTTCGTCTCCGCTTGCGTCAACGTCTGTGAACACAAACTCCAGGTCATTCCAGCCAAGTTTCTTGCTGATCGCGCCCCGTGTCAGGTGTTCGGCAAGCAGTCGTGCCGTGGGCACAACCGCCTGCCGGAAAGCCTGATCGCTCATTTCCGCCGAGGTCGAGCGGTTCACATCGCGTTCCAAGCCCAGACTTTGCGGTGGAAGATCAAACGCGTCCGCGATCACACGCAGCAGGAACTCCTGCCACTGCAAACGTAAATCGGCGTCCGTCCCGCCACCGAACCGCAACACTTCCGGCTTGTTCTCCACCGAAAGAATCGGAACCCGCCCCGTGCCTTCGATCTCATCCTGCCACCAGCGAATCAGCCGCTCATGGTGCTCCGGAGAAAGGTTCTGCAACCACAACGCATACTCGACCACCGAGTTCGACGCCAGCTTGGTGGCATAGCGATGCGCCCCCAGGAACGCATTCACCGCTTCAAAAGCAACTTCCATCCGTCCCAGGCCGAAGGGCGTAAACGTCCGCGGATTGAGCCGGATGTAAATCAGTTCGTCGTCATTCAGAACAATGTTGCCTTGCGGCCCCGGCTTTCCCGTCACTTGCTCGTATCGTGGCGACCCCGGCAGTCCATCCCAATCCGTCTTCATGCGAATCGTCGCGCCATCCACTGGCCACAACATCAGCGGCTGCTGCGCATCGCCAGTGTCGTCGACCTCAATCGCCCCGAAGCCTCCCACGATCACATCGTCCAGCACCTGCTCGCTCAATGACCGGAAAGAGTCATCAGGATTGGGGGACGCGAAGTTATTGGTCAAGATCCTGATCCTGACTTCGCTATCCGTTTCCGCCACCACCAGGCCCGGCCGCGACTGCACTCGCCAGCGCATGCCAGCGATCTGGTCCTTAATAGCGTTGATCGCCCGGCGCGCCACCGGCGTCTCTGAAAAGCGCCGCAGGTTGACGGGCGTGGGTTTCGGCATGGCATCGGCCCGCGGCCCGTAGGTTTGAAGAATGGAAGGCAAGGCTAGCGTTTTGCGTTTGCCCTCCACCTTCGACGAAGACACTTCTGCGATCCGGCGCATGGCGCCGCGTAACGTCTTTGTGATGTTCATGAGTTTTTTCTTCTTAATGTGTGGCGCGGGCTGCCCTCGCCCGCCCTGCAGAAAAACTGGTGTCCAGGTGGAGCAGGGCTTCGGCCCTGCAATAAGTGCATTGAAATGACTCCGGCCTTTAGCCCCTGAAAGAGGCGATTCTCAGTTCGGCGCATCGCCGGCGCCAATCAATTCCTTTCTCGCTTTTTCCGCCAGCAAGGGCATTCCCGCTGAGACCGCGACTCTGATCTGCGCATCCTCCAGCATCCCCAGTGCAAACTGCACTTGCCCTTCTCTTCTGTCCAAATCATCTTCCGTGACCGCGGTCAGCACCGGCAATGCCTGGATCTTCTTACCGATCCCTTCCGCAATCGCCGGATACCGTGACGCCAGAAGCACTGCCGGATCGATGCTCGACTTCATCGAAACCGCCTGAAAGAGTTTCATCGTGTTCCCCACTCGATACCCAAAGTCAAACTTGAATGGATCACCTGCCTTTGTATACGGAGACACCGGGATCCCGCGCATGATCCACTTCCCAATTCCCGCATGTTCGAAAGATCCGCCAATGCTTTCGTAAAGGCGCTGTCGCCCCGTCCGTCCACTTCGGCCCGTTCGCTTGGGCCCCTCAAAATACAATCGTGCCAGCGTTTCAATTTCCTTCGCCGGGTCTTCCGTCAAACATGCTTTCGTCGTCGAAAGCTGAATCAGATTGGAAGACGAATCATTGAGTCTCCGAATCAGCAGTTCTCGCGTTCGGAACCCGTGCAACTCGTGCCGCATTTCCTTTTCTAACACTTGCAACATCTCAATATCCACTTGCGGATCGAGACACTGCACCCGCCGCCAGTCGCGCGTGAACCTCACATCAGCAAATTCCGCCCCCGGTTCCACCATCACTACCCCGACGTTAACAAACTCATCCTGCACCGCGTTCGGGACATATCGCAGCAGGAAGAATTCGCATTGCCGCTTCTCCGCCATTGCAGTCGCTAGTTGTCCCTCCAGCTAGGGAACGGATTCCTCATCGACGTGCGAAATGCCGTAATCAATTTCCTGACCATCGCCCGGCGGTCTAGCAGAAGCCTTATCAGTTCCTCCAGCGCACCCCACTGGCTCTCGTACCACTCCGGTGGAATCTCGTTCGCCGCTTTCCAGACCACATCCTCCCGCATGCCCTCGATCCGTGCCAGCCACGGCTCAAACGATTCCCATCCCCGCACCCCCGAGTACACCTCATTGCGCGCATAGACCCCGCGCAGCGGAGAATCCGGAAACGTCCACTCCCCCGCATTGAAGCAGTACCCTTGATCGATGAACGCAGCTGTGTACTTCCGCTCCCGCATTTTCCGCCAAAACGTCGCCTGCCTTCCGTTGGCATTGCCCGTCCACTTATCCATCGCCAGGATCCCGGCAAACGTCTCCAGATTCCGCACCCGCTCCAGCGTTTCCATCGGCAGATAGTCGAACACCTGCCCCTCCAAAGGACTCACCACGTACCGCGACCCAAACTGTAGTCCTGCTTGGCAGGGAATTGTGCTGCCTGCAAGCTGGATATTCAGGTCTGAAGTGTGACCGATCATCCAATCGCTGACCTCCACCACCTCCGTGTGCGGCACGGGAAGGTCCACTGCTTCTGCCAGGCGCGTGGCCAACAGCTCATTTGCCAGCACCCGCAGGTGCTGCGGGTTATTGCGAAACTTTACGACATAGAAATTGCCGTCGGAGCAGCGCATCAGGTGCCCCTGCGCTCCACCCCGCATTCGTCGCACGTGTTGCACCGCCATTAGCGTCATCTTCTAGAATGCAAACTGAGAACCGGGAACTGGGAACCGAGAACTGTAGTTCCTCCATCCCGGGCCGCACCATCCTATGCCTGACTCGAACCCTTGGCTGTGACGAATGAACATCGCTTTAACCAAGCTGCCTCAACGGGTTACCGGCAAACTAGCCAGGTAGAGCCGGCCTTCACTCGCCGGTTTCCCCGCCACCGCAGCTCGCGCCGCAAGCGCAATCGCCATGGCCATTACGCAGTCATCGTGGGTCCCCGACGTTGCTCCCGAGCTGCCATCCCCATGCCTCACAAATGTCCGGCATTCTCCCAGCAGCCGCCGGCTCCGGAACAGCGACCCGTCCACAACCAGCGTAGACGCCAGGGTCTCAATCATCGCGGGACGGGTCACTGCTGACGTCAACCACCCTGCCTGCTTTCCTGCGCAATAGACATTCTCATAGCCCGCGATCTGCAAATGAGCCAGTACTCCATACCCATGGTTGTTCCGCTCCACTACCAGCAGCCCGTGGTTATAAAGATTGCCTAACTCCACCAGCTTTCGTGCCAACTCGCCCGGTGGAAAATGTCCGTGCAGCTCAGCACACTGCAGGCCGGTTTTACGGTCAATCACCTCGGCGCACGCGTAGTCTCCCTCCGACCCTCCTCCCGCAGGGTCCACCCCAAGGATGTATTCCTTCCCCGGTTGCGGCGGAAACCACAGGTTCAGCCGCTGGTTGTCACCTGATTCCCAGGCTTCACCGCACGTCTGCAAGGCCTGCTCAATCGACTCCAAATCGAAAACACACTCCCCCGAGGTCCTGAAGCAGGAGACCGCGTCTTCTGCATACTCTTGCACTGCCAATCCTCGCAGTTGGGCTCTCTTGATTCGCCGCCAGGCCATCTGTGCCGGCGTCAAACCGTGTTGCTCCACCAACTGTTGTTCCTCCGGCGTGAGCGGCGTTTCAAGAGCCTGCTTGGGCTCGACGCGATATTCGTCCTCGTACCACCAGGGGAAAAAATGCCGCGTGTAGCCCGTTTCCTTGGCTCTCTGCCACTCCTCATAAAACGCGCCGCCGGCCCCCGTCGGTGTCGACTCCATCACCACCTCGCCCGACTCCGGAACCGCCGCCCGCAACGAGGTCAACGTTTCCTCCGCGTCATGCGGCCAGCGCGCCACCTCCGAGCAATGCAAGTGATGAATGGTCGTTCCCCGTCCCGCGCTGGCGTCCGCTGCTGTGGCCACTCGATACTCGCTGTCCAAACGCGGAAAAACCAACTGGCGGACATTGGCCCGTGAAGTCCGCAGCGCCCCCTTCCTCATCCCTTCCGGCAAGTTCTCCCAAAAGCGGTGCACGATCTTGAAAATGTCTTCCGCCGACTCCTGATCGTGCGCCACTTGTACTGTGAGTGTTCCCGGCTGCGTGATCGTCTGCACAAAGAACCGTGCGGCAATGTAGGTCGTGATGCCCACCTGCCGCGCCTTCAACACAATATTTCGGCTGTTGCATTGCTGCGAGTAAGCCCGCTGCGCTCGGTTTGGCGTCAGGAAAACCAGCCCGCGCCGCTTGCTTCGCACCTTCAGTAGAGTCTCGATGAGCAGGTCGCGGACGGTCGGACCTTTGCGCCCGTTCCCTGCTACTGCCGTCCCTGCATCCAGTGCAGTCCCCAACCACTGCAGCAACAACAAATCGTCAATCACAACCGGTCCCTGCCTGTCTCACGGCGCGCCCATGGCTCGACCCGCAGCCTCAGGCACGAAGACCAGCGATCCCATCTCCCATTGAGTTCCGAACTGTGTCTGATCAATGCCCATCAGGTCATACTTGTATTCATCCGCCAGCGTCGCACCCGCATTCACCACCGGCGACGATGAAGTCGGTCGCACATCCAACGGCGCCCCTGAAGGCGCATCCGCATAATAAGTCGTTCCGAAATTCTGCTGGGTGCTGAGCAGGTAATTCACCAATTGTGTGTTCGTCATCAAGGTCGCCCCGGAGAGCTTCAGCGTATCCAGCATGATTCCCACCTGATGCGGCGATAATTCATTCACATGCCAGAAAATCCCGATCGGCACTCCCCACACCGCCGACTTGAAAACCAGTGCCCTTAGCTTGTTCGCGAATTGCGCGTCGCTCAGATTCTGAAAGGCCGTCGCGATCCCCTGGCTCAGAATGTTCTGAATGTCAATGCCGCTGGCCAGTGTCGTGGCCGCATTCGGAGAGGGCTGCATGGTTCCCGATCCACGCGATCCCACATAGCCCGCTGCTACCGCAATGGCTTCCGTCGACGTGTCCTCATAACTCCCCGGATAGATATACAGGCGATGGCTGGGTAGACCCGTCAGGTTCGCATTCATCCACGCCAGCGACCAGTTCATCTCGTCCGTCGTCAGCCGTGTCTCGTCTGTCTGTAGCAGGTATGGCGCGCTCTTGATGTCCTGGGACGGCACATCGGCCAGATCCTCACTCTTAACCGCCGTTTTCATGTTCGGATCGGCAGTGATCGAGAACACACCTCGCTGCGCAAGCGTGAAAGTCAGGCCGCCCAAAGTATCCAGGCCGCTCGGCACCAGGTCCGTGCCCGACGAGCTCAAGTCCCAGTTCACCTGCGCATTGGCATCGCCCGGTGCGGCGATGGTGAACTGTTTGTTGGAAATTGACAGCGTAACGCTCGACGCCGCTGTCCCCGTGTATTGAATCGTAAAAGCGTTTGGAAAAACGAAGTATTGGTGCGACACCGAATGACAATTCACATCCCATCCCCCATTGATCCACGACTGAAAGGTTGCAATCAATTGTTGGGAAAGGTCGTAACCCGTTACCACCGCAATGCTCAGCGGAAAACTCCGCGATTGAAATGCCGGCAGCAAAGCCTGAATATACTGATGCGAGCCATCCACCAGGCCGGGATCGTCATACGTCACCGTGATCCGCGCCGGGTATCGCGCAAACCCGCGCACATTCGGTGGCGTGTCCGCCGCCACGTTGTTTCCGCCGTTGATCGGCCCCGGTGCTCCACCCACATCGGTCGAAAGCCCCGTCGCCAGGTTGTTGGCATAAAAATGACAGTGGGAGTAGGTCACCGCCGCAGTGTTGTCCACCAATCCGTATGTGCGATTCGCATAAGCGCGGCAGTTCTTCAATTCGATCGCCGCCGGCGTTCCGTCGAATCGGTATCCTGCATAATTACGATGAGCATCCGTGTTGTAAATGTGAATGTTTCCCGCCGTCCCGCTGGGATGCACATAGAACCCAATCGGTACCGTCGCGTTCGGCACCTGGCTGTCCGCCATCATGTTGGCTAGCCAGATGTGGTCGCTCGCGCCTTGCACCTGCACGCCGTAGCTGTCATACCAGTCCATCTTGATGTGCTGCATCGTGATGTAACTTACGCCATTGATGTTGACCAGGCTTTGCCCGCTAAGCACCATCGGTGTTACTGATCCATAGTGCGTAACCGGATTCCCGCTCGCCGACCACACATAAAGGTTCTGCGTGCCGGGGTCGTAATACCAGTCGCGATCATGCGCCAGCAGGCTTTGTGAACTTTGCAAGTTTCCCCATATCGCGCCGAACTGCACAAATTTCAACTGTGAGATCGGCTGGGCCGTGCTCAGCGTGATTTGCCAGACATTCCCCGCCGTATTCGTCCATTGCCCCGAAGTGGTCGCGTAGTAGCCCGTAAATTCCGGAGGACGCCCATTCCCATACGCATCGAACGTAATCGGATTTCCCGCGGTCCCGCTGGATGGCGGCGTCAACCACTCATTCCACACCGCGTCGCGCTTGAACAAAATTACGTCGCCCGGTTGAAACGTCGAAATCCCCACCTTCAGCAAAGTTCGCCACGCCGTCTGCGGAGAAGTCCCGTTGTTCCCATTACTCCCCGAAGGATCGACATAGTACGTCGTCGCCGCCGCCGTGCCGCACAACACCAAAATCATCGCCAATCGTCTCACTGGCATCTCCTCTGAAACGGAATTGGATGCACTCGCGCATTTACACCCCTCGACACCGCCCTCAGTGCACCGACCACACCGGAATGCTCGCCACCGCGTACGAATCCGAAGGGCCCGTGATCGACGATGGCAAAGTTCCACCTGTCGTCACCCCCAACGAATTATTGAAATCAAACGTCAGTCCCGTGTTGGTCGAACCACTCCCGATCTGCGCGCAGGAACTGATACAGCTGGAAGTGATCGCCAGGTAATACCGTCCCGGCTGCAGCGTCGCGGACCCCGCCCAACTCAGCGTCTTCCATCCCGTCGAAGCAGCAAATGTGCTCCCGGCCGTCGATCCGACGTGTGTCAATAGTGTGTCGGCACTCCCAGGTGTCCCTTGATAAATCCCAATGTCATAGGTGTTCGAAGTGTTGTCCGCGGTCGCGACGTAATAAGTCACCTGCGTCGTGGTCACCGGATATGCCAGCACCACTCCATAGAGGTAAGCTTTGTTGGCGCTCGCCGACAGCGTAATTCCATTGCCGTTTGAAAAAGGCTGCGTGAACCACGGGAGCGATGTCGTCTGCGCCTGGACATACGCCGTGGTCGCGATCTTCGTCGAACTGTCTCCCGCCGACGGCGTCGGTGCCGTCGGAGTACCCGTGAATGCCGGCGATGCCAGGGGAGCGCGTGAGGTGTCGCTCGGGTGAATGTGGTCCGCACGCGCCCAGGTCAGGGACGTACCCACGGCAGCCGTCCCGTCCATGTTGGGCGCAGTCGATCCTCCCTGTCCCAGAACAAACGCGTCGGTCGCAATCTGGGTTGAATTGTCATTGGCTGCCGCCGTGGGCGCCGTGGGTATTCCGGTAAACGCGGGAGAACTCAGAAGCGCTACGTTGGGTGTGCTTCCCGTCCCCGACACAAACCCACCCGCCGACTGCAAGGGAATCTGCGCCGCCACCGAACCACCCAGGAATCCCGCCGGCCCGGGTGCGGCCCATCCGTTGCTATCGCTCAGGCCTGTGGTGTCAAGTACCCAGGGCACGTTCGCCGCGCTGAAATCGTTATCCGAAAAGTTAGAGTTGGTGATCGTCCAATTACACGCCCTCGGCGTTCCTCCTCCGCAAGGCGTGTTGTTGGTGGTCGCGTTCCGGATATGAATGCCTGCCTTAAGCGCCTGGTTCTGCGCCTGCCCCAGATTGTGGTCAACCGTCAGATCGCTCAAAACCATGCTGTCCGTGTTGTTGGTCTGCCCCAGCACGACTTGCACCACATATCCGCAATCCACGCAAAGATTGTGATCAATTTCCGAAAAACCCTGCGTGCTGGGCATGCCGGTAACGCTGCCATTCGAATTGGCAACGTAAAATGAGACTCCGCCTGAGCCATTGTTGGGGATCGTTCCGTCGGTCGCTGTGGCGCAAAGCGATAAATTGTTGTGATGGACGTGTCCGTGCGTGAATCCCACCGCGACACACTCCGCCTGCGTGTTGCGGACGGTATTGTTCGCCACTTCATAGTCGCTGGTGTTCGACAATTGGAAACCGCCCAAACAACCGTAGGCACCGCTGCCGCTGGATCCGCTCCATCCCGTGCACGAACCTGCCGTGGTGCTACCGCCGCCGATATACCCGTTTTCGATGGTGTTGTTAATGAACCTGAGGTTCCGTGTGTACCCGTAACCCACGCTCGAGCCAATGTTGACCTCATAATTTCCCGTGGGAATCATGCCGCCCCCCGGTCCGCCGCCCGACGTGCACCAGGCACTATGTCCACCCACTCCGCACGCCCCGACCGAAGTCACATTGTCGTAAAACTGGCTGTCGCGGATGATCTTGTAGCCGAGATAGGGAGTGCTCCCGGTGGTTGAATTCACATTGATGCCCGGAGCCGAGGATTGCGCCACGTAAACCCGCTGAACCACCCAATTGTCCGAGTTGGAAATCTGAATTCCGTTTCCTCCCGCATTCGTGACCGTCAAATCTTCGAGCAGCAGGCCAGTCGGTACGCTCTGGGCTGTCACCGCGTTGGCTCCGTCATATATGTCTCCTGAGGCCAACCGGTTGCCTTGGATCAAGCAACCCCCAGCGCGAATATTGGAGCCCCCCTCCAAGGTGATGATCGAACCTAAAAGCTGGCCGGCCACCCCACTGCCGATGTTCGCAGTGGAAACAAAAGTGGTGACTCCATGCAGGCAGTTGAAATTGTCGCCACTTCCCGAAATCGTTATCGTGGTGCTCGACCCCATCGTGAATGTCGACGCACCCCAGTCAACCTCCACGTTGGTCTTGGAGATCACCAGATTCGTGGATACGGTGTTGGTCGCTGGCAGGTTGCTGGCGTCACACTTTCCGCCTCCGGCAGGCAGAGCTGCGACACAGGCATTCACCTGCGCAAAAGCATCCGCTCCAGAAAACTGGCTCACATCGAGATGCGCCGAGGTGGTAGCCACCGAAGTCGAAGTTGCAGCCAGCAAATATCCGCCCGGATTCATGCTCGGCAGACTACCGCTTCGGTTTTCTGAGCCGGCAACTAGCACTGCGAACGTCCCGGTACTAACATTGGTCGACATCGCGCGTCCGATGATCTGCCCGCTCGATGGCATGGTGCCTCCGGCATCGTCACAGTCGCCCGCCACCGTGCTGCTGATCTGAACGTAGTCCCCCGCCACCGTCCCGCTGTCGAATACGCAGAGCGCCTGGCCCCCGCGCGCGATCTGCGCGTTGCCTGTGGTTCCCGCCCCGTCCACCACGACTCCGATGATTCCCGTCGTGTCCGAGGTTGAAGCCAGGATCGCTGCCGCTCCCGTGAACTTCGCCAATTTGTTGACCGTGGTCCCTGTGCTCCCGTCGTTTGGGACCTCCGTCACCAATGCCCCACCCGTCAAGTCGGCATAGGTTCCCAGGTACAAGTGCTTCAGACGCAGGGTCGGGGTTCCTACATCCTTGATATTGTCCGACCAAGGCTTGAAGTTGAAGGCGGAATCGATCACCCAGCGCAACGACCCCTGCAAACCGAATCCCAGCCCGCGTTGGGTTCCGCTGCCAGCCGCGTCTGCACTCACCAGGAAATAACCGTCGGCGGTGTCGTAGCCCAGCCGCAGACGCTCGTAATCGGAAGCATCCGCTCGCGTTCCATAGAGGTTGAAGGTTTGCGGAGTTGTCCCGTTGTACTCTTCCAGTGTGTTCGCGTCGCTGTTGAATACATTCACCAAACCGAGTTGCACTGCCTGCCCGTTGTTATCAATCACTCGTGGCGTATGCGTTGCAGCGTCGAACCAGAAGATTCCATAATTCGGAATCCCATTCGGGGGCGTGGTCTCCGCCAGTTCAACCACATCCGCGACGCTGCAATTCGCATTTCCATTCGCCTGAATGCCGGTCGCAAACGAGCCATCGCACTGCGCAGGTGTTCCCGCCAGAGCCAGTGCGGTGCTCGCCTGGCCTGAAATGTTGGAGGTGGTGAGCGCGATCTGTTGCGTCACCCCGCTGATTGCGATTACCGGCAGGTTGGCGGTGGTATCGAAGCCGATCTCTGCCGTACTGGCCGGTGTGAATCCCGCCCCGCTCGGAAGTTTCAATCGCGCCACGCTGAAATCCTGCAACCCGGTCGAAAATGCGTTGCCTTGGTTGTTCAGTACCGCCTGGCTCCCTAGCGCAAACGCCGACGAACTGCTTCCATACGGACATTCCAGGCTCACCGTGCCGCTGCCCCCCTGAAACGTACAGTTAAGAAAGTTGTTTTGAGGTTCCGGCGTCGTGGCATTGAAGTTCGGATTGGATACCAACCCACTGTTGACGTAAACCGACCCGCTTCCACTGGCCGAACAAGGTCCCCAGGTCTGATTGCCCAGCAGGCACGTTGCAGAGTTTGGCGTTCCCGATCCCAACTCGGTCGGTGGCACTAATCCCGCGATCAAGTCGGCTTTCACCGCCGCCCAGAGATCCGAATAATGTTTGGTTGCGGCCTGGTCCGGCGCCGCAGGATCGCCGCTCAACGTAAGCGCCCCGGTCATTGTGCCGCCTGCCAGGCTCAGGTAGTTTCCTGATCCGGCGTTCTGCACGGTAGTGTCCACATATAGTTTGTTCGTCGCGTCCCCAGGCTGGACTGGACTGGGCAAGCTGGGCGCGACCGAAAACTGCTTGGTTCCCGTGATGGTCTCGCTCCCAGCCAGGTGCACAACCGCTGAGTCGTTCGCCTTCGTCGCCACCGCCGCGCTCACAAACTGCTGCGTGGCTAACTGCGCCGTGTTTTCGGACGCTCCGAGCGTCGTTCGCACTTCTGCCAGCGTTGCCGGAGAAGCCGTGGGTACGATCCAATACTCGGTTTTGACCGTTCCGTCAGAAAGTTGGTAAACCACTGTGTAAATGGTGTTCGGCGGAGTTGCATTGACGTTGGGCACCAGCGTCACGGACAACGC
>Ga0209517_10008512_pt1 | contig 11987 bp, 9 predicted proteins | sample PeaSoiMetSII2010_FD_187695 | JGI IMG/M metagenome (GOLD analysis project Ga0209517, IMG submission 187695) | Peat soil microbial communities from Weissenstadt, Germany - SII-2010 (SPAdes) (version 2) | ecosystem: Environmental > Terrestrial > Soil > Wetlands > Peat | place: Germany: Weissenstadt...
AGGATGCAGGACTGGCCGCGCCGCTGGGAATTCTGGAACCAGGCGCTCACCCGCCACCAATTGCGCGCACAGGACATTCCCGCCGGCATTACCGGGTTCCGCGCCGCCTTCACCCTCGTGCACCAGCAGTATGCCCGCCGAAAAGGCGCTACCATCTGGGGCGACAAGTCGCCCAACTACTACGATCGCCTGCGTGAGATCGCCGAAATATTCCCCGACGCTCGCTTCATCATCGTATGGCGAGACCCCGCCGACACCATCAGCAGCATGGTACGGGCCGGACAACTGGGTTCGGCCTATTTTGGCCGCAAAGGCTCCGCCCTGCGCGGATTGCTGGGCTGCCCGGTCCTGAAGCAGCAATGCGATGAACTGGTGTCTCAGGGCAAACCCGTGCTGCAACTCAATTACGAGGATTTGGTAAACCAACCCGCGGCCGTCATGCGCGGGGTATGCGGCTTCCTCAAGATTTCTTATACTGACCACTTGTCCAGTCTGCGGGGAGCTGACCGCTCGGCCATCTACGACTACGGGTCGCAGCACCACGCTTTAGTGAAAGGCGACCAGATCGTCTCCGCGCCGCGCCCTGACGCAATCGACCCCGCGCTCCGTCGCAAGATCGCAGCCTACATAGCGCGATGGCGAGGTCTGAGTCCAACCGGTCCGAAATTGCTGGAACGGATTCTGGACCAGCTAACCTACCTCGCTCTCCGCGCCTATGACCGCTTGACGGCACTGGCTTTCTGCGTCTTGCCGTTATCTTTGCTTTCCAGATATCGCACCCGGAAGTATGGCTTGAGCGGTTTCAGCGCAAAGTTTCGCAGGCTTGGTTCCGGCGCGAGCTTCGAGGTGAATCCATGAATACTCCTGGGGTCGGCCCGGCAAATACGTTTTCTTTGCGCGAGGAGATTAAGTACCGTTTTCTCTACCTGCTGAATGCTTATCCGACGATTTACATGCCTGTCGCCCGGTTGAGATTTCGCCACCTGAATGATTTGCTGGTCGACTGGGATACCGACCTGGTGATTGAAGCTTTCGGACGCTCCGGCACCACCTTCGCCAATTTCGCTTTTCTGTCCGCACAGGACCGTCCGGTCAAGACTGTCCACCATACCCACGCGGCGGCACAGATCATCACGGCAGTGCGCATGAAAATCCCTACGATGGTCATCGTGCGGCCCCCGCTGGAGTCTGCGCTCTCGCACATGGCGCGACATCGGATTCCGGCGCGGCCGGCGGTTGTGGCTTGGATTCGCTATCACCGCCGCATCCTGCCTTACCTCGATCGAATTGTCGTTACCACATTCGACGGCATGACCCGGGATTTCGGCGCTGTGATCGAGCGCATCAACCAGACCTTCGGAACCAACTTCGGAGTTTGGCAGCACACCAAAGAAAACCAGGAACAAATATTCGAGCAGATCAGGAAGCGGAACCGCTTTCGCTTCGGCGAAGCGCCGACCCCGGAACGTTCGCGGTCGCTGGCTTTGCCCACACCCGAGCGGGAAGCCCTGAAAGAGAAGTTTCGAATTCAACTGCAGGCTCCGGAATTGGCTGAACTACGAAAACGCGCGCAGTGTCTATTCACGCAGGTGACCTCGAACTCCGGCGCATCGCTGGAGCGCGCGAGAGTGCTGGCATGAGCGGCGAGGACTTCTAAGGCCGCTTGCCCTGCTGTGAGCTACATCACCGGAGAGGGTGATTAGGCGCGAACCACCTCCGTTAGCCCCGCTGTCGTCATCGATGGCGAAGGCGTACCGCAGTTAACCCGTTCCCTGCCTTCACAACGGCTCTCTTTGTGCAATACCTCACACTTAGCTGTGATGTGCGCTACAGCCGCCTCCGCCTCCAAGCGAGAAGATACCAAGTTGACCATTTCCGCTGGAGGAAATATCCATGAAGAGACTCTTGATCCTTGGCGCCGCAGGCAGGGACTTCCATAACTTTAACGTCTTATTTCGCAATAATCTTGACTACCAGGTGGTCGCCTTCACTGCCACTCAGATTCCTGACATTGCCGGCCGCTGCTATCCGCCGGAGCTTGCCGGACGTTTGTATCCGGAGGGCATTCCCATCTTCGAGGAAAAGGATCTGGAAAACCTGATCCTCGACTATGAGATCGACGCGGTGGTGTTTTCCTATAGCGACGTTTCCCACCAGAACTTGATGCATATCGCCTCCCGTGCCGTGGCTGCCGACGCCGACTTCTGGCTTCTGGGAACCGAGCACACACAACTCAAGTCGTCGGTTCCGGTCATCTCTGTGTGCGCGGTGCGAACCGGATGCGGCAAGAGTCCGGTCTCGCGCCTGGTCGCTGAAGAGTTGCGCCAGCAGGGGCGAAGGCCAGTCGTCATTCGTCACCCCATGCCTTACGGCGATCTTGCGAAACAGGCGGTCCAACGCTTCGCCACCATGGAGGATCTCGACCTTCAACAATGCACCATCGAGGAACGCGAAGAGTATGAACCACACATCAATAAGGGAACCGTGGTGTATGCGGGAGTGGACTACGAACAGATTCTCCGCCAGGCGGAAAAGGAGGCCGATGTCATTTTGTGGGATGGAGGCAACAACGACACTTCCTTCTACGCCTCCGGTCTGGAAATCGTGGTCGTGGATCCACACCGTCCGGGGCACGAACTGGCTTACTTCCCCGGTGAAGTCAATCTCCGGCGGGCGGACGTGATCGTGATCAATAAGGTCGATACTGCCGACCAGCGTGATGTGGAGACGGTTCGCCAGAACGTAAAGCTTCACAACCCAAAGGCTGTGGTTCTTGAGATGGCCTGCCAGGTCTCCATTCCCGATCCCTATCTGGTGAAGGGACAGCGTGTACTGGTAGTGGAGGACGGCCCCACACTCACCCACGGAGAGATGCCCTACGGCGCAGGCGTGGTCGCGGCGCGGCAATATGGGGCAGCAGAACTGGTGGATCCGCGGCCTTACGCTGTGGGATCTATCCGCGGAACTTTCGAGCGTTACCGGCACTTGACCAACCTTTTACCCGCCATGGGTTACAGCGCGCTGCAAAGACACGAACTGGAAGAAACCATCCACCGCACTCCTTGCGATCTGGTACTGATCGCTACTCCGATTGACCTCGCGCGGGTGATCAAGATCGATAGGCCAAACCTGCGCGTCACCTATGAAGTCGAAGAACTCACCAAACCCGGTCTGGCCGAAATGCTTGCCAAGTTCCTGTACGAGCACGAGCCAGTATTGGTAGGAGCAGAAAAATGAATGGCAAAGATTTTCTCTCGATTCGAGATTTCTCGCCCTCGGAGATCCAGTACCTGCTCATTCTTGGCCGTCAAATCAAGGCTGACCCCACTGCCTTCAGTGGAGCACTCCGGCGCCAGACTTTGGCCATGATCTTCGAGAAACCTTCCTTACGCACCCGGGTAACTTTTGATGTCGGAATTCAGCAACTAGGCGGCTTCTCCATCTACCTCTCTCCCGCCGAGATCAATCTGGGTCAACGTGAATCCGTGTACGACGTGGCCAAGAATCTGGAACGCATGGTGCAAGGCATCATGATCCGCACCTTCTCTCATCAGGTGGTGGAGCAGATGGCGCGCTACGCCAGCATTCCGGTCATCAACGGACTCACCGACTACAGCCACCCCTGTCAGGCCATGGCCGACTACCTCACTATTTGGGAAGCGAAACACAATCTGGAAGGTCTGAAGATTGCGTTTATCGGCGATGGCTACAACGTGGCGCGCTCTCTGGTGTTCGCCGGGGCACAATTAGGCGCACACGTTTGGGTAGCCACTCCGCCTGGGTACGAGCTCGATGCCGAATCTGTGCAGTGGGCTCGCGAACGTGGCGCCGAGACGGGTGGCACTTGCACCGTGACCAACGACCCCGAAGAGGCGGCCGCAGGCGCGGATGTGATCTACACCGATGTCTGGGCCAGTATGGGGGAAGAGGCGGAAGCTGAGATGCGGCGGCATATCTTCCTTCCATACCAGGTCGACGCGACTCTGTTCCGCCGGGCCAAGCACGATGCCATTTTCCTGCATTGCCTGCCGGCACACCGCGGCGACGAAGTCACCAACTATGTGATCGACTCACCCCGGTCGCTGGTATTTCAGCAGGCGGAAAACCGGCTGCACGCACAGAAGGCCATCATGCTGGAATTGATGAAGAGTGAGTTCGTCAAATTGCCGGGGCTGATGGAGTTGCAAGACTTGGTGCATATGTAGATGGAGAGACGGGCGTCTAGCGTCACTCGGGGAGGGACGCCCGCCGCTCCGCGACAAGCAGTTCGCTGATACTTATGAAGACCATGCTCCTTGCCGTTGGCGGAAACTCCCTGATTCGTGCGGGAGAGAAAGGAACCATCGCCGAGCAACGGGCAAACGCCCAGCGGACCGCGGCTCAGATCGTCGGCTTGATTCGGGCCGGCTACCGGATCGTGCTCACGCACGGCAACGGCCCGCAAGTTGGGGCAGCGCTTCTGCGCTCAGAACGGGGAGCCAGCCAGGTCCCTGGGCAACCGCTCGACGTTTGCGGCGCCGCGACTCAGGGTGAGATCGGATATCTTCTCCAGCAATCCTTGCAAACCGAGCTCCAGTTGGCTGATCTGCAGGTGCCGGTTGCGACCGTCCTCACCCAGAGCCTGGTGTCGCTCCACGATCCCTCGATGCAGCACCCCAGCAAACCGATCGGTCCTTTCTACTCCCGCGCCGATGCCGAGGAACGCAAACGCCTTCTCGGATGGGAGATTGTAGAGGACGCGGCCCGAGGTTATCGCCGGGTGGTTCCGTCGCCTGAGCCCATTGACGTTATTGAACTGGAGGTCATTCGCGATCTGGTCGAGCAGGGTGTGCTGGTCATCGCCTGCGGGGGCGGAGGAATTCCTGTGGCCTGGAGGAACGGAAAATTAGAAGGGGTCGAGGCGGTCATCGACAAAGATCTCGCCTCCGCGTCGCTAGCCGCACACCTCGGCGTAGATCTGTTCGTTATTTCCACCGACACCGATTACGTGTATCTGGATTACAAGAAACCCACCCAGCGTCCGCTACGGCGCGTCAGTGCGGCTGAGTTGGAAGAGTACGCGCGCCATGGCCATTTCCCAGCCGGGAACATGGGCCCCAAAATCGAATCCGTGTTGCGCTTTCTGCGCAACAGCGGTAAGGAAGCCATCATTACTTCGTGCGAGAACCTGTACCAGGCGGTCGTTGGAACTGCGGGCACACACCTGTTCCCCGATCACGAGCGCGCGGAAGTCGAGCTAGACGTACAGCTCGAACTTCCGGTGGGAGGACGCTAATGCCAGCACCGACGATCATCCCTCTCCAGCCCATCGAGACAACCTCTTCAGAATCGGCTCTGCGAGCTGGGACGCCATTGAAACATGTGGTCGAATCTCAACAATTCACCGTTCCTCTGCTCATGGAGTTATTCGAGCGCTCCCGAGGTATGGAGCGCGTGGTGGCGCGCGGTGGCACCCTCGATTACCAGAATCGAATCATGACCACACTTTTCTATGCGCCTTCTACCCGCACTCGACTCTCGTTCGAGGCTGCCATGCATCGGCTGGGCGGCAGGGTCTTGTCCACCGAGCACGCGGGCACATTTTCTTCAGAAATCGAAGGCGAACAGGTAGAGGATTCCATCCGCATCATCAGTGGCCATTCCGATGTCATTGTCATCCGGCACCCCGAAGAGCACGGTGCGCAACGCGCCGCAGAAGTCTCGACGGTGCCGGTGATCAATGCAGGCGATGGCAATGGCGGGCAGCATCCGACCCAGGCTTTGCTCGATCTGTACACTATTTACAGGCAGCGTCCGCTGGATGGCCTTAGCGTGGCTATTATTGGCGAGTTGGATAAGGGGCGTTCCGCGCGGTCGCTGGCCTATCTGCTGGCCAAGTTTGAACGGGTAAAGCTGTTCTTTGTCAGCCCACCGCAGCTCCAGATGAAGCCGGACATCCTGGATTATCTCGATGAGCATGGCGTCCGCTACGAGCTGGAGTCGGAGATTGACCGGGTGATTGGTGAAGTGGACGTGGTTTATCAGACGCGAATCCGGCCCGAGCGTGTCCGAGATACGGATGGCCGAGAGAACGAAGGGCTCAGGCGGTACGCCATCGATTCGACGGTAGTGCAGCGAATGAAGCCGGACGCCCTAATCCTTCATCCGTTGCCACGCACGGTCGAGTTAGACAAGTCCGTCGATGCTGATCCCAGAGCCATGTACTTCCGCCAGGCCATGAACGGGCTCTACGTGCGTATGGCACTGTTGACCATGCTGCTGGACGAGGATTGAAAAACATAGCGCCGCCGACTGATGCCGACGCTAATAGAATGTGAAAGGAACTTATGACCACGGAACTCATAGAGAAGCCCATGAGCACCCAGGACTTCATCGCACTCGAAAACCAGTATGGAGCTAATAACTATAAACCGCTCGACGTGGTGATTGAGCGTGCGGAAGGCGTGTGGGTGTATGACGTCGAAGGCAGGCGTTACCTCGATTGCCTGGCGGCGTATTCCGCGGTGAATCAGGGGCACTGCCATCCCAAGATTCTCGAAGCCCTGAACGAGCAGGCGCGGAAAGTCACGCTTACCTCGCGCGCGTTCCGCAACGAGCAACTGCCTCTGCTCTACAAGGAACTGCATGATCTTACCGGCTTCGACATGGTGCTCCCTATGAACTCAGGCGCCGAGGCCGTCGAAACCGCGGTCAAGACGGCTCGCAAATGGGGCTACAAGGTCAAGGGCATTCCTCAAGACAAGGCCGAGATCATCGTCTGCGCCAATAATTTTCATGGCCGCACCGTCACCATCGTGAGCTTCTCCACCGACGAGCAATATCGCGATGGCTTCGGCCCATTCACTCCGGGGTTCAAAGTTATTCCCTTCGGCGATGCTGGCGCCCTGCGTGAAGCCATCACGCCCAACACGTGTGCGTTTCTGGTCGAGCCCATTCAAGGCGAGGCCGGAATCGTCATTCCGCCTGACGGATTTCTCCGTGAAGCGGCGGAAATCTGCCGCCAGAATCGTGTATTGCTGATGACCGACGAAATTCAGTCCGGCCTGGGACGAACTGGCAAACTTTTTGCCTACATGCACGAAGGAATCACGCCCGATGTGTTGATCGTCGGCAAGGCTCTGGCCGGCGGGTTTTATCCGGTCTCGGCCATTTTGGCGTCTCGCGAGATTCTGGGTGTGTACAAACCCGGCGACCATGGCAGCACTTTCGGGGGCAATCCGCTGGCCTGTGCCATCGCGCGGACGGCGCTCCAGGTCCTCGTCGAAGAAAAAATGGTGGAACGTTCCGCCGAGCTAGGCGCTTATTTCCTGACCCTGCTGCAAACCCTGCGCAGCCCCGACCTGAAAGAGGTGCGCGGCAAGGGCTTGTGGATCGGCATCGAACTGCACAGTCCGGCGCGTCCTTACTGCGAGGCGCTGAAGGAGGAGGGCATCCTGTGCAAGGAGACGCATGACCGGGTGATTCGCATCGCGCCGCCGCTGGTCATCAGCCGTGAGGAGATCGACTGGGCCTTCGAACGAATCGCAAAAGTGATTCAGAAACACTGAACGGAGTGATCGGGTACGGCCTGGTCACGTTTTAGTCATGAAGCCGCCAATGAAAATTGTGGAAATACTTCGCATCGCCATGCTGGGGAGCATCGTATTATTTGTGCTGGTCGGGGAAATCGCAGCGCGGACACTTGCGGTTGCCCCGGCGTCCGATCTCTATTTTGCAATCACTCTGGTTGCGATCGTGGTGGTGGTAATGATCTCCGCCGTGCGCCGCTGGTTTGTATTGAAGGCGGAAGCTACACTCGCGGTGCAGCCTGCCGACGCGGCGGCGCTGGCGCGTTGTAGCGCAGGTTACATCGTGACCTACGCTATGTGCGAAGCGGTGGCCCTCTTTGGACTTGTGTTAAGGCTGAACGGCTTCACGCTCTCGCAAGTGGCGCCTTTCTACGCAATCGGGCTAGTCCTAATGTTGTTTTTCGCTCCTCACCGTCCGTTAAATGAGATGGGCCGATAATCAAAACCCAGGTTGCATGAACCGGTGACGGTAATCACAGCGGAGAATCTGGCTTGGGTTTATGGTTATAGAGGGTCAGGTGACCCTATGCCGGGCTCGTCTGTCATCGCGTCGCCAATCATCGGTTCGGCAATCACCGAAGGCGGTTTACACCAACTCGGTCCGGAACAGTTGCGCGCTGCCCTTGCAAACTTCCTGCCCAAAGGCGCCAGCCCCTCGGAGCAGACCGGTGCCATCGAAGCAGCGTTACGAAGCCCAGCTGGCCAAGCCATGCGGGACACGATGGCGCGATGGATTGTCGACGAGATCGTGCCCGTAGAGAGATTGGTTCCGCAGGCTTATCTGAAGTGGCGTCCACCAGTCCGGGACGCCATGATGTTCGTGGTAGCACGGCTCTCGCCCGCCCGCCTCGCCCCCAAGCTGCTTGAGCAACTTGAGCTCCCGCCGAATACTTCCGCGGAGGCTCGCTTGCTGCGCCTGATCGCAAAGGTGCCAGGTCTGCAAAAACTGGGACAAGTCATCGCCCGCAATCAGCATCTTCGTCCGGCCCTGCGGGATGCACTTGCCCGGCTGGAAAACGGAATTCGTGATGTCCGGCCAGAGGACGTGGTTGCGATCATCCGGCAAGAGCTGGGGCCACGGATCGAGAAATACGCCGTGAAGATTGCACCGGCCATTCTTTCCGAAGCCAGTGTGAGCGCGGTAGTGCGCTTCACCTGGCGTGACCCGGCCACCGGAAAGCGTGAACGCGGTGTTTTCAAAGTCCTGAAACCTCACATCCCTGAATACTTTGCCGAGGACATGGATTATTTGCAGGGGCTGGCTCAATACTTCAGTGACCAGCAGCACAATTACGGATTCCCTGCGAAACTCCTCCCCGATACTTTCAAGAAAGTTCGGCGCCTGCTGCGGCACGAGGTCAACTTTGTCCGTGAGCAGAAGACGTTGCTCGAAGCGTGGGGTCTGTATCAGTCTATGTCTGGGGTGCGTGTCCCACGGCTGATTCAGCCCCTGTGTACATCCAGAATCACCGCACTCACCGAGGAGCACGGCATCAAGGTAACCAGCGCGGCGGCCCGTCTGCCGGCCTCACGTCGCAAAAAAGTTGCTGAGCAACTCATCGAAGCACTGGTCGCGGTCCCGCTCTTGGCGGCGCAGGAAGACGCTATTTTTCACGGCGATCCCCATGCTGGCAATCTGCTCTATAACAACCGAACCGGCGAACTCACGATCATCGACTGGGCGCTGCGGGAACGCTTGAGCCGCGATCAGCGCCGGCATCTTGCGCTCCTATTTCTAATGGTGACCTTACGCGACCCGGTGGGCACCTGCAACGAAGTTTTGGCACTCAGTCAGCAGCATATCCGCAGCACTTCACCGAGGGGGCGGATGGTTGCGGAATTTGTCACGCATTTTCTTGGCGAACTGCCGGTGGTGCGTCTGCCCAGCGGCGTCGATGCGATGCTGCTGCTGGAACGCTTGGCCATGAAGGGTGTCAAGTTCCCCGGACCGCTCATCATGTTGTCGAAGGTGATGTTTACGCTGGATGGAATCCTAGGTGACATCGGAGGGTCGGACAGTGGCATGGGCTTCACCATCGCGCGCCACGTGGCCCATCATTGGATCAGGAATCGCAAAGAATTCCGTTCACCTCTGATGACCAGGGACTGGATCACGCTGCAATGCAGCGCGTTGCTCTATACCGGCCGATTGTGGCTTCAGTGTGAGCAGGCAATCTTGGATCGCTTGCTGCCCGCCACCTCGCCCGCGCTGGCTTAGGCGCACGCGGCGGTGCGTCCTACAAGGCCGAACTTAGCGGAACTCGCTAGGGCGTAACCGCCCGGCCTTCGATGACGTTCTCAGCGGTATCGTTCCACTCCGTCTCGGCCGCGGGTGGGATAAAGCTCATGGCCCGTTCGGCCAGGGCGGTAATGGTTAGGCTGGGATTGACCCCGAGGTTTGCGGCCACCACGGATCCGTCACAGATGTACATGTTCTTGTAGTTGAAGACGCGGTGACGAGAATCAACCACGCCGTGAGTGGCCTTATCGGCGATCACGCAGCCTCCAATGCAGTGTGCAGTGCCCGGAACGTTGAAAAGGATTTCCGGAAGCATGCTCATGGGGAAACCCCCGGTGAGTTGCGCCAGTGTTTTCGCGAATTCATTGGCCTTGGGAATATAGGCAGGCACCTTCTCGCCCCGGCTGACCAGAAATTTCCGGAACGGCCAGAACCACGGGCGTTGCCAGCGCATCTCGATCTCTCCATCCAGCGTTTGCATGCAAAGCAGAATCACAAACTCCCGGGCCCAGCCCAGGGGTTGCAACACGCGTACAGTTTTGAAGGGGTGACGGAGCAGAGAGACTAGGACGTTCTTCAGCCAGAGTGCAATTCGCCGCGGACCAGGGCGGCCATCGGTCAGGATGGTTGTCAGAAACCCCATCGCGTCCGAGCCTCTTGGGTAGCGGACGGCTTCGATATGGGTGTGCGCGTCAATATAAACGCCGGAGCCGATCGCGATGCCTTCTGACACGTCCTGGGAGTAGCCCGGCGTGCGTGCTCCGATGAGCGATTCGGAATTAGTGCGTACGTGTTGGCCCAACTGGTTGCTGATGGCCGGCAATGAGCCTTTTTCCTTGAGCTGAAACAGCAGTTCCATCGTGCCGAGCGAGGATGCGGAGAAAATTACTCCACGGCAGGTGAACCGCCGCGGCTGGCGGCGAATCCACGCGGTAGAGTCGACGGTACCCACTTCGTATCCGGCGCTGCCATCGCTCGCGCCATGCAGCGGTTTGACATTCACCACCTGGGTCTCTGGAAAGACCTGTGCTCCGTGCTTTTCCGCCAGATATAAGTAGCCAAGGTCCAGTGTGTTTTTCGCGCCATGGCGGCAGCCCATCATGCACCCACCGCAGGCGATGCAGGTGGTCCGCGCCGGACCTTCTCCGCCGAAATATGGGTCCGGGAAGGTCTTGCCGCCCGGTTCTCCCTCCGCGGGCTGGAAGATGCTCACCTTCGTACAGTAGAAAGTATGTCCAGAGCCTGCGACTTCCGCAGCTTTCTTTAAGAGAAGATCGGCCGGTCCGAGGATTCGGTTTTCCGTGACACCCAACATGCGCCCGGCAGTTTCGTAGTGCTGGGGCATTTCCGCCTTCCAATCGGACAATCCCGTCCAGGACGCCGCTTCCCACACTTTCTCAGGAGGCGGAAGCAAAGTGCAGGCGTAGGTGATTGACCCGCCACCCACCGCGCAGCCGTGAAAGATGGTTGCGTGTTTGAAAAACTGTATGTTGAAGAAGCCGCGCAAGCCGACATGGGGACGCCAGAGCCAGCGATGGAGGGACCAACTGGTGTGTGGCAGGTTGTCGGGCGTCCAACGCCGGCCCATCTCCATGACCGCGACCCGATAGCCCTTCTCCACCAGTCGATGGGCGGAAACACTGCCACCAAAGCCGGAGCCGATCACGATGAAGTCAAAATCGAATTGCTGATCGCGATCCATACTCGTCCCTACATGCAAATCACCGCCCGCTAAGCGCCCCGCGAAGCACAGTCGAAAACGTGGGCCGGGATCCTCAAGGGAACTGGCGAATCCAGCGGCTGAGCAGCGACCACGGTTCGCAGAATGTTGTCGGCTTGCTGCCACCAGCCGTGGAAAATCTGACCACCGGTATAGCGAACCTGTAGTGAGCTCCAGCCATTGCGATCAAATGAGGCAGCGAAAGGGCTAACCGTCACACATCGGGTGTCGAGTCGAAGCCCCTCATGCAGTGCTTTGAGCGCGCTCTCTTTTGCGCTCCAAAGGAGGGCCAGGAGCCGGGGCCGATCTGCCACAGCCGCACGCGCCACCAACACCTGTTCTTCGCTGGTGAAATAGTCGGCAACGAAAGCATCGCTACGCGGCTCGACCATTTCCAGATCACAACCTATCTCCACGCCAGACATTGCCACAGCACAAGCCGCTATCCCGTCGCGGTGGC
>Ga0209517_10008513_pt1 | contig 11984 bp, 7 predicted proteins | sample PeaSoiMetSII2010_FD_187695 | JGI IMG/M metagenome (GOLD analysis project Ga0209517, IMG submission 187695) | Peat soil microbial communities from Weissenstadt, Germany - SII-2010 (SPAdes) (version 2) | ecosystem: Environmental > Terrestrial > Soil > Wetlands > Peat | place: Germany: Weissenstadt...
AGAAATAGTTTTTTGCGGCGTATCCGGAAACCGGGGTACCTTCGCCGGTATCACCCGACAGGACCGAACGGCCCTGGCACAGGTCCACAAGAATGAGCGAGCCGGCGACGATCACGGACTTCACGATCTCACCAGGCGTCAGGGAGACTTCTACGCAGGACGGAGCGGTGCTCCTAGATATCGAGCAGGGCATCTGTTTCAGTCTCAACCCGGTCGGACTCAGAATCTGGGAATTGTTGAAGAAGCGGTATTCCCTCGATCAGATTGCGGACGCCCTGGGGCAGGAATTCTCCGTACCCCGATCTCAGATCCTTTCCGACGCAAGTGAATTCATTGAGGCCCTGGAAGCCAGGCATTTGATTCGACGACCGTGCCGCGCGCTGCCCAAAAAGTCCTGGTTGTTCAGGATATTGCCCTCCCAAAAAAGACAGTGATCGGTCCACGGCATCGGAGCCGTGTGCGGTTTTCAACCTGGTTTCTGGATAATGAGAGGCGGCCAGACGTGAATCACTCGGCCAATAATCGACGCCGCCCGTGGCGTCTTGAAAATCATTACCGGCTGGTGCGACGTTGGATAGGGTACGATAAACAAAGTCTCCCGCGTTATGTAACACCAGGAGCAACTGAGGCCGTTTTCGTGCCACACGAAATAGATCGGCCGTTCCCGAATACTCTTCCAGTCACCCAACTCGACGGTATTATGGGATTTGTCAATGACAACTACCGACCCAGGGGGGACTAGTTCACCCATCGTGTCATCGTTTAGCCCGATAACTCCCAATCGGAAGTCGCCCAGGTCCAGGCGCCGGCGCACAGCCGAGGGAACTCCCAGCTCCTCGGCAGTTTCCGTAACCAGCCGAGTTTCGTCGAAACTGATGTTGCTGTGAAATGTCGAGGGAAACAGGCGACCCGCATCGGTGTGAGACCATTGTTTTGAAGTCTCATCGGGCGTTATGGGGCTTTCCGGCGTGCTTCCGGATTCGCCCGATTTCATCCCGAAGGCGTGTAATACGGCGGGGTAGGTTACCTTGTAGCACTCACAGAGGCTCGCTACCTCAAAAATATCCGGTGCGCTCCGGCTGGCCTCAAGGTCGGTGAGGCGGCCGCGCCGGATTCGGTACCGCTCGTCCGCGGCCTTGTTTGCGGACTCATCCGTAGCGCGCTCAACGCCACTACGGGAGAGGTGAAGTTCCTCGCGGCGTTCTCGGAGCCAGCTTCCCGCGTTCGACATGTACTGCTCCCGTCGTGACAGATTTGACGGTGAGGGGTTTCCTCACAAGGGGCTCTGCGTTGATTGCTGCTTAGTTCGACCAGTATTTCGGATTCTTCCGAATTCTTTGGCCGTTCCTCAGCGCATCACGAGGTTCCGGAGAGCCCCAGACAAAGGTGTGTGGGAGCGAGCCCCCTCAACTTCTCGCCCCACTGCCGATTTGAGTCCTTGTCTTAGTTCTTACCTCCAGCGCATCTGTAGATCGCTAGCGTCACGTATCGATACGGCAAATCACCTTTGTGGGCGATCGACGTCAAATGAACCGATAGTTACCACTCTGCCGATGATTTCGACGCAATCCTCTACCCAGGAGCGCACCGATCACCGTGTGAAAGGTTATCGAGTTTCCGCAATTGAGACGCGGATCCGCCTGGGATGCGGGTCGGCTGGGTTTACGCCCTTGGACCCGGCCCGAACTGAACTGATCGAGGTTGCGGTCATTTCCTCCTCCCAGCTTCTGTCAGCGCGGACCCCGAGGTTAGGGCGCGCTGTTGGTGAGATTTCGGCATCGCTTTCCCCACGTTTGCAAACGCCACATCTTACCTGGAGAAACGCAACCCCTTGACCCTCACCATCTATGTCAACCGCTTGGGTGACAGATCCTGTGCCGTCACCCCGAAAGCAGTCCCGGCCCACGACTCTTCCACGTTCTCGCCCGACATTGTCCGATTTGACAGCGAACACGATGCGAACTGTAGTAAAGAGTTTGAAAAGAATGTGTAAACATTTGTCTCGATTCGTTGCGTTTCGAACGCCAAGGCTCTGAAGGAGCCGTTTCCCATTCGGGGTAGCATCTTTCGGAGAGCAATCTCGAATCGCGGGTACTGGCTGAATATGACTCGTTCTGAGAGGGGACCAGTGTGTCGTACTTATAGGAACGGTGTGTGTCGTCTTTTCAATCACCGAAGCCGGGAGATCGATGGCGCGACCTGGCCTACACCTCTGGAATGCGCGAACCGCCACCGTAATGGTAACAGTGTCGCTTGTCCCTGACCTCATACCACGATAACCAAGGATCAAGCCCACGCCATGGAAAAAGCCGACGCTTCTGATTGGCTTCTCGGCACCGAGCCGCATTGGTTCGCATGCCCTACACGCCCAAACCGTCGCCCGAATTCCCCAGATCAAAAAAGCCATCCTTCAGGTTCGAAAGGACGGCTACGCTATGGTTGACGAGGAACTCGAATCTGGCTGCGCTCCGTTGCCGTCTACGTTTCGACACCCAGCAACAACGTCATCGCCCCCATCAAAGTCGGAACGCACGTCTCCCGCGTAGATCGCGCAACCCTCATCCGGCAGTCACCCCATTCGGGGCTTCACGCTGACGCCAACATCTGACGGCCACTCGAAAGAACTGTTAGCTCCCCAGATCCCGCTCGTCAAAATCGGAGCACATCGCAAGATTGAGCTCGTGGGTGGCGGGGGTTGAGATTGCATGCCAGTTCCACCGCATTGTGAACACGTCTCTTGGAAGAAAACGGTTCCGTCTTGGACGAAGCCGGACTCTTTCGGCCTTATGACGAATCCAGTGCCGCCGCAGTACGGGCACTTTTGATCCACAAGAGTACCTCGGTTCGCGCGTCGGTAGGATAGATCGGAGAAGGGGCGTGACGTACGTTAAGAGTGTGAAAAGTATTGGTAAAGTCTTGTGACCACAGTCAAGCTTCTTAACCTAACAGCTGGGAGCGCCCGGCTTTCACGGGCGCGGGCCATTTCGCACGGAACGGTCGACAATCACGCTTCAATTCTCATCGGGCAGGAAATGGCCAGAACGGGTGGCTGCGAGTGCCCGAGGGCCGTCGCTCTAGCTCTGGGATTCTTGCAGTCCAGGATTCAGGTGATCTTCGGCGCTATAACTCTGGCTTCTGAACCGGAGTTGCAGGCGATGTCCGAGTTCGTCTGCCGCTGCCGCCACACGCGGGACACGTTTCCTGAAAGGGAATTGTTGGGTCAGGAAGAGATGGAGAGATCTGTGATTTTGTAGTCAAGCCTAGACCGCCACAGCTCGGACACTCATCTCCCGCGAGCGGGTTGCCCCATGAAAAGCCCATACACGCGATTTAATGTCAATGACCGTTTTCTCATGAGTTAAGAGTGTGAAAAGCATGGGTAAAGTTTTCGTAATCAGGGCTGTTGGCGCCAGACCAACACAACGTGTTGGAGAGGTCACGCATCGGACGCTACAGAACGCTCAGCCTCCAGGTGGCGGTGTGAATGACTGAGCCGCGCAGTCACAGCTGCGCACTCACCGGGAAGGAGGGAGCAGCGCGATCAGGAGCCAGGAGAGCACCAAAGAGGCCAGGGGTTCGCGCGCGGGAACGCGCGGAGAGAGAAGGTGAGTTCCTTGCCCTGATCGCATCGATAACCTTCCCCAATCGGAAACCGTTTGCAAAAATTAGTTCGCTCCGGACCTCTTGTCGTCCCCAAACCGTGCATTGACAATACTTTCCGCTTCGGCACACCCGGCATCGGAACCAGCACACACCTACCTTTACAAAACCATAACCGAATGTTTACGCAAGGCGATCTGGAGAGTCGCATCTGTGTTAGGTAAGGAGGATGTGCACCATGAGAACCACCCTCGCACTTATTTTCAGTCTCTTAAGTTTTGTCCCCTCATTTCAGGTGCGGGCTTTCGGCAAAGATGATTCAGACGCTCCACCACCGCAGATTAAAGTGGCGCCGACTAGCGCTCATCTGCCGAGCGCGTTAGCAACCATGTTGACGGCAAATCCGGCAACTCCACGCGGGCCAAACGACTTGCTCCGAGACTACGAGACACAGATGGATGCGGTTTCGCGGCGGTTCTCGAATGAGTTGGGTGCAATCTCACAAGCGGTTCAATACGGTCGGCTAAGTCGAGAACAGGCTGAAGAGACCACAAGCGAGCGCTATCAGGTGGCGATGATGCAATTCCAACTGCTCAGTGCACTTCATGCCATGCTGGAGCGAGAGATCGATCGGGATGAGGCCGCGCAACACGGAATGAAAGCATCGCAACAGGGCGACTCCGTGATGGTTGCACTGCCGTTTTCATCGCTGCAATTGAACCCTTCGCTGATTCAATACCTGCAGTTAACCCAAACACAGGCCGTCGCTATTGAAGAACTCATGGTGACTGAGCGTCGCAACCTCGAACCCATTATGGCGGAGATCAAAACCGCCAGCCAAAGACTGTTGTGGCTCAACCGAGACCACGTCGACGGCAAGGACCCTGAGGAAGAAGTTCATGCCGTGGCCGCTTCGCAGGCTGCGGCGCTTTCCAAATTGATCGTTGCGAATTCACACATGCACGCCAGAATCTACCAACTGCTGAATGGGGAGCAGCGCCGCAAACTGGACAAACTGGAGCGAACTGATGATTTGTGGACGAGCAGGGAAGACTAGGCAGGGAACAATGCCGGCCTTTACAGATCTTTACGCTTGCTTAACGGATGTTTTACTACCGGTCTGAAGGCACTGGAGCATATTACAAGCAAGGCGAAAGGTGTGTTCTTATGCGGAGAATGTGCATTGTCGGGATGTTGGCCCTCACCAGTGTTTTGGGTTGGAGTCAGGATGGGATGTCCAGTCCGGCTCTGCAGGAGCCGGGAAGTGAACAGGCAGGACCGCGTCATCGTGGTACTGGAGTGGCTGGAACCATTACAGCAATCGATGACAGCAAAATAACCATCAAGACGCTTGATGGCGCAACCGTTCAGGTTACGACCACCGAGAGCACTCAATTCCGCAAGAACCGTGAGTCAGCCAAGCTGAATGACTTCAAAGTAGGAGACGAAATTTTTGTAGGTGGTGAGCTAAGAGATGGGGTGGTACAGGCCAAGATGGTTGGCAGCCATCCCACGGGAGCGCCACCTGAATTTCGCGAAGCTCTTGGCAAGCGTTTCATTGTCGGTGAAGTAAAGGCCATTAGTGGGACACGGATCACTATACTTCGACCAGACGGCGTCACTCAAAACATCACCGTTGATGAGAACACATCATTTCGCAAGGATCAGGAAAGCATAACCCTTGCGGACATTAAAGTCGGAGATCGTGTATTTGGACGCGGCGAGGTCAAAAAAGACGTCTTCATACCAGCAGACCTAAACGTGGGTGAGCCGTCCTTTATGGGCCCGCCCCCCGAAGGCAAGCCCAGGCCCCAATAGCTTCTGCTTTGCCACGGCGCTGATCAAGAAATGTCGTTTGAGAAAGGTAGCTCAAGACTTCAAGCATGGGGGTGGGTTCCGCGCAATGCAGCCATTGGACAACTACGGCGCCGCTCTTAGTCGGCGCGGCCGCGGCACTGCTTTTTCTTGCCCCTCCACTTCTTGACGCACAGAACCCTTCTCCCATCAATGAAGCCCGTGCCATTCGCGGCGCCGTGAAGTCATCCGGAACCGCCATTCCCGGTGTGACCATCACCGCAGCCAATACGCTAAGCGGGCAAAAGACCAGCACATCCACTGATGTCAACGGGAAGTACAACTTGGAGGTGAGCGCAAATGGCCGCTATGTTGTGCGCGCACAGATGGCGGCTTTTGCTTCATCGACCCAAGAGGTGATGATCCACGACAACGCGCCCACAGCTAAGGCGGATTTTGATCTGATCTTACTTTCGCGAGTGCAGGAACTCGACAAAAAACGGGGGCAGCAGGTAAGCCTTGCATCGGGGCCGGCAACTCCAGGTTTCCGGACTCTATCGTTGCTTCCGAGCGACAGCACATTTGCTGGGGCCAATGGTGTCACTGGGGGAGCGGAGTCGGTGAACTCCGATCTGCTCGCCCCTGGAATATCCAACACGAGCGGCACCGAGTCCGTATCAGTTTCTGCCAACACGGCTACATCGTTCGCCAATATGAGCAGTGAAGAGATGCGCCAGCGTTTTGAGGAGTTCCGACAACAAAATGACGGGCCAAGCGGAAGCGCTGGAAGTGGTGGGGGGCCAGGTGGTCCCGGTGGCGGTGGACCTGGAGGTGGGCCGGGATCGGGATTCGGTGGACCAGGCGGGGGGCCGCCACCGTTCGCGCTATTTGGAGGGAACCGTGGGCGGCTCAATCCGAATCGTCCGCACGGTTCGTTGTTTTACACAGTTGGGAGCGATGCCCTGAATGCAGCGCCTTACTCACTGACTGGTCAGCCTGTTGCCAAGCCGGGATACTTGCAGAATCAGTTCGGCATGAATTTGGGTGGGCCGTTAAGAATTCCAAAAGTCTACGCGAACAATAAGACGTTCTTCTTTTTCAACTACAACGGTTCGCGGAGCGAAAATCCATACGATGCTTTCTCGACGGTACCAACGGCGGCGGAACGCGGCGGAGACTTTTCGCATTCGACCTATCAGGGAAATGCCGTTCAGATCTTTAATCCATATACGGGAACAGCGATCCCAGGGAACAATCTGCAAAATTCGGGGCTCGCCGTAAGTCCGATTGCAACCGGTCTTTTGCAATATATTCCGTTGCCAAATGTAGCGGGAGCCACGGCCGACACGCAGAATTTTCATTACGTCACTACCGCGAAGAATAACAGCGATGATCTGAACATCCGGGTAAACCGTTCCCTTGGAGCCGGTGCCGCGCAATTGCCTCCCGGCCCGCCGGGCCCCGGCGGTTTTCAAGGACCCCACAACGATTTGCTCTTCGGCTTTCACTATCACTCGTCCAACACGGGTCTGACGAATCCGTTTCCGAGCGTGGGAGGCGGCACGACTGTAAGGAGCTTTGATATCCCTCTGGGCTACGTCCACAGCTTCGGAAAGATTACAAATTTGGCGCACGTGGATTTCAACCGCAGCCGCACGTCGACGCAAAACCTCTACGCTTTCTCCCAGAATGTCGCGGGCGACCTAGGGATTGGCGGCGTCTCTCAGAATCCCTTCGATTGGGGGCTCCCCAATTTGTCATTCGTGGATTTCGGCAGCTTGAGCGATACGAATCCGCAGCTCGTGCGCAATCAGACCTGGACGTTCTCGGACAATATGATCTGGCACAGCGGCAAGCACACCATGCGTTGGGGAGGCGATTTTCGGCGGATCCAGCTGAACACCGAGGCGAGTAGCGATGCCCGTGGGACATTCGTGTTTACGGGGTTGAATACAGCCCAAACTGTAAATGGAACACAGGTGGCCAACACCGGGTTTGACTTTGCCGATTTTCTGCTCGGGTTGCCCGGGCAGACACGCTTGCAGACCACGGAGGCCGGTGCGAACAATTACCACTTCCGCGGAAATTTCTGGGATTTGTATGCGCAGGAAGATTGGCGAATGCGCGGCAACCTGACGCTGAACTTGGGCGTGCGTTATGAGTATGTTTCACCCTTCAAAGAGCTGAACGGTCACATTGCAAGCCTCGACGTGTCGCCTGCCTTTCTCGCGAACGCGACGGTTGACTCGCCGAACTCCGTCGAGCTCGTGCTGCCCGATGCAAGCAGTTCCTATCATGGGGTATACCCGTCCACCTTGATGCATCCGGATCGCGCCAACTTTGCTCCCCGGATCGGGATTGCGTGGAAGCCTTGGCAAAAGACGATCGTTCGCGCGGGATACGGGATCAACTACAACACGACGGCGTATCAAAACATTGCGCAGCAGCTTGCGTTCCAGCCCCCATTCGCGACCACCGCCACCAACGTCCAAACGAGTGCCGGAAGTCTCACATTGCGCAACGGCTTTCCTGCACCCGCACTTCCTATATGCCAGACGAGTGGCGAAACTGACTGTCAATTAACCAACAATTACGCTGTCAATCCCAACTATCGGCTGGGGTACGTGCAGATCTGGAACTTGAATGTACAGCGCGAGATCAGGCCGACGCTCGCACTCAACGTCGACTACACGGGAACGAAAGGTACAAGGCTCGACATCTTGGAGGCGCCCAACCGCGATCAAGCGGGAATTCGCCTTGCGACGATCGATGCGTTCAACTGGGAATCCTCCGGCGCCGATTCCCACGCCAGCGCAGGGTCGGTGCGGCTTAGGAAGCGCCTGCACGCTGGTTTCTCCATCGGTGGAACCTACACATTCGCCAAGTCTATCGATGATGCCGCTACGGTCGGGGGAACTGCGACGACGGTTGCGCAGAATCCCTTCAATCTGGCAGCGGAACGAGCTCTGTCCTCTTTCAACCAGACCCACAAGTTTACCGGCGATTACCTGGTTGAGTTTCCCTTCGGTCACGACAAGCGCTGGCTTTCTGATGCAAGTCCGTGGCGGGCAATTTTGGGTGATTGGCAGCTAAGTGGGGATTGGACGATTGCCTCAGGACTGCCCTTCACTCCGACGGTGCTCGGGGCCGATGTGGAGAGCGGCACGACCGGTACGGTTCGTCCGAACGTAGTTCCGGGGTCATCGATTAGCATCGCCGCTCCGACAATTCACCGCTGGTTCAACACCGCGGCATTCCAGGCTCCGGCGTCGCTGGCGGATTGTAACAATCCCGCCGACAATCCCCTGAACCTTCCCTGTGTTTATGGAGATGCGCGTCGAAACAGCATTATTGGTCCCGGCTCGCTGCTCTTCGACATGTCGCTGACCAAGGTTTTCGCGATGCGCGAAGGGCGCGTTTTGGAATTCCGCGCATCGGCCTCGAACGTCTTCAACCGCCCCCAGTATTCTTCGATCGATACAACGCTGAACTCACCCACGTTTGGCCAAGTGACGGCCGTGGGCTCGATGCGGACGATTCAACTGACGGCGAGGTTGCGATTTTGAGGACTGTCAGTATGTGTGCTTACACCAAGAAATTCGGTTTGGCTTTGCCGCTGTTGGCATATTTCGTAACCGCCGCGCAGGCGCAGCAGCAGTCTTACACATTCAAATCGAATGCGGAACTGGTCTTGGTGAATGTCGGCGTTCGGGACAAGAGCGGCCGCTTTGTGCGCAATCTAAAGCCTGCAGACTTCACTCTGCTCGAGGACGGAAAGCAGCAGCAGATCGCGTCCTTCGACATGGAGAACGTAGATTCGCTTCCTTTAAGTGAAGTTCCCGCAGACACCACGCATTCCAGTCCAGAGACGCCAGAAAGCGTTGGGAAGCCACTCGCAAATTCTGACCGCAACTACCGGGATCGGCGGCTGATGATCCTCTTTTTTGATTTGGCCGACATGGAGCCTGAAGAAATTGCTCGCGCAGCAACTGCCGCCATCAATTACGTAGACAAACAGATGCTTCCCGCAGACCTGGTTTCGATTGTTTCCTTGGGAAGCTCATTGCAGATCAATCAAGCATTTACAGTGGATCACACCAGGCTCAAACAGGTTCTGGCATCATTCAGCCCTGGATCAGGACAGGGATATCAGTCCGGCTCCACGGGTTCGACTGAAGGCACCTCCGATACGGCCAACCCTTTTACGGTGGACGACACCGAATACAACATCTTCAACACCGATCGGAGGCTCGAAGCTCTCCGCTCAGTCGCACAGAGCCTGGAAAAGGTTGAACAGAAGAAATCACTCATCTATTTCTCTAGCGGCATGGAACGCACCGGGGTCGAAAACCAGTCCGAACTCCGAGCCGCGATCAATGCCGCCGTCCGCGCGAACCTCGCGATTTATTCAATGGACATGCGCGGCCTCCAAGCGATTGTCCCTGGCGGGGAAGCTCAGAACGCGAGCTTGCGCGGAACTTCTCCCTATTCGGGCCAGGCAACATTGAACGCCTTTGATTCGAACTTCAGCAGCCAGGAGACGCTCGTCACCCTGGCGGAAGACACTGGTGGGCGTGCCTTTCTCGACTCAAATGACTTCGGGCAGGTTTTCCGAGGAGTTCAGGAAGACACCTCGATCTACTATATTCTCGGCTATCGCAGTACAAACCCCGCTCGAGACGGCAAATATCGGCATATCACTGTGCGTTTGAAGGCTCCGAATTACAAATTAGAGTATCGCCGCGGCTATTACGCACCGGCTGATTTCAGGCACTCGAACCAGGAGGATCGGGAATTGCAGTTGCAGCAAGAGTTGGCCTCCGAGCTGCCTAGCACAGACATGCCTGTCTATCTTTCGGCTGGTTACTTCCGGATGAGCGGCGATAAGTTCTTCGTGCCACTGTCGATCGTTGTGCCCGGCTCAGAGATCCCGTTCGTCAACAAAAGCGACGAGGATCGAGCAACACTAGACATCATAGGGATGGTGCAAGACCTGCCCGGCAGGCGGCCGGTGGATCAGATTCGCGATACGGTCAAGCTCTCAGTGAACACATCCACCCAAGTGCGTCAGAAAAATGTGCAATACAACAACGCTTTCTTTCTCACGCCCGGACACTATCATCTCAAGTTCGTGGTGCGGGAAAATCAAACTGGGCGCACGGGATCGTTCGAGACCGATATCGCGATTCCCGAGCTCAAAACTCAACCCTTGAAGTTGAGTTCGGTGGTCCTTTCGAGTCAATTGCAGCCGTCGAAAAGAAAGAAGTACGACGATCCGCTGGTTCGCGATGGTTCAGAAATCGTCCCCAGCGTGACCCATGTATTCACGGCCGCTCAGCATCTTTATTTATATTACGAAGTCTACGATGCTACCGAGGTAGGCGGGGGCAGAGCAAAACGCTCCGCTACAAATGACGTCCGCGTGTTAAGCAATGTGTTATTTTTTCAAGGCACCGCAAAAGTATTCGAGACGCCGATCGTGGAAGTGAAAACGGTCAATCAGGCTGACCGCAATGCGACGGTGTTTCAATTGGACGTTCCCTTGAACCAGCTCAAGCCCGGTTTCTATACCTGCCAAATCACCGTCATCGACGACGTCGCCGGAAAGTTCCTGTTTCCCAGGCTGGCTCTGCTCGTGCGAGAGTGATCTCAATCCACTGTAAGAAGCTAGCGTACCGAATGGTAGTCGAAGATGTCCCCGTTTTCGGTGGTTCCAGCTAGCGCTGCGAAGTTTCGTGTGCGGGTGGGCTTTCGGATTTTTGACCGTTCAGTACGGCAACTTGTTCACCCGAAAGACGCAAATGGCCGTCCAGAGCGAGGGCAAGTGTGCCACCGTTACTGTCGCGGACAAATTTGGCGGTTTCAATGGTGGCCGAATCGGGCCGCATTGGCTGCAACACCGCGCTAAGGTTCAAGCTATCCTGCAGCGCTTTAACAAAGCTCTTCTTTATTTTCGCGCACACCGCGTCGCCCAGGGGACCTGAGCGCAGCATGTCGGTCAATATTCCAGTTGCTTCGACTGCCTCTAAGTGCGTGAGAATCGACAGGGATCCATCCTTATCGACTGCCGGTGTGACCTTGACCGTCATGCTACCGTTCGCCTCAATGACTTCCACGGGTGTTCTTGACGGCGACGGGCCTAGGCACGCCCATCGTTCAAAATGCAATTGCACCCAAACATCGGTGGTTGGGGAGGAAGTGCCAACCATGGCCTGCTGAATGGTAACCTGCTCACCGCATGGATCGGAGCGCTCCAGTTGAGAGTAAGCGTCTGACCAACCCACCTGTTCGAATCGCGGGGTGTGTGTTGTAGTGTCCGGATGACTGCAAAAACAAAGTTGTCAACACCTAAGCGACGTTCACGAGCGGAAGTTGAGCAGTTGTTGCAGCCGGCACGGATGCAAGAGAGCTGTCACGCCAGACGCGGAGGATTGACCGAAGGGCACGAACACTCGATGGAATTGCGGCCCTCCAGGGGTCAGACTCCACTGACGAGCGGGGCGAAATTTAGTGTTTCCCCTTCTCTGACTCACGGCTTTCGTCTACAGAGTCATCTAGTTCCGAATCCGGCCGCTCGCCGAGTTCGCTTT
>Ga0209517_10008514_pt1 | contig 11981 bp, 12 predicted proteins | sample PeaSoiMetSII2010_FD_187695 | JGI IMG/M metagenome (GOLD analysis project Ga0209517, IMG submission 187695) | Peat soil microbial communities from Weissenstadt, Germany - SII-2010 (SPAdes) (version 2) | ecosystem: Environmental > Terrestrial > Soil > Wetlands > Peat | place: Germany...
GAGCCACGGAAGTTGCATCTGCATGCCCGCACCTTGATTCTGCCGCGGCCCGACGGCGGCGTCCTCAAGCTGACCGCGCCGCTGCCAGCCCACATGAAGGCCACGTGGCGCTTCCTCGGTTTCGAGGAGTCCGAGGGCAAGGGCGTCTTCGAAGAGGAGTGAGGTGAAGCGTTTCTACAAGAGCGCCGGCGTGACCGAGGCGCCGGACGGTTTCGGCGTCGCTCTGGACGGCAAGCCCGTGCGCACGCCGGCAAAGCGGCCGCTCACGGTCCCCACCCGCGCTTTGGCCGAAGCCATTGCGGAGGAGTGGCTGGCTCAGGCCGAGGCCGTCGATCCGAAGCGCCTGCCGCTCACGCGCCTCGCCAGCATCGCTCTCGATCTGGTGGCGCCGCGGCGCGCGGCTGCGGTTGCGGAGCTCACGAAATACGCCGGCACCGATCTCGTGTGCTACCGCGCGGAGCAGCCCGCGGAACTGGTCGCGCGGCAGCACGCGGCCTGGCAGCCGCTCATCGATTGGGCGACGTTGCGCTTCGACGCACCGTTGACGGTGACAGCCAGCATCCTGCCCGTGGCGCAATCCCCGGCTTCGCTGAAAGCCCTCGAGGCGGCGGTCGCCGCCTACGACAGCCATCGTCTGGCGGCACTGCACTTGACCACCGCCGCTTGCGGCTCGCTGGTGGTGGCGCTCGCGCTGATCGAGGGACGCATCGATGCCGAGACGGCCTTCGCCAGTTCAGAGCTCGACGAGAGCTACGAGATCGAGCGCTGGGGCGAGGATGCCGAGCAGGCCAAACGCCGCGCGGGCCTCAAGGACGATATCGCGCTGGCGGCCCGATTCGTCTCGCTCCTCGCGGATTAACCGCCCCTGGCGCCACGGGCCCAATGATGCTATCCCGCTCAGGGGCTTAGGCGGACTCGGGGGTGGCGGAGGGCCATGCAGCACATCCTGTCGCGACTCGAGGAAAAGCGGCGCGCCGCGGCGGCGGGTGGCGGCGAGAAGCGCACCGCCGCGCAGCATTCCAAGGGCAAGCTTACCGCGCGCGAGCGCCTCGAGGTTCTGCTCGACCCCGGCTCCTTCGAGGAATGGGGCATGTTCGTCGAGCATCGCTCCCAGGATTTCGGCATGGCCGAGCAGAAGATCCCCGGCGACGGCGTCGTCACCGGCTTCGGCACCGTGAACGGCCGCCTGGTCTTCGTGTTCAGCCAGGACTTCACGGTGTTCGGCGGCAGCCTCAGCGAGGCGCACGCCGAGAAGATCTGCAAGATCATGGACGAGGCGATGAAGGTGGGCGCGCCCGTGATCGGCCTCAACGACAGCGGCGGCGCGCGCATCCAGGATGGCGTCGCCTCGCTCGCGGGCTATGCCGAGGTGTTTCAGCGCAACGTGCTGGCCTCCGGCGTGGTGCCGCAGGTCTCGCTCATCATGGGTCCCTGCGCAGGCGGCGCCGTCTATTCTCCGGCGATGACCGACTTCATCTTCATGGTGAAGGATAGCTCCTACATGTTCGTCACGGGTCCGGAGGTCGTGAAGACCGTGACCCACGAGAACGTCACGCAAGAGGAGCTCGGCGGCGCCATCACCCACACCGCGCGCTCCGGCGTCGCCGACCTCGCCTTCGAGAACGATGTCGAGGCGCTGATCGAGCTCCGGCGCTTCCTGGGCTTTCTGCCCGCGAACAACCGCGAGCCGCCGCCGGTCCGGCCCACAACCGATCCTCCCGAGCGCACGGAGCCGTCGCTCGACACGCTGGTGCCGGCCAATCCCAACAAGCCCTACGACATGCGCGAGCTCATCGAGAAGGTCGCGGACGAGGGCGAGTTCTTCGAGCTGCAGTCGGGCTTCGCCAAGAACATCCTGATCGGCTTCGTGCGTCTCGACGGGCATCCCGTCGGCATCGTCGCGAACCAGCCGATCGTGCTGGCGGGCTGCCTCGACATCGACAGCTCGCGAAAGGCCGCGCGCTTCGTGCGCTTCTGCGATTGCTTCAACATTCCGATTTTGACCTTCGTCGACGTACCCGGGTTCCTGCCCGGCACGGCCCAGGAGTTCGGCGGCATCATCAAGCACGGGGCCAAACTGCTCTACGCCTTCGCGGAAGCGACGGTGCCCAAGGTGACGCTGATCACGCGCAAGGCCTATGGCGGCGCTTACGACGTCATGAGCTCGAAGCACCTGCGCGGCGACGTCAACTACGCTTGGCCCTCGGCGGAGATCGCGGTAATGGGCCCCAAGGGGGCGGTCGAGATCATCTTCCGCGGCGACATCGGCAACGCTGGCAAGATCGAGGCGCGCACCGAGGAATACCGCCAGAAGTTCGCCAATCCCTTCGTCGCGGGCGCGCGCGGCTTCATTGACGACGTGATCATGCCCCACGGCACCCGCCGCCGCCTCTGCCGCGCCTTCGCCATGCTGCGCGACAAGCGCCTGGAGAACCCGTGGAAGAAACACGACAACATCCCGCTTTGATCCGACTGGCTCGCGCATGTTCTCCAAGATCCTGATCGCCAATCGCGGGGAGATCGCGTGCCGGGTGATGCGCACGGCGCGGCGCTTGCGCATCAAGACGGTGGCGGTCCATTCCGAGGCGGACGCGGACGCGCTCCATGTGCGGATGGCCGACGAGGCGGTGCCGATCGGAGGCGCGCGCTCGGCGGAGAGCTATCTCAGTATCCAGCGCATCGTTGAGGCCTGCCGCAAGACCGGTGCGCAAGCGGTGCATCCCGGTTACGGCTTCCTGTCCGAGAATTCCGAGTTCTCCGCCGCGCTCGAGCGGGCTGGCGTCGTTTTCATCGGGCCGCCCCCCAAGGCGATCGCGGCGATGGGTGACAAGATCGAGTCCAAGAAGCTCGCCGGCAAGGCCAAGGTCTCGACGGTGCCCGGCCATCTGGGCGTGATCCCCGACGCCGAGGCCGCACGGAAGATCGCTCACGAGATCGGCTATCCCGTGATGATCAAGGCGTCCGCGGGCGGCGGCGGCAAGGGCATGCGCGTCGCGCACACCGACGGCGAGCTCAAGGAAGGATTTCGCTCGGCGCAGAGCGAGGCGCGCTCGAGTTTCGGCGACGATCGCGTGTTCATCGAGAGGTACATCGAGGAGCCCCGCCACATCGAGATCCAGGTCCTGGCCGACGCCCACGGCACCGTCCTGCACCTGGGCGAGCGCGAATGCTCTATTCAGCGCCGCCACCAGAAGGTGATCGAGGAGGCGCCGAGCCCGTTCCTCGACGCCGAGACCCGCGCGCGCATGGGAGCCCAAGCCGTAACTCTTGCCAAGGCGGTCGGCTACCGCTCGGCGGGGACCGTTGAGTTCATCGTCGACCGCGCGCGGAACTTCTATTTCCTGGAGATGAACACGCGGCTCCAGGTCGAACATCCCGTGACCGAAAGCGTGACCGGCCTGGATCTCGTGGAGTGGATGATCCGCATTGCCGCGGGCGAGAAGTTGCCGTGGAAACAGAGTGAGATCCGGCTCGAGGGCCATGCCATCGAGGCGCGCGTCTACGCCGAGGATCCCGCTCGCGGGTTTCTGCCGTCGATCGGGCGGCTGGTCCGATATGCCGAGCCCAGCGGCGAGGGAGTTCGCGTCGACAGCGGCGTCTACGAGGGTGCCGAGATCAGCATCCACTACGATCCCATGATCGCGAAGGTGATCGCCGAGGGGCAGACGCGGGAGAGTGCGCGCGAGCGGCTGATCGAGGCGCTCGACGCCTTTCATATCCGCGGCGTCCGCCACAATGTCGGCTTTCTGTCGGCGCTCCTGGGGCGCAAGCGGTTCGCAGACGGACGGCTCAGCACCGACTTCATCGCCGAGGAGTTCCCCGCGGGCTTCGCCGACATCACGCTGCCCGACGAGGCGACGCCGAGCCTTATCTCGGTCGCGGCCGTCATCGCCCATCGCGCCGCGGAGAGCGAGGCGCGAGTTGGTGGCCGGGACACTGCCGGAGGCGCGGAGGCCGCAAGCTGGGCGGTTCTGCTGGGCGATCGGCCGCACGCCGTCAGCGTGGCGACCGAAGCCGACCGTTGTCGCGTCACGCAAGCCGACACTACATCCGAGGTGCGGTCGTCATGGCGGCCCGGCGAGGCGCTGTTCCGCGGCACGGTCGACGGCCGCGCGGTCACGATCCAGGTCGACCGGGACGGCATCGGCTATCGCCTTACCTATCGCGGCATCGGCGTCCCCGTGAAAGTGCTGCCGCCTCGTGTGGCCGAGCTCCTCGCGGCCATGCCGCCGAAACCCGAGGCCGGGTTGTCGCGCTCTCTCTTGGCGCCGATGCCCGGATTGCTGATCTCAGTCATGGTCAAGGAAGGCCAGGACGTGAAGGCCGGCGAGGAGCTTGCGGTGGTCGAGGCGATGAAGATGGAGAACGTGCTGCGCGCGGAGCGCGACGCCAAGGTCGCGAAAATCCGCGCCAAGGCCGGCGACAGCCTCGCCGTCGATCAGGTCATCCTGGAATTCGCCTGAGGATGGCCGCCGTCCGTCTGGTGATATCGGGTCGCGTTCAGGGCGTGGGTTTCCGCGCCTTCGTCGAGCGCCAGGCGCTGAAGCGCGGCGTGCGCGGCTGGGTGCGCAACCGCCGCGACGGCACGGTGGAGGCGATATTCATCGGCGACGAGCCCGCGTTGCGGGAGATGGAGAGCGCGTGCCGCCGCGGGCCTTCCTTTGCAGTGGTGGCACAGCTCGACCGCTTCGAAGCGACAGACGACGGCTCCGAGGGCTTCGAGCCGCGGCCGACCGAGTAATCCGACACTCAGCGCAAGGCTTCGGTCAGAACTGGCGACGTCGCGCTCGGCAGCGAGAGGTTCAGGAGCTTCGCGAGGGTCGGCGCAGTCGAGAAGATATTGACCTTGGACTTCACGACCGCGCCGCTCTTGATGCCGGGACCTTCGATCACGAAGGCGACACGGAGATCGCTGTCGAAGGCGCCGCCGTGCTCGGCCATCTTCTTCGAGGGCAGCTTGGTGTAGACCACGCCCGGCTTCACCAGCAGCACGAAATCCGGCATCTGGTCGTCGGCGAAATCCTGCATTTTCTTGAGCTCGTCGGGCCCGAGCACGCGGTCGACGCCGAAGCGCTCCTTGGCCTCGGGCGTGTTGAGCAGGCTCACGGCTTTCTCCGCCTGGCTCGAGTCCGCGAGCCAGGCCAGCATCACGTCGGCGGCGGTGATCTTCGCGGCTTTGATGCCCTGCTCCGCAAGAAACGCCACGACGCTGCCGTCGCCTTTGCTCGCGACCGCATTGGGCGTGTCGGTGTCGCCGTGGTCGCCCAACACGACGAACACGGTGTCGTCGTAGCGCCCGGCCGCGGTGACCGCGTCCACCACACGGCCCACCTGCGCGTCGATATCGGAGACCGCGGCGCGCGTCTCCGCCGCCGCCACGCCGTGGTCCTTCATGGCGTAGTTGGGGGCGATGGCGTAGATGCCCGCGATGTCGGCGCCATCCTTGCCGACCCAGCTCGCGAGCATCTCGAAATTCTTGGCGTCATAGTCCTTGAAGGGCCCCTTCCAGTCCGTGCTCTCCGGCAGCTCCAGGTTGTCGATTCCCTTGCCGCTCGGACCCTGCAGGATCTCGTAACCGATGTGCTTGGAAACGAACGCCGTCTTGAGCCCTTTGGCCTTGGCGGCCTCGAACAGCGTCGGCACCTTCAGGAGGTCGTGCGGCTTGAGGCCAGGCGGCACGGTCACGGTCTCGGTGATCTCGATCGCGAGCTTGTAGTGCCGGTCGTAGTATTCGTCATAGGGAATGCCGGTGCCTTTGGGCGAGGCTCCCGTCAGCGGACCCAGAATGCCGGGCATGGAATCGCTGGGGAAGCCGACCTCGGCGTTGGCAAAGCGCGTGCCGGCGCGGCCGAGCGCCGCGATGTGCGGGGCGATCTCGGGATCCAGGAGATCGGCGCGGAAGCCGTCGATGAAGATCAGCACGGCGTGCTTCGGAGTACCCTGGGCCGGCTTGTAGTCCGCCTGTGCCGAGGCGGCGGAAACGCCCGCGAGCAGTGCCGCGGTCGCCAGTGAGAGCTTGAGTGTCGTCGCGCGCATGATCCCCTCCCTGCCAGCGCCGCCACTATTCCGGGAGCCGGTGACGGTTTCGTGACTGCAAGCGGAGGTCAGCGGCCGAACAAGCGGCTTCCGGAGGCAGCGAGGAGTCCGAGACCCGAGAGGAACAACAGCCCGAGCACGAGTCGGCGGAACTGGATCTCGCTGACCCGGCTGTAGAGCCGCGCGCCGGTGAGGCACGGGACCACCAAAGTGGGCGCGATCACCGCGAACATACGGCCGGTCTCCGCGGTGATGGCGCCGTCCACCACATAGACTATCAGCGTCAGCACATGCATCGACAAATTGAAGGTCTGGATCACCGCGCGCTGCGCATCCCGGCTCCAATGGCGGAGCGTGCACCAGAGCGTCGGCGCGGGTCCACTCAATCCGCCGATGCCGCCCATCACGCCGCCGATGAGGCCGGCGACGGCGTCCGCGATCCGCCCGCCGCCGCGGATGCGCGGCAGGTCGCGCGTCAGCAGCATCGCGGGGCAGTAGATGGTCAGCAACAGCCCGACGCCGGCCTTGAACAGGGTCGCGTTGAGGTGCGGCAGCACGGCCGCACCCAGGGGAACCCCTATCACGCCTCCGAGAATGAACGGCAGCACCCGACGCAGATCGATATCCGCCCGCACCGAGTGGATCGACAAGAGCTGGCCGATGAGCGAGCCGAACACCACCATGGGGCCCGCGAGCTGCGGACTGACCGACCAGGCCCAGATGCCCATGGCGGCCAATCCGAAAGCGAAGCCGGAGAGGCCTTGCACGAAGCCCGCAATTGCCGCGCCGATGAAAACTTGAAGGAAGACCGCGTCCATGCGTGCGAGCGACGCGCTCTTACGCCTCTCCTCGCGCACCGCGCGGCAGCAGCAGCGGCGCGAAAGTGAGACCGTAGACGACCGAGCTCAGGAGCGTGATCCAGAAGCTCGGCGGCCAGTCCGTGACGTAGGCGAGCACGATGCCCGCCCAAGTCTCGGCAACGGCGAAGATGACCGAAAGAGCGATACCGCTCTTGAGCCGCGTGGTGCAGCGGAGCGCCGCCGCCGCGGGCCCCACCATCAGCGCGAACACCAGCAGGATGCCGATCACCTGCACCGCCTCCGCAACCGCGACCGCGACGACGATGAGGAACAGCACCGCGATCAGCCTGAGCGACACGCCCTTGGCCTCCGCGAGCTCGGGATCCAGTGTGGCGAAGATCAGTGGCCGCGCCATCGCCGTCAAGAATGCGAGCGTGAGCACCCCGAGCACCAGCATGTCCCGCAGGTTCTCGGGGCTGACGCCCAGCACATTGCCGAACAGGAGCGAGCTCGCTTGGGTCGCGTAGGTCGTATAGAGGTGCAGGAACAGCACGCCCAAGCCGAGCGACATCGACAGAATGATGCCGACGGCGACGTCCCGTCCGCGCAGTTGATCGCCCAGGAGGCCCATGCCGACGCCGCCGGCCACCGTGAAGGCGAGCAGCCCCCAGAACGGCGCAACGCCCAGGAGCACGGCGCCGGTGGCACCCGCGAACCCCACGTGTGAGAGCGCGTGGCCCGCGAAAGCGAGGTTGCGCAGCACCAGGAAGTATCCGACCGCGCCCGCGACGATCGCGACGACGGTCCCCGCCTCGAAGGCGGTCTGCATGAAGTCGTACTCAAGCATCGTGGCGATGCGCCTCCGCCTCGACCGCGCCGTGGGCCGCCACCACCACGATCCTGCCGTTGAGCCGCAGCACCTCGATGGGCGCGTCGTAGAGCCGGGATAGCACCTCACTGGTGATCACCTCCTCCGTGGTGCCAAGCGCGGCGCGGCCGTGTCCGAGGTAGAGCACACGGTCCATGAAGCCCAGCAGCGGGTTGAGCTCGTGCGCCGTTAGCAGCACCGTGATGCCGAGCGCGCTCTGGACGCGCTTGATGAGCTCGACCACGGCCTGCTGATAGCGTGGGTCGAGGCTGATCAAGGGCTCGTCGAGCAACAGCAGCTTGGGCTTGCCGAGCAGCGCCTGCGCCAGCAGAATCCGCTGCAGCTCGCCGCCGGAGAGCTGCGAGAGCGGGCGCTCCGCGAGCTCCATCGCCTCGACCGTGGCGAGCGCCCAGGCGACCTCCCGCCGCCCGCGCGAGCCCAGGATCGGCGGGCCCCAGCGGTGGCCTTCGTAGGCGCTTGCCACAAGGTCCCAGCCACGCAGCCTGAGATCGCCGATGGCTGAACGCTTCTGCGGGAGATAGCCCGCCAGCGCAGTGCCGTTGCCGGGCGGCTTGCCGAAGACGCGGATCGCGCCCGACACCGGCGCCAGCAGACCCAGGATCGCGTGCAGCAGCGTGGTCTTGCCGGCGCCGTTCGGCCCGAAGACGCCAATGAACTCGCCGTCGCCTATGGCGGCGGTGACGTTGGAGAGAATGGTCCTCCGGCCGCGGGTGAGCGTAAGATTCTCGAGCTCGACCGCGGTCACGGTTGCTTGCCGGAGAGACCCGTCTCGAGTGCCGCCAATTCGGACAGCATCCAATCTTGATACTTCTTGCCGTCGGGCTCGGTCTCGGTAACGCCCACCACGGGCACGCCGGATTCCTTGGCGATGGTGCGCATTTTCTCGGTCAATTCCTCGGAGGTCTGGCTGTTGTAGAGCAGCACCTTCGCCGTGCGGGTCTTCAAATCCTTCTGGAAGGCGGCGATCTCCGAGGCGCTGGGCTCGGTGTTGTTCATGATCGCGAGCTGGAAACGCGGATTGCGTACCTTGAGATGAATGGCTTCGGCAAGATAGCCCGCCACCGGCTCGGTCGCCGTGATGCTGATGCCGCCGTATTGCTTGCGAAGGGCCGCGATCTTGTCGTTGACCGGCTTGAGCGAGGCGTCGAAGGCATCGCGACGCGACTCATAGTCCCCGCGATGATCGGGATCGAGCTTTGCGAGCTCCGCCGCCAGAGCCTTGGCAACCGCCGGCATGGTCGCGGGATCGTACCAAAGATGCGGGTTGTCGCCGGCTTTCTTGCCGACGAGCTTCGCGACCTCGATGGTCGTGCGCCCCGAGGCGCGCGATGCCGAGAGCAGTTTGGTCATCCAGGGATCATAGTCGGCGCCATTGTAGATGACGATGCGGGCCGCCGCGAGCTCGCGCGCGGTCGAGGCGCTCGCCTCGAAGAGGTGCGGGTCCTGGTCGGGATTGGTCAGGATGCTCGTGACCTTCACATTGGCCCCGCCGACCTGCTCCGCGACGTCGCCGTAGAAATTCTCCGCCGCCACGATGGCGATCGGCTCCGCCCGGGCCACCGTGGCGGCGCCGAGGCCGAGAGCCAATACCAGAAAAGTCAGGCTACGCATGTCTCGCCTCCCTGCTGAATGGAACGTTATGTTATAACATAACGTATTCAGACCGGGAAAGCGAAGCCGAGCTAGAGGCGCGTCCAAGCGCCCATCATCATCAGGCCCGAGACCGAGAGGATCGCCAACGCACCCACCACCGCCAGGCCCTGCTCGAGCCGGTGGGCGCGGATGCCAACCCTGCCGAACAACCCAACAAGGGCATGGCGGCCCAGCACGCTCGCGATACCGACGGCCGAGACCGTGATCGCCATGCCGAGCGAGAGCGACGCCACGGCGGCAATACCGACCGGCAGCGCCTCGTTCGCGAGCGAGAAGAGCAGGATGATGATCGCGCTCGCGCAGGGCGTGAGCCCCGTGGCGATGATGAGCCGCCGATCGAGCGCGCGGGGCTCGTGCCCATGGCCGTCGTGCACATCATGCCCCTCGTGGGCATGCGCGTGGCCGCGACCCGTCACGGCGCGATAGAACATCACCGCGCCCAGCACCGCGATCAGCCCATAGCTCACGAATTCCACCAGCGTCGCGCGGTCGAGCACGTCGAATTGCCGCCACTGCAGGATGACCGCGAGCAGACCGACTAGCGCGATGGCGGAGGCGCCCTGAATCAGCGAAATCAGGCTTCCCATCGCGATGCCGCTGGTCCAGCGCGCTCGATTGGCCACGAAATAGCCGGCAACCACGGCCTTGCCGTGGCCGGGCCCCACCGCGTGCAGAACGCCGTAGAGGAAGGCCAAACCCAGGATCAGCACGATCGCCGAGCGCGAATGGCTATCGCGCACGTCTCGGAACGCCGCCGAAATGGAGTCGTTGAGCTTGCGCTGCGCCGCGGCGAGCCGCATCACCAGGCCGCCGCCGAACGGCACCAGGGTCGGGCTCGCCTCGGGCGTGTTTCGCCCGCTGGTAAGAGCATCGCACCGAGCCGCGGGAGCGGCGCTCAGCAGCGCGAACAGGAAGATTCCCAGCACCGAGAGCATCCGTGTCATCGAAGGCTCAGCCCGCGGCGGCGCCATAGGTGCAGGCCACGACGATCGAGCTCACAGAGCCCACCATGGTGGTGTCCCGACTCTGCTGCCTCGGTGCGCAGGATGCGCCGAGCTTCTCGCCGTGCTCCACCATGACCCCATGCTTTTCAGCCAGCTCGAAATCGATATAAAACTCGTTGTCGAAGGCATCGATCTCGAGGGTGTTGCGCGCTTGGGACGCGCTCGCGCGCAGCGGTAAAGTGAACGCGTAGGTCATGCGATGATCATGAAAGCGGGCATCGAAGTCCGTCACTTCCTTCACCGGCAACGTGGCGCCGTTGAGCTTGAGATCGACGAAATAGTGGTAATCGGCAGTGTCCTCGAAGGCCTGCTTGCGCAGGCTTTTGACGTCCGCGGGCGTCAGGGCGTCGCGTGGCGGCCGGCTGGTGTAGTCGTGCAGCAGCATCGAGCTGTACATCTCGTCGAAGGTCCAGGACACGCGCACGGCCTGTGCCGCGTTGTCATCGAACAGCACAGTGACCGTGTAATCGATGAAGACGTGCGGATGCGCGCTGGCGGAACCAGCGCTCAGCAGCAGAGCCAATAACGCCGGTCGGACGACCCGGCGGAACCGAAACGGCAACCACATGGCCGCAGTCTAAACCACTCCATCGAGTCCGGGCCAGAATTGTGCTTAACGAACCGAGATGGGGATGCGGATATCCACGACCGAGGCGACGGGTTTGCCCGCCTCCATGGCCGGAAAGAAGCGCCACTTCCGCAGGGTTTCCATCAGCGCGCGATTGAGGTTCGGGTCGGGCGTGGGCTCGATGAGCTCGACCTCCGCCGAGCCGTTGGCGCTTACGTGGAAGCGCGCCACCGCCACCAGGTCGATGGCACGGCGGCGCAAGTCCTCGGGGATTTCCGGCAACGGCTGATAGAGCGCTCGTGCGCCCATATTGCCGCCGCTCGGAGGGGCGCTCGCGACGGGTGGCGCGGGTGCGAGACTTGGCGCCGTCGGCACTGCGGCGACCGGCGGCGGTCGGGCTGATGGCGCGGCCCGCTGGGGCCGTGCGGCACGCGGCGGCGGTGGTGGAGGTGGCACCGATTGGGCCTCGACCGGATCGGGCGCGGGCGGCGGCGGCGGAAGCGATTGAACCAGTGGCGGTGGGGGCGGCGGCTCAATCGTGGGCGGCGGCTCGCTCACCGGCGGAGCCGGGGGCGCGGGCGGCGCTCGGGGCGTGAGCGGGCTCGGCGCCAGCTCGACCACCTCGACCTCGATCGCCCGAGCGAGCGGTGTAACGAATGGCGGTCCCGCGAGCAGCTTCAGAAACCCCATCAGCGAGAGCACCGTGAGTAAAGCCGCTGTCGGCAGGAGCCAGGGTACTCGGCGCCAGGGATCGTCGCGATACGCGGCCGCCGCCATCGTGGCGCTACTCTCGCTTGATCGCGAACAAGAAATGCGCGGCGCCGGCCGCGCGCGCGCGCAGCATGGCCTGGACGACGATGCCATTGGGGGCGGCATTGTCGGCGGCGATGACCACGTTGGCGTCGGGCGAGGGCAACATGGACTGCAAGGTTGGTGTGAGCGTCTCCAGGGTTACAGCCGTGTCGTTGAGCAGGAGGTCGCCCGCACGGGTCACGGTGAGCGTGACCGGAGTCTTCGCCTGCAGCGGCGTG
>Ga0209517_10008515_pt1 | contig 11981 bp, 12 predicted proteins | sample PeaSoiMetSII2010_FD_187695 | JGI IMG/M metagenome (GOLD analysis project Ga0209517, IMG submission 187695) | Peat soil microbial communities from Weissenstadt, Germany - SII-2010 (SPAdes) (version 2) | ecosystem: Environmental > Terrestrial > Soil > Wetlands > Peat | place: Germany...
ACGCCGAGAGAGAGTGTCAGCACCCGAATTGGTCGTCTGTAGATCTGAAAAGGCGGGGAGCGGGTTTATACCTTACCCGCGAGCGCTGCACTCTGGCTTGCAATATCACATGGCAAATGTCGCGGGAATCGGACTTTAGCGATGGTCACTTTCTCTGAGATAAGCCCATCAGAATTCTTCTACCGCAACCGCGACCTGGCGGGGTTCACAAACCCAGCGCGGGCTCTGTACATGGCGGTAAGGGAGCTGGTGGAGAATTCGCTTGACGCCTGCGAGCTCGCGGGGATTCTCCCCGATGTCTATGTCAGAATCGTAGCCGACGGTCAATCAGGGGATACCCCGGAGCCAAGGGCATACAGGCTCACAGTCGCCGACAACGGTCCAGGCGTGGACCCGCGCGAGGTCCCCAGGGCTTTCGGGAAGGTCTTCTACGGCTCCAAGTACGTCCTGCGCCAGTCGAGGGGGATGTTCGGGATGGGTGGTACGATGGCGATCCTTTACGGACAGATCACGAGCAACAAGCCCGTCAAGATAACCACATCGACGGACGGGAAGAACAAGCACATCTTCGAGATGCTCATCGACATCGGCGAGAACAAGCCGATAATCCTCAGGAGGGACGTCGAAGAGGCGAACGGTAAGACCGGGACTCGGGTCGACATGATCCTCGAAGGGGACTTCACCCGCTCGGCCCAGAAGATTGGGGAGTACTTCAAGCAGACTGCTCTCGTGGGGAGCTACGTAAACCTGACCTTTGCAGATCCGATAGGCAGAATCACCACCTATGAGCGGGCGACGGAGTCGATGCCCCAGCCCCCAACGGAGACCCTACCCCATCCTCACGGCATAGACGTGGAGGCATTGAAGCGGATGATCAAGATCACAGAGGAGAAGAGCATGCAGAAGTTCATGGGCAACAAGCACTTCCACAGGGTAGGCGAGACGAACGCCAGGAATTTCCTCGTATTCGCGGGAATCGACCCCAAGGTGTCGCCGGAGAAGCTCACGAACGAGCAGGTCGTCACCGTGGTCGATGCCCTTCAACGCTTCCCAGACTTCCTCCCGCCGGACTCGTCCTGCCTCTCGCCTGTGGGCGAGCAGATTCTCGGGACCGGGATACTGAAGGAGCTCGAGCCGGAGTTCCAGACCGTGGTCGCGAGACCGGCCTCGTCGTATTCCGGCTTCCCCTTCCTTATTGAGGTCGGCCTTGCATACGGAGGGAAGGTCCTCGAGCCCGGGAGGAAGCTCCTCAGGTTCGCCAACAGGATACCGCTTCTCTACGACGAAAGCAGCGACGTCTCGTTCAAGGTCCTCAACGAGGAGATAGACTGGAGGAGATACCATGTCCCCGACGACGCGCCGGTGGCGGTAATCACTCACATCTGCTCGACGAAGGTCCCGTACAAGACGGTAGGGAAGGAGTACATCGCCGACAGGCCCGAAATAGAGTCGGAAATCAGGAACGCGGTCCGTGAGTCGCTCAGAAGGCTCAGCCTCTACCTCTCCAAGAAGGGCAGCATGGAGGCGGTCCAGCGGAAGATGAACATCTACGGCAAGTACCTTCCATTGATCGCGAAGTTCTCGCAGGATCTTGCCGGAGAGAAGCGCCCCCCGAAGTACAAGCAGCTGATTCGCGAAGAGCAGGAGGTCGCGGAGGGGGAGGAACGCACAGCGCAGGAGCTTACCGTGGAGACGGGAGGCAAGGAATCGGTGAAAGATCAACATGAGCAAGCAAAAATCGAAGACTACAGCTGAAGCTAGGAAGGACAGAATAGAGAAGGTCCTCAATGACTTGGGGCACCAGGTCTATGACGACCTTGACAGTTCGAGGTTCCCCTCATTCTCTTTCGCGAGCAGGTCGGTCAGCAACATAGTCTATGACAAGAAGCTCCAGCAGTTCATCCTCGGCTCCTCGACCGTAAAAAGGTCCGCGGGGAACATCAAGCACATACGGCCGTTCACCCAGCTCCTCTGGTTGGCCTACTTCTCGAAGAAGCTCGTCGAGGAGAAGAAGACCTCGACGCTGAGAGACGTCTACTACTCGGCGCAGGCATTCGACGTGGAGTTCCAGGACCAGGCCGAGTCGGACGAGCTCATCACTGACCTCGAGGTCCTCCTTGGCGGGGCGAGGGAGGAGTTCAACGTCTATCCGGAGGAGAGGAGCGCGATATTCGGGAACCTGACGATAGAGTACACGGTGCCTGGCTACGAGGGAAAGAAACTCGACCTCTCGGCCCATCCGGACGGGATGATGATCGGGCCTGCCATGACGACCGCTGAGTTCGCGGACACTGACGCAGAGATTGTCCTCGCCATCGAGAAGGGGGGGCTCTTCACTAGGTTCATCGAGGAGAAGGTCCACGAGAAGTACAAGGCGATACTCATCAACACCGCAGGTCAGCCGCCGAGGGCCACCCGGTACCTGCTGAGGAGGCTCCACTCGGAGTTGAAGTTACCCATCGGGATCCTGTGCGACGCTGACCCGTGGGGAGCGCACATCGCCATGGTCATCAAGAGCGGCTCGGCTAATGCTGCCCATCTCAGGGACCTGACTACGCCGTCCGGGGTTTGGCTCGGGGTATGGGCCTCGGACATCCAAAAGTACAAGCTGCCCTCGGACCCGTTGACCGAGATAGACATCAAGCGCGTTTACGAGCTGAAGGCAGACCCCCGATACAAGGAGAAGCTCTGGCACGACGAGCTTGACACGTTCTTGAAGAACAAGAGGAAGAGCGAGCAGGAGGCCTTCTCCAGATATGGCTTGAGCTACATTGTCGACAAATACTTGCCCGACAAGCTTGAGCTCCTCAAGGGAAACTGACGGACCGTCGACTGGATAGCTTATTTACTCCCTTCTGTGGTCGGCAGAAGAGTCGAAGATGAGCAAGGGCAAGACGATAAACGCTGACGACTCGAGGGTCAACGTCGTGCTGCGGCTCGTGGGAGTCATTGTTTTCGTGCTCGGAGCAATCATGACCTACGAGACGTTCGTGAACGCCGGCGCGGACGTTCTTCAACCGCCCTTGGTCCCTGTGCTCTATCTCTGCTCAGGGATGCTCGTCGTTGCCGGCTTCGTGGCATTGGTAGCAAAGTACAAGCCAAGCGGCGCGCCTACCGAATAGTTGCGCTAGCGCCTTCGGGTTGTCTCTGGCTCTAGGAACTCAGCGCGGGCATCGTGAGTTCGTTCCTGTCTGTCCTTCCCGAGCCGATGTCGAAGGCGTCCTCTATCGTGCTGACCGCTATCCTTCCGTCCCCCCAAGAACCGGTGTGGGCGCTCCCGCGGATCGACTCCACGACCTTCCTCACCCCGTCGTCATCGACGACCACCGTGAGGATGAGATGCTTGACGTTTTCCATCGGGTAAGACCACAGTCCTCTCCCTGCCCTCTGCTCCTCGGCGACTGTCAGCCCCGGCACGCCGATCCTCTTCAGCGCAAAATCCACCTCCGGAAACCTTTCTTTGCGGACCTCCGCTTCGACCTTTTTCAATTGGCTGACGCGAGTGTAGGCGGTAGACATTATATATAAATCTGTTGAGCCGACAGCGTTCAACTGTCCAGAATCTCTTCCCTCGTGTGTTCGTTTGTAAGCCCGACTCCAAGAACGGCCGCGCTCGGATGGAGGCGAGCGCCCAGGACTAGAGCGCTTTCATCCGGTTGTTCTTTGGGAGGTGCTCGACCTCGGCGAGCTTGAGCTCCTCGAGGACCGGCGGGAGGTACATGGCGAACCGCCCTCTGAGCCCCTTCTTGAGCCCGTACCATCCTCCGACTGGGTTCTTCTCGGAGCGTCCCCACGCCTCTACGGTCCCTTCAGCGGCGGGCTTCTGTTCGTCGGCACTCCCGAGGGGCATCCAGTCCCCGCGGGACTTCAACATCGCGTGGAGGTCCTCGATGCAGCGCAAGTCATAGCGTAGCTGGGTCTTTCCCACCTGCACAACCAGGGCAGGCGGCGTCGACGCCTCGTCGCGGTAGGCCGTGAACTCTGAGGTTCCAGGCGGGGTCTTGAGAATCCAGGGTTTGTCCTTTGTCCCGTTCCCCTTTGCCAATTGTGACCTGGTTTCAAGCTCGAGTCGATATAAGCAGTTCTAGAAGGAATTGACCCTCAATTGCTAATTCTCTGAGGACGCAGCGTGCGATTCTACACGGACGCCGGTCCGTCAACTCTTGGAGGAAGATCTCCTCGCCACGTAGCCTATTCCGACACCAGCGAGAAGTAGAAGCCCCATGGCTGCGTACGCCCACGAAGGCACCGAGCTGGCCTGGGTCTGCGAGAGAGTCTGGGTCGAGGTGACGGTCAATGCCGGCTGGGCGGTCGCCGGCTGAAGGGGGACGGTCGCGGCCCCCGTGTTTGGAGGGCTCGCGTCGTCTTCCGCGTTGACGACGACCTGATAGGAGGCCCCAGCAGGAAGGGTCGGAAGGGACGTGGCGTTGAAGGCCCCGGTCCAGACCCCGCCGCTTCCTGAATACGTCAGCTCGACCTTTGCTATCAGGCCGCCTGCGTTGCTCCCCCCGCCGAACGTCCCCGTTGTCGAGTTGTAAAAGCCATACCCAACGAGGGCGGTCACAACGCCGCCCCTGGTCGTGTCGAGCGGTCCCGCGAACCCAGGGATGGGCTCGGGGGCCCAGGGTGGATACGTCACCTGGGCTTGGATGCTCACGTTTTCCCCATCGCGGAGAGTGGTCACCGCCTGCCCCGACTTCGCGTCCAGGAGGCTGACGTAGGTGGTGAGCGTCGCGGGCATGAAGACAAACGGGGCCCCTTGATACGTGAAGGTCCCGGTGTTCCCGAGGCCGTCGCTGGCGCTGGCGTCTGGCGACCAGGGCCCCACGCTGGTGAAGTTCCAACTAGGGTCGACAGTGCCCACCCACTTCCCGCCTTGGTGCGATGCGACGCCCACTGTGTGGTCGGGGTTGGTGAACGTCACCGACGCCTTCGAGCTAACGTTTTCCATCACAGCGCCGTTAGAAGCGTAGGTCACGTTGAAGATAGGGACGAACTTCACCCCCCGGACGGTCGTCTGGACATACACGCACGTCCCGGCCTGCACCATCTCGAGGTCGATGTTCAGCTTGTTCGTGGCGTAGAAGCTGGTCGAAGCCACGACTTGGCCCGCGCCCTCGACGAAGACGTTGTAGGTCCCCGCCTGGTCGACCACGCTCTTGAAGCCCGCGGTGGCGCTGCCGAAGGTGGAGTTCTGCGTCTGGCCCGCGGATGTGAAGACTAGGTTCGTCTGCGCCTCGGCCCTGTTCGGCGCCTGGACAACGACTGCGTAGGTGCCCGCGCCTGGCGCCGTAACGGCGATGGAGGTGGTCATGCCTAGGTTGATGTACCCGGGCTGGGCTGTGACCAGTTGCGTCTGGGCTGAGGCAGCCGGAACGGCGCTTCCGACGAAGAAGAGCGACGCGAGTAACGATAGGATTGCGGCTGTGGAAAGCTTGGGCTTCATCGCGGCGTGAGCGTGCGCCGACAATCGCCATTAAGATTCTTTTCGGTTGTAGCCGCGCATCATCCTCGTCGCCCCTTGACTCTCGCGAGACTCGCACGCTTAAATCCGGAGCCCGGCCCCGCCGTAGAGATGCTCCTCGACGAGATCCCCGACTCGCCGGCGTTCGAGATATTCAACCTGGCGTCGAAGAAGCAGGCGGCGGGTGAGAAGGTCTTCTCTCTCGCGATAGGCGAGCCGTCGTTCGACACCCCTCTGCCCATAGTAAACGCCGCGTACGAGTGCATGAAGAGCGGAGGGGGGCACTATTCCTCCTCTTGGGGATCGAAGGAACTCAGGGAGGCGATCGTTGAGAAGGTCCGCCGGAAGAACCGCGTCAACGCGAGCCTCGAGAACGTAATATTCATCACGACGAAGCTCTCGATATATGCGTCCCTCCTCTCCTTGGCGAGCGCGAGGTTCGAGGCCCTCGTGCCGGACCCTGGATACTACTATTCGGAGCCCGTGGCGCTCGCCGGCGGGAAGCCTGTGAGATACAAGCTCACGTCGGACTTCTACCTCGACCTCGACGAAATCGAGTCCAAGATCACCTCAAAGACGCGCGCGATAATCGTCAACACGCCCTCCAACCCGGCGGGCAAGGTCTTCGACAGGAAAGACCTGAGGGGACTTCTCGACATCTGCCTCGAGAGGGGGATCAAGGTGATCAGCGACGAGGCCTACGAGGACCTGGTCTACGAGAAGAAGCACGTGTCGCTCGGGTCGCTGGAGGCCTCGCCCAAGGGCGTCGTCTCCCTCTTCAGCCTCTCGAAGAGCTTCGCGATGACTGGATGGCGCGCGGGGTACGTGGTCGCGGACCGCGAGACGATCCTGAGGATCAACAGGTTCCTCGAGACCGCCGTCACGTGCTTCCCCCCGTTCATCCAGGCCGCCTCGGCCTACGCCTTGAGAAACTGCGAGCGCTACACGGTGGAGTTCAGGGAGGAGCTCAGGAGGAGGAGGGCTATCCTCGAGGAGGGTCTCTCCGAGATTCCCGCTCTCGAGGGCGAGAAGGTCGAAGGGGCGTTCTACGGGTTCCCCAGGTACAGGGCCCGCCTTGGTTCCAAGGTCGTCGCGAAGCGGCTTCTCAACGAGCAGAACGTCGCGGTGCTCCCTGGCGTCATCTTCGGCCCTTCCGGCGAGCGACGAATCAGGATCTCGTTCGGAAGCTCCCCTGAGACGATAGGCGAAGCGATGCGGCGGCTCAAGGTGTTCTTCAAGGACGCCGGCTTAAACCGATAAATAACTCGGAGAGTAGTCGAGAACCATGCCCGAGCGCGTGATAATCTACGCCTCCCTCGGGCTGCGCTCCGGGACATCCGACCTCCTCTGGGCGTTCCGGAAGAAGAACACGCTCGAGGAATTCCCCGTATATCTCGACGACCATCCGTTTCAGGTCCACGACCGGATACGGGAGGAGATGAGGCACGGCATGAGGACCGCGGACATAGTCTTGGTCCCGCACTACGTCGCGCTGCAGATGAATTCTGAGGGGCTCTTCACCCCCCACGACGCGAAGGACATAGGGGCATATCCCCAGAAGTTCTACGACAGGGAGCTCAGGTGGTTCGCGGCTGGGGTGACTTTCATGACGATGGCCCACAACCCGAAGCGGCTCCCGGCGAAGGACCTGCCGGAGAGCCTCGAAGAGATAGCGTCGCCGACATGGAGGGGGAGGCTCGGGATGCAGTCGCTCACGTCGAGCAAGTTCGGGAACATCGGCGCCCACTACATGAACTTCCTCAGGAGGAACGTCTCCGCGAAGAAGTGGACGGGTTTCCTCGAGAGCCTGGCGGGTCCCGAGAAGCCCATGACGTACGACTGCATCGACCACCTGCTGCAGGGTCTTATCGACGGCGACCATGACCTCTCTTTGACGGTGTACTCACTCGCCTACTTCCGCGAGAGGACCGCCGGCTCGCCCGTCAGGTCCTTCGAGACCGAACACATCCCCAGGATGCTCACGCTGACCACCGCCGCGCTGTTGCGGACCGCGAAGGACAACAAGTCCGCCCACAAGTTCCTGGACTTCCTCCTTAGCGAGGACGGACAGAGGCTCCTCGGGAGGATCACCGGGATATCGCCGTCGATGCCCGGTCAGAAGGCAGGTTATCCCTTCGAGGTCGAGTATTCCTCAAAGAACGTCTTCCATCCAGACGCTGAAGACCTGGCGTCCCTCCCCGAGACCCTGGCGACCTTCTCCAGGCTCAAGCTTCCTTGAGCGCCCTTCAGGGCTCGCCGATCCTAGTCCGGGCCGTCCAGAGCGCAGGGAAGAACCTCTTCCCCATCGTCGTCTGGAGGTAGCTCACCCCGGACGGACGGAAGGACGAGGGGCCGAGGGTCTTCCTAACTATCTTCTCGCCCGTCCCAGGCCTGCCGCCTATGACGCGCTCCACCATCATGATGTGGTGGCTCCGCCAGAGCTGGAAGTGCTTGTCGTACTCCAACATCACCTCCGCCAGCTCGGCGACATGCAAGTACTTGCCCTCGGTGAAGATCTTCAACGAGGCCTCGACCTCGAGCTCGAAGTTGGCCTCCTCGTTCCCCTTCGCCTTCCTTCCCACGTCGAACCCCCTCTCCTCGAGGACTGTCCTGAACCCGTCCCAGAGCGTCGGGGCCTCCCACCGCTTCAGCAGCTGCTCGTAGTCCGTCTCCTTCCCGATGTGGAGCTTGAGGTAGCGCTCGTCCTTCTGCCCGGAGATGAACTCGAGCTCCCTGAACTGCAGCGACTGGAAGCCGCTGGCCGGGTGGAGGATGCTCCTGAACTTTAGAAAGTCGGTCGGCCTGATGGTCTCGAGGACCTCGAGCTGATCTATCAGGACCCGCTGCACCGGCACAACCCGCCGTATCAACCTGGTCGCCTCTGCGAGGTTGTCGGCGAGCATGTGCGAGATGGCGGTCTCGAGCTCGTTGAGCATGAGCTTGAACCACAGCTCGTAGGCCTGGTGGGCGATGAGGAATAGCACCTCGTCGTGCTGCCTCGGCTTCGAGACGAGGCGCTGCAGGTCCAAGAGCTCGCCCAGGCGCAGGTACTCTCCGTAGGAGAGCGGTCTTCGCTTGGCCATGGGCTAGCTAGCTCAACCGTCCGTGTATTTGATGCTTAGTCGCTGCCCTGCAGCCAGGGATAGAGGCCCTTCACCTCGTCGAGAGACCTCTTCAGCTCCGCGGGGTCAGCGTTATTCTCGGTCATCTTGCCGGAGAAGTACTCCCGGTAGCCTTCGATGTCCAGGATGCCGTGCCCGCACAGGCTGAACAGGATGACCTTCTCCTTGTTCTGCGCCTTGCAACGCCTCGCCTCGTCTATCGTGGCCTTGATTGCGTGAGCGGACTCTGGAGCGGGGAGTATCCCTTCGGTCCTCGCGAAGAGCGCTCCCGCCTCGAACACCTCCAGCTGGTTGTACGCGACCGCCTTGACGATTCCTGCGTTGTGAAGGAGGCTGAGCGTCGGAGCCGTGCCGTGGACCCTCAAGCCGCCGGTGTGGATCTCGGGAGGGTTGTAGGTGTGCCCGGCGGTATACATCTTGAAGAGAGGGCTCATCCTCATCACGTCAGAGTGGTCGTAGATGTACTGGCCCTGTGTCAGCTTCGGGACTGCGGACGACTCTACGCCGAGGAACTCGACCTGCTTGGGGGCGGTCTTGCTGACCATCTCATAGTAGTATGGCCAGAATATCCCCGAGAAGTTGCTGCCTCCGCCGACGCAGCCTATGACCATGTCCGGGTAGTCCTCGTAGGGCTCCATCTGCGCCTGCGCCTCCTGGCCTATCACCGTCTGGGTCGCCAGGACGAAGTTCATGATGCTCCCGACGGCGTCCTTGGCCGTCGGGTCGTTCTCCGTGTCCTCGAGGGCTTCGCTCTTGGCGACGGCCATCGACCCGCTCGAGTTCGGGTCCACCTTCAGGATGTCCCTCCCCACCTTGGTCCTCATGCTGGGGCTGGAGATGATCTCAGCGCCCCACGCCTCCGCGAGGTCCTTCCGGTAGGGTTTGCTGTCGTAGCTCGACTTGGACATGTAGACGGTGCACTTCACACCGAAGATGGTGCAGCCGAAGGCGAGAGCAGTCCCCCACTGGCCTGCGGTCGTGCTGGTCACCAGCCTGTCTGTCCCTTCTTCCTTCGCGTAATAGGCCTGCGCCACGGCGGCGTTGGCCTTGTGGGAGCCTGGCGGGCTGACGGTCTCGTTCTTGTAGTAGATCTTGGCGGGAGTGTTGAGATACCTTTCCAGCCGCTTCGCCCTCACGAGGGGCGTTGGCCTCCAGATCGAATAGACGTCTCTCAGCTCTTCGGGGATGGTGATGAAGCGCTCTCCGGAGTATTCCGCCTTGGCCACCTCGTTGACGAAGAGCCTGTGGAGTATCTTTTTGTCCGCGATCTGGTGGGTGTGCTGGTCTATCACTGGCGGGAGCTTGCTCGGGAGGTCCGGCGCGATGTTGTACCACTGGCGCGGAATCTCTATTGCCCTTTCTAGTCTTGTGACCAATCTAATCCACTCTCGCGGGGTCAGTGCGCTATCGCGAGGTTCGTCTTGACGGTCCCCTCGTATCCGCCGCCCTTCACCGAGAGGCTGTGCTCGAGGAGGAACTCGTGGATCCCGTTGAACTCGTCCTTGGCGAATATCTTGGACTCCGCCCACACGGGCAGGGTGATCCTGGCCTTGACCTTTGGCAGGTCGTTCCTCAGCTCAGGGATGTACTTGTTTACGACCTCCTCGAACTCCTTCAGGTACCTCGCGTGATACTTCTTCCGGTCGCTGTCGATCTTATCGACCGCCTTGTTGACGGCCGCCAAGAACGAGTTGGCTGCGGAGGTGTCGACCGCGTCGTTGAAGACGATCAGGGTCGGCTCCGTCCGTGACAGGGGCATGACTCGCCTGTAGCCAATCGCCTCGGCGGCCTCTGCGTAGGGCCCCGCGAGGGTCGCTGCCTTAACGTCGCCGGCCGCGAGCGCCTTGAAGCAGCCGTCAATCCCGCCGAGGTGCATCAGCTTGATTTGCGATGCAGGGACGAACTCGGACAGATTCTGGAGCGTGACGTAGTGCGCGTCGGCGTTCTTGTTCACCGCGATCTCTAGCCCGTTCTCCGTGATGTCGAGGATGCTGCGTATCGGCGAGTCGGGCTTGACGTAGATCCCGAAGGTCTTGATGAGGGTGGACTTTATCGCCGCACCTATCTTGCCCTTCCCCGTCTCGCAGGTGCTGTAGACACCCTGCCACGCGCAGCAGAAGTAAAAGTCCCGGGACCGGTCTTCTAGCGCCTCCCTGTACCACTCCGCCTTGTTCTCGGGCTGCCCTCCGGGCACGATGTCGTGGACCTCTAGGGTCACCCCCTCCTTTTCGAAGAGGCCCTCTTCCCTAGCTACCACTATCGGGAACATCCAATAGAAGTACGGCTGGTAGTAGCCGTGCGAGATGGTGGTCAGCTTCTGGGCCATTGACGACTCTCCTCGTTCTAGCCGGTCTGGACCTTCTCTAGAGGCTGGCTCAGCACCATGTTCTCGTATTGGACGTTGGCCTGGAGCAGGTTGTGCTTGGTCATCCACGTGCTGAGCGAGTTGAACGACTCCCTCGGGTACTCGGTCAGCTCCCCCCAGGTGGTGATCGGGATGGTGGGGGCTATCTTGTCGATCAGCTTGTTGACCCTCGTCTTCCACTCGTCGGGGAACCCGAGGAAGGTCTCGCGGAGCGTCCTCACGTAGAGGAGCCTGAACCTTTCAGGGTCCTTCTTCATCATCTTGGCGGCCTCGTCGAGCGCTGCCAGGTACCTGGTGAGGACTTCCATGGGGATGTCGTCCCTGGCCACGAAGGCCAGGACGTCCACGGTCTTCGTCTCTGCGACCTTTACGAAACCGAGCTGGACTGCGATCTCCGTGTAGGGGCTGATCAGCGCGACAGCCTGGAACTTGCCCTCCATGAGGCCCTTCAGCCTGTTGTGCGGCTCTCCTCCGTGCACCACCTTGATCTTGCTGTAGGGCAAGGTCCTCTCGAGGTCGCTCAGGATGCAATAGTGGGAGCCGGTCTTCATGTTGACCGCGATTGGTATCTCCGCCAGGTCTGCAGCCGTCTTGATCCCCAGTCCAGGTGCGACCAGGATTGAGAAGGCGTAACCGGACGACGTCGTTGCGGCGACGATCTTCTCCCGCTCTCTCTCCGCAAGTCTGTCGATTGCCCCCCAGGCGCAGACGGAATAGGCGTCCAAGTCCCCTCCCTTCACGAGGTTCCCGTACCACGCGACCTTGTCGGCGGGCTCCGCCTCCGAGCGCCCCACCGAAAAGAATTCAACATTCAGTTCGCGCTTCGCAAACAGTCCCTCTTCCTTCGCTGCGATGTCCAGGAAGGACCATGGGATGTACGAGTTCTTGACTTTCATTGTGTCCACGTTAGTTCACTGTCGAATATTCCCGAATTAGTCCCCCAATAGAACTTGCAATTCCGGATCAGGTAGAGATCCATCTCTTCCGACTTGTGTTCTGAGTTCGGGTAATCGATCAGCCCCTCTCTTGC
>Ga0209517_10008518_pt1 | contig 11979 bp, 10 predicted proteins | sample PeaSoiMetSII2010_FD_187695 | JGI IMG/M metagenome (GOLD analysis project Ga0209517, IMG submission 187695) | Peat soil microbial communities from Weissenstadt, Germany - SII-2010 (SPAdes) (version 2) | ecosystem: Environmental > Terrestrial > Soil > Wetlands > Peat | place: Germany...
AAACACCTGGTCGAGAAAGCTGAAAGGGACGTCGTTATGGAACAGGTCGCTCATCGAGTTTACAAAGTAGGTCGTAGCCTTGCGCCGCTTCAGCGGCTGCTCCAGACGCTCGGGCAGGATGCTGAGATTGAATCCGTTCTCATAGCCTCTTGCGCCCATGGCCTTGAGCCGTTTCGCCATCACCTCGGCGTAGCAGTGTTTGCAGCCGGGCGAAATCTTCGTGCACCCTGTAGTTGGGTTCCACGTTTGCTCTGTCCATTCAATTGTCGTTGTGCTTGTCATGTGAGTTTCCTGAGTTGTTCGCCATTTTTTTCAAAATGAATCGGGTGCCTAGTTCGGCGCCTGCTGCCATCGAGGTTTTCGACCTTCTTTTCAGTGAGTAATTCGCGGAAAGCGTCCTGAAAATCACGCGTCAACCAACCCGTATCTTCTAGCATATCAGCTAAGCGGATTTCGTCATATCTGACTGGGTGATCCTGCAACTTGGCAAGCCAGTATGCCTTTACGTCATCAAGATTTGCACGGTCAAGATCATGATGAGCAACTTGTTCTTCAGCAGAAAATAGACTCGATTGGCCGCTTGCATCAAGCTTCTTCTGTATACGCATTACCTTTTGGAGAAAATCTACTTTCTCCGACGCTTCTGCAAATTTCACAATACCTTTGTGGTGTCGAGTCAGGTATACCAAATGGTAGAGGACGCGATTCTTGTCCTTGTGTAAAACATCCGCATGAAATGACCTCGGCGGTAATCCACCATCCGGCCCCATCGCAATTTTTAGCTGCTCACGATACTTGCGAACTACCCAATCCGCTCTTTCTTGTGCTGACAGCGTATCCATTTCCTGGTAATCCTGCTCACTCAGGTCACCAAGCATCTGTGACACTTGAGTGCGAAAATCTGACATGCCTATGGCGCGATTCAGGAAGTCATACATAAAGGTAATGAGGAATTCCGATTTTGGCCGTTGCAGAAGCTTGGTAAGCTTTGGAATGCCAACATCAAGCCAACCCTTCGGGTCTATGAAAAAGAATGCAAAACTTTTACCACCGCACAGTTGCAGGATTTCGTCTTGCTTCCCGGAATAATCGCCTTGCAGAGCGCTCCACTCAATCCCGCCAGCAGGATACCGTAACCTGAGCGTTCGTTGACCCGCTCGAGCACGGCCCGCGTGTCCGGGTCTCCAAGACTCTCCTCTTCAAAACGCGCTAACCAATGGATTCCATAATCCACACCCAAACCACACAGTAGAGGTGCGAAGACCACCGAGAGGATATTCAGATGACCGATAAAGAGCGTGGTCCAGCCGAATGTCCAACTTAGCCCGGTGATAATAGTTATGCATTGAAGGCAAGGCCTGCGGAAGCTACCCAAAAAAAGCACCATCAGAATGAATACGCCGGCGAGAGATAACCACATGGCGAGTGCCATATCTTGAGAAACGGTGCTGACTTCATCTATCCTGAGCGCCTCCAGGCCGGTCACTCCGGCCTTTATGCCGGGAAAGGACGCCTTTGTATCCTGAATCAGTTTTCTCAACCGGACCAGGGCCTCCCTGGTGCCCAGGAAACCGCTTTCCGTGGAGTTAGGCACTACGAAGGCAAGCAGGTAACGTTTATCTGCTTCCCAGAAATAGCCTGCGAGCTCGGAGTCATAGCCGGCATCTGCAAATAAGGAGGACCAGGGGGACTTGAAGCTGGGCGCATCATGGAGGTAACTGTGCATTCCTTCGAGTGTCACGATGAGGAAGCTCAGGTCAAAGGGCTTTTTGTTGTTGGTTTTCTCGTCGATTTCTTTGATGTCCAGAAAGCCGGTGAAGAGTTCACCAACCATTCGGGAAGACATTTCCCTGTTGACGAGCTTGAGAAACCCGAGCAAGTCGGGTCTTTCCGAAAACCCCTGAATAAGTTGATAGTGCTGGTCGATCTTTTTTTGGAGATCGAGCAGATCCTGCTTCTCCATATACAAAAGCTGCCAGGATCTGAAGGAGTCCGGATCAATCCGGACAATGAGATCCTTGAAGTGTCCCTGATCCTCCTTAATTCGGGAGGAGAGCTGCTTTATGAAGTCTACGGCCCGATCGGGCTCGGGGGCTTGAATAACGACCGTAAGACTACTCGTTCCACCCATTCTGAACGGGTCGAGCATGTTGCTTAGTCTGATCAAAGGATGGTCTATCGCAATCAACTCAAGTTGGTCGGTCACCATTTCCAGCTTTGCAACGGTAAAGACAACCGATGCAAGAGCCATTGCACCCGCCACCGTCAGGATTAAACACGGGCGGATCAGCACCCACGATACCCAAAGCCGCAACAGTCGAGATATTGGATTCATCCTGCGCCGTTTTTCTCCAATTTAAGCCGGTAAACTCTCTATCCTCTTAAACCACCGCTACGGCAGGCCATTGACCGTCCCCAGTCGAAATATAACAAATTATCGGCTGATACCGATCGGATGCTTTATAGCAAACGCTTCGGCAGAAAGCTTCGCCAAAAAACCAGGCATGCGTCGTTTTCTGTTAGCTTTTGCTTTGCCCCATGTGCATACTCCTTGAAATTCTCAGAGAAACAAGTTCAATATAGCGTCCCTGACTTCAAATGCTGATTTTGAAAACGGCAAACAATCCCAAATGGGGAAGACATCAACTTCCATCTGAGAGCCATTCTGCATCTATATTTCCTGAGGAAATCATTATGGGAACCCGCATTGACGACACCCCCGCTCCACCAACCGATCGTACAGAAAGCACCGTCTTCAACGTGCTGGGGGCAATCAGCTTTTCGCACTTTTTAAACGATATGCTCCAAACCCTGATTCTGGCCATTTATCCGTTGCTGAAAGCCACGTTTCTTCTGAGTTTCACTCAAATTGGCTTGATCACGCTCACCTACCAGATCACGGCGTCCCTATTGCAACCTGTAGTTGGGTTTTATACGGACCACTACCCGAAACCCTATTCATTGTCCATCGGCATGTGTTGTACTCTGAGCGGGATGATGGTCCTGGCGCTGGCGCCAAATTACCACATGGTGCTCATTGCGGCCGCACTGGTCGGCACCGGCTCATCGATCTTCCATCCGGAATCTTCAAGAGTTGCGCGAATGGCCTCCGGTGGGCGATATGGCCTCGCGCAATCAATCTTCCAGGTTGGCGGCAACACCGGCACTGCGACGGGACCATTGCTTGCTGCATGGATAATCATTCCTCAAGGCCGCGCCAGTCTGGCTTGGTTCTCAGTAGCCGCCCTGCTTGGCGCCTTAGTTTTATGGCAGGTAGGCGGATGGTATAAGCAACGGCTGTCGCAAAGAAAGACACGGGCGAAATCTAACGAATTTGTGCAGCGGGCACTCCCCGGGCGTGGTGTGGGAGGAGCGATGATGGTCTTGCTGATACTCATGTTTTCGAAATTCATCTATCTGGGGAGCCTCAGCAGTTACTACACGTTCTACCTGATGAGTAAATTCCAGCTTTCTATGCAATCCGCCCAGATTCACCTTTTCATCTTTTTGTTCGCGGTTGCCCTGGGGACCATCCTGGGCGGGCCGATTGGGGATCGCATCGGCCGCAAACGCGTGATCTGGGTATCCATTCTGGGAGTTGCGCCTTTTACGCTTATGCTACCCTACGCAAGCCTGGCCTGGAACGGGCCTCTGACTTTTGTTATCGGCATCATACTCGCGTCGGCTTTCCCATCGATTCTCGTCTTCGCACAGGAACTCATGCCGGGCAGGGTGGGGATGGTATCAGGCCTGTTTTTCGGGCTTGCTTTCGGCATGGGGGGCATTGGCGCTGCGGTGCTGGGCAGGCTGGCCGATGCGCATGGCATCGAGTATGTTTATCGGCTGTGTGCGTTCTTGCCGTTGCTCGGGATCTTTACGGCTTTTTTACCTGACATCCGGAAATCTTCGCACGAGTAGAACACTCGGCGAGCATGGTGACGCATGGACTCACCGGACCTGACATCTTCCGGCCTCTGTATGGAAGTCCGGCAATCCGCGAACCCCCGGAAATGGTGTCAAAACGCTTCCGGCGCCTTTCAAGAAATGCTTCTCATTTCGACGATGCATGGTATAAAGCCTCATTTCAGGACTTCAAATCTAACGTCTAGCGTTAATGGAATAAACCGGGCTATCGGTTTCGCACTATGCACGTGCAGCACTATCTGGTATTTATTCTTGCATGATGCGTGTTTTTTAATTAAGTGACATGTGTAAGTTTATCATACGAGGAGAAAAAAATGGCAGTCACCAAACCAAGCGATGTGTTTGAGAAAATGCCCCAGGTATTCAATGCCGGAGAGGCGGCGGGAGTCAACCTGATTTTCCAGTTTCACATCACCGGCGACCAGGGCGGTGACTGGAACGTGGTGGTCAAAGACAGCGCCTGCCAGGTGAACACAGGGGTCAACCCCAGCCCCAGCGTGACCTTCACCATGGAGGATGCTGACTGGGTGGCCATGTGGAGTGGTGAGCTCGACGGGATGAAAGCCTTCATGACGGGTAAGCTTAAGCTTTCGGGAGACATCATGTCTGCCCAGCTATTACAGTCCCTGTTCCCTTTCTCATAAACCCGTGACCGGTCCCGAACGGACCCGGTTTTCGGTATTGCGGATAATGGTACGGTGCGGTTCGTTCTCAACTTCACATCGTTGAAGCGATCAGCGCCGCTCCGATGGCGCCGTTTACCTGTGCGTATTCCGAAACAATGATGGGCGTGTTCAGTTTTTTTTCAAGCGCCTTTACGACTCCGATATTTTTGGCGACCCCCCCGGTCATCATGACCGGTGGGGTAATGCCGATCCTAGCTCCCATAGCCATTATACGGGAAGCAATAGAGGCATGAATCCCTGCAATGATATTTTCCCGTTTTGCTCCTTTGGAAATCAGGGAGATTACCTCTGACTCGGCAAAAACCGTGCACAGGCTGCTGATGGATGCGGTATTGTCCGCACGGAGCGATAATTCGCCAAATGCATCCAGGTCCACTTCCAGGGCGCGCGCCATGACCTCCAGAAACCTTCCCGTTCCCGCAGCACACTTGTCATTCATGGAAAAATTCTGAACCTTTCCGTTTTCATCGATCACAATGGCTTTGCTGTCCTGCCCTCCGATATCGATAATGGATCGTATCGCCGGATTCAAAAAAATCCCGCCGGCCGCATGGCAGGTAATTTCCGTAATCGCTTTGTCGGCGAACTGAATGCTGTTTCTTCCGTATCCGGTGGCAACGATCCTGTCGATCCCGGAGGCTGTAAGGCCAAGTTCCGACAGGACCAGGTCAAAGACCTGCCTCCCCGCATTTTGGGCGTTGTATCCGGTCAGGATGACGCGCACGCCCAACAACCTCTTGTCCTGTATGATTGCCGCCTTGGCGCTGATCGAACCTACATCGATGCCTGCTGTTAACATGAAGTCCTCATCGCAGCATTTCAATAAACGCGTCAATCCGGGTTTCGACCTGGCTTTCGGAAAAACTCCTCTCATCGGTCATGTCGGCCTCGATCATCAGGGTGGGAATGCCGACCTTTTCCTTAATGAGTCTCTGTATGTCATACTGGCCCAATGAATAGGGCTTGCAGCTCCGGTTGGAATGAAAAACCACTCCGTCGGCCTCGTATTTTTCAACCATTTTGATAATGTTGTCGGCCATGATGTCGGTTCCGGTGTTGAGAAAAATCCTGGTGTACATTTCTGCCAGGGAACCTAAAAAATCGTTTTCATCCAGGTATTTCATAGTGCCGCACCACCCGGAGGTATAGGTGTCTGCCACCAGGCAGGCTGAATTAGCTGCAAACTTGTCGGACAGCCATCGCAATCTGTACCAAACCGGAATGTTGTCCCAGACCAGCCGGTATTTTTCCTCCGGAAGCATCCCGATGCCCTGGGCGATTCGGTCTTTCATTTCCTGGAGCAGGGATTCGTAATAATCCACGGCGATCTGCGTTCCCCGCAGGGTAACAATCATGGCAAGGTGAAAAAAAGCATCGAAACAGGTCATGGGAGCCGGCCGGTTCATGGTGGTATCCAGGATTTCCTGCCAGAGCTTCTGCCCCTGGACGGACAGTCTGCCCACTTCTTTCATGCGGTCGTAATCAAATGGCTTGCCGCAGATTTTCTCCAGCAGTGTGATATATTCCTTTATCTGAGCCGTTACATACCGCTTCATGTCGGGATTGAATTCCGTGTGGCAGATCGGCGTATCCAAAATGAACAGGGGCACATTGAAATACCGGGCCTGCACCTCGTACCACTTCAGCACGGTCCCGCAGATATTGTTGCAGCAGATCAGCATGTCCGGCGCCGGCAATCCGCCGATGGGGCCTCCGTTCACTGTCGCACAGGCGATGTCAGCCCGCGCATAGGAACAAAGGTCGCTCGAATATCCCATCTGTTCGGATTTCTCACAAAGTTCCACACCCATCTTGCTGGCCCCGATCATGGCCCCGTAGTTTTCCGGGTAGATCGGAATCACATCCATTACATGCAGGGGTTCGACAGGTCCGCCGCTTGTGATCCACGCGATTTTTTTGCCGGTTATCTCTTTTGGGGTTTTGGCCTCCATATAGTAGGCCGCCATGATCGCTCTCATTTTTTTATCGGACTTGATTTTTCGCTTTTCTTTTTCCGGGTCTTTTATTTTTTCCATCGCTGTCATGGTTTTCTCCCTGCGATCATACGTTTTTTACAGCATTTCCATAAATGCCTCACACCTCGTTCGGAGCTGGCCTCCAGAGGATGTCTGTTCTTCAATTTCAAACAGTATGCTGGGGATGCCTTCTTTTTGAAGCATCTCTTTCATATACGGGTAGTCAAATGCATGGGGGTCGCAAAATTTTAGAAATATGAAAATCACGCCGTCTGCGTTGTTTTCCCTGACCTTTTCCAATAGATGGCCGCCCCTTGAAAAAATACCGGAATGCTTTGCCGGACACACAATCCGGCTCATGTACCGCCGGGCTATGTTTTTTTCCAGGTCACCCGTTTCATCGATCCTGCCTTCAAAATATCTTGCCCCGGTGCAGAAGTCGTCCCAAACGACTGCGCCGCCGGAGGATTCGATGATATCATAGATATCCGGCATGCTGCACAGCCCGCCGCTCAAAACGAGCCGTTTCGGCTTCGAAGCGGTATCATCTCTTTGCTCTTCAAGGGCCGTTACGACCTCGCCAAGGAGATCGGCAAGCAGGCCCCGGTCCATGACCATGGATGCCTTGATAATCGTATGAAGGTCACTGCTTTTGATTTTTCCAGGGCTTGCCTTTCTGATTTCATACAGGGCCGCGAGATGATTTCGGACCTGGTTGCAAATTCGGACGGCCTTTTCGAGCATTGCATCGGTGATCCTTGTCCCAAGGCCGGCCTCAAGATCTTTCCGGAATTTGTGGATCACACTGAGCATATATTGTTCGGCGCTGTCCGTATCCAGCTTTACCGGCATGATAAGGTCCGCATGAAAACCATAATTTGTGTTCATCCTCCAGATATCGGAAAGACGCTGTATGGAGTCACAGGTATGGGGGAAAACCGTTCCATCCAGGAAATCCAGGCGGCCCGTGAGCGCATCTTCCAGAGCACCGCGTACAAGGCTGCAGCTATAGGCCTGCAAAAACTCACCTGCCTTGGAAATCGTCGCTCCGGAACCCAGGATTCGAAACGGAAGGGCATCGGCAGCCGTGATAAGTTCTTCCGGCGTATAGGAACAAAAATGACCCACCACTCTTCCATGGGCTTGCTGTTTCCAGTTTTGAGCGTATTCAGCGGGATTTGAAGCAATTTTCTTAAACATGTCGATATGTTTCATCTATGATACTCCCTGGGACCTTTGGATTTGTACCCGCAGATATTTCCGGATGGACACTGTTTGCGATTAAATCAGTCTCAAAATCCGGCGCAATCCCTAAGAGGGTGATGAAAAAGGATTGAAATTCCCACCTTGCAGTAAAAACCCCGTGGGGCCGTCACCCCGACGAAGGTCGGGGTCCAGTGTTTTGCTTTAAAAATCAGATAGTTCAAAAAACTCTGGATTCCGGCCGCCGGACTGGACACTTCCGGGGCAGGCCTCGCCGGAATGACGAAATCATCCGTCTTTTTAAGGCTCTTTTCCCACCAGAGAACCCTGTTTCAGCACCCTGCTAAGAGGCTTATTTACGGACAAGCCCTTAGTCTTTCGACCTCTTCATCCTCCAGGACCCTGTACGCGACTTTTCCCACAAGGGTCAAAGGGAGTTCGTTACGGAATTCAATTTCCCTGGGGCAGCTCCACTTTATTAGATCCTTGCGGCAGTGGGCGATCAATTCTTTTTCCATATCCGGACCTGCCCTGGTTTTGTCTTTCAAAACGACAAATGCCTTGATGCGCTGCCCCTGGGCCTCATCGGGGACCCCGATTACGCAGACGCCGGCAACATCCGGGTGCTGATAAAGCCTGTCCTCCACCTGGGCAGGGTACACATTCATCCCGGATGATTTTATCATCCTTTTTTTGCGAAGCTTGAAATAGAAGAAGCCGTCCTCATCCCGCGTTCCAATGTCTCCGGTGTATAACCATGTGCAACCATCATCGTGAACCTTTAGAGTTTTGGCGGTTTCCGCCTCCTGGTCGAGATACCCCATCATGACTGCCGGACCGGCAATACAGATTTCCCCTTCTTCTCCGCATGGAACTTCCTCGGCCGTATCGGGCTTGACGATTTTCGCCTTCATGTCCGGAAAGGGGATTCCGATGCTTCCTTCCCGGTATTCATTTACCGGGGTCGCCATGATACCGGTCACAGCTTCTGTCAAGCCATATCCTTCAAGCAGTTTTACGTTCCCCCCCTGCTTTTTGACGATCTGTTCGAAGCGCTCCTTAACGACACGGGGAAGGGTATCGGCACCGCAAAAAGCCGCCTTCAGGCATCTCAGGTCTGTTTTTTGAAATCCGGGGTGCCGGTTGAGTGCTTCATACAGGGTAGGTACGCCGACTATGAAGGAGGGTTTTTTCTTCCTGATGAGTTTGACAACCTCTGCGGGTGTAAAGGTCGGAACCAGTATGGTTTTCCCGCCGCCCATAAATGTCGAATTGACGCAAACCCCGAGGCCGAATCCGTGAAAAATCGGCAGGATCGCCAGCATCGTGTCCCCGCGGTTTGTTCCGACCCAGTTAGCGCTTTGCAGTCCCTGCGAAATAAAGTTGTAGTTGGAAAGCATGATTCCCTTGGGTTTGCCCGTAGTGCCTCCGCTGTATAGGATAACGGCAAGATCATGGGTATTCATGTCTGCCTGGGGAGCATCCGGAAGGCGGAGTTGCATCAGGTCCTTCCACCAGCGGACCCTGGAATCTTTGGGGACCTTCGGTATTTTGCGGCCCTTTGTCAAATTGAAACCAATCCCCTTCAGCAGGGGAAGATAGTCCGGGATCTTTGTGAGGATCAGCAAATCGAGGCAGGTCTTGTCCATTACATTTAGGAATTTCCGATAAAATGCATCAACGGTAAGGGCGAACCTGCTCTTGCTGAGCGAAACGTAAAATTCGATCTCGGGTTCGGTTGAAAGGGGATGAATCATGCTGGCGACCCCCCCCAGCTTATTCACCGCATAAAAACAGATGATGCCCTGGGGAGTGGTGGGCATAGCGATGGTGATACGGTCTCCTTTTTTGAGTCCAAGATGAGCGAGAACACCGGCAAACCGGTCGATCTCTTTTGCAAACCGCCCGTAGGTCGACACGCGCCCGAAAAAGTCATAGGCAACAGCATCCGGAAACTCCCTGCAGGTCCTCATAACCGCTTCATACATGGTGATCTCAGGATAATCGATGGACTCCGGGACGTCGCCGTAAAATTTCAACCAGGACTCTTTGTCATTCATGATTCGATATCCCTCTCCCGGATTAAGAGCAGAACCCGATTCACCAACCGCTTTGTCACCTTTCCTGCGGCTGCAATTCCCCGCCATGCTTTTTCATCGGCCTGGCGAGGGTGGGCAGGTCCCTGATCGTTGCTCCGGATTTTTCCTCGGCAAGCCGAAGCTCGTAGAGCTTCTGCAGGTTCATCCAAAACTCCGCGCTTGTCCCGAAGAAATGACCGAGGCGCAAGGCAGTGTCGCCCGTTACGGCGCGCTGCCCTTTCAGGATTTCCGTGACCCGGTTTGTCGGAACTTTGAGCTGCCGGGCCAATTCGGCCGCGCTCATGTCCAGTTCTTCAAGCTGTTCGGCGAGATGTTCGCCTGGATGTATGGCACTGCGTCCCATGATGCACCTCAATGGTAATCCACGATTTCCACATTCACCGGACCAGGCGACCCCTTTGGCCACTCGAAACATATCCGCCATTGCGCATTGATCCGGACGCTGTATTGGCCTTTGCGGCCGCCTTTCAGGGCCTCAAGACGGTTGCCTGGCAGCTCCAAATCGAGCAGCGATGTGGCCGCGTCGAGCTGGTCGAGCCTCATTTCCGCTTTGCGCTCAAAACCCGCGAACGCCTTGACCCGGTTTCCCTCGGCAAACTCCCTTGTTCGCTTGTCCCTGAAGCTAACGATCATGCGCGTATTATATCGTGATTATGTGTTACGTCAAACATAACGTCCGCCTCTGCGTGCACGGTTGAAAGCCCGGTTAGGGCCTGCAGACGGAGACTGCCAGGACGATGCCGAAACGCCCGTGAACCCGGCGACGGGCAGTGCTAAAGCAAATTAGCGTATTGAGAGAGTGAGAGAGGGGTCACACCTACACTCTCGACGAATGTCCCCATTGAAAAGGGAATTGTGAAAAGTGTAGGTGTGACCCCTTTCTCATGACCCCTTTCTCACTGTAATTCCTGTAAATACAGGGCAAATGCAGGGGCTGATCGCACAACAAACTGATTTAATTGACAGTTTTGGATTAGATTCTCCACAATAACAGGTGGTAACAGGAGCGGGGAGTAAGAGGCTGAAGGGGTTTAGGCTGAAGGTCTGAAGGAGAGAGCAAGGAGCGGGAAGCAAAGGGCAGTGAATAGTGAACAGTGAACAGTGAACAGAAAAAGTCGATTTTTCTAAACTCTGCTCGACACCTGCAGTCGGCCGTTAATATTGTACCGTACAGTGATTTTGTTTTGTCAAACGGCAACGAGAAGCGGCATCCTGAAGCGGCAATAGAAACGGCAACTAGAAGAGGCAAACAGACGGTAGCGAGGAGCAGGGAGCGTGAAGCGTGAAGCAGGAAGCGCGAAGCCTGAAGCAAGAAGCGGGGAGGAGGAAGCGAGAAGCGGGGATGAAGACTGAGGGGGGAAGGGTGAACGGTGAAAAACAAAATCCCAATCCCTTAGCCAATCAGGACCGGCCTTTTCTTGGACAGGCACGCTTAAGGGCGGTCCGACCCCGAAGGACGATCATTTCCACGACACAGTACCAGGAAAACTCTTTATTCAAGCGGTTTTTGGCTGTCAAATCAGTCCGCTGGAAATAATGGGACGGCCTCTTGATTTCGCGCAGTTTGCCGAACTACTCCATCCACGCATGATCTTCGCTAAGACAACGCTGTCGACAATGTGAGTGCCAGCATCAATCAGCTTGTTCAGATGAACATTCTCGGCAGCTTTTCACAATATGATCGGATCATATTAACGCTTTCGCCGATCCGGTTTTTCAACAACGAGGAGAGGAGTGTTGATTGCAAAATGCTCAGCAGAATACCCTTTCTAGTCTGGCTTAGAGTGTCAATTTCAATGCCAAAAATGAAGCTCTAAGGCATGAAAATGGCCTTCCCAGCGCTTCTTTTCATGAAAGATCAGTCACTTCGTTTGGCCCGACCCCCCACCGCGCATTGGACAGTGATGCGCCACCGGGCCGGCTGCGGCCCCAGCCGCATTGAACAGCGTCTAAAACGAATATTCCAGGCCGGTAGTGACACCGTGAAAAAGCAAGCCGGAGCCGGAATTGACGCCAAGTGCACTCACAGTAGCCGACTTAGTGGTATAAGTGGTATAAGTCTCCTGGATCTGTCCGGGCGCCAGTGCAATG
>Ga0209517_10008519_pt1 | contig 11979 bp, 14 predicted proteins | sample PeaSoiMetSII2010_FD_187695 | JGI IMG/M metagenome (GOLD analysis project Ga0209517, IMG submission 187695) | Peat soil microbial communities from Weissenstadt, Germany - SII-2010 (SPAdes) (version 2) | ecosystem: Environmental > Terrestrial > Soil > Wetlands > Peat | place: Germany...
CAGTTTAACCTCGCCTGTGGTAGGTTCCGTGATACGGGAAAGAATTTTGAGAAGAGTGGACTTACCGGCGCCGTTTGGCCCTATCACCCCTACGACATCGCCCTCGTTGACATCGAAACAGATCTCTTTTAGCGCCCATAATCCGCGCCCCCCATCCGTCTTATCGTTACCTGCATTTTGGCCGCCATTTTTTGAAGACCTGAAGTTGCTGAAAAGGTGAAAAGGAGCGGCCAGCAGGTGTGACAGGGATTCGCGGAGAGTCTTGTAACGAACCTGCGGTCCGCCGATTGTGTAAAGCTTGCCGATGTCACGGACAATAATAACCGCTTTAGCCATCTTCATTCTCACAGAGCACGATCAGGCAATTGAGGCGATTGAATATTCTCAAGGACTGCATGCGGAGGTGTGTCAAATTTTATCTGCGAAGTAACGTTCCATCCTCCTGAAATATGCCAATCCCCCCACTAAGAGCAAAACAACGATCAGGACCGAAACACCGACTATGGTGGGATCGGGACGTACAGTGCCCAGTAATGCCCACCGGAAACCTTCGATGACTCCCGCGATCGGATTAAGTCCGTACAATGCCCGCCATTTCTCCGGAACCATGCTGGATGGATACGCAATCGGTGAAAGGAACATCCAGATCTGTGTCAGAAATGGAATGGTGTAGCGCACATCACGGTATTCGACATTGAGGGCGGAGAGCCACAAGCTTACCGCAATTGCCGTTAAGACTGCCAATATAATAAACACCGGCAAACTCAGGATTGCCAGGGAAGGAACGATTCCATAATAGGCCATCAAACCGAGGAAAATGAGAAAAGCGATGCCGAAATCGACGAGGCCGGCCAGTGTAGCCGAAATAGGGATTACCAAACGAGGGAAGTAAATTTTGGAGATAAGGTTGCTGTTGGCCACCAGGCTGTTGCTTGAATCGTTCAAAGCTCTCGAGAACAATGTCCAGGGCAATAATGCGCAGAAATTGAACACAGGATAAGGCAGCCCATCGGAGGGTATTTTGGCAAGTTTTCCAAAGAACACCGTAAAAACCACCATCGTCATAAGAGGCTGGATCACAGCCCATGCAACCCCCAGGGCCGTTTGCTTGTAGCGGACCTTCACATCCCGCCATGCCAGAAAGTAGAGCAGCTCCCTGTATTTCCACAGGTCACCAAGGCGGAAGGAAATCCAACCATGGGCCGGCTTGATGGTAAGTTCAAATGAGTTTTTTTCCATATCGGACATAGCTGAGGGACCCGGACTTTTCCGTTGCAAATCGTGGAGCGTTAGCAGGATGCTGAAAAAGGATTGAAATTCCCACTTTGCAGTAGAAACCCCGTGGGGCCGTCACCCCGACGAAGGTCGGGGTCCAGTGTTTTGCTTTAAAAATCAAATAGTTCCAAAAAGCTCTGGATTCCGGTCTGAACCCTCACTACGTTCGGATTCGCGTTAACACTTCTGGCCAGCGTTAAACGCTTCAAGTTCGCGTCTGATCATTTGTGAGGACGCGCCGGAATGACGAAATCACCCGTCTTCTTAAGGTTCTTTTCCCACCACAGAACCCTTTTCCAGCACCCTGTTAGAAGCTGCCCAATGCCTTATGGCTATAGTACCATTCACGCATCTGCATTAATCCGTCGCGCAAGGAAACTGAGGGCTGAAATCCAGGAAGCAATTCTCTTAGCTTTTTCCCGGAAACGCTTTTTACCTTTCGCCCGGTCGGCTTCGAGAGGTCATAGCGAACCTCAAAATCCATATCGAATACATCCTTGAGCCGAGCTAAGATATCATTGACGCTGATTGCATGTTCATCGCCAATATTGACGACTGCTGCGTTCGGGGCTTTAAGCGAGATATCCAGCATGCACCGGGCGATATCTTTAACATGCATGAAGCTGCGCGCCTGGTTTCCATCCCCCCAAACCTTAAGGGGTCTTTCACCACTAAGGACGCGTTTTACCAGGGCAGGAATAACGTGGCTGTTCTCTCCAAACCAGCCGTAGTTTGCCCCATAGACATTTACCGGCCTTACAATGACCCCTTCGCATTTATTGTCTTTCACGGCTGCCAAAGTAGCAATTTCCAGCATTCTCTTGGCCCATCCGTAGCCCCAGTTGGCAAGCTCGGGATCGCCAATGAAGCCTGATTCTTCGGCCATTGCGTCAGGGGCGTCATCAGAATAGACGCATGAACTACTAACCGACAGGATCCCGGGGATGCGGTTTTCTGCCACCGCCTCCAAAGTATTAGCGTTAATTTGAGAATTCAAAAAGAATGCGGATGCGTGATTGCGGCTACAGTAAGCGACCCCATAGGCGTGGCTCGCCAGATGAATGACCCAGTCGCAGTCTCTTATTACTTTCAGCGCGGTGTTTCGATCGCGAAGATCCGCCCTGGTAAAGGTAAAGCTGTCGCTATCAGGCGGCAGACTCGATCTTGCTCCTTTGGAGAGATCATCAACGGCGTGAACTGTGTGCCCTTTTGCCAGTAAGAGTTCTACGAGGACGCTGCCAATAAATCCGGCAGCCCCCGTGACCAGCACTCTTTCAAAACTCCGCATTTATTCTCCAAAAAACTATGCTCGCGATATCACCAACCGCACCTGCGGCCGCTACGCCTTTTCATGGTTCCGGGTGTCCCAGCGGGACATGAGATGCTGCGGTGAACGTTTACCATTTCACCCCGCATTTTGCCGCTTCTCGTTGCCGTTTATATTGCCGCTTCTGGTCGCCGCTTCTCGTCGTCGTTTGGCAAAGCAAAATCACTGCGCGGTACAATGCTGCCAACCAAATTGCAGATGTCGAAGTAATCGGGGAGTTGAAATTAGTTTCTCACTGTGCGCCCTCACAAGGAATCGGGCGCGAACTGGGCACTCACAAACAATCGTGCCCGGACTTGAAGCATTTAGCCAGGTTCGGAATGTTAGCCCGGACCTGAGCGAAGTGAGGGTCCAGCGTTGAACATCGGCCGCAAGTGTTAGCGCGAACCCGAGCGAAGTGAGGGTTCACTGTTCCTGGCGTAGCGATAGAACCAAGAGGAGTTATTTTTAAATGTTCACTTCTTCCCGCTTCCCGCTTCCCGCTTCCTGCTCCTGCTCCTGCTCCTGCTTCCTGCTTCCTGCTTCCTGTTTCCCGCTCCTGTTATCCCCTGTTATTGCGGAGAATCTAATCCAAAACTGTCAATTAAATCAGTCTGTTGTGCGATAAGCCTCTGCATTTGCCCTGTATTTACAGGAATTACAGTAAAGAGGTGCTGGGCAGTCGCGATTCACAATTATTGAGGAGGTTTATCGGATGGAGACATTCAAATTCACCGAGCATAAGATTGCAGTCTGCGAAATCAACGTTGTCGATCAGATACAGAAAATCAACCTGGCTGCCAATGAGATGCTCGACATTCTTCTGCGGTGGAATCGAGGCGATGACGAAGCGCTGCAGATACTCGAATCTCAGGTTCGGAAAGTCCGGACCGGGAAGGGAGAAAATGCCGAGGAAATAACCGAATATAGATTCAGCGACCCACGCAAACTCGCGTTCAAGGCCATGCAGGAGATCCGCGGACAACTGAAGTTGCAGCTCGAAATCTTCCAAACTCTTTATTCCATGCAGGCGGTCCAGGAATTTCAGGCTGAAGTATTGGAGATAATCGGAAATGTTTCACCGGAAGCAAGAGACGAAATCATTCGCCGGCTCACTGAAAAGAATGCTCTGCGGTCAAATCTCGACCTCAATTAGCTCTTTCTTAAAGGTGTAATATGGCAAAATCATTCCAAAAGCGCGTCAAGACCCTGGAGGATTCCCAAAACGGTCCCGCCTGCCGCAGTTTCACCGATATGCTGCGGGAAGCCCGCCGGCGTGTGGCCGCAGGAGATCCGATCACCGCCGAAATGATCGAAGATCCCATAGACGGTGAATTCTGGCGTAAGGTTTTTAAGGCACGAACGCGCGCGCGTTTTGTGTGATGTCAAAGACTTTCCGGATACGGACGAACACAGATACGGCCGGACGCCGCCGTGAAAGGCGGCGGCGTCTTCTCTAACGCAAACCGCACGCCAGCCCAAACCAACGCGGACGGAGAAAATATTATATCGTTCATGCACTTTCTTGAACTGGAGGGACGAATGCCGGGGATCCACCAACCATAGACGATGCGCTTCTCTTGCTTTGTCTTTCACAGAGGAAGGAAGATGTTCGAAGGCCTTCCAGAATCTGCTGGAAGCCCTGCCGATCACACTATGTCTTCCATCGGACGGGTCTTGCCGGCTTTGTGCTCGGCAATCGCCTCGGCAGCCATGTCGGCCAGCTTATCCTGTGACTTCGCCCATGCCTCGTCCCAGCGCTTTTCATCCTCGATCTCAGCGAGCACAAGCTTTGCCAGGGCATCCTGGCGCTCTGGCGGAAGTATTGAAGCAGCATCGAAAGCTTTCTTCAAGAGCGTGGTCATGGCTTATTCTCTGACCGTTTGAATTTGTCCTAAACGTACAGCAGATCCAACATATTTTCAACTCCCCCGGACGGCGGTAAAATTCAATGCGCGAAACGCGCGGGGTGAATTCAATTAGGAATTAGGAATTAGAAACTATCTCACCGCAGAGGCGCAGAGGGCGCAGAGAAGAGCTTCGTGAGACAGGATTTGGTTGGGGAATTGGGGAATTGAATCCCTAAATCCCTAACGGCAAAGTTGGGCCTTCCAATTATGCTGTGTTCTTTAAACGCTTTCGCCAGTAGAAAGGTCGGCGCTTCTGGTGAGCGAACGCCACGATTCGTATTCGTTCCGGATAAACCGCGTATATCAGATTGTAAGGGAACCGCCATAAGGACTTCCGCCGAACTCGCTCCACAAAACGGAGCAAGAAGCATGGAGCAAGGAGCAAGAAGAAAAGCTGAGTTTATTCTCGTTGCCCGCTTCTCGCTTTACGCTTCACGCTACTCGCTTCACACTGCCCGCGCTCGGCGAAGCGCGTCTTCAGCAGGTATCTCGGTCACCGACCCCTGCTCCAACTCATCCAGGCGGTGCTCAGCCTCTTCAACCCACAACGCCTCAACCTCTGCTTCGGACAACTCGTCAAGGCTCTCGACTATCCACTTTGCCAATCCAGCGCGCTCCTTCAAATCCAGTCTCTTGATCTCAGCCTCGATTTCTTTAAGACTCATATGATCCTCCCTCGCTGTTCATGGGTAAGTGTTCACCATTTCACAGCCCTGTGGGCATGAAGACAGCTCCGCAAACTCGCTTACATTTTCCTCGGGAAGTTCGCAACCCCCTTGGGGAAATGCAAAACGGTTCCCCCGAGGGAAGCGCAACACAGAACCGGTAACCCGAGCCGCATGGTAAGCGATGCAAAGGCAATCAAAAAGTAAAGTCGGACCGCATGGTCAAAAATATCCTGATTGTGGCCTTTATATCTAACCAGCCCTGGTGGGTCAAGTTTAAAGGGAGGACGGAGGACGGAAGATGGAGGAAGAGCCGGTGAATGGGTGAGTGGGCAAATAGGTGAATAGGTGAATGGGCGAGTGGGTGAATGGGTGAGTGGGTGAAATTCAAATTTTATCGCAGAGACGGGACATAGTGAAGAGGGAAGAGTGAACGGTGAAGAGTGAGAAGCCCATCAAACTAATCATAAAAGAACGGCTTCAGTTGGTCCTCATGGGATAAACCTGCATGCCTGTTTCATAATTGCATGCACTGTACCGATGTCCAATTCCTGGTGGAGAGGCACAGTTAAAAGCTGCTTGTCTCCGGTGGGGCCTGTCCTTCTCAGTTTGGCGTGGCTCCCTCTCTGCGACACGACCGAAAACCCAAACTTTCCGAGGATTGTAACTACCTTGCTGCCGGTTAGTCTTGCCAGCTTAGGCGACATCGGCCAATGGCTCCAGTTCCATTGTTATAAGGAGCGTCGGATGGGGCGCCAAACCCAATTCGAGCAGGTCTTCGCCCTCCAGGTGCAAAAGTACGGCTTCCCGCAGGTTAGCCACAGTCTCATCAAGGGTTTTCCCCTGGGTCACCACTGCGATCTCAAAGCACTGTGCAACGTAGTATTCACGGCCCTTCCTGATAAATGCCTTAATGATGTGCTCAAGTTGTTCGGAATCTTTGTTTAACATACGACTCCTCCTGCCCCCTCCCGTCTTCTGCCACCTGCAGTTCAATTGGGATAAGCTTTCACCGCGGAGACGCGGAACTTATATAAAAACCTCGTTACCCAAGCATTTGAACTTATACAATCATTTTGATAGGCTTTGCTTTTCTCTGCGCTCTCTGCGCCTCTGCGGTGAGATGGTTTCTCCTTGACCGGACTAGGTCCCGCCTCTGCGGTGAACTCGCCAGCAAACCCAATAGTCCCAACGGGGTTCGAACCCGTGTCTCCGGCGTGAGAGGCCGATATCCTAGGCCACTAGACGATGGGACCGTGGGAGGAAAAAATGGCTGGGGGACTAGGATTTGAACCTAGGTAGGCAGATCCAGAGTCTGCAGTCCTGCCGCTGGACGATCCCCCAGTGGAGAATCAAAATATCCAACCAGTGCTTCAAAGTCAAGGTGAAAGCTGGCTGAACGGTTTAAGACCTTTGACAGGATTGACAGGATTAACAGGAGAGCCTCTTGCAAAAGTCCTTCATCGTCATTCCGGCGCAGGCCGGAATCCAGGTTTTTCCAAGGTCCACTGAACCGCGGATGTCACCGGGGCGGCGGTTTTGTTGAGTTCTGCAAGAGGCTCAGGATTTACAGGATTGCTCCAAACCAAAGTCAAGGTGAAAGCCGGCTGGAGGCTGGGTGTCAATTACAGATCGGCTATAAAACTAAGAAAGCCGAAAGAACAACCGCCACCAGCTATGCGCGATCCGACTTTCTGAGCCTGGTTTCGAGAGCCTGCGCGAGGTGGGAGAGCGGGTAGGTCAGGAGCAGGTATATTAAGGCGAGCGGCAGATAGGCTTCAAAAGTCTTGTAAGTAGTTGCGTTTACGACTTCGGATGCTTTGGTCAGCTCCCGGACCGAGATTACCGAAAGAAGGGATGCGTCTTTGATCAGCGAGACAAACTGCCCGGTTACGGGCGGAATGATCCGCCTGAATGCCTGTGGAAAGATCACATATCTCAGGGTCTGCCATCCGGTCAGACCGGTTGAGAGCGCCGCCTCAGACTGGCCCCTATCGACAGACTCTATTGCGGCCCTGACTATCTCCGCTATGTATGCCCCCGAAAACGCCGCCAAGGCGACAACGCCTATTACGACGGGATTGTCGTAGCCAATAGCGGGCGCAAGGCAAAAATAGAATATATATATCTGGATGAGGAGCGGGGACCCGCGAAAAAATATGACATAGAGCCTGGCGGCTTCCCTTGCGAAAGCGTTTCCCGAGATTCGTGCAATTCCACCCGCGAGGCCCAGTACGTAACCCAGGCAGATGGCGCCCGTGGAAATGGCAAGAGTATAATAGAGCCCGTAGAGGTAGAGCCTGCGGTATTCCCAGACGACGCGCCAGTTCCAGGAGTATTCCATCCGGCTGAGCAGCAGGTATAAAGTCACGACGAAACCCGCCAGTAAGGCGGCGCAGGCGAAGACGTTCACCCTCTGCCGGCCGCTACTGAAGATCGTTGAAATACTTCTTTCGGAGTTCCTGATAACGTCCATCTGCTTTTATTGTCTCCAGGAAAATGTTCAACCAGTTCAGAAAATCGAAATCGCCTCTTTTTATTGCTATCGCATAAGGTTCGTAGGTGAATGGTTTTAGAATTGCGTGAGTCGTTTCCGGGTTTTGAGCGTGGTGCCTGCCGATCGACAACTGGTCGTAGATAAAGGCGTCAGCCCTGCCCGAAACAACCTCCATTACGCACGCGGTCTCTTCCTTGAACCGTTTCACCTCTGCTTTGGGGAAAAGTCTCGGCATAACGATATCGCCGGTGGTGCCAAGTTTTACGGCCAGGATCCGGCCCTCGGCGTTCAACTGACCGATTTCGGAAACCTCCGGGGCCCGTTTGTTGCTGATGAGAGCACACAGGCCGGCCTCAAAATATGGCTGCGTGAACGCGACAGTTTTTGCGCGCTCCGGCGTCCGGGACATTCCGCAAATTATCATGTCTATCTTGCCTTGCTGGAGGGCGGGAATGAGGCCGCTGAATTCCATGTCCTTTATCTCGAGCCGGACGCCGAGTTCCCGGGCGGCAATCTTTGCCAGATCCACATCGAAACCGATGGGCTGCCCGCCGGTGTCCGCATATTCGAACGGGAAAAACTCAACCTCGGTTCCCACTATCAGCTTGTTGCGCTTTATCACCTTATTGAGCGCGCTCGCTTCGTATATTTCGAAAGTGGTCACCGCCAAGCAGGACATGGCCGGCAGCAAGACGCAAATACATACGGCGATCAGCGATATCTTAAACCGGCGTGTCATAGCTTTTTCCTCTCGAAATCCGTCTTTTACCGTTACTGCGGCGGCAGGCGTTTTTGCGCGCAGTCTATGCGTCAATAGAGTTCAAAGGGGGGAAAGCATTCCTGCCTTGTGTGATTTAATGGTGCGAGCATAATCGATAATCTGGTATACTTAGTTGAATGGGACCTGGAATTAATTCTTCTGCCGGAGGTTAGATTTATGACCACAATAATGCCTGAAGGCGAAGCGTTGCGCAGGGCTGTAAAATGGATTTCAGCCGAGATCAGCGACAACCCGGACAAATCTGTGCAAAAACTCGTGAATGAAGCCGTAACGCGATTTGCCCTCTCGCCGAAGGACACCGAGTTTCTCATGTCTTTTTACAAAACAGGGGGAAGTTCCTCGCAAACAAATTGACTTGCTGCGCAAAGGAGCGCGCTGATCGTTTCGATCCCTTCTAAAGGCCCGCCTGCACCAAATCGTGCAACCTTATGATTCCGGCCACCTTATCGTCGCCATCCAGGACCGGAAGCACTGATATCTGTGAGGGGCGGTTTTCCATCAGGTTCAGGGCTTCGGCCGCCATTCGGCTGTCATGAATAACGACCGGATTTCTGGTCATCACTTTATCGATTTCGACATTCAACAGGTCTTCATGCTGCTGTACCGCCCGGCGCAGGTCCCCATCCGTAAAAATCCCCAGAAGACCGCCCTGCGGAGAGACAACCAGGACAGCTCCCATTGCTTTGCCGGTCAACATTAGAAGTGCTTCCCGCATGAGCGTTCCGCCCATTACCACGGGCAGATTGTCTCCCGAATGCATAATGTCCTTAACCCGGAAGAGCAACCGCCTGCCTAAAGCGCCCGAGGGATGCAGCCTGCTGAAATCATCAGTGGAAAACCCCTTAAGAGTCAGAAGACACCCGGTCAGCGCGTCTCCCAGGACCATCGCGACAGTGGTGCTGCTGGTGGGGGCAAGATTGAGGGGGCATGCTTCAGACTCTACAGTTGCATCCAGACAGATATCACAATCCCTGGCAAGAGTGGAATTCGCTCTTCCAACAATTGCTATCGTTTTGAGACCCAGCCGCTTGAACATTTGAAGGAACTGAAGCACCTCGACGGTTTCACCGCTGTTACTGAGAAACAGGCCAAGGTCTCCTCGCTGTATTACCCCCAGATCTCCGTGCATTGCTTCGACCGGATGAATGAAAATCGATGGCGTGCCAGTGCTGGAAAGGGTCGAGGAAATCTTGCCGGCGATAATTCCAGACTTCCCGAGCCCGGTTGCTATTACTTTCCCCCGCATCTCGTTGAGGCATAAGACCGCCCGTTCAAATTCGGGACCGATTCGGGCATGAAGGCATTCAAGGGCGATTATCTCCTTGCGGACCAAATCTTTTGCAAGGTTGAGACATGACATCATATGTTCTTCTCGGTTGACATGAGGATTTTTTCGGTTTCCTTGCCGGGACGGAAACGTTCCGGCTAAACGCCTCCGGTCATAGACAGGCCAAGGAGAGCGTGGAGAACAGATTATACTGCCTTTCCGAATCGGATACTACAGTGTCTTTTCAGGCGTTTCCTAATAACACCGGTTTTTCAAAAATGCAAGCAGGCTGAACGACAGCAGGCTGAACATATTGTTCGGAACGGTTTGCATTTATCGGTCGAATATGTTAGTAAAATATATGTGAGTGCCGAAAAAACCTCTTGGTCGTGCTAGACGGGGAGCTAGCGGTGCCCTGTAGCCCGAGATCCGCTTCAGCGGGGTTGAATCCCCTTTTGAAGGGCCAAGTGCTGAGCAGGCCGTATCTAATTCCTGCACCGGTTGGACGCCACGCAACAGACGAGTACGAACCCCGTCAGGTCCGGAAGGAAGCAGCGGTAAGTACCTCCGGCTGTGTCGCGGTTTAATCTGGCCTGGTTGCCCGAAGGTGTGCGGTCTGTGTTGGCCAGTCCGACGGAGGGTGCACGGCCAAGTCCTTTTTCAGAGCACGGCAATAATCGAGTTTTTGCTCGCTTTCGGCGATCTTTCGCTAAACGCTAATTTTTTTCGGTTTTGACCATACATTTTGAAATCCCGCCTTAAATTCCTCGTATGATAGACTTATATAACACCTTAGTTCTGAAAAAAGAGGATGACATGAGATTGCACTACATTCAGCACGTACCGTTCGAAGGGCCGGCCAATATCCAGGGATGGGCCGAAAACCAGGGCTGGCAAATATCGGGGACCCACCTTTACAGGCTGGAAAAGCTTCCGAGTCCGGATGAACTGGACTGGCTGGTAATAATGGGAGGCCCGATGAACATATATGAAGAAAAGGATTATCCCTGGCTTGCCGCTGAAAAAAAGTTCATCGGGACAGCCATAGAAAAGGGCAAAATTGTGCTCGGCATTTGTCTGGGCGCACAGTTGATCGCCGGCGTCCTGGGAGGACGGGTCGTGCGTAACAGGTACAAGGAAATCGGGTGGTTTCCGGTCAGCCTCAGACCCGAAGGGCTCGAATCAGCGCCTTTCCGGAGGTTCCCGAACGATTTCCCGGCGCTTCACTGGCACGGCGACACGTTCTCTCTGCCCTCGGGGGCGGCCATGCTTGCCGAGAGCGAAGCCTGCCCTGCCCAGGCGTTCTCATCCAATGGCGGCCGGGTGCTGGCCCTTCAGTTTCACCTGGAATCGTCGATCGACAGCGTACGCGCGCTGATTCAAAACTGTTCCGATGAACTTGTAGATGGTGAATACATTCAGAACGCCGACGCCATTTTGCACAGCACTGATAATTTCTCCAGAATCTATAATACGATGCTCCTGCTGCTCGAAAACATGAAGAAATCCTTTTAGTTAATGAACCCTATCGTATTATGAAACCCCTACCAGGGTAAAAAACCGGACAACCCCAGGGTGGCGTCCCGCGAGGCGCAGGACTGACTCTGGGCTATAACTATCCGGCCCCTTCGGTGCAAAACCCGGATCACGGGTAATCATTTGCCGGAAGACCCTATTCCAAGCGGTCCAACACTTGTCTTACGCTAGCCGCAAGCTCATTTCTTCCGAAGGGTTTCTGAATCAAATTTACTCCTTCGTCCAAAATGCCGCTATTAGCTATCACATCGGCGGTGTAACCCGACATATACAGGCACTTGAGGTCCGGACGGTTGGCGCTAAGCTGTTCCGCCAGTTCCCGGCCGTTCATCTCCGGCATCACCACGTCCGTTATCAGCAGATGAATATCTGCCGGATGATCCTCGACAAGGTGAATGGCGTGTCTTGGAGCCGGCGCTGCAAGGACCGTGTAGCCCAGCTCTTCGAGAATCATCTTACCGAGGTTCAGAATCGCTTCATCGTCCTCGACCAGCAGGATGGTTTCGGTGCCTGTCGGGCGCTTGCCGGCCGCCTCCCCAGAGGGGACCTGTGCGGTTTCGGCCTCGAACCGCGGCAGGTAGATTTTAAACGTGGTTCCTATCACCGGTTCGCTGGCGACACAAATAAAGCCCTCGTTGAACTAAGCCTTCGGCAGGGCATTACGCGCATCAGCACCATTTCACACCGTAATTTATCCAAAACCCCCATGGGTGAATAGTATACCTCCTTACAGGACAAGGTG
>Ga0209517_10008520_pt1 | contig 11978 bp, 6 predicted proteins | sample PeaSoiMetSII2010_FD_187695 | JGI IMG/M metagenome (GOLD analysis project Ga0209517, IMG submission 187695) | Peat soil microbial communities from Weissenstadt, Germany - SII-2010 (SPAdes) (version 2) | ecosystem: Environmental > Terrestrial > Soil > Wetlands > Peat | place: Germany: Weissenstadt...
GAAAAGTTTGAAGAATGGTGCGCCCTGAGAGATTCGAACTCCCGACCTACTGGTTCGTAGCCAGTCGCTCTATCCAACTGAGCTAAGGGCGCAGGTTTTCCGCTAGAACAACACGACAAGGATGGAATGAACTGGCGTTCGCCCACCTCTGCTCAACTCGACCGCCTATGCGCGAAACGATGCGTGAAATTCACGGCAAGCTGAAAAATCATTGTACCGTCTGGACCAGCAAAGCGGCAACCTCTTCTGCTGGTTGGTTGTGAGTGAGCGGCGTCGGCAAACAGAGGAGTCCCCACCTCCCACCACCCGGCAAGAATGCAGTGGTCGGATGATCTCCTCGATTTTCATTCTAAGGATCCTCATGTGGAGACTGCCGCCTCGGTTGTCCCGGCAGAGCGCAAGCCCGTCGGCCCGGCGCAAAGTGCGTTCGTTTTCAGATTGGAGTGTAAGTCGTCGCCCGCAGAACTGTCGGCACGACCGTGGAAGAGCGGCCCTTCGAGGGCCGCGTCGAGCCGTCCGGAATCAGACGGGGCTTCAAGCCCCTGTGGTCGCCGCCCTCGGCAAACGCCCGGATCGCATCACCCCTTGTCGGAATAAACCGCAATGTCGGCACGACTGCAGAAGTGTCCGCCCGCCCTCGGCCGTCGGCACAACCGTGGAAGAGCGGCCTTTCGAGGGCCGCGTCGAGCCATCCGGAATCAGCTGGGGCTTCAAGCCCCTGTGGTCGCCGCCCCCACAGTGCCATCCCCGCCGGAGTAATTCTTTCCCGCATCAAGGCAATTCCTACCGGGGCGTGGTCCGAATGAGCGCTGGTTTTCAACGGTTTACGGATGGCAAGTCGCTTGCACTATGAGGAAACAGACGAAGTGGCGCGCAACGGGGTGCTTCAGAGAATAACTTCGGCCAGAGGTTTTCTGTGAGCACCCCTTGCTTCTCCTCCAAGCGCAAAACGGCCCTCCCCCAGGCTTGTTTTGTATACAACATAGCTTGCTTGGAGCACACCTCGTAGGGACAGATATTCCTGTCTGTCGCTTTTGACGTTGATTTGGACTTTAGTGAATTGGACTTTAGTCTTGGCCTAAGCCCTCTTCAGGCCAGCGCCACTGGCTCCCGCACGTCCACGCCCGCGTTCCGCAGCAGCCTCGCCACCGCATCCTGTTTCATCCGCGAAGCATCGAACTCCACCCGCACCGTGCGCTCTTTCGCGTTGAACTGCACCTGCCGGATGCCGTACACCTCCCGCATCGTGTCAATCGCCCGCAACTCGTTCTCGCCCGGAATCGCTCCGTAATTGAAAACCACCTCCAGATAAGTCATGTGCTCAACCCTTCGGTATGATGAATTGGAAGCCCCGGCCCATCCCGCCGGATGAATCCAATATAGTGCATCCGCGATCCAACAACACAGGATCGGGGAATATCAGTCCCGGAGGGACTGCTGACGATAGCCCGCCAGTTCGACTGGCGGGTGAGCCCAGACTAAAAGGAACCGCGTCCCGACAGGGACGCCTGAACCCCCATAGAATGACTGCCCCCACCCCGACCGAGCGTGACCCCGTCTGCGGAATGAACGTCAAAACCGCGGCAGCGAAACACGTCCACGAGCACGCCGGAAAAAACTACTACTTTTGCTGCGCCGGTTGCGCAGAAAAATTCAAAAGCAATCCGCAAACGTACTTAAACAAACCCGCCTCCTCTGGCTTGGTAATGCTGGGAATGCAATCCCCGTCGCACCAAACGACAAACCATCGTGATGCGCCTGATGCCCAAGGTCCGAGATCCGCGGTCGAAAGCCGGAAACCGGAAGCCGGAAGCCCGACTTTCTACGTCTGCCCCATGTGCCCTGAAGTCCGCGAGTCCAAGCCCGGAGCCTGTCCCTCCTGCGGCATGGCCCTAGAGCCCGACGTCCCGCCCGCCTCGACCCGCACCGAATACACCTGCCCCATGCATCCCGAAATCGTGCGCTCCGAGCCCGGTTCGTGCCCGATCTGCGGCATGGCGCTAGAACCGCGCACTGTGACCGCAGCCGCCGAAGAGAATCCCGAACTGCGTGTGATGACGCGCCGCTTCTGGATCGGCGTGCTCCTCACCGCCCCGCTTCTCGCAATCGCCATGGGAAGCATGCTCTTCCCGCACGCATTCGAGGACTTCCTGTTCGTCCTCGGCTCGCGCTTGCCTTGGCTCGAGTTCGCACTCGCCACGCCGGTCGTCCTCTGGTGCGGCCTCCCGTTCTTCGAGCGCTTCTGGACGTCGCTCGTGAACCGCAGCCCCAACATGTTCACCCTGATCGGCCTCGGCACCGGCGTGGCCTATACCTACAGTGTGGTCGCAACCGTCGTGCCACAGATTTTCCCCGACTCCCTGCGCGTGATGGGAGGATATCCCGACGTCTACTTCGAAGCCGCTGCCGCTATCACCACGCTGGTGCTGCTCGGCCAAGTCATGGAGCTCCGCGCCCGCAGCCGCACCAGCGCCGCCATCCGCGCGCTCCTGGATCTCAGCCCAAAGACCGCGCGCCTTCTCGCTGAAGACGGAACAGAAAAAGACATCCCCCTCGAACACGTGAAGCCAGGGGACAAGCTCCGAGTCCGCCCCGGAGAAAAAGTTCCCGTCGATGGCGTCGTCCTCGAAGGCCGCAGCTCCGTCGACGAGTCGATGATCACGGGCGAATCGATCCCGGTCGAAAAATCCGCGGGCAGCAAAGTGATCGGCGCCACCATCAACGCCACCGGATCATTCATCATGCGAGCCGAGCGCGTCGGCTCCGAAACGCTGCTCGCCAGAATCGTCCAACTCGTCGGCCAAGCCCAGCGCAGCCGCGCTCCCATTCAACGTCTCGCCGACCGCGTTGCCGCCTGGTTCGTACCCACAGTCGTTGCCGTCGCCGCCGTGACGTTCGTCGCGTGGCTGCTCGTCGGTCCACAGCCGCGCCTGGCGCACGCGCTGGTGAATGCTGTCGCGGTGCTGATTATCGCCTGCCCCTGCGCCCTCGGACTCGCCACGCCCATGGCGATCATGGTCGGCACCGGCCGCGGCGCCCACGCCGGAGTCCTCATCAAAAACGCCGAAGCCCTCGAGACCATGGAAAAAGTCGACACCCTCGTCGTCGACAAAACCGGCACGCTGACGGAAGGCAAGCCGCGGGTCGTCGACATCTCCGATACCCTGGAGAAGAATCCCGAACTGTTTCGCCTCGCGGCCAGTCTGGAGCGCGCCAGCGAACATCCGTTGGGCAATGCTGTCGTGGAAGCCGCCGTCAAAAAAAATCTGAAGCTTTCTCAGCCACAAGAGTTCCAATCCATCACCGGAAAGGGCGTCCTCGGCGTCGTCGATGGCCACAAGGTAGCTGTGGGCAGTCCTGCTCTGATGGTCCAAGTTGGAGCTCTACAGGCGCCGGCTGTCGACTCGGTTCCCACCTTTGACGACGGAAGGCTCTCCGTTTCCGTGGATGGAAAATACGTGGGCAATATCCGGGTGGCAGATCAACCAAAGCAGTCCACGCCCGATGCCTTACGCGCTCTCAGGAACCAGAATCTTCGCATTGTGATGCTCACCGGGGACAGCAAGGGCGTCGCCGCCGCGATCGCACAGAAGCTGGGAATCCAGGAATTCGAAGCGGAAGTCCTCCCCGAAGGAAAATTAGAAATCATCCGCAAGCTGCAACAGCAGGGAAGAGTCGTCGCCATGGCCGGCGACGGCATCAACGACGCTCCCGCCCTGGCGCAAGCCGACGTCGGCATCGCTATGGGCACCGGCACCGACGTTGCCATGGAAAGCGGCGGCATCACGCTGGTCAAAGGCGACCTCACCGGCATCCTCCGCGCCCGCAAACTCAGTCAGGCGACAATGCGCAACATCCGCCAGAATCTTTTCTTCGCCTTCATCTACAACGCCCTCGGAGTCCCCATCGCCGCCGGCATCCTCTACCCATTCTTCGGCATCCTGCTCAGTCCCATCTTCGCCGCCGCTGCCATGAGCTTCAGCAGCGTCAGCGTAATCACCAACGCCCTCCGCCTCCGCCACGCCAAGCTGTAAGAAAAATGACCTATGTGGCGCGGGCGCCCCGCCCGCGGCTCTTGACGTTGCTCTTGAACTCGCCTTTGGAAGTTGAAGGAAAACGGGAAGGGCACGGCTTCAGCCGGGCCATAAGATCGCACCTCTCTCGCCGGCTTTAGCCGCTGAGGGTTGCTCTTGAATTCGGCCCGCGTGGCACAAACATTTCTGTCCGTCGCTCTTCGATGCCCCTTCTGAACGACCCCCACGTGTGACTCCAATCACTGACACCCCGCTCCCCCACAGACCAAGGTATCGAGAAGGCCAGACAGCGGAGGGCAAATGAAAGTCTTATTAGTTGGTCCCGATTTCGAAGAGAACCTTTCCATTCGTTATCTGTCTTCATCCCTGCTCGCTGCCGGACACGACACAATCCTCGCCGCTTTCAATTCGCCGGCCGACACAATGGCAGTTTTCAACGCCGCTCGCGATGCGGAAATTGTCGGCCTCTCCATGTGTTTTCAATCCCGCGCGCAGGAGTTTCTCCGTCTCGCACAACTGATGAAGTCCCGCAATCCCAGTCAACTCATAGTCGCGGGTGGCCACTACGCTTCCTGCGCCGCCGAACCGTTGCTGGCCCATCATCCGGAAATCGACATCATAGTGATCCACGAAGGAGAACGAACGCTGGTCGAGATCGCCGACGCCGTTCCCCACCGGGACGAACGTCTGCCTCAAATCCCCGGCATCGCCTTTCGCGACGGACTGCGGGTCCATTTCACCAATCCACGCCGAACCTCCGACGAGCTCGACGCCCTGCCTTTCCCCGACCGCCGCGGGCCCATTCATCTGCTCGCCGGCGTGCCCACCAGCTACATGATGGGCAGCCGTGGCTGCTATGGAAGCTGTGCCTACTGCTGCATCACGACGCTGCATCAACTGGCTCCCGGCAAACGTTTTCGCCAGAGGAACGTGGATGCAATCGCCGATGAAATGGCCTTGCTCTACCACGAAAGAGGAACACGCCAATTCGTTTTCCATGACGACAACTTCCTGGTTCCCTCCGAGGCCCTCAATCATGCCCGGCTCTCAGCATTCGAGAAGGCACTCAAAAAGCGGGACATAAAAGACATTGCCCTGGTCATCAAGTGCCGCCCTGCCGATGCCAATCGGAAACTGCTTCGACGAATGAAAGACCTCGGCCTGGTGCGCGTTTTCCTCGGGGTTGAGTCCGCCACCGCGAATGGGCTCTCCGACCTGGAGCGCACCCAAAACGTAGAGGACTCGGAACGTGCTCTTGAAACCTGCTCCGATCTGGACATCTCCGCGCAATTTACCCTGATGATTTTTCACCCCGACGCGACGCTCGAAACCATGCGTTCCGACGTTGCCTTCATGCGGCGTTTTTGCGGAAATCCCCTGAATTTCTGCCGCGCCGAAATTTACGCTGGAACTCCGCTCGAAAAACGAATGATCGCGCTCGGCCGTGCACGAGGGACCTATCTCGCCAGGGTGTACAACTTGTCCGATCCGGTTGCGGATTTCGCCTGCAACCTCGCACTCGATCTGTTTGAATCCAGATGCTGGATCAGCGGTAGCCTGATGCAGAACGCCATCGGGCTTGATCACCTGGCCTCGGTAGTGAAGCGGTTCGACCACCGCCCATCGGCGGCTGCGCTCTGCCAGCGGGTTGGCAGTTGGTTGCGCTCCGTCAATCTGGACGCCACGAACTTACTGGACGAAGTGATCGACCTCAGCGCTTCCACCACGGTCAGCCCAACTACTGGTTTTCATCGCACCCTTCACGCCCTGAGTGAGCGCGAATCCATAACTCGCCAGAATCTTCTATCCGAAGGCGCGCGCCTCAGGGCAGAACTGGAAAACTTGCGCTTCCCCAAAAAGGCCGGCCAGTTCAACCCACTCCCCGGGGTGCGACTTAGGTTGGCGAGGCAGGCTGCGGTGGCCGTACTCGCCCTCGGAATGCCTGCACTGTCAGGCTGTCAATCCGGAGTCAGTGAAATGGCTCCCCCACCCCTCAAGGACGGTCAAACGGCTGAGGATCGTCGCTGCTCGCTGGTGGGAGACGTCACCGATCCCCAGGGCGCCGTGGTTGCGAATGCGACGATTACCATTACCAACCTCGATCAAGGTCTGACCCGTACCGTGAAGACCAATGAAGTAGGGCATTACCTGGCTGGCGGACTGAAGGTCGGTCACTATACCGTCAAAGCCGAAGCTCCCGGATTCACCGCCGTGGTAAAGACTGGGATCCTACTGGATCCCGGAGCCAACGGACGCGCCGATGTAGCTCTGGAGATTCGCGCTGACTTTAAATTAGATGTCGTTAGTGCCGTCCCGGAGTATGGGGTTTCCGAGTATGCCGCCATTCCATTAAAGGTGCAACCCGAGGATTGGGCCACGAAGAAAAAGCCCTTCGCCTACGTCGTTGGGAACGGTGAGGACCATGGCACTTTCAAGGGAGTCGCGGAGCTGGTCTATGGTGATCCAGGAATGTGGGTGCAGATCTTTGAGGCCAATCGAGAAGTGGTGCAGAAACCCGGAGCCATTCCGGCTGGAACATCGATCTTGATCCCACCGAGAACGCGGGCTGTTCCGAAACTCATTTCCAAAGTACTGCCCGCTTATCCTCCTGAGGCAAAACAAAAGCACGTTTGGGGGGATGTCGTATTCGATGTCACGCTCAAGGACGACGGCTCGGTGGAACAGGTTGAAGTGGTCGATGGAAATCCCTTGCTCGCCGAACTCGCGACCGCTGCCGTAAAACAATGGCGATATCGGCCATTGCTCGTAAAAGGCAACCCAGTCGTCAGATTCGTCGTCGTAATTTCATTTGGCAAGGGCGGCAAGGTGCGTTAGACAGCAGTGCGATAGGACGGGAAGCGCCTGGCTTCAGTCCGAGGTCGGATGTCCGCCTCACTACCCTATTCCGGCTTCGCATTCTTCGCGCTGGAATTCGAATTCAGTTTCTTATGCTTGGCCGCATCTTCCTGGTCGGCCAGCAGTTTGCGATGGTCCTCCGCCGAGGTATCCACCGTGTCCAGAATATTGGTCAGCACGAACTCATACTGGCGAGCCTCGTCCGCCGGAACATCGGCAGCGTCCTTCAACGCGCGCAGTTTCGCCTGAAACTCCGTGTCGGCCGCGATGATGACCTTCAGCGGCTTGCGGATGTCGTCCTTGCGATCGACGTAGGTATCGATATTGTCGTTGAGTTCGTCGTACAGCAATTGGAAGTCGTCGAGCAGGTCGTGCGTTCGCCGCGGACGATCCTTCGTCTTGGAATCACTCCGCATCTCCTCCAGTTTCACCAGCCGCGCCCGTGTGAACTGCACGTAGAGCGTTAGCCGTTTCTGCGGCTCCCAACTGGCGTCGCGAATCTCATCGATCTCTGGTTGCGTCAGCGGTTCGCGGTGCCTCTGCGCCTGCACCACCGATCCAGCAGCCAGCACCAGTGCCACGCACACACTCGACCGAAGCAGGGAAGCAGTCATTTTGCGCCTTTCGGAAACATGGCCATGAGCAGATCATCCCTCACCCGCTCCAGACGCCGGATGGCGTCTCGCACCGGCGCCTGGTCGTCATGACCCAGAGAGTGCACCAGGTCGGTGAGCTTGCGCGTCATGGTGCGCGCCGCAATCTCGGTTTGCTTTTGATATTTGTGCGATTGAATCGCATAGTCGCGGGCCAATTCCGAGTAAGCCACCACGTCAGTCAACGCCGCCTGGCCCTTCTCGACTTCGGCCGCCGCATACAGCCTGTCAGCCTCCGCCAGTTGTTTCTGCGCGATCTGCACGCACAAGTGAGGCCGGTCCCTAATGCTCGTCGATGCCAGCCTGCCCTTCAATTCCTCGACTGAAGGCTCGCCGCTGGGCGCCGCACGCGCGGTCAGCACAGCAACCAGCGCGAACACCGTGATCGTCCCCCACCCAAGCAATGAATGCCGCACCCCAAGCATGATCCCAGCCCTGCCGCGAATTATTTTTTCGGCTCGATGGCGATGAGCCGGTGCTTCGCCTGCCATTCCTGATCAGGATACTTCCCGTGAGCCATATTGAGGAAGAGGTGAAAATTCGCCGCCGCCTGCTTGTAGTCCCTGAGATGATCGTAAGCCGAAGCCCGCAGGAAGTACGTGATCGCCTCCTCCGGCAGAAATTTCACCCGCGCATCCAACGCCTTGATGGTCAAAGGATAGTCTTTGTTCTCGCTGGCGGCGAACGCCAGGTCGCCGTAGGCATCGCCCAAATCCGGCTTAAGTTTCACCGCCTCCAGAAATTCCTTCTGCGCCTCAACGAACTTCTTCTGTTTGAGCAGCGCCTCTCCCAGACTTTGATGAAGTGCCGCGTCATTCGGCCTGCCCGCCAGCAGCGCCCGATAGCTGGCCTCTGCCTGATCGTATTTCTTGGCGATCACGTAGAGATCAGCAAGGTCGTGCTGCAGCGAAACATCCGCCGGAGCCAGCTTCGCCCCCGCCTGCAGTTCGGCAATCGCGTCGTCGTTCTTGCCCTCCGCCGCCAGCACTCGCCCCAGTTGAATACGTGCATCCGCCTGCTCCGGATGCGCCGCCACGAGCTTACGCAACTCTACTTCAGCTTCCGGCAGCCGGTGCTCTCGCATATAAATATTGGCCAGCCCGGTCAGCGCATCGGAAGATGGACCCAGAGCGAGCGCCTGCTTGTATTCGCTCTCGGCGTCCGCAAACTTGCCCTGCTTTTCCAGCAGCAGCCCCGCCGACAAATAAGGCTCCTGATCCTTCGGCTGTAACCCCGCCGCCCGTCCGTAGGCGGCAACCGCCTCATCTGGCTTGGTCTTTTCGAGCACATGACCCAGAGAAAGCCACGCCCGAGCCTGACCCTCCGCGACATGGCTGGTGGGCTTGAGTTGTGTGGCCGCCAGCAGATATCCCTCGGCATCGGGCAGGCCCGCCTTGGCGAGCTGCAGCCCCAGATTCAGGTTCGACTCGAACACGTCCGGCTTCGCCGACACTGATTTACGATACGCCGCAATCGAGTCGTCCCTCCGGCCGAGACCGTTCTCCACAAAGCCGAGTTCAAACCACGCCACATAATTTGCGGAATCGTCCTGCACCACCTTGCGCAGCAACGGCTCGGCCGCACCGTAATCCTGTTTCTGAATCAGCTCTTCGGCTTTCGCAAGCTCAGGGGAAGTTGCCTCTTCCTCGGCAACCTTAGTGTGATGGACCGCTTGCCCGGAACCTGCTCTTGCTTTGTGATGAACGCTGGATGAAGATCCCTCCGGCGGCGATTGCGAGTCCGTCTGCGTCGCAGGCGGAGTTGTGTTGGTGCTTTGGGCAGCGGCCAGCACACACACGCACGCCAGCAGCGCGGCGACCGCCAGTCTGCGAGCTGCCACAACTTCAGGAGGCATGGTTCCGCAAGCTACCATTGCCGTTCAGAATGCGCGCCAGATATTTTCCCGTGTACGAGCCCGCCAGCTTGGCGATCGCCTCCGGCGGGCCGGCTCCCACCACCTTGCCGCCGCGGTTTCCGCCTTCCGGCCCCAGATCGATCACCCAGTCCGCCGTCTTGATGACTTCCAGATTGTGTTCGATGACGACAATCGATCCCCCTGCTTCAATCAGACGCCGAAACGCCGCCAGGAGTTTGCTGACGTCGTCAAAATGCAGCCCGGTGGTGGGTTCGTCGAAAATGTACAGCAGCCGCCGCTTGACCCGCCCGTCGCTCCCATTGCCCCGGCTGGCTTCTCGCGACGCCGGCTGCAGATGCGCCGCCAGCTTCATGCGCTGTGCCTCGCCGCCCGAAAGCGTCGTCGCCGACTGTCCGAGCCGCAAATATCCCAGCCCGACTTCCTCCAGCGTGCGCAGCTTTTCGGTAATCTTGGGCGCCTCGGCAAAAAACTTCAGGGCTTCCTTCACGGTGAGATTCAGCACTTCGTGAATATTCTTCCCGCGATAGCGCACCTCGAGCACCGCCGGCTTGTAGCGCGTCCCCTTGCACTCCTCGCAAATCAGCTCCACGTCGGCCAGAAACTGCATCTCCACCGTGACCGTGCCATCACCCTGACAAGTTTCGCAGCGCCCGCCCGGGATGTTGAACGAAAAATGTCCCGCCCCAAACCCGCGCTTCTTCGCCTCGGGCAGGGAAGCGAAGAGTTCGCGCATGGCATCGAACGCCTTAATATACGTGACCGGATTCGACCGCGGCGTCCGCCCAATCGGCGACTGATCGACCAGCACCACTTCCTCAATAAACTGATCGCCCTCCAGACTTTCCCAACTCGCCGCCGGCCCCGTGGCTCCGTTGCCAGTCTGCTGCTTGGCCTGCGCCAAAGCCCGGTACAGCACCTGATGCAGCAGCGTCGACTTGCCCGAACCCGAAACTCCAGTAATCGCCACGATCATCCCCAGCGGAATGCTGATGTCCACGCCCTTCAGATTATTGGCGCGCACGCCGCGCATCCTGATCTGCTGCGCTCCCGGCTTCCGCCGCAGCGTCGGCGGCTGAATCCTCAAATCTTCAGAAAGATAACGCCCCGTCAGCGAAACCGGATTATGCAGAATCTCCTCGTAAGTCCCCTCGGCCACCAGCTTGCCGCCATTCTCCCCGGCCCCCGGCCCCAGATCGAGAATCCGGTCCGCTGCCCGCATGATGTCCGGATCGTGCTCCACCACCAGAATCGTGTTCCCCAGATTCCGCAGATCATGCAGAATCTTGATCAGCCGGTGCGTATCCCGCGGATGCAGCCCAATCGACGGCTCATCCAGCACATACAACGTCCCCACCAGCCGCGACCCCAGTGAAGTCGCCAGCTGAATCCGCTGCGCCTCGCCGCCCGACAGCGTCGACGAAAGCCGGTCCAGCGTCAGATACTCCAGCCCCACATCGTTCAGAAATCGCAGCCGCTCGCGAATCTCCTCCAACAACTTGTCGGCAATCTCGCTCTCCTCCGCACTCAGCTCCACCTGCTCAAAGAATCGCAGCGCATCTTCCACCGTAAGCGCACAAACCTCGCAGATATTTTTCCCGTTGACCCTGACCTGCCGGGCCTCCAGCCGCAGCCGCGACCCATTGCAATCCGGACACAGCGAATACCCGCGATAGCGGCTGAGAAACACCCGCACGTGCAACTTGTATTTCTTGCGCTCGAGGTAATTGAAAAAACCGCGCACCCCCAGAAACTTTCCCTCGCCGTTGAGGATCAGGTTCTTGTGTTCATCCTCTAGATCTGCCCAGGGCACATCCATCGGAATCCCCGCCTGCTTGGCAAACCGTTTCAAATCCGTAAACAGCGGACGATACTTGGGCTTGGTCCACGGCTCAATCGGACACTCGCCCAGCGTCTTCATCTTGTCCGGAATCACCAGGTCAAGATCGAAATCAATCGTGTTCCCAAACCCCTGGCACCGCGGGCAAGCCCCATAAGGATTGTTAAACGAGAAAAGTCGCGGCTCCGGTTCCTCATACCGCAAGTTGCAATCCTTGCACTCAAACCGCTGCGCAAACCGCAATGTTCGTAGGGCAGGTGCCTGTGTGGAGCGGGCACTCTTGCCCGCTACTGCGTCCTGCTCCTCATCCCCCGGAATCTCAAAAATGACTTCTCCAGCTTCCCGAGAAGCCGTCTCAATCGCATCCACCACCCGCGTGCGAGCCTCCGCCGAAACCACCAGCCGATCCACCAGCACAAAAACCGGCTCCGCAAAGTTGATGTCCAGCAACGACTCCGGCGTAGAGAACTCATAAACTTCCCCCGCCTGATAGAGCCGGTTAAACCCACCCTTCCGCAAATCAAACAACCGTGTCTTTAGGGAGTCACTCAACTCCATCTTCGCGGCCTTCTTCGTCTTTGGTAGCGCCGGCGTCCCGCCGGCTGTCGCGAGGGCGTCTCGCCCTCGCCCCCGGCCCGCCTTTCCAGTCGTTTCCTGAGTCCCCACCCCCGCCCTCTGCAGCGGAAACAACACCTGCAACCGCGTCTCCGGATCCAGCGCCA
>Ga0209517_10008521_pt1 | contig 11977 bp, 10 predicted proteins | sample PeaSoiMetSII2010_FD_187695 | JGI IMG/M metagenome (GOLD analysis project Ga0209517, IMG submission 187695) | Peat soil microbial communities from Weissenstadt, Germany - SII-2010 (SPAdes) (version 2) | ecosystem: Environmental > Terrestrial > Soil > Wetlands > Peat | place: Germany...
GATACCGTTGTCGGGACCGGCACGACCTTCCGCTTGCGCCTGCCCGCGATAGCGACGAAGCCTCGCCGCGAGGAGATGCCGGCATGACGCTACTCGGCTGAACCTGAAGGTCTAACTCGCCACCTGGTTTTATCACGCCGGGCGAAGCCCTCGATTGACCTATGCCCCGCCCGGTTCCAGTTCGTGCTCACTAACTAAATCGGCGCAGTCCTACTTCCGAGGCTTGGACGTCCCCCGGCTCGACTGCTGCACTTTCTGCTGCAACTGCTGCTGCTGCTGTTGGTGTTTTTGCTGCAATTGCTGCGTCTGTTGTTGGTGCCGCTGCTCGACCTGCTGTTTTTTTGCTTCGTTGGCGTTCTGCTGCGCCAGTCGCTGGTGTTCCTGTTCCTGCTTCTGCTGCAGCTTGTCCCGCTCCTGATTCTGCTTCGCTATCATTTTCTCTTGCTGCTGCTGGTACTTCTGGTCGAGCTTCGGGTTGCCGGTGTTGGGAGCGGCTGGCCTTTCCACGGCTGGTAGTTCGTGAGGATGCACGGGGTTGCTGGGCTTCGCAACGTTTCCGCCTCGATTGACAGGAGTATAAGAACCCCCGGCCTCGCGCGCGGGCACAACGTCGCGGCCGCTGAATTCTCCGAGCCTCGCTGTCGCCGCGATCGCCGGCCTGCCCATGTTCACCGATGCCCGCAGCTGTGGATTACCGCGGGCCGCCTGGATATGTTGCGTTTGCGCCTCAATCGGCCCAATGTGCCGCTCACGCGCCGCCGCCTCTTCTTCCGGCCGCGGACGTACATTGATTCCACCTTCGCCGCCGTTGTAGCTGACGCGGTTTACCGTCTCGTGCACCACGGTCGTGTTGTAAACGTTGTGAATCACCTCGACGTTCACGTTGAGCACAGCTCGATTGTAGAAAAAATGTCCGCCGTCCCAACGTCCGCCTTCAAAACCCAGGCCGAAGTAGCCAAAGCCGTAGTTGATTCCGCCATAGAAGCCAACGTGCGGGCCCCAGTACCCGTCCCACCACCTATATCGGCCACCTTCCCAACCCCAATATCCGGGAGTCCACAGGAAACCCACTTCCGGAGCCAACACCCATGTTCCCGGCACCCAGTAATAATCGTTGATGTCGTCGTCCCAGGCCCAGTAGCCGGGCGTCCAGAGATAGCCGTCGCCCGGACAAATGGGCTGTTCATAGACAGGAATCGGTGGCGGCGCGATCGTCACGAAGATGCCCACGGCGTGCGCCGAAGCTACCGACATCGACAGCACAAACAACACGAACAGCAGCGTACGAATCGAACGAATATGCATGGTGATCCTGTAGCCGCCCATCCCTCGTTTGCCCGGTGTCGCTCTGCTCCGGGTTTCGTGGATTGAGAGGCGAGATTGCCCGGCCCAGCCACGTTGGAGGTCAACTAGGAAACGTCTGTCCTGCACAGAAGTTGGTCTCCCGTCCAGGGCACGACACAGATTCTACTGCATGGTGAGGACACGACCGGTCGCAACTGAAGAGCCGCGACCAGTCGCGCCCCAGGAAACCGACTACTTTTGGGATTCGTGCGGATTCTCTGGCGCTTGCTCCAGGGCTTCCTGCCTTCTAGCTTGATGACTGATCTCTGCCACCGCGCGCTGGAACGGCGCTGCTGAAGCCGGGGCGCCAACCTCACCCATCAAAATCTTCCTGAAAGGAATGTCGTTGCCATAGATCGCCACCGTGGCATCGGCGTCCGGCTCCACCACCGCGCCTTCCAGCGTCAGACCGGCAAAGACACCTCGCGAACGGGAGTAGGTCAGCAATTCGGTGTTGAGCTTCCAGTCGGTCCCGGCGGAAGCGTGGCGTCCCACCGGACCGGCGGCAGCGGAGCCTTCGCCCGTGAGCTCAAACTTGCTGGAAAGCAAATGTTCCAGGCCTTGGTGGTTCATCACCAGCATGACCAAGTCCACGCCCTCGGCGCCAATTTGCAGGCCCCAGCTTCCTCCGCTCACGCTAATGAAAGCGGGCGCGCTCCATCCCGCACCGGTGCGACACACCGCGACCCCACGCCCGTGTTTGGCGCCGATGATAAAGCCAGCCTTGACCAGATGCGGAACCACTACGATGCATTTGGAGTCATTCAATACTTCTTCGGGGATGCCCTTATCGGGGGCGGCAGCGATCTCCTTGAGAACGTAAGCGGAATTCTGCAGCCGCTCGGTTGCGTCTTCACGCACCGAACCTGCCCAGGCGAGATTTCCCAGGAACGCCGCAAAACTGAGTACCACCAGAACCAGATGTCGTTTCATGTTTTCTCCTTGGCTTCCAGATCCGTGCTTTTACTGGACGACGAAGTGGCGCGAAAAGGCTGGAGCTTGCTCATCGACGAATGTGTCACCGGGCGCTTGTACCTGACCTGGCACCAGCAGCCATCGCACGAAGCAGAGCGCGAGAATCGTCATGGCAATTGTCGCCAAGGCGATCAACGCAAACGCGAAGATCATGGACAGCAGAAATATCATCACAATCCCCAACGGAGTTCTAACTGGAATAGAGCAAGCTGCTTGCCAGAACGGGAAAGTCCCTTTCCTTACTGCAACATAGCTTGCAACGAGGGGGGCCGAGGGCCAGTCTCAACCCGAGCAGGGATGTAAATTTTATGTAGTGAGAATTCGGCTTGCGCTCGAAGAAATCCGGATTACCGCAAGTCAACGGTCTGGGCTAGTCGGAAGCTGAGACGGCGATCCTTGCCGAGCACAATGTCCTTATCTTTGTCGTCTTTCTGACCGGAGCCAGCAGCTGGAGCGGCAGCCGAATTTCGTTCCCCGCGGGAGCCGCCTTTGGCGAAGATGCTGGAGGTCTCGATGGGGACCGGCCTGCCGCCAACATTCAAACTCACCAATACCATGCGCAGGTAGCCGGGTTCACTGGAACGGCCGAGAGAAGTTGCTGACGCCTTGGCTTCCAGTAGGCGGCCGGTCGCGGGAGTGCCGCGTGCGATCAGCGTTTGGCCGTCGATTACGACCGGTTCGTCGACGGTCGCTTTGAAGGTGTCTCCCGTGTGCCACGACGCGCTCGAAAGCGTGTTCTCGAGGCGAACCGGGATGGGCGTTCCCTCGGGCAGCTTCGTGGTGGATGGAATCAGCGACTGGCTGGGCGAAATGCCGGTCGAGCGCGGCTCGCGATCGAAGGGCAGCTTTTGCGAATCGGAGTTCGAAGGGCTGTCAGCAGGGGGGCGGCCGCAGGCGCAGAGGAAGCTGAAGGTCAGCAGAATGACAGCGATTTGATTGCGATGAAACGGCATGTTTGCCCCAATCAGAATATCAATTCGTGCGCTCTTGCCCCAGCTTTCTATGGTACAAAGCGTGAATCGCAGCAGGAGCGTCCTGTGAAAATGACTTGGAAGCGCCACGCGCGCATGCTCTTAAATATTTGGCCGCCGTTTCTCGGCGCGGGAATCCGCATAAAGAGACTCGCCCCCGACTGGAAAGAGATTGATGTCGAGATGAAGCTCCACTGGTGGAACGCGAATTACGTCGGCACCCACTACGGAGGGTCGCTGTACTCGATGGCCGACCCCTTTTTTATGCTCATGCTGATCGAGAATTTGGGGAAGGATTACATCGTCTGGGACAAGGCCGCGAGCATCCGCTTCAGGAAGCCGGGACGCGGAAAGGTTTCCGCCAGCTTCCGGCTGTCCGGAGAGCAGATCGGCGAGATCCGGCAAGCTCTGCATTCCCAGCAGAAGATCGAGCGCGTGTTCACGGTTGAGGTCAAGAACGAATCCGGGGAGGTGGTTGCCGAAGTGGAGAAGTTGCTGCACATCCGAAAAAAGGACCCCGAGCCAGAAGATCAAGGATTGGCTGCCGCAATCGCGTTTCGAAGGATATCCAAATAAGTCGTGCCATAGCCTTGATACACAAGGCCCTGGGTGTACTGCGACCCTGTGGGTGAGGTATCGGTAGTGGTCGAAACAGTAATAACGGTGGGCTCCAGTTCAGTGTCCTCATACCATTCGTTGAATGTGGTTATGTGAATCATCTTGAAGCGAGTGTTGTTGGCATAGGGCAGAGCCAGGTCTGCGAGGAAATTCATAAACATCGACCCCTCAGGTGCAGTCGCGCTGGTCCTGCGGGCCAAGGCGGAATTGTTCGCGGAGGGACGAATGACTCGGTCGTTATATCCGGGCGTCAGTGATGGAATGAAGTCGACGCCCAACTGCTGGGCCACTGCTTGATATTGCGCGTACGCGGTGGAATGCAGCGCGAAAAAACCGTTGTCGTCTGAATACCCTCCTTGTTGCGTGTAAGTGTCGTAGCCGAAGATTCCATCCCAGTTACCGATGCGGGCGGGATCCGGCGGAAGAAACCCGGCGTAGTATTCATCGCCGATCAGATAGATGTCGAACCCGGCATTGGACAGCTCTTGCCGGATGGACGACACCATTGGCTGAATGGCGGAAACCGGCGTCAACTGCAACGAAGCGTAGAAAAAGACCACGGGTCTCCCTTGCCCGAGCGTCAAATAGCTCGGATGTGAGAAGAAATGCGCGGCAATGTATTGAAAATCCGACAGGATTGTCGTGACTTTGTCTGGCGTCAAATTGAAATCTAAATTGAACCGCTGGGCGTAATCGTAGAAGATGGCGAATCGTATATCCCCTATGTGCGGGTTCGTCATAACGGTGTTTTGAATGGTTTGGTCCTCGAAATCGTTCGGCACAATCCATTCAAGATCCCAGACATTGATTCCGGCCGCAGTCGACCAGGCGATCTGCTGGGTCACGACATCCTCGTCCTGGGAAAGGTATTGGCCCAGCGCGGGCAACTCCGAAGGAATCAGGTCACCTCTTAGATACTGATTGGGCCAGTTAGGCGCTATATACCAGGGATAGTAGCTCGCCGAGACCAGGTACGGGTTGGGTTGCGGCGTAACCGTCAACGTTGCGCTCGCACTATGCGAGAGTGTTCCGCTGACGCCTCTAAATTCAACGGTAAAGGTTCCGGCGGCTGCCGGTGCGGAGAACGTAACCTGCTGGGGCGTTCCGGAAGAAAGCACAAATGGCGATGCAGGAGAGGAACTGATTCCGTCCGGGAATCCACTGACGGTTACCGTCACCGGGCCCGTAAACCCATTCAGCGCATTCAACGAAACGGCTACGGGTGAGGTGGTCCCGCCCACCTGAGTTGAGACGGATGCAGGGGAGGCGGTAATACTGAAGTCCCCGGTTGGAGGAGGCATAGAGGACGAAGAGCCGCCGCACCCATTCAGAAACCAGAAGCAACCGATTGAGATCAAGAGCAGAAGAGAATGTTTCATGATGCCTCCCCGAGCGGGAATTCCCTTTCTGGCCCCAAAAGTGGCTGCTATTGTCCCCCTCAATCCCTGCTCCCGTCAACGAGCGGGCATTTTCAGCCAATCGCCGCCCCGGATTCATCACATATTTGATGTGATGGCTCGCACTTAGCGGCGGTGGATTTCGCACTACACTTTTCCCAATCCGGTTTAACGCGGTTCATTCGCGGAAGGGTTGGGCATGCTTTTCCCAGTTTGGAATCGGAGGGTCAGGTCGGAGGTCTCAGGTCTTGGTTTTCCTGGGACCTGACACCTAAGACCTAAGACCTGGTATCGCCATGAGCGTCGTGACCCAATTTCCGGCAACGTTCGACCAAGACCGCGATCTGCGCTTCCGGGCGATGTTTGAAGCGGCCGCGATTGGAATCGGGATTTGCCGGCTCGATGGCGGGATTCTGGAAGCGAATCCCGCACTCAGCCGAATGCTCGGCTACAGCCAACGGGAACTGGCCAGCACGCACGCTGGTGAGCTTTTTCCGGAACTTCACCGCGGTCTTTCGCACAGCGATTCCGCGCCCGCACAACGAATGCTGAGCGAGCTGATGCGGGGCGAGCGCGACTCGATCAAAATCGAAAAGCGCTGCCGGCACAAAGACGGGTCCGAGCTCTGGGGAGACTTAACGGTATCGCTCGGGCGCGACGCCCACCGTCAGCCCGCCTGCTTGATCGCAATGCTCACGGACGCGAGTGAGCGCAAGCACGTGGAAGAGAAGTTGCACCAAGCCGAGAAGATGGAAGTCCTAGGGCGGCTGGCGGGAGGAATCGCGCACGACTTCAACAACCTGCTGACCGGCATCCTGCTGTACTGCGACCTGCTGAGCGCCGGATTGGCGAGCGCGGAACTGGTGGGCGACGAATTGACCAGCGCTGGATTCGCGAGCGACGGACTGGCGGACGCTGGACTGGCAAAACCCGGGCTGCAGTGGAACGGACTGCGCCAGCAAGTTGGAGAAGTTCGGCTGGCGAGCGAGCAGGGCGCTGCGCTGACCCAGCAACTCTTGGCGCTCGCGCGCAAACAAGCCGCAGAGCCACGCGCGATCCGGATCAACGAAATTGTGGCTTCCTCGAAAAATCTGTTGCAGCGGCTGGTCGGCGAACAGATTGAGCTGGTCGTAGTCCTCGACCCGGTGCTCGAGTCGATGTTCGACTCCGGCGCCGGACTGGTGCTGGCCGATCCCGCGCAATTGCGGCAGGTCCTGTTGAACCTAGTGCTGAACGCGCGCGATGCCATGCCGCAGGGTGGAGCGATCAGGTTGAGCACGTCGGCCGCGGAATTTCCCGGTGAAGGTTCTAGCAAAGGCGAGATTGGAAGTACCCGGCCCGCCGTCTTGCTGGTGGTGAGAGACAACGGCAGCGGGATGGATGTGGAAACGCGGGCGCGGTTGTTCGAACCTTTCTTCACTACCAAGCTGCCGGGACGAGGCACGGGGTTGGGCCTGGCAACGGTGCAGCGCATCGTCACGGAATCCGGCGGGACGATCGAAGTCGAGAGCGAACCGGGACGCGGCACCAGCATTGCAGTGTTTTTTCCGGCGATCGAGTCTGCGTCTTCGGACGCAGAAGGAGACGGGGCAAGCCCCGTCTCTACAGATAGGTCTTGAAGAGGGAACTTCGCCATGTTCAACGCATCGGCCGCCGCTGTTGTCATCAGAGCCCCAGCCATCCCGTGCAAATCGAGGGAGCGAATTTCCTGAACCTGCTAATTGTGGACGATGACCGCACCATCCGCGATGCTTGCCGTGAGGTAGCGCAATCACTCGGATTCAACACCCGGGTGGCGGAGTCGGCTGAACAGGCCTACCGGCTGCTCGACATTTCGAGTGCGGACGCCGTGTTGCTGGACTTGCGGCCAGGGGCAGGCGGCCTCGAAGCACTGCACAAGATCAAGACGCATCGCGCGGATACGCTGGTGATCGTCGTAACCGGGTACGGCACGGTGAAGTCGGCGGTACAGGCCATGAAAGATGGGGCGTACGACTATGTCACCAAACCCTTCAGCATGGAAGAACTGCGTCTGCTGCTGGAGCGGGTGGGAGGACATCTGCGGCTGAAGACGGAGAACCGGGTGTTGCGGGAAACCCTCCGGTCGCGGCAAGGGTTCGGCAACATTATTGGGCGCGCGCCGGAGATGGAGAAACTCTACCGCATCATCGCGAAAGCGGGACAGAGTTCGCATCCGGTGCTGATTCTGGGTGAAAGCGGCACCGGCAAGGAACTGGTCGCGAAGTCCATTCACTTCTCCGGCATCTTCCGCGACAAGCCGTTCATTCCCGTCGACTGCGGATCGCTGGTGCCCACGCTGATTGAAAGCGAACTGTTCGGACACGTGCGCGGCGCTTTCACGGGCGCGACCAATCCGAAGGACGGACTGCTGGCGATCGCCGAAGGCGGTACGGTATTTCTGGACGAGATCGGCGAGTTGTCGACCGACTTGCAGGCGAAGCTGTTGCGGGCGATTCAGGAAAAAGAAATTCGTCCGGTGGGAAGCGTGAAGCGGGTGCCGATCGACGTGCGGATTCTGGCCGCGACCAATCGCAACCTGGAACGGGCAGTGGCCGAGGGCACGTTCCGGCGCGATCTTTTCTTCCGGCTGAACGTGCTGACGCTGCGGATTCCACCTCTGCGCGAACGCAGGCAGGACATCCCGCTGCTGGCAGCGCACATTCTCGAGCGCATTGGGCGCGACGTGGGAATCGAAAAGTCGGTTTCGGACGAGGCGCTCAAGGCGCTGCTGAATTACGACTGGCCCGGCAACGTCCGCGAACTCGAGAACTCGCTGGAGCGGGCCTGCGCGCTCACCAGCGCGAACGAAATTCAGGTGCGCGATCTTCCCACCCAGATTTACGGGGCTCCCGCCGATTTAATGGTGATGAACCCTCCCAACCGTGGGATCGTGCCGATGGCGGAGTTGGAGAAACAGACCATTCTCGCTGCGCTGTCGCAGGTAAACGGAGACAAGATGCAGGCGGCGCGGCTGCTGGGCATTGGCAAGACCACGCTGTACCGGAAGCTGAAAGAGTACGCGGCGCTGAATTTGTAATTGGTGATTGGTAATTGAAAATCGGGGGCTCGGCTGGGACCGAGATTAGAAATCACAAATTACAAATTGCCAATTACAAATGGCCCCAGTCCCAAAACTGAGCGCCGGGCCGAGCGCTCGTTCCAGAACGGGAGGCTCGGCGGCAGCTCGTCTGCATAACTCATTTATTTTCAGGCGAAAACAATTGGCCCGGGAGTTGCGAAGGGTTCGGCATGATCCTTCTTGTGACGCCGAGCGAGCGGGCGCCCGAATGCGCTGCGGCGCTGAATAAAGCAACGGGCGAGGAAGTCTTGGTGGCGGAAAGTCTGGTTCGGGCGACCACACTTCTGCGGGTGGAAGGTTACGTGGCCGTGGTGCTCGACCAGTACTTACTCGAAACCCGGCCGCAGGAAGCTGTGACCATGTTCGAGCACCTAAGCGCTGCCATCCCCCTCCAAGTCAATTTCGGGATTAGTGGAATGGAGCGGTTGGTGCGAGACGTGTGCGCGGCCGTGCAGCGCCGCGGGCGCGAGGCGGTGGGCGCCCGGCAGGCGGCGATCCACAAACTGCACGGCGAACTGAATGGCACGGTTACGGCGCTGCTGCTGTCCAGTGAACTGGCTTTGGGAACCCCTGGCCTGCCTCCAGCAGCGGCTGAAAAGTTGCAATCGGTGCACGAACTGGTAAAGAGGCTCCGGCAGCAAATGGAGGGCGCGTTTCCAACAGAAGAAGCCAGACAGCGGGCGGCGGGCGCCTAAATCGCAGCGGCAAGCCGCTGGCCACCGCGAGGCACTGGTTTCTCGTAGCCCAGACCTTACGGCAATCCGTTAGGGCCATGCCTGATACAAATCGCTTTCGTCGACGGCCACCTAAGTAGCTCGCTCCTTATCTTGGGAGCGCGAACGTCTTGCCGATAACTCTTGATGAACCAGGAAAGGGGCCATGGGATTCCTCGAACAATTGCTTTCGTCTGATTTCATGCCCCACGGTTTCTGCTACTTGTGGGATCCGCGAATCGTGTGGCTGCACGTCATTTCAGATGGCCTGATCGCACTTTCTTATTTCTGTATTCCCGTTGTGCTCTTCTATTTCATTCGTAAGAGTCGTGATCTCCCTTTCAGCCGAATTTTCTGGATGTTCGGGACCTTTATCCTCGCTTGTGGCACGACCCACCTGATGGAAGTTTGGAACGTCTGGCACGGCAGCTATCTGGTGGCGGGCGTGATTAAGGCCATCACAGCTACCGTTTCTGTGATCACGGTGGCGGCGCTCGTACAGCTAGCTCCGAAGATCATTTCGCTGCCCGAGCGGATGCATTTGCGGGAGGTAAATGGCGGACTGGAGCGGGAAATTGCCGAGCGCAAGCGGGCCGAAGAAGCGCTGAAGGAAAGCCTAGCCACCAGCGAGACTGCTCTCAGAGAACTGGCCAATCAAAAATTCGCTCTGGATCAGCACGCCATCGTGGCGGTGACTGACATCGAGGGCACGATTACCTACGCCAACGATAAGTTCTGCACCATCAGCCAATACTCCAGGGAGGAACTGATTGGGCAAAACCATCGCATCCTCAACTCCGGCTACCACTCGAAAGAGTTTTTCCAGCAGATGTACCACACCATCGCGAATGGCCAGGTGTGGCGCGGCGAGATGCGAAACCGAGCCAAGGACGGTTCGATCTACTGGGTGGACGCCACGATCGTTCCGTTCGCTGGCGCGGATGGCAAACCGCGGCAATACGTTGCCATCCGTGCCGATATCACTGAGCGCAAGCGGGCGGAAGAGGAGATCCGGAAACTCAATGGCGAACTCGAACGTCGGGTCGAAGAGCTGGCTCGCTCCAACGCGGACCTCGAGCAATTCGCTTATATCGCGTCGCATGATCTGCAGGAACCGCTGCGCATGGTGGCGGCCTATACGCAACTGCTCGCCGAACGCTATCGCGGACGGCTCGATGAGAACGCCGACAAATTCATCGGCTACGCCAGCGAGGGAGCGCTGCGCATGCAGTCGTTGATCCAGGATCTGCTGGCCTTTTCGCGAGTAGGACGGAATGGCTGCGTACGCGTCGATTGTGACGCGGTAATGGAAGAGATCCTGCTAAGTCTGGGGCCGGCGATCGAAGAGAGTGGCGCAGTGGTCACGCGTGGGACGCTGCCGGCGGTGTGGGCGAACCGCTCGCAGATGACACAGGTTCTGCAGAATCTGATCGGAAACGCGATCAAGTTCCGCGGGCAAGAACCGCCGCTGATCTCGGTGCAAGCCGAGAAAACGGGAGAGCAGTGGTTGTTCAGGGTGAGCGATAACGGGATCGGCATTCCGCTGGAACACGCAGAAAATATTTTTGTTGTCTTTCAGCGCCTGCACACCCGGGCCGAATACCCAGGCAACGGAATTGGTCTGGCCATCTGTAAGAAGATTGTCGAGCATTGCGGCGGGAGGATATGGGTCGAATCGCTGGCCGGCCGGGGCTCGGTTTTCAAGTTCACCATGCCTTGCGATGTTGCTGCAGACACGGGGCTTGCTGCGTCTCCCGCCACGGAATGAGACGGGGCAAACCCCGTCTCTACAGGCAGAATTGCACCACCAGGCAGTTCGGTGAAGCCACGCCCGCAAGAAAACTCTTCCCTGGGCACGGCAGTCGACCCTAAACTGTAGGCAGGCAGGACGAGGGTAGCTCCCACCCCTCGAATCCCGGGGGTTCTGTGCGCGTACTGGTCACAGCTGACACGTTCAGCGGAGTTTGGACGTACTCGCGCGAACTGGTTTCTGGCCTGGTGACCCACGGGGCGCAAGTCACGCTCGTCAGTTTTGGGGAAATTCCCCTTCCTCATCAGACCGCCTGGATGGAATCGCTGCACGGGCTGGAATATCATCCCACTGCGTTTCGACTGGACTGGATGCAGGAAGGCGAGCAGGACTTCCATGCCGCCCAGGATTATTTGTGCGCGATCGTTCGCGACACGCGTCCTGACTTTCTGCATTTGAACCAGTTGAGTTTTGGCGCGCTGCCGGTGCCGACGCCGCGAGTGGTGGTGGCGCACGGCGATGTGATCACGTGGTGGTTGAGCATCCACGGACACGAACCCGCCGCCTCGGCATGGCTGAAGTGGTATCGTGCAACCATGGTTGCAGGCTTGAAGCGGGCCGAAGCTGTGGTCACTACTTCGCGCTGGATGGACAAGATGCTGCGCGTGGCCTACGGCGACGATTTCGAGGGGTACGTTATTCCGCCAGGGCGCAATCCGATCTACTTCAATCCGTTTGTAGCTAAGGAGGAGTCGGTGCTGGCGATCGGGCGTCTCTGGGATACAGGAAAGCAGGTGGCCCTGCTGACCCAGCACGGACACAGCCTGCCAGTTTGCATCGTGGGAGCTGACAACCCGATTCCGGCGCCGCCCGTACCGATCCGGGCCGACGTGCGCGTCTCCACCGGCGAACACGAAATTTCGGTGAAGGGGGCGCAGACCGAATCGCAACTGCGGTCGCTCTTCAGCAAGTCAACGATTTTTGCGGCAACTTCACGCTACGAACCAACAGGGCTGGCCTCGATCGAAGCCGCATTCTCGCGCTGTGCGCTGGTCGCCAATGACACCGAAGTGTATCGCGAACTGTGGGGCGACGCGGCCATGTACTTT
>Ga0209517_10008523_pt1 | contig 11974 bp, 12 predicted proteins | sample PeaSoiMetSII2010_FD_187695 | JGI IMG/M metagenome (GOLD analysis project Ga0209517, IMG submission 187695) | Peat soil microbial communities from Weissenstadt, Germany - SII-2010 (SPAdes) (version 2) | ecosystem: Environmental > Terrestrial > Soil > Wetlands > Peat | place: Germany...
TTCGGGCGCGGTTGGTTTTCAAAAGCGGCAGCCCCGAAAGCGTTCGGGGCGCGCACTCCATACGCTTCGCGCGGTACGGCCCAGGCGGCGAAGGCGGCTCTCGGCTGGAGCTCGCCCCGTGAGATAAGGAGCCGGCTACCGCGTGTGGATGTGCAGCGAAGGCATTTTTGGGTAAAGATTAGAGCAAGCTGCACGCACTTCCGCCTTCGCCGAGCTCCGGCGGGACAGGCCATACGCTTCGCGAGGTAGGCTGCCTCAGCAAAACCAACGCACAGGCATCTGTTCGATTTGCGCCCGGAGCTTATTTCTGCATAGACCCTAAGTTGACGGCTTCGGTGGGCCTTGCAGGAGCGCGTCCTTACGAGTGCGGATCGTTAGAGAGTCGAGACGTCGCTACGCGACTCGACGGGTTTTTGGGTGCGTTCCGTGGACTCGAAGTCCACGGCTTAACTTCGGAGCACCACTCCGTGGTGGGTGACCCGGCTTCGCCGAGCTACGGCGCGGCGAGCGCGCCCTGCTACCTTCAAAAGTTATCGCTCGGCTTCGGCTTCGCGAATGACGGAGATGGCCTGCTCGGCAGTGGCTGCGCTGAGCAGGTTTTCGCGCAGCCGAGGGTCGCTGAGCAGGCGGGTGAGCCGGCCCAGGATGGCCAAGTGCTGGGTCACCGTGGGAGCGACCAGGAGGAAAAAGAGCCGGGCAGGCGCGCTGTCGATGCTGCCATAATGGATGCCTTGGTTGTGGCGGCCGAACACGATCACCGACTGATCCACGAGGCCGACCAGTCCGTTGCGCGCATGAGGCAAGGCTACGCCGTCGCCGATGCCGGTGCTGTACAGTTGCTCGCGTTCGCGGAGCGCCCGCAGCAAGGTTTGCTGCCCCGCCGGGTCACTGGCCAGTTGGGGGATGTGTTCGACCAGCTCGCTTAACACGGCATCCTTGTCGCCGCTCTTCAAATTCAAAATGACCGTGGAGGGCGACAGGAGTTCGCTCAACACCACTGAGTTGGAGTTCTTCATACGATGGCTGATGGTAAGCGGTGAAGAGCACAAGCGAAAGCAAATCTTCGGGACGGATGGGACGAATGGGCTTGATTTCGGCTGGGGCTGCCTTATCAAGCGGAGATGCCCGAGAGAATCCTTTTTGTGGACGACGACCAGGAATGGCGCCTGATGGTGAGCACGTGGTTAAGAGACGCCGGTTACCAGGTGCTGGCGGTTCAAGGCGCCAGCCAGGCGCTGCTGCAGACGGGCGAAAGCCGGCTGAGCCTGATTATCCTGGACCTGGATTTAGGGGGTGAGAACGGCCTCATGCTCATGAAGTATTTGAAGCGGAATCATCCTGGGGTCCCCATCATTTTGTACACCGGGATGCAGCATGACGAAGAAGCGGTCCAACACATGAGAGCCGCGGGCGCGCAGCAGTACCTCCGCAAAGGCGCCAAAGAGGACTTGCTCCAGGCGGTAAAGGGCTTTTTGGGGTAAGGTAGCGGTAATAAACAAAGGCAGCAACCTGCCTGGTTCTTTTGCCGCCCGGCTTCGTTGTTCACTCGCAGATACTTCTGAAACTTTCTCTCCGGCTCCTGTGTATTGCCTGAAGACGGGATGAATGAATCGTCCCGCGAACCAGAACAAAGTTCAGGAGTCATTATGAAATGTTTGATGCCGGTTACATGCACGACTGCCATGCTATCGTTAACCTTGCTGGCGAGCGCCCGAGCGGAGGGCCTGCCGCCGGGAGAGGTGGATTTTGGAAAATTTGAGCCGCCCCGCTCAGGACAGTTCGTAGAGGTCAACTTGACCGAATCGTTGATTTCCATTGCTGCGCACTTCATCGGGACCAACGAGCCCGCCGTGGCGCAGTTGCTCAACGGGCTGAAATCGGTGCGGGTTACGGTAATCGGTCTGGATGATGAAAACCGGCCTGAGCTGCAGAAGCGCGTCGAGAAGACCCGCAAGGAACTGGAAACCAAAGGCTGGGAGCGGGTAGTGACGGCTCGCAAGCAGGATCAGGATGTCAGCATTTACCTCAAAACTCGCAACAAAGACACGGTGCAGGGATTGGCCGTGATGGCGGTTGATGCCGATAACCAGGCGGTGTTCGTCAACATCGTGGGCGACATTAAACCCGAGCAACTCGCGTTGCTGGGCGACAAGTTGCACATCGACCCGCTGAAGAACATCGGCCACGCGGCGGAAAAACAAGAAGACAAATGATGAAGGGTTCGGGGCCGGAGCCTCCGGGGTTGAACCAATACCTGGGCGCGCCCTTTGCGCCTGCCCTGAGGGCAAAACCAGAACATTCCAATGAACGCCAGCGTGAGCGATGTAACCATAAACTTACCTCCGGTAATTCCTGTCCCTGGGCGCGCGTTTACCGGCGTGCCCCCCCTTTCGGGCCGCGTGCCCGAAGCGAGCCCGGGGCTGGCGAGCGGTTCACCAAGCCGCAGGCCACAACAGGTCGTCGCCCAGGAGCAGCCCCGCCCAAGAGTTCATGCGGCTGGCGTGGTCTTGGTGGTCATCATGGTGCTGCTTGGCCTTTGCGCCTGGGGAGTGGTGCGGTTCTTCTATCTGGGTTCGGAAGCGACTGCCTTGCGGGAGGTCGCCATGAGGGCCGCTCCGGGGGTGTGGAATAAGCGATTTGCGTTGCATGTGGGACCGATCACCACAGCGGCAATCCGCGCCGGCTCGCGGCTGTTCCATTTGCCACCTGAGCCGCGGGCGGCACTTTCGGCCTTCCATCAAGGGGAGGTGGGCGTTTACCAGCTTGAGCAGGGAACCGGCTCGCCCGACCGTGCCGCGGTCCTGCGCGCCGCTGATAAAACCATGACGTCCAGGGGATGGGTTCGGGTCGTGGGCGTTATCCAGCCGGAGCAATTGGTGGCCATTTATCTCCCTCGCAAATCGCTTTCGGCAAAGCGGATCAGATCTTGCGTGCTGGTTTGGAACGAGCGGGATTTGGTCGTGGTCTCCGCCGGAGGCGACCTGGAGCCCTTGCTGGCGCTTGCCGGAGCCGGGAATGGGAAAGCCCATTGGTGGCCTCCTGCGGGTTAATTCTCTACTCGGAAGAAACCGATCGGGGTGCCGATTGGCACCGTAAAAATGGTCAAACCGGAGGCATTGGTCACGGCGGCGCCGGCGCCGGACCAAGTGCTCAGGTTGGTCGAGACTTGCAATTGGGCCTGGAGCGTGGCGTTAGTCACGGTGACAGTGGCGGTGTGATTGGTGACGAGCAGGGAAGTGATGGTTGGGGGCAGGGTCCGATTGGCCACGATCTGGCCGGAGAAAAAGAGGGTGCTACCGTTGAAATTGGTATTCTGGGGAGGGGCAGCATTGACCACAAAGGACATGGAGACGGGAATGGTGAGGGTTTGCACGGCGCCGGTGGTGGTGAGGGAGGCCATGGCAGCGGTGGTATTGGTGACCGCTCCGACAATTGGCTGGGCCCCCTGATCCCCGGAATAGTCATTATAGTCCATGGTTGCCGGAGAATTGGTTGGAAACACGAAAACCAAATTGCTGGAGGCAAAATTGCCGTTGGTGAGGGTGATGGGATCGCTGGCAAGGTCCAGGACGATGTTGCGCACGGCGGCGTAGAGGGTGATAAAGATAATGGTGACCTTGGCGCCGTAGTCGGCCGGGGCCGACCCGCTTGCACCACCCGCAGCCGGCTGCCACGTGCCATTGGTCTGAGCGGCGACCGCACTTCCGCCGGGGAACTGGAGCAGAGACCCGTTGAGGCCAGCCTCGATAAAGCCGTCATAACTCGTGGTCAAGCTCCCCGGCGCCTGCGTGGAAATGGGAGCGGAAAGTTGACCGAAGCCCGAGGAATATACGGCGGTGCCGGATAAGGTGATCTGAGTTTGGGCGCTATCCACGGTGAAACGGGCGGGGGAAGCGTGGGCCTGTTGAACGAAGATCTGGGCGCAGGCCCAGAGGCCCGCCGTGAGCTTGAGGCAGCCTTTGCGATGTGTCATAAAAGGATCGTGAGTTTAGTTGTCATTATGGCAGCGACTGGCGGTGACCGTGCCGGTCTGCGTGCCGATGCGTTTCCTGGCCATTAAATTAGACCGTTCGATTGGAATGGTGAGATTCTCGCATATCAGGCGGGGGCGTCAAGTGTCGAGGTGGGGGCGACAAGGGCGATGGTGCGGAGATGGCGCGACGACTTGAACGCGGGGAGAGTCTGTTGCTTCGGCCTTCATTCCAACCAGTTTGGATTCGATCTATGGCGCGGACGGATCCAACGGCTCGAACAGGCCACCCAAAACCACGGCGAACACCTTATCGACTGGTGCTTTACTACTTTCTCGGAAACGTAAGTGTGGAACCAAAGTGCGGCAGGTGGGGCGAGAGCAAATTCACTACGATTGCGACTGCCGCCGAGGCCAGAAGGCACCCCACGACCGCCCCCGGGTAGTGGTACCAGCGCGGAGCGCGGGCCTCATTTTCCCTGCCGAAGCTGTAGGCAGGCAGAAATATCATCAGGCCATAGATGAAGATCCAGAAGGGCGCCATGAGCAGAGCTGGGCCCCCAATGAGCCATTCGGCCAGGACCCCATTGATCCCGAATAGAAGAAACACGGAACTCGGAGTGAAAGCGTACCTGGTCAGCAACCAAGCCCAGACGATGAACATGGGCGCAATGACAATCACACTGTGCCAGAGCACCACCTCCAGATAGTTGCGCGAAGCCGTGATGAACGCCTGGGGACTACCAAACGCAGGCGCCAGGTTCGTCAAAGTCGTCGTCACTCCTTCCTCCAACAAAGCAAGCGCCGTGGCAAACAACACGAACATTACGCCCCGGTTGAGCGGGGACCTTTTGACAAGTTCGCGAACAGGATTGCGAACCAGGTACATCGTCGCGCCGCCGATCACGTTCCAAACCAGGGCCAGCGTGGCGGCCATGAGCATGACGGCGCCGTCGAAGCCCGGGTACCGTTTGCGGCCCTCCGCCGCCATACCGGCCAATTCCAGCAGCATGAGCGGGATGAGCAAAAGTATGATGAGTGCGCTCGGAGAGGACGCCAGGGAGGACAAGCGCCTGCGCCGCTCTATGCCAACGAGCTTCATTGCCGAGTGCATTCCAGACGCAGGTTCAGTCCAATGCCCCACCCGGTCAAGTCGTGCTGATTATCGGCAGATTCTGTCGCCGGATGCGCGGCACGGTTAATCTCCGTAAAAACCACGTGTCAGCTCGGACTTGAGACGTTCCACCTCCGCCGGATCCTCTGCCTCCACCATCCGCTGAGCCAGGGCAGACAGCTCCTGTCCCGAAACTTGGCGTTTCCGGGCCAATGCGAACGCAAATTCCAGGACTCGCGATTGCTCCTCGCGAGGCAGATGCAGGATTTCTTCGATGACTTTCGCTGCCGTCATTAGCGAAATCTAGCGACAAATGGAGGCGGGCGCAACTTGAGTTCTGGCCCACGCTACAAACTCGGACGGCTTGCCGATTTGGAAACCCGCGCTACGTTTTCTCCATCGTGGAGCGATGATTTGAAATTAGCCGTCGGCTTCAGCCCACGGATAAGCGCCGCGACGGTCGGATTGAGTCGCGCAGCGACGACTGAAAGAAACGGCGTCGCTGACGCGACGTACGTCTGCTTCATTTTACGCTTGCTTTCTTCCGCTAAAGACCGCAGCCAAGCGGTTGGGCTGAACCAGCCGTTGAGCATCGCTATGAAAACGAACCGAATGAACCTGATCGCCGCCGCAGCCCTGCTCTGCTCCACCGTCTGCCCGGCGGGTGCCGCGGAAATGACCGAGCAAGTGCACCAACAACGCCTGGACCAACTGCTGGTGACCTTGGCCCAAACCGTTGGTCAGGGTCCGTATCAGGCAACGGTCGAGTCGCTCAATAAACACATTGCGCCCGAGTGGTATGCCGATGCGAAGCTTGGCATCTTCATCCACTACGGCTTGTTTTCCGTGCCGGGTTATTCGGGCGTCGGCTGTTGGTACGGCAACAACATGTATATCACCAAAAACGGAGCGTTCAGGTTCCACGAGGAGAACTTCGGGGCTCCCGACCGATTCGGATACAAAGACTTCGCTCCACACCTGACCGGCAGCCAGTTCGACGCCGACGCGTGGGTTAGCCTGTTCAAGGAAGCCGGCGCCGGTTTTGTGGTGCCGGTTTCGTGCTTCCACGATGGTTTCGCCATGTGGAACTCCCAGCTCACGGACTGGAACGCCGTCAAGACCGGGCCCAAACGCGATTATGACGGTCTGCTGGCCGCGGCTGCGCGCAAGCAGGGATTGAAGTTCGGCGTTGCCTGGCACGCGTTCTTCCGCCCGGAGTTTTTTGGTCCGGGCCGCCGCCCCGGCACGGACGTGCAGCCGCCCGACGCGGGCACGCCTTGGTCTTTTTACGGCCCCGCCACCGTTACCCGTGAGTTCATCAATGACGGCCTGGGCCGGCTCGTCGAGCTCGTGGATGGTTACCGACCCGATTTGGTCTGGTTCGATTTCGACACCCAATTCGTGGACCATGAGGATCTGCGCCGCTTTGCCGCCTTTTATTTCAATCGCGCAGCTCAATGGAATAAGGACGTCGCCATCAACGACAAGCACGAAGACTTTTTTCCCCCGCATGCCATCGTCCTGGATTTCGAGCGAGGCAAGACCGCCGGGATGCGGCCGGAGCTCTGGCAGACCGACACCTCGGTAAGCTGGCGTGACTGGAGCTACATTCGCAACGATTCTTTCAAGACTGCCGATGAGCTCGTGCGCGAACTGGTCGATATCGTCAGCAAAAATGGTGTGCTCCTGCTGGACATCGGGCCGCGGCCCGACGGCAGCATCCCACCGGAACCGCAGGCGCTATTGCGCAGCGTCGGCGCCTGGCTCAAGGTCAACGGCGAAGCGATCTACGGTACGCGTCCCTGCTGGGCGCTGGGTTTTGGCGAAGGCCCGCACAACTCGGGGGGCGGTGGATTCTCTGATCGCGCGGTGGAATACAATGCCCACGACATCCGCTTCACGCAGAAGGGCAACGTGGTTTATGCCATCGCGATGGACTGGCCGGTGGTGGACGATCATCTCTTGGTTCGCGCGTTTAGCGCCCGCGCGGCGGTGGCCAGTGGCGGGATCAGCAGCGTGAAGCTGCTGGGCTCCAAGGAGCCGCTGGACTGGAAGCTCAGGGATGAGGGCCTGTCGATCCGCCTCCCCTCAAGGCGGCCGGGTGACACGGCTTTCGCCTTTGCAATCACCCTGAGCGGTCTGAGTGTTGAGCAACTTGACGCCGAAAGGCTTAATGAACATCAAGTCCGAGTTGATCTGCGGGTCCGCAATCTAGACCGCAAGCCACTGGAACAGCGCCTTGACATCGAGGACAACCAGGTGGTGATCGGCACGCAGGCTGTCACTCTGAAGGGATTTGAAACGGCGGTGCACTCCTTGGTGCTAGAATCGCCCGCAACCGCCTCAGTGGAAAAGATCACCGCAAGCCTCCCGGGCGGCCCGGTCTTCGTGAAGCGGTCGGAGTTGATCAGCCCGCCGAATGCCGATACCAGTCGGAAGTTCAACGGCAGCACCATGCTGGTGGGTGGAGGTTTGGGCAAACTCGCGAAGCTCACCCTATCGCTCTGGACGAAAACCGATGAACTGCGCGACGATTGGACCGCCCTGCTGAACACCGCCGGTTGGGGGCCCGGTGGGATGCATATCCAGTATTTGCGCGCGGGCACTTTGCAGGCTTCGTTCCAGAACGCGCAGGAAACGAGCATCAACGGCGTATCCACTGCGGCACCCGGCACGGCCCACGGCTGGCGTTTAATTACCGTGACCTTTGACGCCGCAGCCGGACGCGCCGTCATATTCGTCAATGGCAAGCAGGATGCCGAGATCAAGTTGGAAAACTCGTCGCCAGTGGATCTGGACTCGTTCACGCTGGGCGGTTGGACGAGCGGCGGCCGCCGGTTCACCGGGCACATGGCGGATGTCCATTTGTATGACCGGGTGCTTGGCTTCAGCGAAATCCAGTCCTTGGCCGCCGGACATCCGCCTACCATCGGCCTGGTGGCGTCGTGGCACCTCAAACAGGGCCAGGACCAAGCCATTCCGGACAGCTCCGGACATGGGCACGACTTAAAAGTCGCGCCATGAGCCTGACGGCTGTGGAGTGAATGGAAAGCCTTCAGGCAAGAACTCCAGCCGCCAGCCAGCCACCCTTCGGGGAGCCTCACCTTATGATTTTCGGCAAAGTCGCAGTATCTTCATTGCCATCGCCGTCGAGCAGCCTATTAAGTTGGTGAACTCCTTCTCCACAATAAGGCAACGGTTGTTGAGGAGATGTAACAGGACGAACGAGATGTCTGAAAGGTTCGCTCGAATAATCGTCCGACAGCCCATGATCTGGCGAGAACCCCAATGCAGATGATGAGCCTCCAACGTCAGGCGACCACCTTTGTGTTCATAGTTTACCCGAACACACCCATGCCTGAGAAGATGCATACGGATGGCTGTATCCCCCCTTCTGCGCACGTCCCCGAGGTTAATACTGAACCGCCGGTTCAAATAATCCGCGTGTTCAAGCGCCCATTGGTAGTGCTGGCCTGGGATGGAAACCGGCTCGCCGTCTGGCAACACCCACATTTTCGAGGCCGTTCCTGAGTAGCTGCAATAGCTCGTCAGGCGCTTCGCCTCGAAGCACTCCTTTTCCTTCCGCGTCTGCGAGTCATTTGTTCGCCACATTGATGATCGATTGTGAAGGTTGCCTCTGAGTTAGCGGGCTGACCCGTCACTGGCGCCGGCCACCAGCCCCATCCAGAAGGCGAAGTCGAATAGCTGGCGAATGCGTTCGAATTCAACAGCTCGACAGTTTGGTTTGGACAAGTTCGGGTGCACCTTTCGTAGCCAGGCCATTGTTTCGATCACCAATCGCTGCGGCTGCCAGCCAGCCGGGTCTGGTCCGACATGCTCGAGGAAGAGGGACCGAACGGCCTGCATGCCCTCGCGCGTCGATTCGGCAAAGAGCCTTTTTCGGAGCGGGGCGTTACGCGTGGACAGGAGCAACCCTTCACGAAATCCACACAGAATCCAATCGGCGATACCGTGCGGCTTTCCCCAGTGGGTCAGTTCACCCAATACCTTTCCGGCAAGTTCGACGATCGTCATTCTCTCCACCGGTGTGTCGGGATAGCTGTAATCGAAGAATTCTATCAATGCCGGGCGACGAGGCCGTTCACCGGCGCGGAAAATATGGACCAAGCGGTCACTGATGAAACGCTGATTGAGGGGAAGCCTGTCAAGAAACGCCAGCATCCGCCCGGTGAAGAGCGAGTCGGCATTCAGGCCCGCCTCCATCCCCCAGACGATGGAATGGCGGAACCACCACGCCAGTTGCTGCCCGCGATCACGTCTGGTCAACTCGCCTTGGACCTCCGCTGGCGGCTCCGTCAGCAACTTGACGAACACCGTGCGCACCTTGGTCAGCTCGTCGGTTACAGTCAGCGGCCGCTGCGCCAAGCGGTGTAGCACGAGCGCATCCAGCATGTTCGCCCCATCATCCTCCGCGCTACACTCTCGGACCAATTTCTTCGCGTGTCCCGATTCCACGCTGGCCAGTCGCAGTCCGCAGGAGAACCCAACCGAAGTCCAGCGTGCCCAGGTCTCAGAACCAAGCCCGAATTCCAGCTCCAGGAGGTCATGGCCAAGCCAGTTCAAGGCCGCGTGACCGAATTCTGGTCGGCCCGCTGGTATGCGTGGATGCGGAACTGACGAACGCTTACGCGAGGTTTCAGAGCTCATAATTCTTCCCTTTCATGAGCGTTTGGGTTTAGTCCTCCGCGTGCGCGCCCCGGCGAGTTCCCGAGCTTCGGATAGTCGCTGGACTTCATCCCAAAAGGCGTCGCCCTCCAGCATTTCCGCCATTCGCTTTCTGGCCGCCATTTTGCTCCAATGTTCTTGCAGATGCGACAAGGGAAGCGGTTCTGTGTTCAGGCTCGCCAATTGCGCCGGCAATTGGTCGTGAGAAACGCCACAGAGACGGCGCATCGCCGGCTTGCTCAGCAACCACAGGCGATCCGTCGCGGCGTATTCGTCAAAGAACACGGAGTCAATGCACGGCGGCGGAAACTCCACCATCACTTCTGAAACAGCCAGTGCCGCATGCTCGCACCACAAACGCTTGCTCTCGTTCTGGTCACCAGGCAGCGCGGCCCACCGCGCCCAGTCTATGCCGAACATTCGTTCCTCATCTGCTGCATACCAACAAGGTGAATAGATCAATGTTACGGCGCCCCAACGACCGCTGGCCGCTTGGTTGGCCAGACAACCGCGGATGCCTTGTTGTTCTAGCAGGTTCACCAGCATAAGGGCGCCAACCGCTCCGCCCGACGGCGTCTCCAGAACGACCGTCACACCGGGACGGCCCTGAAGACCAGTGGTTGCGGTCCGCACCGCCATCAGGCCTGTCAGGATGGGGGGCGCCCTCAGCAAACTGCGCGCCAACTCGGGCCAGCGCTCCAATGGGCTGGTGCTCTCAATTGAATGACCGCCCTCGCACTGTACCCACACCTCCAGTGGAGAGGCTGAAGGGTCGTACTCGCCGCGCTTGCCCAGCCACTCGCCCGCCCTCCGCCACACCTGCTGCCAAGTGTCATTCGGCGTCGCGTACAGCCGCGGACACGCCAGCTTGCGAACGAAGGTTCGCGGCTCGACCGTCCCGAGCGCCTCGGCTTCCAGTGCCCATTCAGAGGTGTGTACCCGGCTCTGCGCGAACAAATCGAGTGGGTTCGTCACAAATTCATTACCCTTGAGAGCATTTATTGTTCCAGGGCAAGCCCATTTTTCGTAATGCTCCATGGCTACGATTGGCTCAACGCCAACCTCTTGTTGGCGGCCCGTAATGTCTGTAAACAACCCCGGTCAGGCTTAAATAGGAGCCATTTTGTGGCCCGTTTTTCGGCACGTATGATGCTTCACAAATGGGCCTGGTAACCTGGATCGAACCATGGAAAAAAACGAAGCTCGAATCTGTTTCGCTGCCGTCCGAGTAAAACACTGGGTGTTGCGGCACTACCTCTGGGTCGCGCTAACTGTCCTTCTGCTGGCGCTTGCCACAGGCATCCTCGTGAACTTGCAGGACTGGAAAGGATGGTTAGCGGTCATCGGTGTTCCATTCAGCTTTCTACTGACGATACAAAGACAAAAAACGGAGGAACTGGAGCTGTTCAGAAGACTGTTCAGTGAATTCAACAGACGTTACGATTCCCTGCACGACAAACTGAATAAGATCATGAGAGGGCCACAAGATGCGGTACTCCTCCCAAGGGAAAACGATCAGCTTTTCAAGTACTTCAATCTCTCCGGAGAGGAATATTTGTTCTTCATCCAAGGGTACATTTACCCTGAAGTCTGGCACGCTTGGCACAACGGCATGAAGACCCTCCGCAATAACTCCCGGATTAGAGAGCTGTGGGACGAGGAACTGCGGGCTGACTCGTATTACGGACTCCATTTCGAGGATCCGTAATCTGTGAGCGAACGCGACCGTCTCCAGACCGCTGGGCACCGGGGCAAGGGGAACGAACACGCTGATGGCGGCCAGCGTGACTGGGCCCGGCACAGCGAGAGAGATTCCGGGGATCAGCAGGGGGCGTGTCCAGAAAAGAAGAGCGCCGAACGACTGCTTGGGCCGCCAACTAAGACGTCCAACTCGGGAAGGAACTGAAACGGAGGAACTTGAAAACAGGCGATGAAAGTGGCGGGCAGAAACCAGGTGGGATCTCGCGCCGTTCTCTCGGTGACCAGAGCAAAGCCCACGCGGACATCGCTGCGACAGTAGCAGCGGCCACTGAGGCGCTGCCGTCGGCAGCCGCCTCGGAAGCCTCCGGCGACATCGTGACCGGTTCCAAACACCCTGCGGCCCGAGGTCGAGCCGCCGCCGAAGCCAATGTCGCTGCGGAATGGAAGGTGGGTGACGTTATACTGGACCTGTACGAGGTCAGGCAAATCCATGAGGGAGGTGG
>Ga0209517_10008529_pt1 | contig 11968 bp, 10 predicted proteins | sample PeaSoiMetSII2010_FD_187695 | JGI IMG/M metagenome (GOLD analysis project Ga0209517, IMG submission 187695) | Peat soil microbial communities from Weissenstadt, Germany - SII-2010 (SPAdes) (version 2) | ecosystem: Environmental > Terrestrial > Soil > Wetlands > Peat | place: Germany...
TCGACGACCGCGAGAACGCTAAAGTAGCCGACTACTAATGCCGATAGAACAGTATGTTCCTGTAATTGCTTCCACGCGGAAACAGCCCAATACGAGATAAGGAGGAAGAGGACCATTTGATATTTGATGTCTCCTAACCGGTAGAATAACAAGGTGACCAAGACGGCGAGCACGGCTGAAAGTGCGGGTCCAATTCGTCTCACCATGGACCAGGTGAACACGCCGAGGCCCACGGCCAACCCTAAGGGCTTCTCCAGCCAGTCAACGTTCGGTGCGGCCCAGAATAGCCGAAGTGGGGAATAAGCTCCGGACAGAACTTCATAGATCGAAGCGGCTGGCCTCCGAGTTGCAGCAAATATTAACGGCGCGAAAGTCGATTTTCCCCAGATAAGTACGCTCAGAAGCATACCTGCAATGACCAGTGCGACGCAGGTACTCAGTAGTCCAAAATGAAAGCGTCGTTTGTTAAAAGTCAGGAACGGCAAAATTACGATCGGTAGAAATTTCAGGAGGATCCCTATAGCCAGAGAAGCTCCGGAGAAAACATTTTTGCCTCGCATTTGGCCATGGACTGCCGCGACGCACGCCAGTGCCAACAGAACATCGAGGTGTCCGTAAACTACTATTTCAATCCACGAGAAAGGATTCACGAGCCAGAAGACAATCACCGGCCATGAAAGAGGAACAAGTCCCCGTTCCGGTCCGAAATCCTTGATTAGCCAGATGACGTAAGCGAGGTAGGCGAATGCGAACAAGAGCTTGTTCGCTAGAGGGGTAATCCAGATGAATGGCGCTAGGACGTTAAACAGTGGTCCGTATACATTCAGGATGACAAATAAAGGACCGAAAATGCTGTCTACTCGTATTAGATGCCAGGGATCACTGCCTTCAAGAACGTCGCGCCATTCCCTAATGTAGGCGACATAGTCGCCGCGGGGCCCGATTACGATGCACAGACCCAAAAACGCCGCTGAAAATACAAGAAGGATGAGATTAATCCGTGAGACTCCTGCCGCGTTATCAACGCGTGCTGAAGAATGTTTCCTGTCAATGGCCCTGACAAAAAGAACGATTGCCAGATGCAAGATTAGTGCTAACTCAACGGCACGCGATAGCGTGTTCCAAACATTGACATAGTGCTCAACGGGCAACGGACTGCTGTCGTGGAATGACCAGCTGAGGATCGAGGGAGTTTTTCCGGCGCGAGCGGCAGCAATGATGGTCGGTCCAATCCAGTGGTCAAACCCGACCCAAAATAAGCAGACGATTGCATAAATCGCGATCACAGGGAGCGAACGAGCTTTAGCCATGGCGTTTAGGGCAGGTGCAAACTTCGGTTTCTCAGTCTGCTGGTGCATCCGAAGGTTCTCCCTGTTAGTTTGCCCCTGTTGGTGACGCTTTGGGAGAGCGCTCATGAGGCAAGTCAGCGTTGCGCGGAAGAGCAACGTGTCGTTCGAAGAAATTGCGCGGGAGCATCTTCATGGCCGGGGCAAGCCGGTCATCATTACGGATGGCACCGAGCGTTGGCCAGCTCGAGCAAAATGGACTTTTGAATTTTTCAAGAACACCTACGGCTCTGACCTGGTCACTACGTGGCTCGGCCCGGGTAGTAGTACTGGAAGAATAACGAAATTGGCCACCTATATCGACTTTCTCGATCGACCAATGGAGGAGTTTCCTGGCATCTGGATTGGCAAGGATGGACGGCCGCTCCCAGTCGCGCCTGGACCTCTCGCATCACCACTTTATCTGCTTGGCTGGCAAGCGTTGCAGAAGCATCCCGAGCTTTGTGAAGATATAACACCCGCCCCGTATTTTGTGTTGGATTTAGTGGCGGCGCTAAGCCCCGCCTTACGCGAAATTCTCGAGCGGACATCCAGGCACTCTTACACGGAGATTTTCATAGGTCCGGTGGGTTCGCTCTCCACACTCCACCGCGATTATTGGAAGACGCATGCATATCTGGCTCAAATCCGAGGACGAAAACGTGCCATCCTTTTCTCTCCGGAGGACTCCGATTTTATATACAATGGACAAGTCAATCCGGAGCAACCGGATTTCGAACGCTTTCCTCTTTTTGATCGAGCGACGGCGTACGAGTGTGTGATCGAATCAGGAGATACGTTGTTAATGCCAGCTAACTGGTGGCACCATGTCAGGGCATTGGAAAATTCAATCACCATCAGCCACAATTTTTTTAATGATACCAACCTTACCGAGCACATTACCGCTATCCTTCGGAACCTGCCGGCTCTGGTAGAAGGCCTCGAACAATCGTCGAAATTGCGCGAGGAACTGCGCATTCAGTGGCGTTCACTGAAATTTACAGCTTCAGACACGTGATCAGCAGCATCTGGGCTATGACTGTAGATTATGAAGGCCTACGATCGCGAATGGGGAGAGGTTGACAACCGTGACTCAAATGCCGGTGCGGTATAATCCCTCGCCTCGTATGACGCTTGCAATGGCAAATAGGAAAATTGCACGCCGCGACGGCGCGCAAAGCCGAACCTAGCGGTGGCCTCGCGGTAACAATAATGGCAAATATCTGCACGTGGGCCTCGACACATTGGAATATTTCTGTGGTTCAAGAGTTATACTATTGGCGGCTTCGACGATGGCGAGCCCGGGCCCGGGAAATGAAACCTCACGCAGCCGAAAGAATTCGAAATAACCGAAAATGATAGAACCTGAAATCCTCGCCGACGATATGAGACTTTACATCATCGGTGACATTCATGGCCGTTCTGATCTTCTTGATCAGATGATCAATGAAATTCATCGCGACAATGAGGAACACGGTTGGCGCGAAAGCCTTACAATTACATTGGGCGACTATGTGGATCGAGGACCGGATTCGCGCGGTGTGCTGGAACGTCTGGCGCGTAATCCATTTCCTGCTGGGTATGTTGCACTCAAGGGCAATCACGAGGTCCTGTTCGAGTCATTTTTGAACGAGGCCTCGAACGCAGCCATGTGGCGACGGCTCGGTGGGCTCGAGACCCTTCACTCTTATGGGGTCCGCACGACTAACCTCAAGCTTGGGAGGGGTGTCGAGGAGGCCGCTCACGCCTTGAATGCTGCACTCCCCGAGACGCACCGCGCGTTTCTGTCCTCGCTAAGGAATAGCCTATGTATTGACGGTTATTTCTTATGCCACGCCGGCGTTCGGCCGAATATTCCGCTCGATCGACAGAGCGTGGATGATTTATTTTGGATACGTGATGAGTTTTTGAACAGCAAACAAGATTTCGGAAAAATGATCATTCATGGTCATTCACCGCATGAGTGGCCGGAGGTGAAGCCAAATCGCGTTAACATCGACACCGGAGCGTTCGCAACTGGCCGATTGACTTGTCTAGCTATCGACGGCGACCGGAGCCGATTCATATTTACTGCGTGAGGCCAGTCCGATCTTTCAATCTTACTCACGTAAGTCGCTGATTTGATCTCGCCGAAAGTTACTGGCTGGCTGGTCTGGAACCACTTTGAGGCGGAAATGTCGCTAACAAGGCGAAACGAGACGCAATCTCGCCACCGATAACATTGACATCGCCGTCGCGTACCCAAACATGGGCGGCCAAACCTTTCCGGTCGTCGGGCGCTGCGCCGTAGTAGAGCACGGAAGGTATGCCTCGTCTCCGCAGCATGAATTGCGCGGCAAGACCTTGCTGAAAGCACATGGCGTGCCACGGCACTTGGCGTGCAGAGGCAATAATTGCCCAGCGCACGGATCGCACCTGTGCCAAACGGGTTTGCGGCGGTGGTTCCGGTCCATCGGTGGGACGTGCTGCCAAGCGTCCAACATGACGGAAGGGCAGAACGGCTATGGCAAATCCAGCCACCGCCAGGCAGAGCGTAGCCTCAAGCACGAGCAGCCGGTCGTGCCACGGTAGCCGCGAGAATTTGTGCAAAAGGGCAATGGCCGGCAATGTCACGATACCTGCGAGATCTCGGCGCAACTCGGAAGGGTCATGTGACCGCGCACGCTGCTAACATCCAGTTTTGCACTCGGCTTCAAGTCATCGGCCGCATCAACGGTTAATCCAGGACACTCTATGGCGGCGTAATACCATCTGGTGCATTTATATAGCATTGTTCCTCGTCAGTTTCGACACGGAACCGTTTATCAACGCCGCTCACGCTTCGGCGAAGCGCCAGCTGCCGCCTCCAGGACCGCGATCAGGTCGAAGCCGAACGCCTTAACGATTGGCACCCGAAGCGCGACGCAGGAAATGACCACTCGATATGCCGCGCAACAAAGCGCAGCGGTAGGAATCAACGATCTCATTACGCTCCCAGCCGCTAACCGGCCAGTTTTCCACTAGCCCGCGCATGCGCGGTAGGTCGAGTGCCCTGATGGCTGGCTCGCAGTCGCCGAGCCGATCGAGTTCGGCCGAAACGCCGTCGCGGACGGCGGACAGTTTCTCGTGCCAATCGGCCGCATGCAGCCCTTTGCGCTTCTCTTCAAGAACAAGCTTCGGCAGGCGGTCGGCCAGGGCACGTTTTGCAAGCGCTTTCGGCACACCGCTGGAAAGGAATTGTTCGGTCGGCACCGCGAAACAAAACTCGAGGAGGCGCACGTCCGCGGTCGGATCCCGCTCGTCGATGTGCCAACCACCAAGAACGCCTTTCTTGTAGTTGCCGTCATCGAATCTCCTAAGAGCCCAAAGTCGCATCGAGAAACCGTCACTCCAGGGCCGGTAGGCCAAGTCCACATCGTAGTCCCGTGCGCGTGCTAGAAGATCGAGCTCGACAAGGCGATGGGGATTGATAGCCGACCAATCGCCGACTTCTGAAGCGTAACCGCCGGCAAATTTTTGGTTGAGCCAAGCCCAGAGTGCTGTTGGACACCAAGAACCAAACGTGGTCGCCAAGACACCGCGCCAACGCATTCCCTGCGGCGCGACAAGCGTGCGTGCCTCTCGCCACAATCGTAGCCACCGCCCGCGGCGAAACAGCTCTGGGAGTAGCTCTAGACCGCTGTAGCTCAATCCCATATTGCCCGCGTCTCCGGTCAGAAGGACGTTCAGCTTTCGCTCCCGAGCCGCGTCGTAGATGCTGCATTGCCAGCCGAGGTTGTCGATGTTCAGCATCGGGCGCTCGAATAGAGAAAAAATCCGGTCGAGATCATCAAGTGGCGAGCGGCCTTCGCTGCGGATAAGCACATGCTCCATGTTGGGATAAAGAGCGGCGATCGCGGCGGCATAAGGCCCCTCATCGAGGATACGGTTACGCCGAGGCGGACCATCATAGCCTTGACGTGGCACGGCGGTAAAAGCGAACACCCGGCGACCGGACGGCGCGAGCAGGCGGGCCGCGGTTGCGGCCACGGCCGGGCTGTCAAGGCCACCGCTGAGATGAGCACCTACGTTTTCAGCGCCGCGCAGACGGCAGCGCACGGCCTGGTCCAGTTGATCGCGCAACGCCTCGCTGTAGTCTTCCGGTCGACGCAGCACCAATCGGCGCCGACTCGGTTGCCAGTGGCGGCGCATCGCCAGGCTGGTCGGCGTGACAGTGACGACATGCCCCGGTTTAACCCGTTCAATGCGATCGTAAAAGCTGTGTGTGCTCGTTTCCGGAATCAGCATGAGAAACTCAGCAATGCGATCCTCATCTGGCGCACGGGGCACTTCGGGCAGCGCATGCAGACCCTTCGGCATGCTGGCAAGCGCAAAGAAATTGTTGCCACGATGATAGTGCAGCGGTCGCTGTCCCAACGGATCGCGCGCCAAAAGCAAATAACGCTGTGTGCTGTCCCACAGCGCAAAAGCATAATCTCCGACGAGATGCTCGAAACAGGATTCCTCCCACCGCTCGATGGCGGCGAGCAGGACCGCAGCATCGGAAAGTAACCGCGCGCGTTCATTCGGGATCTGGAGGATTTGGATCAATTCATCCCGATTATCGAGGCGAATATCGGCGACGAGGACAAAGCGGCCGCCGCCGCCGATGAGCGGCTGGTGATCAAAGGCGTCTTCAGGAAGCACTCGCATCAGCCGCCGACCGAGCGCGATGTCGCTGCCCGACCAATGCGCACCTGCATGCGGTCCGTATACTTCCTGGGATGCAAGGATCCGCGCGCAACCTTCGGCCGCGTCCGGCCGGCCATCGTAACGCCAGAGACCGGCAAGGGCCGACATTCTAGGACAGAACCCCGACCGAGCTCATGTCGTGTTCTCCTCGTCGGCCGTACGAACCAGACCTTCGGTCCGCAACTCCTCAAGGAGATCGAGGACTTGACGCTCGCAATCGTCGGGTTCGACTTTGTACTCGCTTAGCAAGGTCGTGCAGATGTCGCCGATTTTGATCGGGGTTTCGAGAAGGCGCCAAATCCGCGATCCGACCCGATTCAGGCCGTGGCACACGCCGCTCTCGATGTTCAGCGTGACCACCTCGTTATCGATTTCGGCAGCAACGAAACCGCTGCTTCGAACGACCACGGTGAGAGGAGACAGGGGAGAAAGTTGGGGCACGCTTAATCCGTCCTGCAGGCGGTCAAACTAAATTATCCTCGGGATCCTCATACTATGCCCCGGGATGTGATGACACCTCTAGAGACTGAATTAAAGGCTTTGAGAAACAATGATCTGAAAGTTTTGAGAATCATTACGTTCAAGTACGAGCACCGCCAATATCACGAGCCATCGTTGTTTTCATTAGCTTTTCCGATATGTGGCATATTCGCTTCATTGGCGAGGAGACGGCGCACGGCAGGACGCTCCCACTCCGCGCGATCTTTTTCGGGCGGAGTTGGTGTGCTCTTAGTGGCGGGCAATTCAGATTTTGAATTTGACATCCTCGCCTCCAAAGGGGGCATCTAAAAAGGGGGCATCTAAAAGCGCGACCGCAGAGTACATTAGGCGATACTGACGCGCAAGACACCGCTAATCCCCTAGCTATCGTCCAGAGAACGGGTGGTCGCTTGCCTGTTGAACTGCGTTCTGGGCGAACTGATGTCCCTTTCCGGATTTGGATCGGGTCGGTTCAAACCCGGTAGATAATCCCGCTTACACTATCGCGTTCCGTGATTTAAGCTATTAATGCAAAATGTTTCGGCCGCTTGAGCATAAAACTCAGGATTGAGTATATTGCGAGCTGGAACGTGACCTAGCCGTCGCGATCTCCGGCCCGAGAGGGAACCAGTCGTCACCAGGTCGAGGGGCATACAATTCGAGTGGCAGAGTTGAGATCACAAATTGGCGAGATGGCGTATAACCTCGCCGGGCTTCGCATAGTCTCGGATTTTCCCCTTTCATGGCTTCCGCTCTGTAGCAACGATGCAGCGGAGGAACATGAGGTCGCGATCCGCCGCTCGGATGTCCCCAAAGCGCTGAGCTCCGTTGTAGCGGAGCTGCCAAACGCTCAATACAACGGCAACGAATTGCTGCTCGTCTCTCCCGAGGCCGGACGGTTCCTCTTGCGAGGTGGCAGCGAAATCCTGATAGATCCGGCACCTTCGTTGGACTACGGCGAGCTCCGCTCCTATCTGCTCGGCACGGCATTTGGCGCGCTATGCCATCAACGTGGAATACTGCCACTTCACTCGTCCGTCATCGAACGCGCGGATGGCTGTGTAGCTTTTGTCGGTCCGAAGGGTGCCGGCAAGTCGACGCTCGCCGCGGCACTTGCGTCACGTGGTCATCAAGTCCTTGCTGATGACGTTTGCTTCCTGCGCGTGGACGACAAGGGAGGTATTAGGACTTGGCCCGGCCTCAGCCGTATCCGACTGTGGCAGGACACGCTGACCGCACTTGGCTGCGGCGGACCCGAGGTCGAGCGAGAACTCGGCGGCGACAACAAGTACCTGATCCCAACCGCGTCGCCGCGGACGCCATCGGCACCGCGCCGATTGCGCGGGGTCTATCAACTGCACACTACGTTGAATGGCGGTGGCGCCAGCGTAGACCGGATACAGGGCGCCAAGGCTATCGAAGTGCTTGTGCAGAATGTCTATCGGTTAAATCTCGCCGCATGTATGGGTTATAAGCCCGCTGCGTTTGCAGCTTGTGCGGCAACGGCAATCAATGTTCCTGTGTTCCAGTTTAGCCGACCTTTTGGCTTCAACCTTTTGCAGGAAGGCGTCGAATTCCTTGAAGATCATTGGCGAGCCATCGGTTAGCGATTTGAATTCGCATGGGGTCTACAAAACTTCGAAGCACCCTGTGCAGGACAAACCTGCCGATAGGGCAGGGCATTGCCGCCTATTGGGGATCGACGGCACAAAGTCCCTTGGCCACAAGCTGGCCAACTGCTTCGCGTAACGCTTTGTCCGCGACAGACGTGGCAAGCTTTTCGGCGAGTGTCCCTAACGATAGCCCATCCTCTTCGAACAGCACTTGGAACGCGCGCCGGGCGTCAGCAGAAAGCCGGATGCTGCTGCCGCCGACTGTCACTGCGGCTTCGCCTTTTCGCTCTGGCGCTAAGGCGATCCGGCGCCGCGGGGTCGGAATAAGCCGCGTGTCGGGATCCAATGCACCATCGAAACCGACATTGAGCCGGACACGCGCAGGCCGCTTGTGGTCGACCTCGTCCAGGAATGTGTCAAACGAAAGCTGGTCGATCAGGTTCTTGAGGTTCTGCTTGAGTTCCAGCTCGCAGCGATGCAACGCGTCCTTTCCGCCAACACGTGAGACATCCATTCGAAATGCCGCATCGGTCCGTGCCCGTTCTGCCATCCAGTTGAGTACGTCAATCCCGGTCGGCGCGTATAAGCCGAACGTCAAATGTACCGATGGCGTCACCTCGCCGATCGCGTCGTGGGCTTCGCCACGCGGCACATAGAGCGTGTCACCGGCTTCGATGAGTTCATCCCAAACCGGGTTGCCGGAGTGCTCAACCTTCCCATCGTCGGGCGGCAACGGGTAAGGGATTGGAATGCCATAACCGCGCCAGCGTTTGGCGCCGTGGATTTGCACAGCAAGGACGTCGTGGGTGTCGTAATGCGGCTCAAATGCACTCGCCTTACCGAAGGTAATGTAGCAATTCACCCGGACACGATAGCCGATCCGCCGCTCGATCGAGTCTGCAAGGTTGGCGATTGCGGGAACATATTTCCCGATCCTGTAAATGCGAATGCTGACGCCTTGCGCCGCCAATTGATGGAGTGCGTCCGGTCGCAGCCGGTTCTTCTTGCCACGTCGGTACATGTGTTCGGGGATGTTCTTAGATAACACAAGCACGCGCACGTTTGTGGTTGGTACTTCTCCTGCGCCCAGCAGGTGATTGATCGTGGTCCAAGGGAGTAGCGAAGCCATGCGCTCGCGTTGCGTTGTCTTTACGTGCAAGCGGCTTTTTCGCGAAAAACTATCCAGAAACTCTCGTTCGGAAAGCGGCCCGAGCAAATCCTTTAAGCTGCGAATCATCGGCCTGTTCCTGCCTATTGGGGCTCAATGGCACAAAGCCCCTTGGCCACAAGCTGGCCAACTGCCTCGCGTAAAGTCTTGTCCTCGACAGACGTGGCCAGTTTTGTGGCGAGTGCCCCGAACGATAGGCCGTCCTCTTCGAACAGCACTCGAAAAGCGCGTGTGGCGTACGCAGAAATCCGGATGCTGGTGCCGCCGACGGTCACTGCGGCTTCGCCTTTGCTCTCGGGGGCTAAGACGATCCGGCGCCGCGGTGTCGGGGTAAGCCAGGTATCGGAATTCAATGCACCATCGAAACCGACATTGAGCCGGACACGCGCACGCCGCTTCTGGTCGGCCTCGTCCAGGAATGTGTCGAACGAAAGCTGGTCGATCAGGTTCTTGAGGTTCCGCTTGAGTTCCAGTTCGTAGCGATGCAATGCGTCTTCGCCACCAACACGCGAGACATCCATTCGGAATGCCGGATCGGTCCGTGCCCGCCCTGCCACCCAGTTGATTACGTCGATCCCGGTCGGCGCATATATGCCGAACGTCAGATGCACCGACGGCGTCACCTCGCCGACCGCGTCGTGCGCTTCGCCACGCGGCACATAGAGCATGTCACCGGGTTCGATGAGCTCATCCCAAACCGGATTGCCGACGGCGAGGTTTATGTTCCCATCGTCGGGTGGCAACGGGTAAGGGATTGGAATGCCATAACCGCGCCAGCGTTTGGCGCCGTGGATTTGCACAGCAAGGACGTCGTGGGTGTCGTAATGCGGTTTGAATGCACCTGACTTACCGAAGGTAATGTAGCAATTGACCCCGACGCGATGCCCGACACGCCGCTCAATCGAGTCCGCAAGGTTTGCGATTGCGGGAACATGTTTTGCGATTTTGTTGATGCTAATACTGACGCCCTGTGCCGTCAATTGATGAAGCGCGTCAGGGCGCACCTGATTTTTCTTGCCACGTCGGTACATGTGTTCGGGGATGGTTCTCGATAACATACCCACGCGCACTTTTGAGGTTGGCACTACGCCCGCGCTGAGCAGGTGGTTGATTGTGGCCCAAGGGAATAGCGAAGCTGTGCGCCCACGCTGTGTTGTCTTCACGATCAAGCGGCTTTTTCGCGAATAACTATTCAGAAATTCCTGTTCGGAAACAGGCGCGAGCAAATCCTTAAAGCTGCGGATCATCGTTGCTCCCTGACATCATTCCCCTGCTGACCCTTGGATATCGGGATGTACGATAACAACCTTTTTGGAAGCTCGAAAGCTCAAGAGCCATCACGCGACGCCCGGCACCAGAAACTGTACATCCCGTGAAATGTTGGATGTTGCTTTTCGAACGCCGTCCAGGCGTCGAAATCGCGGAACAGCGGATCGTGAGGGTATTCCTGGAGATAGCGACGTCGATATCCCAGGTCGCGTATGCGAAACCGCAGGAGCCGCAAGCCGAAACTGTCGATCGCGCGCCTGATCCGCGGAACGTCAAACGGATCCTCATGGCGAGGCATTAGGAGATCACAAACACCAGCAAGCGTATAAAAATCCACCGAAGTTGGAATCCCGTCAGCGAATCGCTCAATCACGCGACGGCGAACCTCTCGCAACAAATCGCCGGTCACCGGTTTGTTCGTCAGATCGCCGAGCGTGGTGCGTATCGCCCGAACGGCGAGTCGCGCCACTGAGCTGAATACCGACACTTGCATGACGCCGTTTGGCTTCAAGGCCTCGACCAGCACGGCCCAGCCTTTTTCCGGCTCCGGCAAATGATGCAGAACACCAGTGCAGGATATGGCGTCGAAGCGGCGCTTCAGGTCAGCGACGCGATGAAGATCGAGTTGCCGAAAATCGATATGCTGCAGACCAAGTTCGGCGCAGCGCGCTTCGGCGTACCGCAGGCTTGCTCTGCTGACGTCGATGGCCGTAAAACGCACGTCGGGATAGCGAATGGCCCACCGCGCGAGATGGCGCCCCGTCCCGCATCCCGCGATCAAGATTTCCGGCGCCGACGCCATTGTGTCGGGACCGTCGGGATCCAATTTCTGAACGAAGTCCCTGAACGATCTCGGGGGATCCGCGAGCACACGGGTCCACTGGGGATATGGCCAACTCTCGTACTGCTCGGCAACTGCGCGTGTGACTGGGTCGCTAAGATCGGGACGGCTCGAACTGGGCGCGCAGCGACCATAGGCGAGGGCGGTGTTCCTGTCGTAACGGGAGTTGAGCCACGCGCGTTCCTCCGCACCGATCAACCATGCGCCACCATTGAGAGCGGCTTGCGCTCGCATGGCTTCCGTCAGGCGCGGAAATTCCTGCCATTTATCCGAAAGGAGAAGCCAGCGCCGCAGACGCGTCAGCTGATTTTCGACGGCGAAGTCAGTGACAGGCGCTTCGTTTAAAAGCGTTCTGGCAAGCTCGTTCTCCTCCAACCATTGCGCGGCCGATTGTAGGTCGGAACTCCCAAAGACATCGCAATACCGCCGCAGATAATGCCAGCCGGCCCTGATCGACCCCCACAAAAGTGGTCCGACCTGAAGTATGTCTTTTGGCATCAAGGAGGACCGATATGCCGAGGAAGAGGTATGCGCCTGAGGAGATTGTCGCGAAGTTGCGGCA
>Ga0209517_10008531_pt1 | contig 11967 bp, 8 predicted proteins | sample PeaSoiMetSII2010_FD_187695 | JGI IMG/M metagenome (GOLD analysis project Ga0209517, IMG submission 187695) | Peat soil microbial communities from Weissenstadt, Germany - SII-2010 (SPAdes) (version 2) | ecosystem: Environmental > Terrestrial > Soil > Wetlands > Peat | place: Germany: Weissenstadt...
CGGAAAACGGAAAACCTTCCTTTAATGGTTGACCAGCAGACGTTTGCCGGGCAGGGCCAGGGGCGCCTCCGTCCCTTGCAGCCAGGGCTCCGGCGGGGTGGCGTCGTCGATGAGCAGGAAGACCCTATCCGGCCCCTGCCACAAGTCTTGCAGGCGCGCGGGGGTAATGAGGTAGTCCTTGGCCGGGGGCACCGGGTGGGGAAACTGAGGGAGGCCGTGGCGCTTCACCATGAGGATAGGGCGGCCGGCGTAAAAGGCCAGGGAGGCGCCGTATTCGTACTCCTCGATCTGCTCCATGACCACCAGGTCGCCGGGAGCGGCGTGTTGCCGGAGCCATAGCCCCGGGATCTGGTCGCTGAAGGCCGGCATGAGGGTCAGCCAGATGCGAAAGGTGAACATGACCAGAGAAAGGGCCAGGACGCCGTAGCAAGCCGCGGCCAGACGGGGTCGGCGAACCCAGCCGGCATATAAGCCCGCCAGGGCCAGGGCCGGTATCAAATAAGTCACCGGGCGGGCCACCGGGGCGATGAGGCAAAACATGCCGGCGAACTCCCGGCGATTGGCCGCGCAGACCTGCTCCAAATAAGGCAGGAGAAACAGGAGAGCCAGCCCCAGGAGGCCGATGATCAGCAGGGCCCAGAGGGGGCCGCGGTCCCCGGGGGTATCCAGGTAGCGCTTAAAGCGCCAGCCCAGGAGCAGGGCCAGGGGGGGCAGGGCCGGCAGGGAGTAGTATTCGATGCGGCTGGAGGACAGGCTAAAAAAGATCAGGATCACCGCGGGCCAGATGATTAGCAGCCGGCCGGCGCGGTGGGCGGCGTCCCCGGTTTCCCTCCAGAACCGCCAGAAGGCGCCGGGGAGCAAGGGTGTATAGGGACTCAGCCAGATGCCCAGAAAGAGCCAGAAGCCAAGAAGGGGGAAGGAGTTGATGTCCTGCGGCTGGCGCCTTCCCAGGAAGCGCAATATCTGTTCATTAACGACCTGGAATTTGATGAACCCCGGGTTGGCCAGCTCGCAGGCCGCAAACCAGGGGACCATGAGAAGGAAAAGCACGGCCAGGCCCAGCGGAGACCAGAAAATGGAGAGCAGGCTGGCCCGGCGCATCTGCCAGGCATAGAAGAGGACGATCAACCCCGGGAATACCAGGCCGATGAAGCCTTTGCTGAGAAATCCCAGCCCCAGGGCCAGGAAGAAGAGGGCGCTCCACTTGGGGGACGGCTGCTCCTGCCAGCGCAGCAGGAAATAGAGCGAGGCTGCCAAAAAAAGGGTGATGAGGTGATCGGTGAGGATCTGCAGGTGCAGGGCAAAAAAGCCGATGCTGCTCAAGAGGACCAGGCCCCCCAGCCAGGCCGCCCCCCTTCCCAACAGACGCCGGCCGATGAGATAGGTGACCCAGACCTCCGCCAGGGTCACCCCCAGGAGGGGCAGGCGGGCCACCCGGTCGGAGACCCCGAATAATTTATAGCACAGCAGGGTGAGCCAGTAGAGCAGGTGGGGTTTGTCCCAGTAAGGGAGGCCGTTGAGGGTAGGGGTCAGCCAGGAGCCCGAGGCCAGCATCTCTTTGGGGATGAGGGCGTACATGGCCTCGGCCCGGATCAGGGGAGTGTGCCAGAACAGCGGCATCAGATAGACCGTCAGGCAGGCCAGCAACAGGGTGTAGCCGTTGGCCAGAGGGAGAAAAGCGCGGCGGTTCATGCCCATGAATGGTGGCAAGGTGTAATCAATATTCTCAGACTCTAAACTTTTCTTGGCTGACTACTGAAGCTGATAGCTGACTGATTTTCTCTCAAGTCAGGTTCCAGCGGAACATGCGCCAGAGGTCGGAGAGACCGCTCAGCTGCCGGACCACGGTGGGCTCGAAGCCGGAGTGCATCATGCACTGGGCGCAGCGGGGGTCCCGGCCCACTCCGTAGCTGTCCCAGTCGGTGCGGTCCATCATCTCCCGGAAGGTGGGATAATGGGTGTCCACGATCTGGTAGCAGGGGGAGCGCCAGCCCTGGGGGTTGCGGGTGGGACTGGCCCAGGGAGTGCATTCGTAGTCCCGTTCGCCCCGGAGGAAACTGAGGTACAGGGGGGTGCTGAAGAAATTGAAGCGCAGGCCGTTGCCCGTCAGTCGCTGGAATTTATCCTTGATCTCCTCCCGGCTCAAGAAGAGTTCGTCGTTGACCCCCTCGAAGCTGTAAGCCGGAGAAACCAGCAGGCCGTCCACCCCAATGTGGCCCAGGTAGGACAAGAGAATCTCGATTTCCTGGGGATCGGTCCTCTTATAGATGGTGGTGTTGGTGCAGACCCGAAAGCCCATAGCCTTGGCGGCTTTGATGGCCTTGATGCTAAGGTCAAATAATCCCCGGCGTCCCAGCAGGACGTCATGGCTAGACGCCAGCCCGTCCAGGTGGACGCTCAGATTGAGGTAGTCCGAACGGGGTAGCCGGGGGAGGGAGCGCTCCAGCAGGATGGCGTTGGTGCACAGATAGATGAACTTGCCGCGGCGCACCAGTTCGTGGAGGAGGTCGAAGACCGGGGGATAGATGAGGGGTTCGCCGCCGGTGATGGTGACCACCGGGGCGCCGCACTCTTCCACGGCGGCCAGGCATTCCTCCAGGGTCAGGGACTGCCCCAGGCTCTCCTGATATTCCTGGATGCGGCCGCAGCCAGCGCAGGACAGGTTGCACTGATGGGTGGGCTCCAGCATCAGCACCAGGGGAAATTTTTTCTCCCCCTGCAGTCGTTTCTTCAGCAGGTAACGCCCCAGATCGAAGCTGAGCCTAAGCGGGAAGCGCACGGTCCCTCTCTAAAAGAAGGTTTTCGGCTTTATCTTGAAGAACGCCGGTTGCTGGAAATATTTTCATTTTGAAACAATAATCCTTAAGCGAACCGATTTGCAAAGCTCATTTTACTAAACGAAAAACGAAAACCGTCCTTAGGCGTAGTGGTGTTCCCGAAACCAGGCCACCGCCTCTGCCAATGCCTGGCGCACCGGGGCCAGGGTCAATCCCAGATATTGTACCGCTTTTGCATTATTAAAGTACATAAATTTTCGAGCCATGCGGATGGCGGTGACCGGCATACGGGGTGGTTTGCCGCTGATCCGGTTGCTGTAAAACTCGTTGAGGTAGGCCATGGCCAGCACCGGCCAGTAGGGCAGCCGGAAGTGAGGGGCCGGCCGGCCGCTGACCTCCGCCAGCAATTGGAAGATCCGGGACAGGCTCAGGTTTTCATGCCCGAGGATATATTTTTCAGCCACCTGCCCTTTGGCCTCGGCCAGGAGGTGCCCCCGGGCCACGTCGGCGACGTGGATCAGATTGAGGCCGGTCTCCAGGTAGGCGGGCATGCGCCCCTTGAGGAAATCGACGATTATCTGGCCGGTGGGGGTGGGGCGCCAGTCCCAGGGGCCTACCGGCGTGCTGGGGTTGACCACCACCAGGGGCAGGCCCCGGGAAGCGAAATCCAGGGCCAGGCGTTCCGCCAGGAACTTGGAGCGTTTGTAGTGTCCCACCATCTCGGTCAGACTCACCGGGGCCGCCTCGGTCCCCGGAGTACCGTCCCCGGGGTTGCCCAGGGTGCCCACGGTGCTGGTGTAGACCACCCGCTCGACCCCTTGGGCCAGGGCCGCGGCCAGCAGGTTCCTGGTTCCTTCCACGTTGATGGCGTACATCTCTTCGGGATGGGGGACCCAGAGGCGGTAATCCGCGGCCACGTGGAAGAGGCGGGAGCAGCCGGAAAGGGCTGCCTCCAGGGAGGCCCGGTCCCGCAAATCACCCTGGGCCACCTCCACCGGCAGCCCTTCCAGGGCGGGAGGCCGGGGGTTCCGGGCCAGGACCCGCACGGCCCGCTTCTGGGCCAGTAGTTCCAGGACCACCGCCCGGCCCACGAAGCCGCTGCCGCCGGTTACCAGGGTTTTGGGGTGGTTGGCAAGCGTTTGGCGATTTTCGGTGGAGGTCATTATCAGGTTTATGGGCGCGGGTCTGGACTAGTACCCCTGGCGCCTGGGATGGCGATTCTGAAGGCTTATGCCTCTTGCGGTTCCCTGGACTTCAGCGCCTGAAGATACTGGCCCAGGGCCATCGTGGGAAAGCAGTCCCGGTAAAGATGGTAGCGGATCATAAAATGGCCGGGGAAGCCGGTGCCGGTGAATTGCTCCTCTTCCCAGCGGCCCTGGGGGTTTTGGGTGCGCAACAGGTATTCCACGCCGGCCATGGCCTCCGGGGAGCGGGCTTCGCCGGCGGCGATCAGCCCCAACAGGGCCCAGGCGGTTTGGGAGGCGGTGCTCACCCCCTGGCCCATCATTCCGGGATCGAGATAGGACTCGCAGCATTCGCCCCAGCCGCCATTGGGGAGTTGGCTCTCCTTGAGCCAGGCCGCGGCCCGGCGCACGTAGGGCCGGTGCAGGTCTTCGCCGATGGCCGCCAGGCCCGCCAGCACCGACCAGGTGCCGTAGATGTAGTTCACCCCCCAGCGCCCCCACCAGGGGCCGTCGCCATGTTGGCTGCGGCGCAGGAAGGCCAGGGCCTTCACTGCCGCGGGGTGGTCCGGGCCGTGGCCGAAGGCCCCCAGCATCTCCAGGACCCGGCCGGTAACGTCTTCGGTGGGAGGGTCCACCAGGGCCTTCAGATCCCCGAAGGGGATGGCGTTGAGCCATCCCTTGGTATTGTCCTTGTCGAAGGAGGCAAAGCCGCCGTTCTTGCACTGCATCCCCAAACACCAGTTGATGCCCCGCTGTATGGGGGCCTGGCGCCGGGCCGAATCGGCCAGCCCTTCCTTTAGGGCGGTCAGGACCATGGAGCTGTCGTCCACATCCGGGTACCAGTTGTTGACGAATTCGAAGGCCCAGCCTCCGGGAGGCAGGTCAGGACACTTGACGCTCCAGTCTCCGGGCTTAAAGATTTGTTGGGACAGTATCCAGGAAGTGGCCTTGACCATGGCCGGGTCCTGCGGGGGCAGGCCGGCGGCGGCCAGGGCCCGCACCGCCAGGGCCGTGTCCCATACCGGCGAAATGCAGGACTGCAGCCAGGTGCGCTCACCCTCCCGGAGTTCAAAAAACTCCAGGGCCTTGAGGCCCCGGCGCACCGGGCCGTGCTTCACTCCATAGCCGCGGATATGCAGGGCCAGCACCGAGTTGACCATGGCGGGTTGGATGCCGGCCCAGTCGCCGCTCTCCTCCTGATGTTCCAGCACCCAGCGCTCCGCCTTTTTCAAGGCGTAATTGCGGGGCCAGGGGAGGGGCAGCTTGTAGTAAAGCTTCAGGATCCGGTCGATGACCATGAACAGATTTTCCAGGAGGGGCCCCCCGGGTTTCCAGGCCACCCGGTGCTGTTCAAAGGGTTCGCTGGGGTCGAGAAAAAGCTCCGGAACCGATTGTTCCGGGGGCAGCCAGCGGACCGGGCGCCGGGCCATGATGATCATCAGCGGCACTATACTGGCCCGGGTCCAGCTGGAAAATTCATAGATGCTGAGGCCGGACCAGGGGGGCAAAAGGATGAACTCCACTGGCAGCAAGGGGATGCCGTCCCAACTGATCTGGCCGAAGAGGGCCAGGAAGATGCGGGTAAAGACCCGGGTCTTGAGGGCCCCGCCCCGGGCCAGGATAAACTCCCTGGCCTTCGCCATCCGGGGGTCTTGAGGCGAGACCCCGGCGATTTTCAGGGCCAGGTAGGCTTCGACGCTGGCGCTGAGCTCGCCGCCGTCCCCGTGCCAAATGGACCAGCCGCCATGGTCCAGTTGCCTGGCCAGGATATCGGCCGCCAACCTGGAAATCTTGGCCTCAGCCAACCCCAGGAAGCGGTGCAGCATGATATATTCCGCGGTGATGCTGACGTTGGACTCCAGCTCGGCCCACCAATAGCCTTGGGTATGCTGCATCGCCAGCATGGCCGCCGAAGCCCGGCGCAGGGCCCGCTCAATCCGACTGGGAAACATCTCCGGTAGCGCCTGCTCGGACACCGGAGTGTGGGCCGCTATGAATTTCCCCTCCAAACTCTCTCCCCCTGGATTGTCAGGTTAATTTTTGTACCTTACCATAACCATAGACGGCACCCAAAGGATTTTAGTTAAAAAGCAAACAGGTCGATCCATGAGCCAGCATCAGCCTGCAGGCAAGTGGCGGAATTTCCGGGAGCTCTTGAGGGCCCAGGGGGTCGCCCTGGCTTATTTCCTCGGTTCGCAAAAGGAGTTGGGCCCTCTGCTGTTGGACGGCGGGGAAGCAGCCGGCGCCCCGGAAAGCGATCTGGACCTGGGGGTGGTCCTCCTGGCCCACCCCTGGGATTACCGGGAGGGGGAAAAGCTCCGCCGGCGTTTGCAGGAGGATCTGGCAGGGCTGTTCACCCCGCTGCGCCTCCACCTCCTGTTGCTGGAGGAAGAGAATCCCCATGTGCAGCACGCGGCCTTGACGGGAATCCAGGCATACGTCCTGGACGAAGAAGTTGCCCGGGAATATCGACGCAAGGTCTGGACCCTCTATGCCGACTGGCACTCCTGGTGGTAAGGAGGCCGGGCCGCTTTCCGGAACCGGGTCGCACAAAAACTTATCGTGCCCATTCGTTGCTATCCGGCGGCAAAGGAATTATGATCTAGGTTACCGGTTAAATCGCCCCTGAAATCGGATTCGGGACTCGATTCCGGAATATCCATGGACCGTACGGTCTAGTGGCCGCCTCCGGCTCCCCGCCGGTGGTCGCCTTCCGGGCCATCCCTTATAAGCTCCCAGGAGATAGCATGGCATCCAGAGAAGAAGACGAAGAACTGCAACAGATAGTCATACCCCAGGTCCTACCCCTGCTGGCGGTGCGGGATGTGGTGGTCTTTCCCAATATGGTGCTCCCCCTGTTCGTGGGGCGGGAGGCCTCGGTGTTGGCCATCGAAGCGGCCCTGGCTCAGGACCGCCTCTTGCTGCTGGCCACCCAAAAGGACCAGGCCATTGAGAATCCCGAGGTGGAGGATATCTACCCGGTGGGCACCGTGAGCCTTATCCTCAGAATGTTGAAACTCCCGGACGGGCGCCTGAAGATTCTGGTCCAGGGCAAGAGTAAGGCGTCGATTAAGGAATATATCCAGGAGCGCCCTTATTTCCAGGTGAGGCTGGAGGTCATCCCCGAGGCCACTGTGGGCGAAATCTCTCCCGAGGCCGAGGCCCTGATGCGCAATGCCCGGGAGATGTCGGAAAAGATCCTCACCGTGAAGGGCATCATGTCTCCGGATTTGTTGGCCATCCTGGAGTCCATCGAGGATCCCGGCCACCTGGCCGACCTGGTGGCCGCCAACCTGCGCCTCAAGATCGAAGAGGCCCAGATGGTCCTGGAAGAGACGGACCCCATCCGCAGCATCATCAACGTGAACGACTTCCTGCGCAAGGAGCTGGAGGTTTCCGCCATTCAGGCCAAGATCCAATCCCAGGCCCGGGAGGAGATGGACCGCAGCCAGCGGGAATACTTCCTCCGGGAGCAACTGCGGGCCATCAAGAAGGAATTGGGCGATCTCGACGAGCAGGGCAAGGAGATGGAGGAATATCGCCTCAAGATCGCCCGGGCCCGCATGACCAAGCAGGCCGAAGAAGAGTCCCTCAAGCAGCTCTCCCGCCTGGAGCAGATGCACCCCGACGCCGCCGAGGCCTCCATCGTCCGCACTTACCTGGACTGGCTGGTGGAACTTCCCTGGAGCAAAAGCACCCGGGACAAGCTGGAGGTGAAGGAAGCCAAGGCCATCCTGGACGAAGACCACTACGATCTGGAGAAGGTGAAGGACCGCATCCTGGAATATCTGAGCGTGCGCAAGCTCAACAAAAAGATGAAAGGCCCCATCCTCTGCTTCGTGGGTCCTCCGGGGGTGGGCAAGACCTCCCTGGGCCAGTCCATTGCCCGGGCCATGGGGCGCAAATTCACCCGGGTTTCCCTGGGAGGCATGCGGGATGAGGCGGAGATTCGCGGCCACCGCCGCACCTATATCGGCGCCCTGCCGGGGCGCATCATCCAGGGGGTCAAGACCGCGGGTTCCAACAACCCGGTCTTCCTCCTGGACGAAGTGGACAAGCTCGGCATGGACTTTCGGGGCGACCCCTCCGCCGCCTTGCTGGAGGCCCTGGACCCGGAGCAAAACCATTCCTTCAGCGACCACTATCTCAACGTGCCCTTCGACTTGTCCAGGGTGATGTTCATCACCACCGCAAACCTGGTGGACCCCATTCCTTCGGCCCTGCGGGACCGCATGGAAATCATCCGCCTGCCGGGCTACACCGAGGACGAGAAGCTGGAGATCGTCCGGCGTCACCTGATGCCCCGGCAGCTCCAGGAAAACGGCTTGCGCCCCAAAGATCTCACCATCCCCCCGGAGGTACTGAAAAGGATCATTTTGCACTACACCCTGGAGGCCGGTCTGCGGAACCTGGAGCGGGAGATCGGCGCCCTGTGCCGCAAGGTGGCCCGGCGCCTGGCCGAAGGTGAGGTAGCCCCCTTTGCCATTACCCGGGGCAACCTGCACCGCTACCTGGGGCCGCCCAAATACCTGCCGGAAGGGGAGGTGGAGAAGGACGAGGTGGGGGTGGCCACCGGCCTGGCCTGGACCCAGGTGGGGGGCGAGACCCTGTCGGTGGAGGCCTCCCTCATGAAGGGCAAGGGCCAATTGCTTCTCACCGGGCAGTTGGGCGACGTTATGAAGGAGTCGGGCCAGGCGGCCTTGAGCTATGCCCGCTCCCGGGCGGATCTCCTGCAACTGCCCCCTGATTTCTATGAAAAGCTGGATATTCATATCCATGTACCCGCCGGGGCTACTCCCAAGGATGGCCCCTCCGCCGGGGTCACCATGGCCACTGCCTTAATCTCCGCCCTGACTAAGATTCCGGTGCGCCGGGATGTGGCCATGACCGGGGAGATCACCTTGCGGGGCAAGGTCCTGCCCATCGGCGGCCTGAAAGAGAAGGCCATTGCCGCGCTCCGGGCCAGGGTCAAAAAGGTCATCATCCCCATGGCCAACAAAAAGGACCTGGCGGAGATTCCGGCAAACGTCAAGCGGCGAATCAAGTTCGTAGCGGTGACCGATGTGGATCAGGTCCTGGGCGAGGCCATGATCCGCTCGCCTTTTCGGGAAGAGAAGAAGCCCGTGGTCGGCAAGGTCAGAGTAGGGCCGCCGGCCCGGCTGCCGGTGGTTTGAGAGAGAAGCTGAGGGAGAATCGCCGGGTCATCGCCGCCTTGGAGCTTCCCTTGCCGGAAGGCCTCGCTACCTTTTGGGGCCGGGGGGAAGAATGATCCTGGCTTGATTTTTCCCGCCGCTGCACTATCTTATCTCCACCAGGGACAAGCCCTCTAGCAATCAAAGTTTTTGCTGGCTGCTGGCAGTTGACAGCTGAAGGCCCCAACAAAATTTGGATCCACTCTGGTCAAATCCCCATCTCCCAAGTTATCTCGCCCTGGGCGCCATGGCGCTGCTGTGCGCCTTGTTTGCCGCCAGCGAAACCGCCCTCTTTGCGCTGACTCCCCTGGACCGCCTGCGCCTCCGGGAGAAGCACCGGGTCCGGGGGGAGCGGGTGGAGGCCCTCCTGGCCCGGCCCCGGCGCCTCCTGGTGACGGTGCTCATGGGGGTGGAGACCATCAACATCCTGGCTTCGATTATCGCCACCTCCCTGGCCCTGAACCTCTGGGGGCCCCAGGGGAAATGGCTGGCCCTGGGCCTGATAGCCCCCGCCTTTCTCCTGGTGGCGGAACTGATTCCCAAGTCCATAGCCCTGACCCGTGCTACTCGTCTGGCCCCCTGGCTGGCCCTCCTGGTGAAGCCCGCCATCCTGGTGCTTACTCCCTTGCGCCTGGTATTGCTGCAGATCAGCCGGGGCATCCTGGCCACCATGGGGTTTCGCCCGGAGCTCGAGGTGCCCGCGGTGCGCCAGGAAGACTTCGTCCGCATGGTGGAAGAGAGCCATCTCCGGGGCCTGATTGCCGAGGTGGAGCGGGATTTTATCCAGAACCTCCTGAGCTTTGGCGAACTGCGGGTGGGGCAGATCATGGTCCCCCGCCCCGATATCTTTTCCCTGCCCCTGGATATGCCCTGTCCCGCAATGATCCAGGCCATCAAGCGGTCCCGGTTTTCCCGGATCCCCATCTATCGGGACAGCCCTGACGCCGTCCTGGGCATCCTGCACGCCAAGGATGTCCTGGCGATGGTGGTGGAGGGCCCCTGCGGGGAGGAGGTTAGGGAAAATCTTTTGCGGCCGGCCCTTTATGTGCCGGAAAACAAAAAAGCCTTCGATCTGCTGACGGAGTTGCAAGCCCAGCATCTGCGCCTGGCCCTGGTGGTGGATGAATACGGCTCCTTGGTGGGGCTGGTGAGCGTAGAGGACCTGCTGGAGGAACTCTGCGGCGAGATCCCCCAGGAGTTTCAGGTGGAAGAGAAACCCCTGGTGGAGATGGCCCCGGGTGTCTGGCGGGTCAAGGCCACCCTGTCCCTGGCGGATTTCAACGCGGCCCTGGGCCTGGAGCTGCCCACCGCGGAGTTCGATACCATCGGCGGCCTGGTTCTGAACCTCTTCGGCGCTCTGCCCCGGGAAGGCGGCAGCGTGGCCCTGGACCATCTGCGCTTCCGGGTGACCCGGATGAAGGGCACCCGTATCCTGGAGATGGAGGTGCGCCGGGACCAGCCATGAATTTCGGGATTCTCCTCACCTTCATTCCGCTCCTTTTCCTGGAAGGGATCTTTGCGGCCGCGGAGATCGCCCTGGTCTCCGCCAACCCCCGCCGCCTGCACCGCCGGGCCGAGGAGGGACATTGGGGCGCGCACCTGGCCCTGCAGCTCCTGAGGCGGCCGGAGCACTTCCTGTCCGCCACCCTGCTGGGCGCTTACCTGGCGGCGGCGGCCAATACCATCCTGGTGACCGTCTTTTTCCTGGGGCTCTTCGGCCCGGGCGCCCAAATCCCGGTGATGATCGCCCTGCCCCCCCTGATCCTGATTCTGGGGGAAATCATCCCCAAATCCGTGGGGCGGCAGCAGGCCACCCTGCTGGCAGAGCGCCTGGCCCCGGCCCTGTGGCTGTTCTTCTGGGTATTCTCTCCCATTATCTGGATCTTCGGCGGCCTCAGCCGGGCGGTCTTGCTGGCCACCGGGGTCCGCAAGACCGGCCAGATACCCTTCATCACCCGGGAGGACCTGCGCCTGGTGGTGGCCAAGAGCGGTCCGGAAGTGGACTTGAAGGGGACCGAGCGCCTCTTCATCCACCGAATCCTCCAGTTCAGCCTGCGCACCGTCAAAGAGGTGATGGTTCCCCTCATCCGGGTGAGCGCGGTTCCGGAAACCCTGACCATCCAGCAGGCCCGGGAGGAATTCCGCGACACCCGCTTCTCCCGCCTGCCGGTATTTCACCGGCGCATCGATAACCTCGTCGGCGTGCTCCACAGCTTCGACCTCCTGGGAGAGGAACCCAGCGAGCGCCCCATCAAGCCCTTCGTCCGCACGGTGAAGTACGTGCCGGAAGTGAAAAAGATCGACCGGCTGCTCACTGAGATGCAGCGGGAGGGCAGCCACCTGGCGGTGGTGGTGGACGAATATGGCGGCGCGGTAGGTATTGTCGCCATCGAAGACCTGTTGGAAGAGATCGTCGGAGAAATCACCGACGAGTTCGACCAGGAGGTGACCCCCTACCGGAAGTTGGCAGAGGGGCATTATCTCATCAACGCCCGCACCGAGATCAAGGCCTTGAACGAATCCCTGAAATTGGGCCTGCCCTCCGGGGATTACGAGACCCTGGCCGGGTTCCTCATCGCCCAACTGGGCGAGTTGCCCCGGGGCGGGGAACGGCTGCAGTACCACAACCTGCATTTTACCGTGCGCGCCACCGAAGGCCGCACCGTACAGGAGGTGGAACTCCTTGTCGAGCGCGTCAACCAGTGAACGCTGGGCCTTCTTCGACTGCTTCGCGGGCATCAGCGGGGACATGACCCTGGGGGCCCTCATCGATCTGGGCCTGGAGGTCTCGGACCTGGAGGGCCTCCTCAACCT
>Ga0209517_10008532_pt1 | contig 11967 bp, 4 predicted proteins | sample PeaSoiMetSII2010_FD_187695 | JGI IMG/M metagenome (GOLD analysis project Ga0209517, IMG submission 187695) | Peat soil microbial communities from Weissenstadt, Germany - SII-2010 (SPAdes) (version 2) | ecosystem: Environmental > Terrestrial > Soil > Wetlands > Peat | place: Germany: Weissenstadt...
CCACATGGAGGGCAGGATTTGCTCGCCCTCCGGCCTCTTGAGCACACGCAGCCGCACGAAAAAGGCCAACATGCGTCCGGGGTTCCTGAGAGTCACAAGGGCGCGCTCGTCCGCCCCGTCATGATCAAAGGCCGTTTTTACGTCGAGTACCGCCGACGGCAGGGTCGCGAGTGCGGTGAAATCGCCGTGGACTTTGGTTGGCGTGATATACCACTGTCTTTTTGTCCAGTCGAGGACGTCCTCAACGGTCGAGAGCCAGTAGAAATTGCGGCTCACGACAGCACCGAGCTTATCCTCGATCGTGAGTGACAGGAAGTAGGTCTTGGGCAGGTTGGCGATGTCGGGAATGGTAAAGGCGCGCACCACGCCGTCGGGCGGCACATCAATACTTGCCGAATTCGACCACCGCTGGGTGCCGGCGATATCGGCCACCGCCGCGCGGACTTTCAGGCCGGCGGACTGATTGAGGGTGCTATTGACCACGACAATCGAGCGGTCGTCGAAGGAATACTGGACGTGCAGCGGTTCAAGGGCCTTCTTGGTGCCGTAGTAGCCGCCGTCGGCTTCCAGGTAATAGTCATACAAGTGCCACGCCATCTCGGGCCACGCATTGTTCAACATCCACTGGATGACCCCGGTGGATTTGTATTTGTTGCGGCCATAAGCCTCATACATGGCGCGCTGGCCGTCATAGGCCATGATCTGGGCCTTGCGCGAATAATCCTCCACATTGGTGGCCGCCCCGTAACGCCCGCGCATCCCGTCATTAAACGGCGTGTAGGGAGTGTAAGAGCCACCTTGACTGTGTTGGATCCACACGTTGTCCTGCGGCCAGAGGTGGTCGTCGCCCAGCATCTTGCGCATGTCCTCCACGCTGGGGATGGCCTTGCCGTTGCCGATCTCGGTGGCGAAGCCGAACGCGCCGCCATCGCGGTCGCCATACCAATACGAGGGCGGCTCGTAATCGTAAGGGCCTTGCATTTTGACGCCGCTCGGACCGACCGTCGTTGTTACCCCGCTGGCCGAGGCAACCGTCGGGTTCGGCCACTCCGTTTGCGCAACAACCTTCAGATACTCACGCTCAACTTCCGGCGGCGCGAATTTATCGCTGCCATACCAGAACGTCAGCATGCTCGGATGGTTCCGAAGCAGTAGGAGTTGGTCATGGAGCGAAGCCACGGCGATGGCTTTTGTCGCTTCATCCCATCGGCCCCACTGTTCCCAATAATCGCAGCAGCAAAAGCCGGGGATGACGAGAACGCCGTTTTCGTCAGCGAGGTCAAGCAGGTGGTCCGAGCCAATTTTTCCCTCGAAGCGAACGGCGTTCAGCCCCATGTCGTGGACCAGGCGCATCTCCTGCTCCTCGCGCTTTGGGGTCTCCATGAAGAAAAGGTTCCGTGCCCAACCCGCCCCGCGGATGAGGATGGGGTGGTGATTGATGAAGTAGAGGCGGTTGGTTTCCGAGGTCAACTCCGAGGTCACTTCCCTCACGCCAAAACGGAGGTTGCGTTCGTCCGACTCTTTGTGGTTCGCGGACACGCCGACATGCAGGCCATACATTTCGGGCGCGCCGAAACCGGCCGGCCACCACAATCGCGGCTTCGTCAGGTGCAGGCCCGGCTGTTCTTTTCCGTCGAAACTTACTTTTTGCGTCGTGCCGCCGGCCACGGTCACCGGAATTTTCGTCACGACTCCATCCAGCGTCACGGCGACGACGCCGGTCACCGGTTTGTCGCTGGTATTTTCCAAGTCCATCGAGACGATCACGTCCGCGGAGTCGAGATTGGTGGAGAGCCGGCTGCGAACGAACGGGTCGTGCATGCGCAGAACACCGCTGGCGGTCACAAATACATCGCGCCACAGGCCCTGCATTTTGTCGGGCGGCATCGGCGCCCAATCCACCCAGGTGTGTCCCAAATCCTTCGGCCCCTGGCCTTGAATCCGCAACGCCAGCGCGTTCTTCTTTCCCGGCCGCGCGGCTTTGGTGATGTCGAAGGCGAATCGGCGCATGGCTCCAACCACCTGATTGGTGTCGGCGATGCGCTCGCCATTGAGCCAAACTTCGGCGCGATAGTTGACGCCTTCGAGGTCCAGCGTAATCGCTCTTCCCGACATTTCCGCCGGCAGGTTGAATTCGGTGCGAAACCACCAGGCGACCGAAAATGGATTGGCCGGCAGCGCGTTGGAACTTGACGACGCGCCGCGTCCCGGCCAGCCGCGGAGGTTCATGCCGAAGAATGGATCGGGAAACTTGCCCGACTGCGCGAGCACACCGGAAACCGTCGCGGGAATGGCCGTTGAATACCAGCCGCTGGCGGCGAAACCGGCTTTCGAGATGGCCTCCCCTTCCGGTTGGCCGCTCGATGTCTGTACCTGCCAACCGTTCCGGAGCATGAGCCGCGCTCCGGAGGCCGGACTCTCCGCCGGGCCGCCACTCTTATTTGCCGTCACACCTCCACTCTGGCCGTGCGCCAAGCCGGTATCATGCACTCCACTGCGGGAACTGCATGAGGCGAGTGCGACCAACGCAGCGCTCGCAACAAGCAACTGTATTCGATGTTTATTAGTTAGGGCTTCCATTGTTATAAGTGGTTGGTGATTTTCAGAGCGAGTATGCCCTTTCACTTGATTGGAACAGAAGTGGCGGGAGTGTTGTAGCCTTCCAGTTTGACCCAGCGAGGTGTGGTGTCCTTCTGAACGATTCCGTGAATCTCGGCGGTTTCGCCGGGGTAAATGGTCATGTAATTGTCGTCGTATTCGATCGGAAGAATTTCGTCGCCGTCGCGTTTGGCGGAGATGGTGGTGCGCTCGAAAAATGCGATATGCCCGGAGGGATTGTGCAAACGGATGGTGACGTGGCTTTCCTTGCCAATTCTCGTTTGCGTCGCTTCGATTTTGAGGGCCACCGGCGGCATGGTGTTCAGCGCGGTCATGTCCGCCCATTTGTCCTGCCGCAGGGTCATGACCATATCATGTCCTCGCGCGCCGAGGTCGTCATCTTTCTGCGATTGCCAGTAGGTGTTGTCCACGACAAGTTTTCCACTGTCGTCAAACAACTGACAGCGCACGAAGAAAACCGGCGAGCTTTCGGGATAACGCGGCAACGTCATCACCGGCGTCGCGCCGTTGAAAGGGACAGCGATGCCGTTTGTGGAACGGTCGTCGCGCACCTTGCCATCGAGATCGTAAACTCGCACACGAACGCGCAGACCGCGCACGTCGCCGGGAGTTTGATTGAAAACGATGATCCGGGCCTGGCTGTTGTCGCCGGTCGCGTAGTAATCGAAAACCACCGAGAGCGGACGCAAGCCTCTTTTCGCGCCGTAGTATGCGGCATCCGGACTCAAGTAATAATCAATGAGGTTGCCGTAGAACGAAGGCCAGTGGCTGTTCAACATCCAGTAGCCGACCATTTTGTGGGTGGCCCACCCGGACGCGGCGACATTCTCGAACTGCGCGCGAGTATTTTCGTAATGGGCGAGCTGGGCTTTTCGCACAAAGTCTTCCACGTTGGTGGCAGGGCCGTAGCGTTGATTCACCGCCAGCCGGATATTGGACAGCGTGGAATTTCCGCCCCACGCGCCGGCGTGCATGAACCAGGTCTCGTTGATGGGCCAGAGCTTGTCCGCGGGAATGAATTTCTTGAGGCTCTCCAAAGTGGGAATATGCTCATTGTCGCCCTGCTCGATGGCGGAGCCGAAGGTGGCAGGATATTTTCCGCTGAACCAATAAGCCGGAGGCCGCCAGCAATAGGGCCCTTCCATGCGGATGCCATCCCACATCCGCTCTCCGTTCGGACCTCTCGCGAAGGACGAGACCGTATCCACCGTGGCGTTTTGCCAATGCAGTTCGGAAAGAATCTGGTGGTATTCCTGACGAATGGACGCCGGCGGACGGCCGTCGCTTCCGTTGGCCCAGGCAAACACGGAAGCGTGAGGACGGAGCATCAGGATTTGCGAACGCAGACTCTCCGGCGCAACGCGATGGTCTTCCTCGCTCCACTGGTTCCACTTCTCCCACTGATTGCAGCACATCCAGCCGAACATGAGCGGAATGCCTTCCTTATCGGCAAGCTCGACAATGTGCTCGCTCGAAATCTTCGATTCCCAGCGGAGAAAATTGATGCCGAGGTCCTTCGCGTAGCGCAGGATGTCCGCTTCGCGCTGCGGATCGTAGCGATAGAGGAGGTCCGGCGTATAGTCGCCGCCGCGGACGAGAAAATCGCGCCCGTTCACCTGCAAGTAGAAATTGCCGCCCTTGCCGATGTCGGGAAATTGTTCGTCGTTGTCGCGAAGCTGCGTGATGCTGCGAATGCCAAAGCGAAGGTGAGAACTGTCCGAAAGCGTTTCGTTCCGCACAAACTCCAACTGAAGATCGTAAAGCGCCGGCGTGCCCATGGTGTATGGCCACCAGAGGTCCGGATGAGTCACAACCAATTCCGGAAATTGTTCCGGCGTGAACCTGACTTCGCGGTCCTCGCCGGCGGAAAGATTGGTGACAGTTTGTTCGAAATGGATCGTCGGCTTGCCCTGCCGCGAAATCGTTCCTTTCAACGCGCCGCTGACCGGCTGCGCCGAGAGATTGCGCAGGTTCGCGAATACCGTAAGCCGGGCAGTGGATTCGGCTCGCCCCGTGGAATAGGCGGCTGAACTGCCACCCTGTGCGTCTGGGAAGTTATTCCACGGGGCGAGATGCAGTTCCGAATTCACGAGCGCGTGGTTGACAGAAACAGCGCCGGTCACCCGCAAATAGACAGGTTTCCAGACGCCGGCATTGCGGTCCGGAACAAAGGAAACGCCGGCCCCGGTATTAACTCTTTTCCGACCCTTGTATCCGAGATATTTCCAGTTGATCCAGTCGAACCAACTGTCCGCCAACTCCACACCGTCCACGTCCTCAATCAGCCGTTCCGGCGTCACCTTCACGGCGAGCACGTTTCGCGAGCCTGGCTTGGTCCACGGCGTGACATTTAAATCGTGAGCGGCATACATGCCGGCGATTTGTTTGCTGTCGGCGATCTTCCGGCCGTTGAGCCAGATTTCGGCGCGATAGTTGATGCCCGGAAATTCGAGCGTGTAGGATTCGCCCGCGGGCGCTTTGAAGGTCGTGCGATACCACCAGTCCTGTTTGTATAAATCCTGGGGAACATTCAGCATATTCGTTCCGACATACAAGTTGGGATAGACGCCATCCTCCTGAAGGATTTCAAGGACCGTGGCCGGCATCCGGTGAATCGGGTGCCACCGGGAGTCCCGGTAGCCGGCGACCGAAATCGCGGCACCGTCCGACTGCGCTTCCGTCGCGGACGCGAGCTTCCAATTTTCGACGAGTTCGATTCGAGCGGGCTTGTCAGCAGCCGCGAACAACGGGAAAACGCCCGTGCCGAGCAACAGCAACGCGATGGAGATGATGCGAAACACAAGCGGATTCAAATTTTATTCGACAACCTCCCATTTGAAACACACGCCGTTTTTACGCGCCGGGCTGGGGCCGGTGGCAGTTGCCGTGACCGGACCCGGTGCGTTTGGTTTGGTGGCGAGATAGCGATGGTTCACCAAAGACATGAGCGCGGTATCGCCGCGCAGGAGATTGACCCATTGGAAAGTTTCCGCATCGGACAGCGTTTTTCCGGCGAGGTATTTCAATGTCACCCCGTCATCAGAAGCTGAAACGAAACGGTCGTTGGCAGCCTTCAGCGCCACGCGCCCTGTGCCCAGGTCAATGACCTGAAACTGCCTGTTCTTGACGTTCTCCCCGGTTGAATCCGCCGCCACGTTGATCAGCAAATTGCTCCGCACATCGACCGCCAGAAAACTGCCGTCCGCGCCGCTGGTGAGCGTGATGGTTTTGCCCATCGGAATGTCGCGCTCGATGCCGCGGGCGCGAGGCTCGTCCACGGTGAAGTTGTCAAAGTCGGCATATCCACCCGGCTGGCCGCTGGTGTTGAAGTTGAACAACGCCGGGCGCACGCCTTGGAAGGTCGTCAACTGGAAGGCCGTGGCGAAGGGCTTGCCCAGCGGCGTAAATTCCTTGCCATCGGCGCTCCAACTGAAAATGGCCTGCTCGCTGTCAAAGTTGCAGTGAACGCGAAGCCAGAGATGCTTGGGTGGATTGGTCGGGCTAATGGCAGGGGCATTAGTCTGGCCAGAAGCGCCGCCGCCTCGACGTCCGCGACCCATGTTGGGGCTGTTGTACATCTGCAGCGTCATGCCCCCGGCGGTTTTCAACACGCCAATCCAAGTGTAGGGATTGCTCAGCAACGCCAAGCCTGGGTTGTCCCCGTCAGCCATGCCCGTCGTGTCCAGTTCCACCGTCATGATGGACTCCGGTCCGGGTGCACGCTGGCAAAGACTGTTGCGAGCCGACCAAAAGCTATCGGCGGGCAACGAATGCAGACGCAGCACGCCGGGTTTTTCGGTCAACGACCACTTTGCGTCATCGGGAACATGATTCCATTGCCAGTGTGGATTCAGTTTGCCGCTGTCGAAATGGTCGTCCGGGACATAGGTTGGTGCGGGTTCCTGCGTGTAGCCGGTGTTGGGTTTGATCCAGGTATTGGGCGCCTTGCGCAAATTGCCCGGCAGACCGATGAGTGGAAAACCGTTGTCCCAGGTGATAGGAACCAAAGAAATCATTCGGCCAGCGGCGCCGTGGTCGGACATGATGATGCACCACCATTCACCCGACGGCGTATCGCACATGCCGCCCTGATGCAGCCAGAGGCCGCGGTCATTGGGCCTGGCGCGATCAGGCGCCACGGTGGTCACACCCAGGGATTCGCCGTCCACCATCGCGGTGACTTCCCACGGGCCATCAATGGAATCAGCCTTGGCAACCATCTGATTCACCGTTCCGCCGGGAATGGCGGAAACGTCGTAGTATTTGCCCTTGATTTTGTATAGGTGATGGCCTTCACCCAGCCTTGGGCCGCCCGGCGAGACAACCAACTGGCGTTTCGGGGCGCTGGTGTCGAAGAACCTCAAATCAGGTGCCAGTTCTTCGATGGGATACGGGCTGCCGCCGCCGGAGATGATAAAAATCTGGTTGAGGTCGTCATCAAACAATACCGACAAGTCGTGCCGGTTTGGCAGTTGGTTGTGCTCCCACGGCCCGGAGGCGGACTTGGACCGAAAGACGTGAAGGCCGCCCCCGTTGACGTTGCAAAAAACGTAAAACATCCCGTTGTGGTAGCGAAGGCACGGCGCCCAGATGCCGTTGCCGTAGATGTTCCCGCCTTCGAGGCGATAAGCCGGGCCAAGATCAAGCCTGTTGGTGCAATAGCCGACCAGTTCCCAATTGACCAAATCCTTGGAATGCAAGAGCTCCACCGCCGGATTCATGTGCATGGTGGTGCCGGCGAGGTAATAATCATTCCCCACGCGGATGGGATCCGGGTCTTCAAATTCGCCGTAGAATAACGGGTTTGAATAAGTGCCGTTGCCGTTGTCGGCGGTCCAGTGTTTGGTCGCAGCGTCAGAAGTGCCGGCCGGGTCTGGAGACGCGGCTGCGACGATCGAGATGGCACTGCCATTCAGCAGCAGTGAAACGACGGCAATTGAAAGGATGGATTTGTTCATAAATTATTTTTCACTGCTTCTCTTCATTGGTGCAGGCTTGCTCATGGGTGACGAACGACGGTGTCGGTTACTTGTCCACCTTGTGCTTTCGTGAAAGAAATTCCTCTAGCAGCCGCTGGTTTTCTGCGTTGTGGAACTGCGGCCCTTCGTGACCGGCCCCGGGAATCGTTTTCATCGTCACCTCGACGCCGGCGTCAATCAGGGCCTTGGCCAAAATAACGCTCTGGCCCAGCGGAACCAGTTGATCGTTGTCACCGTGCATGATCAGGAACGCAGGATCGTTTTTGTCAACGTAGGTCAAAGGATTTGCGGTTTTCGCCAATTCGAGCTTCGTCTGCACAGGGCCGCCCGGCAGGAGCGCCTCGGGCGCATTGGGCCCGTCGTGTTGGATCATGCTGTGCGGACCTGCCTGCCGCCCCATGACCGCCAGATCGGTGGGGCCAAACCAGTCCACGACCGCCTGCACCCGGCTGGAGACATTGGTGTTGCTCAAATCGCCTTCCCTTTCCATCACATCACCGCTGGTGCCGACAAACGCGGCGAGATGCCCGCCGGAGGAATCGCCGCCCACCCCGAAGTGATCGGGATCGAGGTTGTATTTGGCTGCGTTGGCGCGCAGGAACCGGACCGCGGCCTTGCAATCGTAAGCCTGGCCGGCCAAAGGGCGTCTTGGGAGAAGCGATGCTGGATGCAGGCAACCGCAAAGCCTGTGGGCACCAGATACAGCACAGGCGGACTGGCCTGGCTGCCGCCCATCCAGGCTCTGCCGTGAATCCAGATCATCAGCGGCAACGGCTTGTCGGAAGGTTGCTCGGGCAGGAAAAGATCCAACACGTCATTGGGGTGGCCATTCTCGACGTAAGGAATGTTTCTCTCCGCTTTAACGCCGGCTGGCACCGGCGCAGGACGACCGAAGCCGAATCCTCCAGGGCCCCGGCGAACAGGATTCGCTGGGGCATTGGTTGCCGCAGGCGGATTGGCTGCAGGCCCCCCGTCGCTTTTCGCGGCATCGGGCACTTGAGCAATTGCCGCAGTAACTATCAGAAGCGGAATAAAGCCGAATGTGCAGAAATGTGGGAGGATGAATGATTCAGGCATAAAAGCCATACGGATGCCGGGTTTCATGGTGAGTCGCTACTTTGCAGCGGCTGCTTTCTTCGCCTCAGCGATAACGGCGTCAAAAGCCGGCTTGGGCTGGTCGTTGCGATCGAACAAGAGCGGCTTGCCATTGGCGCGCCATGAAATGGCGTCATTCACGCCCCAGAACGTGACAACTTTCACGGAATTTTGGTGTTTGAAAAACACTTTGAAGAGATTGGAGTACTGATTGGCGAGACGCTGATTGGCGTTATCGACAAGGCCGCCCTGAGTCGTCGCGGCGTTGTCGGAGATGTCGGCCCCGATATTGCGCTGGCCGCCTTGCGCGCTGTTGACGTCGAGTTCGGTGATGTGAATGGGCAAGCCAAGCGTCTCCAACTCCGTCAGCGCCTGGTCTTCAGCCTCAAAGCTCGGCGAAGTAACGCTGACGTGTGTTTGTGAGCCGATGGCCATGACTGGAACGTGCTGCTCCTGTAACGACTTGATCAAAGTGATGAGTTTGTGGCGTTTTGCCGGGCTTTCCAACCCATAGTCGTTGTAGCGAAGGATCGCATCCGGATCGGCTTCGTGGGCGTATTCGAAGGCCTTGGCGATGAAGTCCGGCCCGATGATTTGCAGCCAAAGCGAATTCCGCAAGGTGTTCGTGCCGCGGTCGGCGATTGCCTCGTTCACGACGTCCCAGACTTTGATCTTGCCTTTGTAGCGGCCGACAACAGTGTGAATGTGATCGCGCATCCGTTGGAGCAACTCTTCGCGGGACGCGCGTGGTCCGTTAAAACCAAAACCGCCACGACCAAAACCGCGGCCAAATCTTCCACGGCCAGGCGCGTTGGTCCCCATTGCATTCGTGCCCGCGACGGTGCTGGGTGAGATGTTGGTTACTGCCGGCGGTAAATTCGTGCCCGCGAACACCCAGTTGGGTGTCTCGCCGTGCCAAACGAGCGTGTGTCCCACGATATACATGTTGTTGCTCAGGCCGAAGTTTACAAAGGCGTCGGCCGGGCCAAAATCATAGCCGTCCGCGCCTTCTCGCGGATGGATGAGTGCCCACTTCAGGTCGTTCTCCGGAACAATCTGATTGAATTGTTCCCGGACGAGCGCAATATCCTTAGTGACCTGTTCCGGGGTCCGATTGACGAAGTCGGCCTGGTCCGTGATGCCAGTCGCAATGGTGCGGTTGATGGCCACGCCAACATAGAAATGGTCTTTGTAGGCGTCCTTGAGGGTGGGCGCGTCGGCGGCCCGGGCCGTGGCCCCGATGGCCAGCAGCGCAGTCGTGAGCAGGCGGATGTGTAAGTTGAGATTCGAGATGCGAGTTTTCATCGGAATGTGGTTCATGTGGTTTGAAGTGCGAACTTTGCTCGTCGTTTTGCCGGTTCTTCGGGCATTTGGATTGTCAGATTTTGTTCGGTTGGGAGGTGATTGACAGACTTGCACCTATCTCGCCGAAAGCTCGTAAATGCTTACGCTGAAGCGCGGCAGGTTGAGTGAATCGGGAATCGAATCAACGGGCGAACTGTTGACACTGGGATTTTGGCCGTTTGCTTCAGTGGATGCGAGCCTCCACAGCGTGCCTTTACCGGATAGAGCTGCGCCGGTGATGTTGAGCTTGAGAGGTTGCTCGACATTGGTGGGATTCACGACGGCCACCGTGAGAGACCGGCGATCATCGGTCCAGGCTGCAACGACATCCACCGGAAAGGTATCGCTGCCGGCGTTGACCACAGGTTGCTCGCCGCCCGGAGGATCGGTGGGTTTGGGTTGGGGCGAGTTGCCGGAAACCTCGACCGGGATGGTGCCGAAGTGGTCGCGGTAGATTTTGAAGACGAGGCCGTTGGCATTGAGAGAGACGTTCGTTCCATCGCGCGCCAGCAGCGAGGTGGCAAAGGTTTGAGCCGCCATTTGAAAGATGTCGGAATGGCGGAACATTTCATGGAACACCCAGGCATACGACGGGTAAACCGGATAACTACTGCTGCCACCGCGACCGGCGTAGGCCCATTCATCAATATTTAACGGTTTCGGGTGCGTCTTGAACTGTGGGAACAATTTTTCGTAATCCTTGTATTCCTCGTATTTAATGCGGATGTGATTGGCGGGGCGGCGCATCCAGTCGGTGACTGGCTCGTTCGGATCATTCGGCACCTGTTTGCCTTCGGCGAGACTGAAATGCGTGCCGCCGTAGTTGTAAAAGTGCTCGCTGATGAGGTCAATGTTATCGAAGCAATTCGACAGCAGCCCGCCGGTCCAGTCAGCGGGCGAGAGATAAGGCGGAACCAGATTGGTGCCCAAGTTCAGCGATTCCTTGGAACCGGTCATCGTGTCCGGCATGGCGCCGCTGGCGATCAGTTTGATGGTCGGGTCCACCCGCTTCATCGCCTTGGCAAACTGGTTGTTCTTATACTCAAACTGGTTGAGCTTCACGGCGCCATACTGGTAGCTGTAACCCCATGCTTCATTGCCGATGCCCCAGAACTTGACATGATAAGGCTCTGGATGGCCGTTGGCCGCGCGCTGCTTGCCCATCGGCGTGGAAACCGAGCCGTTGCAGTATTCGACCAATTCGGCAGCCGACCAGTCGTCCCCGGTGCCAGCGTTGACGGTGATATACGGCTCGACACCGAGGAGTTTGCACATTGTCATAAACTCGTCGGGGCCGATATCATTGGGCTGGAGCGCGCGCCAAACCGGATCATAGACCGGCGGGCGTTTGTCCGGGTCGCCAATCGCATAGTGCCATTCATGGGCGGAAACAAAATTACCGCCGGGGAAACGATAAACACCGGAGCGAAGACTTTTAAGAACCGCAATGGCGTCGGGCCGCCAGCCGTCGAGGTTGTCGGCAGGCATGAGCGAAACCGCGCCGACATGGAAAGAGCCGGTTCCAGTGCCAACGATTTCGAATTGAGCGGTGCCGGAGTTTTCGGCTTTGAAGGAGAAGGCGAATTTCTTGTAGTTCTTGCCCAACTTGCCAAGTGGAATGGTCTGGCGCACGACATCGGCGTTGGTGCCCCGGACGATGTTGATGGAGACTTTCGCGGTGGAATCGCCGGCCAACTGGACGCGGCCCTTGTATTCGACGCCTTGAGTGAAGTTGATCCCGGTCTGGCGAATCCCGCGCGGCTCGTCGCCGGTGAGTTGGATCAGCGGCGTATGGTCGCCGACGAACGGATGGCTGGCGTCCATCACGACGGAATCCATCGGGCCAATCGGATTCCATCGGCCCGGCCCGACGTTGCGTCGGCCCGGAAAGCCACCGAACCCGCCGCGCCGGCCGGCGTTGGCGTCTTCC
>Ga0209517_10008534_pt1 | contig 11966 bp, 9 predicted proteins | sample PeaSoiMetSII2010_FD_187695 | JGI IMG/M metagenome (GOLD analysis project Ga0209517, IMG submission 187695) | Peat soil microbial communities from Weissenstadt, Germany - SII-2010 (SPAdes) (version 2) | ecosystem: Environmental > Terrestrial > Soil > Wetlands > Peat | place: Germany: Weissenstadt...
CGCGATGCGCGAGCCTCTGGAACGAGGGGTTGCGCCGCTGTTTGGTGATGGCGCCGGCGCGTGCCTGATCGCCAAAGACGGCGCGGTGAGGATCACGGATTCAGTCCTGCACTCCGACGGGGCTTTCGCCGAGGATCTGCGCCTGGATTTCGACGCGCCGCTCGCGATGAACGGCCGCTCCGTTATCTTGCAAGCGTCCCGCAAAATTCCATCCGCGATCGGCGAGTTGCTCGAAAGAAACAAAAGAACAGCTCAGTCCGTCCGAGTGTTCCTGATGCACCAAGCCAATCAAAACCTGATGGATCGCGTCGCGAAGGCGCTGGATGTGCCCGCGGACCGCTTCTACACGAACATCCGCCGCTACGGCAATACATCATCGGCATCCATGTTGATCGCCGCCGCGGAATGGTGGCGCGATCCCGGGCCTGCGGCCGGCGACTTAATCTGCTTTGCCGCATTCGGCGCGGGATTCCATTGGGGTGCGTTACTGGCCGGCTAATCGCCGGAAGCAGGGCGGGGCGAACGGTAAGCACAGTAGGACGAGACCGCGGCCTGCACGGCGCTCCAGCGCGTCCGCAGCACGGAAATTCCGATCATGAGCAGGATTACGATGACCGCCGCGACGCCGCACTCCACATTGCCCATCGATTCCTTCAACCATCCGAACCAGCGTCCGTAAACCAATTCGATGTGCACCCAATAGACCAGCAGCGACGTGGTGCCGAGCTGGCGCACCCAGCTCCAGGACGCGCCAATCGGAAACTCCGTCCACAAATACGCGAAGGCCATTATCAGCATCACCACGCCCAGCTTGATCACGATCAGTCCCGGACTATCCAGCCAAAATTCCGACTTGGGATACAGCGAGTACGGGAGGTTGGAGAAATATTCGCCGCCGATCACCAGGCCAAAACCGAACAAGCCGCCCCACTGCATCACTCGACCCATGTGGTCGGGCTTGATGATGCGCAGCACGCTGCCGATGCTAAGCCCGAAAGCGATAAAGGCCGCCCAGGGGAAGAACGCGAAGTATTGATAGCTGGGGACGAAGTAGGCGGACACGCCTGGAGGAAGCCAGCGCCAGTCGATCGCGGAAACCAGCGGCGCGGCGGCGGCGATTGCAACGCCCAATCCAGCGCATAAGCGCACCCGCTGGACGGTGGTGAAAATCGCCATCACGGACATGAGGGCGATCGCGAATCCCATGCAATTCAGGATGTCGACCTTGAACAGGTCGGTCCACGGGCTTTGTCCAAACGCAAAGGTCCACAGCTGGAGGCGGAATAGGAAAGCCAGCGTGAATAAATAGGCCGCGCGCCGCAGTGCGGCTGTCCAGCGGCCCATTGCATTGACGCCCTGGGCCTCGCGGCGGTCCATCAAGAACGCCAGCGTGATGCCGGTGAGGACCAAAAAGATTGCCGGACCGATGCCGCCGAAAAACTGGGAAAGCATGAAGGGTCCGCCGGGCCGCAAGTCCGGGCGATTGAACGAGTGAAACACGTGCCCCTGCAGCATCACCACGACCGCGGCGCCCCGCGCCCAATCCAGAAACGTCAAGCGCCCGCCAGTATCGCGATGGTTTCGCGGCGTGGACGTGCTTGTTAGCGTGACTCGCAATTTCGTGCTGGATTCGGCCGTTGTCATTTGCACTGTTTGCCCGTCGTTATTTGCCTGGATACTCGGTCTTTACACCCGCGGGAGGTTTTAGCCGCAAGGCATCAGGATCGAGCGGGGGATTGATTTTCAAACCGCTGTACGTGACGAGGATATAGTCGCCTGAAGGCTCAGAAATCTTTTCGCGCAACGGATAGGGATCGCCTTGCTCCGGGATCCACAACTCCAGCTTCTGAACATAGTGCTTCGTCTCGGCGCTCTTGGGTATCAGCTGCAGACGGATGGCGGCTTGCCCATGGATTTGTTCAGACGCCAGGGTCGTCACGTCGTAGTTGGTTGCAAGTTCAGTGCCAGAAGTGCCGAAGCCAATCATGAAGAACTTGTCCAGCTGCTCCCCATGCTTATCCAAGTCGAATATTTGCAGAGTGTTGATCTTGGGGAAATACTCCTGAACACGGCGTTTTTCGATGGTGTAGGTCTTGACGTCGGGCACGGTAAAATCGACCCGGCCCTGAACTTCGCCCGGCGCTACTTTTTTCATTATCACGGTGCCCGACTCCGTGCTGTTGTCGTTGAGAACGTCGGTGTGGGTCACGTGTGTAACTTGCGCGGTCATGGATTTGAATTCGCTGGCGGCTTTGTCCATCCGGCTCAGGATTTCCCGCGTATTGTCGCCGGCGGCGGCAAGCGTCGCTGGGCCGGCCAGCATCAGACACACAACAAATCCGCGAAGTCGCGTTTGCATCTATGATTGGAACCGGTCTCGCGGCTACGGCGTGGTGAACGCCATGAACCCCTTGATTTGTTGCTCGGAATCGACGATTGGTTCCAAACGGACCACATGGTATTTCTTGCCGGTCCGGGCTTGGAGCAATGTGCTGGCCTCGGTTGTCCGCGCAACTTCCGGAGTGTTCGAAAGTTGCTCGGCATCCATCCAAAAAACCGTTTCGCCATGTTCGGCGGGGAGCATTACGATGCTATTGGCGCGCGGTTGGTCGCGGAACCACTCTCTGGGGGTAAGAAAAATGAAGGCCACGATAAGCCCGACCATCACGTCGTACTGCCATCCGGCGCGTGGATAATCCCAAAACAGAAAGCGTTTGACGCCGCTCATTGGACTACTCATGCAAGTACCAGTTTATCATGCAGCTTGCGCAGGTCCGGCGACCGAATGTAAGTGAATGTAAGCGAGCGTTACTTGCGGCCCGACTATTTGTACTTCCGCAGGACGGCGAGCACGCGACCCTGGATCTGCAGGGAAGCCGCATCGACGATGATCGGCTGCATGGCGGCGTTGGCGGGTTGCAAGCGAATCCGGCCGGCGGGCTCGTGATACAAACGCTTCAGCGTGGCATCGCGCCCATCCACGAGAGCGACCACGATCTCGCCATCCTGGGCTTGCTGGGTGCGTTCCACCAGAACATAATCGCCGCTCATGATGTGATCGTCGATCATGGATTCGCCGCTGACCTGCAGCGCGAAAGTATCACCTTTGCCCGCGAAGTCCGCGAACTGCAGGGTCTCCTGCCCTTCGATAGCTTCCACGGGCGAGCCTGCCGCGATTCGGCCGGCCAGGGGAATCTCCGTGGATCTGCCTGAGGCGCGGCTCTTCCTCCGCTCCTGAACGTATTTTGCCGAGACCTCAATCGACCGGCTTTGGTTGAACAGGCGGCGCAGGTAATTGCGCGACTCCAGTGCTTGAATGTGTTTGTGCACGGTTGCGAGTGAGGCCAGGTTGAGGCCCTGTGCCAGTTCCTCATAGCTCGGGCTGTAGCCGTTCTCCTCGACGAAGTCCGCGATGAAATCGAGGACCTCTTTTTGCCGCTTGGTGAGAGCCATGCCTCCATTGTAGGCGAAGAAAAGGAGAAGTCAAGAGACATCGGTCATAATATACTTGACATACCATCGGCTTTGCCTCATACTTGAGTCATGGAAACACCCGATAGCCTCCAGGAAGCGATCATCTGGTTTGCAGAGTTCGAGCATTGCCGCCAGTTTATGACCGAACTGCGCTGGCCAAATGGCAAGGTAGCTTGCCCGCGCTGCGGCTCCGAGAAGGTTACGTGGCTTGCCAAAGCCCGCGTCTGGAAGTGCTACGCAAAACATGAACGCCCCACGTTTACGCTTAAAACTGGGACGATCTTTGAGGACTCCCCAATCGCTCTGGAAAAGTGGCTTTGCGCGGCGTGGCTGCTCATCAGTTGCAAGAATGGCATCAGTTCCTACGAAGTCCATCGCGGCTTGGGAGTGACCCAAAAAACCGCGTGGTTCATGCTCCATCGCCTTCGGCTTGCGATGAACAACAGCGGGTTCGGGAAACTTTCCGGCATCGTCGAAGCCGATGAAACCTTTGTGGGCGGCAAGACGAAGTTCATGAACAGCCAGAGCAAGGCGCGAAAGATTTCGCAAGGGCTGTACGGCAAGGGGATGATCGGGAAAGCTATCGTTATGGGCTTGCTGGAGCGGCATGGCCGTGCTCAGGTAACGGTTATTGCCAATCGCAAGCGGCGTCACGTTGCCACTGAGATTGTGGAGAACGTAGCGCCCGGTTCTTCCATTTTCACGGATCAGTTGAAGTCCTACGATGCTCTGACGGTTCAGTACGCGCACGAAGTGATCGACCACACGGAGGCGTATGTTCGCGGCAACGTCCATACCAATGGGCTGGAGAACTTCTGGAGCCTCCTGAAGCGCGCACTGAAGGGCACATACGTGAGCGTTGAGCCGTTCCACCTGCAAGCGTATTGCGATGAGCAGACCTTTCGGTTCAACAATCGCAAAATGGGAGACGCCGATCGCTTCGCGCTTGTCATGACGAACATTGTCGGACGCCGATTGACGTATGCTGAGTTGACCGGCAAAACGGAGTCTACAGCAAGCGTGCGCCCATGATGGAAACGAAGAGACAGGGGCGCGGCAAGCGTAAGACCGCTTCGGGAGGTTTATGAAGGCACCATCCTTCGATTCAACACCGGAATTCCAGCACTTCAAAAGCGTCATGCGCGGAGTCCTCGCGGTGCCAAAGGCGCGATTAGATGCACTGGTGGAACAGGCGAAGAAGGATTCACCGAGAGTGGGAAATCCAAATGCTCCCGGCAAGAAACGAAAAACGAAGCGCCAGCGCTCATAATTTGTTTCGCCTGCTTACTAGGCGTCCTTTAAAACTAATGGCAACGATAAAGACTAAGGCCATCACCACGATTGCTACGACTTGAAATTCTAGCGCCCGAAGCTCCGATTCTCTAAAGCGATTCATGGATGACTCCGCCCTATTTAGATCTCTCAGCATTCTAGAAAAGTCATCATCTTCGCTTGACACGTGGTTCAACATTTGCACGGTTATCGTGGCGGTTGGAATTGCGGTTGAACTGATCGTTCTGTATCTGGAATACTCACATGAGCGTCGAGACTTTGACCGTGGAATCATTCGTCCGCCCGATAAGCCAAGCCGCGCAAAGCTTATCTTTGAAGCGATCGGGATTGTCTTAGTCTTCGGCGGCGTTGCAGGAGAGCTCGGCGTCCACATCAAGGCAGGCGAGGTAGAATCTGCAATACGCTCTGTTAATCGCAAACTTGTGGAGCGTGCAGACGGTAGGGCCGTTGAAGCACTAAATCGAGCGAACCGCGAAGGCGCGGCGCGGCTGGAACTCCAAAAAGAGTTGCTCTGGCAAGGTCCTAGAGATGTACTTATCCGCTCCGCGCAACTTGATTTTGTCGTACCGTTAGCAACGTACCGAGGACAACGGTTTCGTCTTTCTGATTGTGAGTTGGATGTACCAGTCGGACCCGCTGCCAACTCAGGGGATATTACCGGAACAGCTTTGGCTCTAGCAACGGAACTGGACATCGCCAGATGGCAGGGCGTCCCGTCCCAAGCAGGCATTCCTGCATACATTCCACGCATGATACTTGGCTGTTCAGCTAACGGCGTTGGTGTGTTTGTCAGTCCGCGTGCCACTCCCCGTACGCGTGACGCAGCAACCGCTTTGGACACAATTCTGGTTAAGGTTCTGTCCGAACATATAACGCCGCGCGTCTTATCAACCGATCTAATTCCGCGTGCCAGAGAATTGCCGCCAGCGGCCAATGATGTGGTTGAAATACTAATCGGACGGCACTTGCAGCACAGATTCGACCTGCAATAATCTTGGCCTGTCACGCCGCCCCAAGCGTAACTTGCAAGACAAAGGTACGTCAAGTATATTATTACCGAGACATCGAGGATGGTGGCTGGTAAAATGGGTAGCGTACCCGATTCGTGGGCGGCTAGCTCAGCTGGGAGAGCGCTGCGTTCGCAATGCAGAGGTCGGGGGTTCGATCCCCCCGCCGTCCACCAGATTCGATCAGCGCGACGCGTTCTGCCCCAGCAAGTGCAGTAGATTGATCTTGCCGCTGCTGGTTGTTACAGGCTCCGCGACCACGATCTGTACAGCTTCCGCGTGCTTCCAAACGCGGCCCGCCAAGACGCCGCCATAAACCAAACGAATCTCTTCAAGGAAACACTCGCGAATCTTATCGGGCGACGAACCGCGCACCCGAGGACTCACCCGCAGTTCCAGCGTGGTTTGTGCCGAGCCCTCGTGCTCGATGAGTTGAAAGTCGCCGGGACGCCCGCCCAGACGCGTCGGCAGCGCGTGCTCCAGCACCCGGACCATTTCCGTTCCCATGAGCGTCACCCCATGGCCGGTCATTTTCCCGAAGCTAAAGATGTCCCGGATGCGCCATTGGAACCCGATGCGCGAGAACTCACAATCGCAGTTCGCTCTCTCCAGGATCCCGCTATCGTTCACTTCAAAATTGATGAGCACCAACGGCGCGCTTGGCAGCAGAGTGGTGTACAGAAGCGAGTCGACTTCAATGTCCGTCAGAGGCGCGGTGCGTCGATGCGTGATGGCCGCAAGGGAATTGCTGTACAGGTGAACGCAATCGCCCTTGGTCATCTGGCGGCAGCCATGGCCGACGAAACCCATTTCGCTGACGCCGTAGCGCGCGAAGGGCTCGCCGCCAGCCTGCTCGATGACCGCTCGCTTGGCATCTGTCAGACTTTCGCCGCTCACCAGGAAGAGAGTGCCGCGAATGTCCAGGCCCCGGTCCAGCGCGGCCGCCGCCAGACGAACCGTGGGACTCGCAGGCCCTGACACCACGCAGGGAATGCCCTCGCCGCAAAGCCGCGCAACGTGCTCCGCAGCCGAAGAGAAATCGTTGTCCGGTAGTGCCGCCGGAAACGGAATCTTGCAGCCGGACATGCGCGCCACCATCACCAGCGCCGCCGTCGCCGGAGCATACAGCCCACTTTGGCCGGATGAGTACCAACCCTCCAGTCGGTGGCCCTTGCGAGAAATGATGGCGCAGTCCAACAGCCCAAGAGCCGACGGCAGCGTGGGACGTAGCACCACGTGGGCACGCTGCTGCAGGTCGAACTCGCGCACCACAACTTCGTGCATGGCTTCCCGATGGACCATGAACTCGGCACTTCGATAGCTCTGGACGGGCGTGCCCCGGCTTCCGCTAGTGACATGTTGCATCGTCCCTTTTGCCAGAGGATTCCGGAAACTCTTGGGAGAGGCCGGAATTTCGCGCCCTTCGCGCACGATAGGCGCATTGCCTTTGAACTCATCCTGGCTGAGGAAGACTCCAGCGGCGCGAATCTGAGCGAGCGCGGCCTCCAGACCATTGCGCTTCACCGCATGCGCAAGATCTTGGTGGGAGCACTTGGCTAGATCAAACATCCGGCGATAGGGATGGCTGGGGTTATCGAAGACAACACGCTGGAGAACATCGAGAAACGCGGATTCTCGATTCTCCAATTGACGCCGGATCAGGCCGATGCAGTCCGCCGGTGGCGGGGTTCGCACGAAAGCGCGAAGTCCTCGAGCCGTTTGGGCGTAATTCGAGGCCGCTCCGAACCATCTCGATGAGGCACCCTGCACTGTCGAAGATTATACGCCGGACCCGGGGTATACTTTTGCAAGATCATGACCAGCGCGGAAGCAGCGGCCGGCAACTCGCAGGGTGGGCTGACGTCGCCCGAGGAGCCGCGGATGAGCTGGCGACAACGAGCGGGTTGGATTTTGATGGTCGTTTTGCCCGCCGCGATTTGGTTCGCTCCACTGCAGCTCGGCGCGGCTGCGAAACACGCCATCGCGATCTCCCTGTTCATGATCCTGGCATGGGCTTTTGAAGCCCTGTCGCCCGGATTAGCGGGCCTCATCGGGTGCTATCTGTATTGGGCGCTCGGCGTGGTCAGCGTGGATGTGGCCTTCAGCGGCTTCGCGGACGACACGCCCTGGTTCCTGCTGGCCGCGATTTTGTTCGGGGCGCTGGCGATCAAATCCGGCCTGGCGCGCAGAATAGCGTTCGGAGTGATGCTGCGGGCCGGGACCACCTACTCGCGGCTTTTGCTGGGTCTAATTGTCGCTGATGCTCTGATCACATTCTGCGTTCCTTCCGGCGTGCCGCGCGTCATCATTATGGCCTCCATTGCACTGGGCATAAACCAGGCGTTCGGTCTGGAGAAAGGCAGCAACATCTCGCGCGGAATGCTGCTGATCCTTACTTATGCGGCCAGCCTGTTCGACAAGACCATCATTGCGGGCGTCGCAGCCATTACCGCGCGGGGGGCGATGGAACGATTTGGCCACATGCAGGTGCTGTACAGCCAATGGCTGCTGGCTTATCTGCCGGTTGACCTGGTGTTGATCGTCGTGACGTGGCAGTTGACGATAAGGTTCTTTCCTCCCGAGAAGCAAACGCTGCCTGGAGGCAAGGCTTATCTCGAGAATGAGCTCGCGAAGTTGGGCGCCTGGAAACCCATCGAGAAGAAGGCTCTGGCCTTCGTGCTGGCGGCGGTGGTGTTGTGGCTCACCGATTCGTTGCATCATGTGCCTGCGTCGAAAATCGCTTTGGGTGTTGCCTTGCTGGCGATGCTGCCACGGGTCGGCATTCTCGGCATGGAAGACTTGAGGCAGGTCGACTACCTGCTAGTGTTCTTCATCGCGTCGGTGGTCAGCATGGGCAAGGTTCTCACCGCAACGAAAAGTTTGGACGTTTTCACGCAGGTTCTGTTCGGCTGGATCACGCCACTGATCGGGCATACTTATCTCGCTCCATTCGCGCTGTACTGGATCGGTTTTGTTTATCACCTCTTTCTCGCGAACGGCATCTCGATGTTGGGTACTTCCATGCCGGGCCTGATGACGTACGCCTCCGCGCACCATCTCAACGCGCTTGCCTTGGGCATGGTTTGGACTTTTTCATCCGGCGCCACCATCTTCCCCTACCAGACCGCAGTGCTCATCGTGGGGTATTCGTACGGCTGTTTCCGGGCCAAGGATCTGCTTCGCCTGGGGTTGTGTCTGACTATTCTGAATTCGTTGCTGCTTCTGATCGTCGTGCCGTTCTATTGGCCCCTGATTGGGATTAATTATTAGGTGATCGGTATTCATTACTGATTGAGCTGTCGTGAAACTGGAATTCGAACTCATTCCAAATCTGCCTCGCCTGGCCTGGGCCGCGCGGCTGCTCCCAGGGGAACCTGCGGTTCGAGTTCTTCACGGTCCTTGGGTGGAGACCCGAGAGGATTGCTTCTTCGAAGGCGCTTGGGACGGACCGCTGGAGGGCTGCCGATTCGACCAGGCGTTGACATTCGCGGGATCCGGCGGGCGGCGGGAGGGCGATGGAATTTTGTTCGCCGGGCCCAGCCATACCTACGAGAGGCTCTATTCGGTGCGAGCCGGCGGCGAACTGTTCGTGTCCAACTCGCTCGCGTTTCTCCTCGCGCTCAGCGGGGAAGGTCTAGATCCAAAGCATCCGCACTACTACTTGGACTTCCTCAAATACAATCGAGCGGGCATTCGCGTGAAGGAAAAGCGGCTGCGCCTGGCGGGCACGGGGTTCGTGGAACTTCATGACTGCTGCAATCTGGTGGTCCAACCGGACCTGACAACCTCGAGATTGGAGAAACCTCTCGGGCCGCCGCCCAGGGATTATGATGACTACGCGGCGTTTCTTGCGCGGACAGCGGAGCAAGTGTTTGCCAACGCCAGGGACGCCGGCCGGCGGTGGGCATACCGGCCCGTGACCATGCTCTCCCAAGGCTACGATACGACCGCAGTCTCGGCATTGGCGGCCAAAGCAGGCTGCCGGGAGGCCGTCACGTTCCGCAAGAGCAACAGCCAAGCCGGCTATGTAGACGACAGCGGCAGCCAAATCGCGCCGTACCTCGGCCTGCACGTTATCGAATACGAGCGCACCGACTACGATCGGCTCCCGGAGAGCCGTGACCACGAGTTCTACATCGAGCCCGACGGCGTGGACAGATCGATGGCGTTAATGGAAGAGCAGCTGGTTGGGTCGATTCTAGTGACCGGCCGACACGGCGAGAGATTGTGGGAAAGAGAAAGCTCCACCCGGTGGGGCCTTCCAGGCGACACCGGCTATCCGATGTTTAAAATGCCAACGGGTTTCAAGCTGGGCGGATGCGCGCTCGGCGAGTTTCGATTGAAAACCGGGTTCATTCAATTTCCCGTGGCCTGCAGCGGAGGACTGCACGCAATGGCGATCAAGGCAATTACCGATTCGCGAACGATGAAGCCCTGGTCGGTGGGCGGCGGCTATGACCGTCCGATTGCGCGGCGGATCGCCGAAGAAGCCGGCGTTCCACGGCATCTGTTTGGCCAGATCAAGAAGGGCGGACCACGCCGAGGCCCGGAGCGCCGAAGTTGGATGAGCCGCGCGATCTACTCGTTGTGGGAGCTGAGCTATTGGCCTCCCTTGAGAATTCTGATCATGCGTCTCACCGGGGACCGGTTGAATCCGGCATGGCGGCGAGGGTCATTTGCGGTGCAACGCGGCGTGGAACGAACCATGCAAGGCTATCTCTCGGCCCTTTCTGGAGCCGTAGCAATGCGCGCGCGGGGATCCACCTGAAAAGGTTGGCTCGCGGCGCCAACTTAAATTTCCGCTAACCAAGACACCTGCATCCAACAGTGCTATACCAATGGAATGACTCCCTCCAGCCGCGCGTCGTCGTACGTGCTAGTGGCGCTGATCCTTGGGTTGGCCTGCACCGTTAACGCGCAAAATGCTTTTACGGTGACCGGGCCTACGTTCGCCGATGCTTTGACCGGCGGTCCTCCGCCGATTCCTTATCCCAACGCATCCTTCGAAGTGGCGAGCTCTCCCAGTGGATCGTTATTCCTGGTGGGCACGACAGGCGTGGATGCGTTTGTGGCGATCGCTCCTTCCGCGGATCAATGCCCCGGTTCGAATTCGGTGTCGAGCTCCACCCCAGTCACCCTCTTCGCCTGCGTGGACACCACGCACCTGGTGCGCGGGTCCTATGCGAGCCTGATCGACATCAGCTCGTTCGACGGAAGCATTCCGCCCATCCGCGTGCCGGTGCAAGTGCAGGTGCTGCCGGTCGGAGAAATCAAAACGACTCCGGCTTCGCAGATCAACATTGCCAGCACGACTCCCCACCAGGCGGTGACGATCCAGTTTGTGACCAATAACGGAGCCACGGGAGGACCAGGCGCTTCGGCCTGCTCGGACTCACCACCCGCGATTAACGGAGGCGGATCAGGATCGGCTTGCATTGCCTTCATCACGGCGGATCCAGCTTCGCCGCCCGAGGGCCCTTGGATGACGCTTTCTAATACTTGCTCGGGAGTGGCGCTGGTTGGCAACGTCACTTGTTCCATCCAAGTGACAGCGGACCAAACCAAGCTGACAAATGCGGCGATTGTCGGCACGACGTATGAAGGCCACATCATCATCGAAACCACTCATGGCGATCGCGCCGATCTCGTGGTGAACTTCTTCTATTCGCAATCTTCCGGGCCGCCCCTGACCATCACTTCCTCCACAACCTTCACGGGAACCGGCGGACAAGCTTTCCAGGCTAAGCTGACAGCGTCGGGGGGCACGCCGCCGTATACGTGGAGCGTTACAGGCCTGCCCGCTTCGCTCACGCTGAATGCAGCGACGGGGACCATCACAGGAACGCCCGCGGTTGGCGTTTACCCGGTAATGGTCTCGGTGAAGGACAAGGCGAACGTAATCGCAGGTCCGCAGCAAGTCTCAATTAACATTCAAGCCACTTCGTCAATCACGCAGATGTTTCCTCATATTACTGACGGGTATGACGGAAGCATCTGGCAGTCGGACTTCCTGTTGTACAACACCAATTCCACAACCGTAACGGTGCAACTCATCTTTCATCTGGACAATGGCGTTCAGCACTTGTCTATCATCGGATCTGGCCCCGTCGCTGGCATCAACGGCATCGTGATCAAGCCATTCGGCTCGGCTGTTTACAGCACGTCAGGCTTGGCGGCGACCACGCCGGTGGT
>Ga0209517_10008536_pt1 | contig 11964 bp, 7 predicted proteins | sample PeaSoiMetSII2010_FD_187695 | JGI IMG/M metagenome (GOLD analysis project Ga0209517, IMG submission 187695) | Peat soil microbial communities from Weissenstadt, Germany - SII-2010 (SPAdes) (version 2) | ecosystem: Environmental > Terrestrial > Soil > Wetlands > Peat | place: Germany: Weissenstadt...
TCAAGATATCTCCTCCGAAGATCGAATGGAGATAGCTTATAATAATAGGCTAACAATGTCAAGAAGTATTTTTTCAAGATTTAATTTTTTCACAGCTTCCGAGCCGTGGGACCGGGTGCGGCGTTAATATTCACAGCCCCGGAAGGGGCGACAGATAGGGTGCGGGAGCCTCTTCCGCCCCTCCGGGGCTGCGATCACCAAGGGTTGCTCCTCGATCCCACGGCTCACGCCGTAGGCTACTCTCTGGCGGCCCTCCGGGCCTGTACGAGTGGTGATCCGGACCTACATCGCCACCACTCGTGGCGTTAAGTTAACGCTTATAGGGCTTGCGCCCCGGGCTAAGTTATTACGCCCCTACCGGGGCTGCAAATGCCGCCCGTCCAATGAAGAATCATTCAGCGAACTTCCAACTCAGGACATCAGGGAGGAAGAGCATGCGAATTGGCATTCTGGGCTCGGGGCTGATGGGCGGCAAGCTCGGGACGATCTTTGCACGAGCCGGGCATGAGGTTCGGGAAATAGGAGGACCGGCCCAAAAGCAGTGCGGAATTCGCGATTTCTCTGTATGATCCATGTCGAAAAACGAAACTGTGCAGAACGACTTGAATAATTGCGCATCCCTTCGTGGCACGGCCGTCCCGGCCGTGATCACGGGCGGGACGCCCGTGCCACAATTTATGTCGCTCTGCATAGGAGGATGGAATGAAACCTAATTTCTCTCGTCGCGATTTTCTGGCGGCTGGCCTGGCTCTTCCCGCCGCCGGCGTTCGCACTTCTTCTCTTCCCTTTGCCATCGGCCAAGCCAAGCCCGAATCCGCCCGGCTGGACTATCGCATGTTGGGCAAGACCAGCTTAAAGGTGACGACGCTTGCTTTCGGCTGCATGACGACCTCCGATCCGTCAGTGATCGAGCGCGCCGCGGATTTTGGCATCAATCACTTCGACACGGCCCGCGGCTACCAGGGCGGAAACAACGAGCGGATGGTCGGCGCGGCGCTCAAGAGATTTCGGCCAAAGGTTATCATCTCGAGCAAGAGTCCGGCCAGGACCAAGCCGGAAGTTCTTGCCGACCTCGACACCAGCCTGCGCGAACTGGGCACCGACTATCTGGATATCTGGTATCTCCACATGAAGAACCAGCCGGAGCAGGTGACCGACGACCTGCTGGAGGCGCAGCGGCTTGCAAAGCAAAACGGCAAAATCCGCTTCGCCGGCGTGAGCACGCATTTCAACATGGATAAGATGCTGGCGCACCTGGCGAAGCTCGGCCAGACGGATGTGGTGTTGACGACCTACAATTTCGCCATGCGCTCGGTGGATGCAGGCGCAAACGCAAATCCGGACGCGCCGAAGACGGACATGACGGCGGCCATCCAGGCGGCGCGGAAGGCCGGTCTCGGGATCGTGGTAATGAAGGTGCTGGCGGGCGGCGTGGGCCGCGTCGAGCGCGGCGACCGGCTCTACGGAGCCAACCCGGGGACGTTGAGCAAGCGGCTCAGCCAGGAGGGCGCCGCGGTTGCGGCGATCAAATGGGCCCTCAAGAACCCGTCGGTCGACACCGCCATCGTCTGCATGACGAGTCACGATGAGTTCGAAGAAAACCTGCGCGCCATGGCGGAAACCTACACCGAGAAGGACGAGCAGTTACTCACCGCGCGGCTCAAGGACATCGGCCCGCTGTACTGCCGCATGTGCGGCGCCTGCGGCGGTGTTTGCGAGCGCGGCGTGCCGGTCGCAGACGTGCTTCGCTTCCTGACTTACGCCGAAGGCTACGGCCAGTTTGCCCTGGGCCGCGAGAACTTCTTGCAGCGCGGGCCCGAAGTCGCTGCGGTGCGCTGCGCCGATTGCGCGCGCTGCACGGTCGAGTGCCTATATGGCGTCCAAGTCGCGGCCCGGCTCCGCCGCGCGCAGGAGTTGTTTGCATGACAGCGCTCGCGGGATGGGAGAACTTTTACGTCATCTTGGGCTCGTCTGCCGGCGCTCTGATCGGATTGCAATTCGTCGTCATGGCCCTCGTCGCCAGCCTGCCCCGCGGGCCCGGTGCCGCTCAGGCGGGCGCCGCATTTGGCACGCCGAACATCGTTCATTTCGGATGCGCGCTGCTGCTGTCAGCAGTTCTATGCGCGCCATGGCACGGCATCGGCGGGCCCGCGATTCTCTTGGGCTTGCTCGGCCTCCATGGGGTCGGGTACGAAATCATCGTGGCTCGGCGTATGCGAAAACAAACCGCCTACCGGCCGGAGTTTGAAGACTGGCTATTTCACGTTGTGCTGCCCTTCGCGGCATACTTCGGGTTGGCCGGATCGGCTTACGCCGCGTTCTCCCATGCGCGCCAGGCCCTGTTTGGCGTGGCTGCGGCGGCCCTGCTGCTGCTCTTCGCCGGCATCCATAACGCCTGGGACGCCGTGACGTACCATATCTTCGTCGTGAGTTCGCGACCACCTAAGACCGACGGGCGTCCCTGAGTGACATAAGCGCTAGGATAAGCGCGTCCCTGGGGTCCCGAAGGGACCCAAGATCATTAGCCGTAGGTGAAACCTACGGGAGGGCGAGGCAAAGAACAGTATCTGACCCTGAAAGGGTCGAACATTCGACCCCTGCGGGGTCGGAGAATATCAAAAGGTGGGGGCCTCATTTCCGTAGGTTTCACCTACGGCTAATGATATTAATGCCCTTCGGGCATTTGACATCGTTCCGACACGCCTATCCTAGCGTTTATGTCCCTGAGTGAGGTGACGCGTGCGCGCTGACTTGTGCCCTTCCGTAATTCAGGCGATCGGCGAAACCCCGCTCGTCGAACTCGCCCGCGTAACTCGGAACCTGGACGGCAGGATCCTCGCCAAGCTCGAAAACCTGAATCCCGGGTATTCAAAAAAAGACCGGATCGCGCGGCAGATCATCGAAGACGCCGAAGCCGCCGGGACGCTGGCGCCGGGGCAGACGGTGGTCGAGCTCACCAGCGGAAACACCGGGACGGGACTCGCCATCGTGTGCGGAGTCCTCGGATATCCGTTCGTGGCGGTGATGTCCAAGGGCAATTCTGCGGAGCGCGCGCGGATGATGGCCGCGCTGGGCGCAGAGGTGGTGCTGGTTGACCAACTCCCAAGCTCAGTGCCGGGCCAGGTCTCGGGGGGAGATCTGGAACAAGTCGAGTTGGAAACGCAGCGCATCGTCCGGGAGCGCCACGCTTTCCGCGCCGACCAATTCAATCTCGAAGGAAACTTCCGCGCTCACTATCTTCACACAGGACCTGAGATTCTGCGTCAGGCCAAGAACCAGATTCACGCTTTTTGCGATTTTGTGGGTTCGGGCGGTTCGTTCGGAGGGTGCGCGACCGCCTTCAAGGAAGCGGTTCCGCAGATCAAGTGCTATGTTGTCGAGCCCCGAGGCGCCGCGGTGCTGGCAGGCGAACCCTCTCGCCGTCCCAACCACCGCATCCAAGGCGGCGGATATTCGATGGCCGCTCTCAAGTTCGTTAAACGTGACATCGTCGATGGCTACCTGCAAGTGAGCGAACACGAGGCGATGCAGGCAGCGCGGCGCTTGGCGAAAGAAGAGGGAATCTTCGCCGGCTTCTCCTCGGGGGCAAACCTAGCCGCTGCCCTGCAACTTCTCGCGGGGCCGCACCGGGGCCGGACGATCGTCATTATCATCTGCGACTCCGGCCTGAAATACCTGACCACCGACCTGTGGGCGTGAGGTACTATGGCTCACTCGTAGCGCAGCGCCACCATGGGATCGACTTTGGTGGCACGGCGCGCGGGCATGAAACAAGCCAGTACTGAAATGCACGCCAAGCCCAGGGCCATCAGGATATAAGTCACGGGATCATTGGGGCTTACAGCGTAAAGGTAGTTGGCGATAACGTGCCCCGCCCCCAGCGCCGCGCCGGTTCCCACGATGATCCCAATCAGGGTAACCAACAAGCCCTCGCCCACAACCATCTTCAGCAGAGCCTGCCGCTTGGCTCCCAGCGCCATGCGGATGGCTAACTCGTGCGTGCGGCGGCTCACGGAGTAGGACATCACGCCATACATGCCGATTGCCGCCAACACCAGCGCCAATGCGGTAAAGCTCCAAACCAGCGTCATGGGGAAACGGATTTCTCCGAAGCGCTGCGCAACAATTTCATCCATGGTCTGAAGGTCTTGAACCGGCTGATCGCGATCCACGGACTGCGCGGCATCCTTCACGGAGGCTGCGAGTGTGAGCGGGGCCGCCGCAGTGCGGACCTCGAAGAACATGTACGGTCCGGGATGCTGATCGTACGGGACGAAGATCTCGGGCTCGTCTTCCCATACCTGGTAGCGCTTGATGTTCTTCACTATGCCGACCACCTCAAACGTTTCCTGGCGCTCATTCTGCTTTCCGTACACATTCGAGAGCATGTCGAGATGCTGTCCGAGGGGATCGGCGTTCTTAAAATAGCGGCGCGCCAGCGTGTCGTTGATGATGGCGACCGCAACCGAGTGTTGGCTATCGTGAAGCGTGAACTCGCGTCCCTGGAGCAGCTTCGCGCCCGCGGCCTGAAGATAATCGGGGGTAATGCTGTACTCGTAGGCGGCAGGCTCCTGGCCGGGCGCGGGCCGCGGCTGGCCTTGGGGAAGGAAGAGGAACTCCCCGAGCATTGACATCGCTCCCGTGTGTAGAACTCCAGGCACTGAGGCGACCTGGTCGTGTACTTGGCGAATGTAGGTGATCTGCTGGTCCGGCTGCGCATACTTGTAATCCGGCAAGTAAAGCCAGAAAGTGAGGTCGTGGCTGGGCTCAAAGCCGAGATCGACGCTTACGAGCTTGACGAAGCTCCGCAGCAGCAGACCCGATCCCGCCAGCAGCACCATGGCGAGAGCGATCTCCGCAACCACCAGCGCATTCAGCAAGCGTTTGTGACTCGAGGCGCCGCCAACGCTCAAAGCGCTCTCCTTGAGCACCTCTTGCAGGTCGCCTTTCGTAGCCCTGAAAGCCGGCGCGAGGCCAATCACAATGCCCGTCGCCAGCGTGATAACAGCGGCAAAAACCACCACCCGCCAGTCAAGGTTGAGTTCCTGGATCCCGGGCAGATATTTAAAGTAAAGGCTGCATCCCCAAGCGAGAAGCTTGGTTCCCGAATAGCCGAAGAGGATTCCCAAGCCGCCGCCCAAGACGGATAGCAGCAGGCACTCCGTGAGCAACTGAACCACCAGGCGGCCGCGACTCGCGCCGACGGCCAGCCGGAGAGCCAATTCCCTGCGGCGCCCGCTGGCCCGAGCCAGGAGCAGGTTGGCAACATTGACGCAGGCAATGAGCAGTACAAGAGAGACTGCGCCGAGCATGGCCCACAAGGCAGTATCCATGCGCCGGTGATAGGCATTGTGGAGTGGCTCAACAGTGATGTTCCATCCCCGGTTGGCGTCTGGGTGCTCTTGCGCAAGCTGGCGCGCGATATCGATCATCTCCGCCTGCGCCTGCTGCGGCGTGATACCCTTCTTCATGCGCGCCATGGTTTGAAGCTCGCGCGTGGTGCGGGCGGGCTCCACCAGATCCTTGGGCGCGAGGGCGAGCGGAACGAAAACGTCCAAGCGGGAATCCCAAACAAAACGATAACTCTCCGGCATGACGCCGATCACGGTGTAGGTTTCATCGTCGAGGTTCAGCGTCTTGCCCAGGATGTCTGGGCTGGCGCCGAAGTGGTTTTTCCAGAGATCGTAGCCAAGAATCGCCACATGCTCGTGTCCGGGCACAGCCTCGTCCGGCGCGAAAAACCTGCCGATCACGGGCGGCACACCGAACATCGGCAGGAGACTCGCCGAGATTCGCGCCCCGTCCAGCCTCTGAGGCGGCTGGGTTTTGGTGAGGTTAAACTCGTGGCCAAGGTAATAGCACACTCCTTGAAAGACGTGATTCCGCGCCGCGATGTCCTCGATGTTGGGCGCGGAGACACCTGTCTGGATGTAGCCCATGCCCTTCTGCGTGCGACTCTGGCCGAGACCCACCAGTTGCGCCGGTTCTGGGTAGGGGAGGGGGCGAATAATAATCGCATTCACCACGCTGAACATGGAAGAAGTCGCCCCGATCCCGAGCGCGAGCGTCAGCGCCGCCACAATGGTGAAGCTGAGATTCCTTTTGAGCATTCGCAGGCCATAGCGTAAATCTTGAATGAGTGTGCCCAATGTGTTCCCCCCTCAACAGACAAGTGGCTAGTGCTTAGTGGCTAGTGTCTAGTCGCGATACTAGCCACTAGGCACTGGCGACTAGCCACTGCTTCACTCGTACCGCAACGCCACCATCGGATCGACAGCCGACGCCTTTCGAGCCGGGAGCCAGCAGGCGAGCAGGCCGGCGGTTGCTATGACGGCTGCGATGCCGGTTAGTGTTAGCGGGTCACGCGCCGACACACCCCAAATCTGGCTGGCAAGAAGCCTCGTTAACGCAAGGCTGGCAACTTCACCGAATAGGATTCCCAGGGCGACCAGGCGCAGTCCGCGGGAAAGAACCATTCGAAGCACGGCGCTTCGTTGCGCGCCCATTGCCATGCGAATGCCAATTTCGTGCGTTTGGAGCGATACCGAGTATGCCATAACGCTGAATACGCCCATGACTACCAGCAGCAGGCCGATGCTCGCGAATGCCCCGAGCACTAGAAGCCCAAACCTGGGCTGCGCATAAGCGTAGTCCCTCAGGAAATCTTCGATCGAGTCGCCCCCAGTCGGCGCGACATCAGGGTCGACTGACCACACGGCGCGACTGACGCTCTTCGCGATCGCGAGGGGATCACCCCCTGTCCTCACCAGGAGGCCGCGGGCACCGAAACTGGCGATCGAGTAGGGCAGGAAGGCCTCCGGCGCCACGGAGCGCTGCAGGCCTTGGTTTTTGACGTCGGCCACCACACCGATAATTTCAAAATAAGCGCCATGCGGCGCGTCGGGGAAATTGTCAAAGGCCATGAACCGGATTCTTCTTCCGATGGGGTCGTCGTTAGCAAAGAACCGGCGCACCAGGGTCTGGTTGACCACTGCAACCTGCCGCGCCGAAGCGATATCGACATCCGAAAGCAGCCTGCCCTTTAGCAATGGGACGCCCACAGTCCGGAACCAGCCCTCGCTGCACATCTCGACTATGGACTCCCAGCGCTCGGTATGCGTTCTGCCCGGTACCTCAACCTCACTTTGAGGCCCGCCGAAGGGCGGCAAAGTCCCAGCCTCAGCGGCGGCGACCACGCCCGGCAGCGACGCAATGCGCGGAAGGACTTGCTGGAAGAAGATCGTATTCTGCTGGTTGGTCTTGTAGTGGCCCTCGGGAAAAAACAGTTGCGCCGCGAAAATGTTCTGCGGAGCGAACCCCATATTCACGTGCTCGACCGCAAAAAAAGTTCGCATCATCAAGCCGGCGCCCGCCAACAGGACGATGGACAGGGCAACTTCCGCCACCACCAGACCCGCGCGCAAGCCGCCGTGCCGGAAGCTCGTGATCACACCTCGGCCTGTTTCCTGGAGGCGCGAGTGCAGTTCCCCCCGCACCGCGTGGAGCGCGGGCGCAAGTCCGCAGAGCAGGGTGGTGGCCAGCGTTACGAATATAGTGAACAGCAGAACCGCCGAATTCAGGGTGATCTCCGATTCGCTGGGCAAAGTGCCGGGAGGCATCGCCGCCATTACCGCTTTTAATCCGCCGTACGCGAACAGGTAGCCGACCAACCCTCCCAGCGCCGCCAGCAGCAAGCTTTCCATCAGGAGTTGGCGGATCAGCCGCCGGCGGCTGGCACCGATCGAGGCTCGAATGGCAATCTCTCTTTCGCGCGCGCTGGCTCGCGACAGCAGCAGGTTGGCGACATTGCTGGATGCGATGAGAAGCAGCATACCAACCGCGGCGAGAAGGATATACAGCATCGCCTTGAAGTCACCCACAACGTCGCTGGCGAGTCCGACCGTCTGCACGCTGAAATGCTTGGGATAATCCTTCGGGTAAACCTTGGCAAGATGCTGGGCAATCACAGTAAGGTCAGCCGCGGCGGCTTCCAAGCTCACGCCGGGCTTGCGCCGCTCCTCCGGAACCAGGTACAGCGGCCGGCTGGCGCGCACTTCGCCGCCGGTGGCGGTCGCAGCGTCGCGTCCGGCTCTCAAGGGCAGCCAGACGTCGGCGCCGAAGAACTGGAAACGAGGAGGCATGATTCCCACCAGGACTCTCGATACGCCGTTCAGAGTGAACGTAGTTCCTACGATCTTCCGGTCGCCGTGGAAATGCTCCTGCCACATCCGGTAATTCAGGAGAAACACGGGAGGCGCGCCGGGCTCACCGTCATCGGGTGTGATCCAACGCCCCAGTACCGGCTCCACGCCCAGGAAGCGAAAAGTGTTGGTGGTGACGAATACTCCGTTCAGCTCTTGGGAACCGCTCTCGGAACTGTAGAGCACCTCGGCGTGCGCGGTGCCGGCCATGTCCGAGAACACGTGGTTCTGGTCACGGTAATCTAGGAACTCAGGAAGTGAAAGGCCAAGGCGGCCGTAGTCGCCCGCCACATCCATGTCGTGGATGCGGAAAATGCTGATGCCGTCCGCGTCTTTGTAGGGGAAGGGATGAAGCAGGGCGTTATCCAGCACACTGAAGATCGCCGTGTTCGCGCCAATTCCTAGCGCGAGCGTCAGCACCGCGACGGCGGCGAAGCCGGGATTCCTCACCAGCATGCGCAGGCCGTAACGAAGATCCTGGAGAATCGTTTCCATGCTTCACCTCACGGGCAGTGACAAGTGACGAGTGACAAGCACGAGCCCGTATCTGTCGTCATTCGCCCTCCCATTTGACGTGCGACGTCGCAGGACGGTTTGGCGACGTGGCCCGGCACGGCGCAAGGTCAATTCCGCGATAGGTCGTTTTCCCCGAAACCAGGAACGCAGAGGAGGCACGAATTTCGCCAACTTGTCCCATAATGCGACTGTTTGTTCTCAATAGGTTAGAAGAAATAGCAGGCAAGTGTCTATGCTCCGGTGTCCGCTTTTGGGACAGGCCGTCCCGAGTTCGGACACTCTTGCCCCTAAAACAGCCAAGACGCCTGCGGTATAATAAAGGAGCGAAGATTTTGGATTGGGGCTACAGAACCGGAGTCAACCGTCTCGATGGGGGATGCTATGAAGCAAGGGGGAGGGTTGAGGCTGACTGTCTGGATTGCGGCTGCTACGGTCGCCCTTTTCGTGGAGCAAAGTACGGTGCTGCATTGCCCAGGCACGTTGGGCTTGGGATTTGCGCAGCAACCGGCAGCCGCGGGCGATGTAGCCTCGCCGTCAGCGGCGCACCCGGTCGATCCCAACCTGGTTGCGATTGTGGTTGATTACCCCTCCCAAGGATCGATCTTCCCTCCTGAGATTACGCCTCCCACCTTTCTGTGGCGCGACGCCTCGAACGCCACCGTCTGGAGGATCGATATTTCATTCACGGATGGCTCGGCGGCGATCCAGTCCAGGTCGGCGGGCGAGCGGCTGCGAATCGGCGAAATCGATCCACGCTGCATCTCCGAAAACAATCAGTTGCCCAAGCTGACGCCTGAGCAAGCCGCAGCGCGAACCTGGATCCCGGATGCGCCCACCTGGAGCGCCATCAAGCGGCACTCGACAGAGCACGCTGCCACCATCACCATCACGGGCTTTGCAGACGGCCGGATGGAGCACGCCGTTTCCCGCGCCGCGGTGGCGATTGAGACTTCGATGGACCCGGTGGGAGCGCCGATCTTCTACCGAGACGTGCCGTTGATGCCCGCGGAGCTTAAAAAGGGAGTGATCAACCCGCTGGCGCAAGGCGCGCTGCCCTTGCTCTCCTGGCGTCTACGTAACATCGCGGAGCCGAGCAGCCGCTTGGTGCTGACGGGGATGCACACCTGCGCCAATTGCCACTCGTTCTCTCGCGACGGAAAAACCATGGGAATGGATCTCGACGGCCCCGCCAACGACAAGGGGCTTTACGCCATCTCTGCAATCAAACCGGAGATGAGCATCCGCAATCAGGACGTGATCGCCTGGAGCTCCTTCCGCGACGAAACGGTGGCGACTTCGCGAGTGGGATTCATGTCCCAAGTCTCGCCGGACGGCCACTACGTTCTGACCATGCTGCGGGGCATGGACAAAGAACTGGCTCACACCTATTACGTGGTGAATTTCAAGAACTACAATTTTCTTCAAGTGTTCTACCCCACGCGCGGCATCCTGGCGTGGTACGACCGCGCAACGGGACAAAGGCACGCCCTGCCCGGCGCTGACGATCCGCGCTACGTGCAAACGGACGGGGTGTGGAGTCCGGACGGCAAATTCATCGTGTTTGCCAGAGCGGAGGCAAGAGAACCGTACGAGGCGGGCAAGGGGCTGCCCGAGCATGCCAACGACCCGGAAGAGACCCAAATCAAATACGACCTCTACCGGATTCCGTTCAACGACGGCAAAGGCGGCCAGGCGATGCCGATCGCGGGCGCTTCCTACAACGGGATGAGCAATAACTTTCCCAAGGTTTCACCCGACGGCCGCTGGATCGTCTTTGTGAAATGCCGCAACGCTCAGTTGATGCGGCCCGACAGCCAGCTCTACATCGTGCCGGCGCAAGGCGGTTTGGCGCGGCGCATGCGCTGCAACACGCCGCTCATGAACTCCTGGCACAGCTTCTCCCCCAACGGCCGCTGGCTGGTTTTCTCCTCCAAGAGCCGTTCGCCCTACACGCAAATGTTCCTGACCCATCTGGACGAGGATGGCAACGACAGCCCGGCGATCCTGGTCGACAACACCACGGCAGCCAACCGCGCAGTGAATCTTCCGGAATTCGTGAATATTCCATCTGACGGCCTGATGAAGATCGACGTGCCGGCCGCCGAATCGTACCGGCTCTTCGATATCGCCTCGGACCTGACCGCCAAGGGTAAGCTCGACGAGGGCATCGCAGAGTGGAATAAGGTCCTCGAACTGGATTCCGGGAATGCCAAGGCCCACAACAACCTCGGGGGAGCATTGGTGCTCAAGGGGAAGCTCAATGAAGGCATGGCGGAGTTGAAGGCGGCAATCGAGATCGATCCTGACTACAGCGAACCGCAGAGCAACTACGCCATTGGCTTATTGCAAGAGAAAAGACTCGACGCGGCGATGCCCTACCTGCAGCGATCGATCGAGCTCAATCCCTCCTACGCCAAGGTCTATGAAGCGATCATCTCCAATATGGACTGGCCGCCCAGCCCTCCCAAGCCGAGCCTCAGGTTGGAGGATGTGGGTCCTGCAAGGGCGGAGGAGCAGGCAAGCCAGAACAGCGGCCGACAGAAGCGCGAGAGCCTTGATGCGGAGTATCAGCAAACACTCCAGAGCGTTCTTGCTGCGATCATATCGTCTGCTGATTCCGCTCGCGGCGCGGCGAATGAGGACTCAGGGCCGCTCCAGCCGCGAAGTTCATCGAGCGCCCTGCGACCGCTCGCCATCCCAAACCTGGCGCTCGGCGAGAACGCTCGCCCTGACCTCGAGACCATGATCGCGCATTTGGAAATCCCGCGGCTGCGCAAGCTGGCTGAGCGGGATGACACATCCTCGGACGAGAGTTTTGCTGCCCAACGGCAGATTCTGCGCATCTTCCTTCATACTTTCGAGGCTTCGCATGACCTGCTCGCCCAGAATAAAGTGGCCCCGGCCCTGACCTGCCTTCAAATTTCGGCCCAGGCTGCGCCCGCAAATCCCTACATCCTGTATGACCTGGCTAGAGCGCAGGCGCTCAACGGCCAGCACAAGAAAGCGGTAAGCACGCTCGAAGCCGCCGTGCAGAACGGCTTCAAGAGCGGCGATCAGGCGGAAGGCGATCGCGCCTTTGAGGGGCTGCGCGGGAAAGCGGATTTCCAGCGCGTGGTCGCTATGATGAAGGCAGTAGGCAGTAGGCAGTAGGCGGAAGGCAGAAAAGCGAATTCAAATGGCAAAGGGCAAATGGCAAAATTCAAATGGCAAATGTTTCGCGATCTGACATGTCAAAATTAACAACCCT
>Ga0209517_10008538_pt1 | contig 11961 bp, 10 predicted proteins | sample PeaSoiMetSII2010_FD_187695 | JGI IMG/M metagenome (GOLD analysis project Ga0209517, IMG submission 187695) | Peat soil microbial communities from Weissenstadt, Germany - SII-2010 (SPAdes) (version 2) | ecosystem: Environmental > Terrestrial > Soil > Wetlands > Peat | place: Germany...
AAACAACAGCACCACCAGCACCGCGAGCGCGATCAGGACGCGGCGGGGACCAAGGGCGTCCGGATGCGGATCGATCGGTGCGGCCTTCCTGGTCTTGATCTGCGGTTGGTACCATTTGCCGATCCGCCACAGCACGACGATCGCAAGAAACGCGATGGTCGAAAACCAGGCAATGCTGGGCTGGCCGAAGGGGACGACGATCAAGGCCGCCAGCACCGGGCCCATCGAGGTACCGAAGCTGCCGCCGAGCTGGAACACCGATTGCGCGAAACCGTAGCGGCCGCCCGAGGCAAGCCGCGCGATGCGCGCCGATTCCGGGTGGAACACCGCCGAGCCCAGACCCACCAGCGCCGCGGCGAGCAGGATGACGGAGTATTGCCGGGCGACGCCGAGCAGCAACAGACCGAAAAAGGTCGAGGACATGCCGATCGCCAGCGAAAAGGGCTGCGCCTTCTTGTCGGTGAAATGACCGACGGCAGGCTGCAACAGCGACGCGGTGAACTGGAACGCCAGGGTGATCAACCCGATCTGCGCGAAATCCAGCGCATAATTGGCCTTCAGGATCGGGTACACCGATGCGATCAGCGACTGCATGGTGTCGTTGAGGAAATGCGAGAAGCTGATGCCGGCAAGCACGACATAGGCCGGCCCGGCCGCCCTCGCCTTCAGGCCAGGCGTCGCGACCCCAACCGGCGCGGCCAGCGCTTGTTCGGAGACGGCGACAGACTTGTTCAATGGATCATTCCCGGAAGGGATTCGTGCGGCCCCAGGCGCACTTCCTACGCTGGCGGCGTTTCGCCGACCACCACCATTAAAAAATGGCTGTGATGCGCCTGGCGGTTATGCCGCTGCCTGGCCGAGCGCGGTGACGATATGGTCGACCACTTCCTCGACCAGCAGGCGATCGTCGCCCTCACCCATCACGCGGATCACGGGCTCAGTGCCGGAGGAGCGCACCAGCAAGCGGCCATGACCGTTGAGCCGCTTCTCGCCGGCATCGATGGCCGATTTGACGTCGGCGTCGTCGAGCGGTTTGCCGCTGCGATAACGCACATTCTTCAGTATCTGCGGCAGCGGATCGAAGCGGCGGCAGACTTCCGAAACCGGACGGCGGAGTTTTTGCACGACCGCCAGCACCTGAAGCGCCGCAACGAAGCCGTCGCCGGTAGTGGTATAGTCCGACAGGATAATGTGGCCGGACGGTTCGCCACCGAGATTGTAACCGCCGCTCAGCATCCGCTCCAGCACGTAGCGGTCGCCGACCGGCGTGCGGATCAGCTCGATGCCATGACGCTCGAGGAAGCGCTCCAATCCAAGATTCGACATCACCGTGGCGACGATACCCGGCTTGGAAAGCCGGCCGTCTTCCTTCCAGCTTTGCGCGATCACCGCGAGCAACTGGTCGCCATCGACCAGATGTCCGCGCTCGTCGACCAGGATCACCCGATCGGCGTCGCCGTCGAGCGCGATGCCGATATCGGCACGCATTTCACGCACCTTGCGGCTCAAGGCCTCGGGCGCGGTCGATCCGCATTCCTTGTTGATGTTGAAGCCATCGGGATCGACGCCGATCGAAATGACGTCGGCACCCAGTTCCCACAGCGCTTCCGGCACGACCTTGTAGGCGGCGCCATTGGCGCAATCGACCACCACGCGCAGGCCATCGAGACTGAGTTCGCGCGGCAGCGTCCGCTTGGCGAATTCGATGTAGCGGTCGTGGACGCCGTCGATGCGGCGGGCGCGCCCGAGGCTCGCGCTCTGGGCCAGACGCCGGTCGAGGGATTCGTCGAGCAACAATTCGATCTGCCTCTCGACATCGTCGGACAGCTTGAAGCCTTGCGGACCGAACAATTTGATGCCGTTGTCTTCGAACAGATTATGGGAGGCGGAAATCATCACGCCGAGATCGGCCCGCATCGATTTGGTCAGCATCGCGACCGCCGGCGTCGGCATCGGGCCGAGCAGCAGCACATCCATGCCGACCGAGGTGAAGCCGGCCACCATCGCATATTCGATCATGTAGCCGGAAAGACGCGTATCCTTGCCGATGACGACACGATGGCGATGCTCGCCGCGCTGAAACACCAATCCAGCCGCCTGGCCGACCTTGAGCGCCAGCTCCGGCGTGATCAGTCCGTTGGCGAGGCCCCGAATCCCGTCCGTACCGAAATATTTGCGGCTCATATGACCCCCAGCACCATCCGCGCTTCTCCAACTACCCGACGAGAAGCCCGAAACGCCCACACATCCTAACGTGCCAGCGGTTATAATGCCTTCGGCGCTAAAATGACTTCAAAAAATATGATGAATCATTTCGGGCCGCCGTCACCGGGTTTGGCACTTAAACCTTTGATGATAAAAGAAATTATCCTGTTCCCGTCTTCCGGGGATGCCGGTTCAGTCATTGCGCTTGACGTGATGGTCGGCCTTCGAGGGCGGCGGCTGGGTGACATTGACCGGGTCTGATCCGGGAAAGGTCTCTTCCAGCCCCTCCTCCAGGGCCTCATCGAGCTTGCGCTTTTCCGCACTTTTGACGCCGGCGGGCCTGGAGCGTGATCCGGTCATGCGAACCTCCTTATGCGTTGCCGTGAGGCGATTTTGCGAGGCGCCCAAGCGTGCTAGATGAACGTACAAAGCGGCAAATACAAGAAGGGCCGGGAGCTCCATGAAACACATCACCTGCATCGAGGATCTGCGGCAGCGCCATATGCGAAAGGTGCCGAAGGCATTTTTCGATTACGCCGATCGCGGCTCCTATGCCGAGGAGACGCTGCGCGCCAACCGCGAGGATCTTGCCCAGATCAAGTTCCGCCAGCGCATCCTGGTCGATGTATCCAAGCGAGATCTTTCCACCACCATTCTCGGCGAGCCCGCGGCAATGCCCCTGATCCTGGCGCCGGTGGGATTGACCGGCATGCAATATGGCGACGGCGAAATTCATGCCTGCCGCGCCGCCCACGCTGCGGGAATTCCCTACACCTTGAGCACGATGTCGATCTGCTCGATCGAAGATGTCGCCGCCAGCGTCGACAAGCCGTTCTGGTTCCAGCTGTACGTCATGAAGGACCGCGGCTTCATCAAGGCGCTGATCGAACGCGCGATTGCCGCCAAGTGCAGCGCGCTGGTGCTGACCGTCGACCTTCAGGTGATCGGCCAGCGCCATGCCGACATCAAGAACGGCATGACGGTGCCGCCGGAATGGACGCTGTCAAAGCTTTTCGATTTCGCCACCAAGCCGGCCTGGGTGGCCGGCGTCTTGCGCGGCAAACGCCGCACCTTCGGCAATCTCGTCGGCCACCTCAAGGGCACCGACGACATCACCTCGCTCGGAACCTGGATCGGCACGCAGTTCGACACCACTCTGAACTGGAAGGATGTCGACTGGATTCGCAGCATCTGGCCCGGCAAGCTGGTTCTGAAGGGGATTCTCGACGTCGAGGACGCCAATGAGGCGGCGAAATCCGGCGCGCAGGCGCTCGTGGTCTCCAACCATGGCGGCCGTCAGCTCGACGGCGCGCCTTCCACGATCGAAGCGCTGCCGGAGATCGTGGACGCGATCGGCGACAAGATCGAGATCATGTTCGACGGCGGCATCCGCTCCGGCCAGGACGTGATGCGCGCACTCGCGCTCGGCGCCAAATCCTGCATGATCGGTCGCGCCTATATCCACGGCCTCGGCGCCTTCGGCGGCCCCGGCGTCGCCAAGGCGATCGACATCATTCGCAACGAGCTCTTGACGACCATGGGCCTGTGCGGCGTCAACACCATCGCCGAGATCGACGATCACGTGCTGGCGGTGTGAGGTAGCAAACAAGACTGTCGCCCCCGGCTCCCCTTCCCTTCGTGAACAAACACAATGAGTGAGATTCAAGCGAAGAGGCCAAATCCAATCTGCAAGATTTTGCGGCGATGATCACGCGATAGCGAACTGCCGTAGGGTGGGCAAAGGCGCTCTTGCGCCGTGCCCACCGATCGGTTTGGGAGAAGCAAGTGGTGGGCACGCTTCGCTTTGCCCACCCTACACCTGTCATTCCGGGATGGTGCGCAAGCACCAGACCCGGAATTTCAAGATTCCGGGTTCGCGCTCACGCGCGCCCCGGAATGACTTTTCGGTCTACGCAAGCGTAGGCCGAAAAGTCACATCGGCGGCATGATTCCGTCGCGGCCGACGTTGACGCGGTTGGCTTCCAGCGTGCCGTCGTCCTTCTTGACCGCGCCGAAGATGATGATCTTGGCGCCCGCCTTCACCTCGGATTTGTCGCCGGCGACGAAGGTGACGACCGGCGTTCCCGGCGGCACCACGACTTTCTTTTCGCCGTCCTTGTATTTCACCAGGATGTTCTGGCCGTCGGTACCCTTGACGGTCTCGGCGACGGTGGCGTTGGTCATGGTGGAGTTGGGCTTGAGGTCCCAGGGCCGGAAACCTTCGGCCGCGCCGCGCTGGCTTTCGGGGAAGATGTGCACGGCCAGCGCCTTCTGGGTGCCGTCGGGCTCCGGCATCGCCGATACCCCGATGTAGGATCCTTGCTTGATTTCCGACAACTCGGTCTTGGCGACCCCGAACACCGCCACATTGTCGGTCATACGCACCTTCATGTCGGTGCCTTCGCGCGTCTTGATCATCAGCATCGGACCATCGACGCTTTCGATGGTGCCGCGGATGCGGACCGTCTGCGGCTGCTGGGCCCACGCCACTGAGGCAAGCACGGACATGACTGCGAACGAGGCCACGAGCGCGCGCGGCATCCACGAAGAGATTTTCGGCATGATCTTTCCCTCAAAGGTTTCGGTTGAACAACGAGTCATAAGGAAATACCCCGCGAAAGGCGGGGTTATTCCTGGTTTTCACATCGGCGGCGTCAGCCCGTCGCGGCCGACACTGATGCGGTTGGTTTCGAACGATCCGTCGGGCAGTTGTTTGACGAAGGCGATGATCTTGGCGCCCGCCTTCAACTCGGACCTGTCGGCGGGAACATAGGTCACCACCGGCGTGTCGGGACCGACCACAACTTTCTTCTCGCCGTCCTTGTATTTGATCATCAGGGTCTGGCCGTCATTGCCGGCGACGGTCTCGGCGACCGTCGCGTTGGTCATGGTCGAGTTGGGCCGCAGATCGTAGGGCCGCGATCCCTCGCCGGTGCCGCGCATGTTTTCCGGAAAGACGTGGACCTCGACCGCGTCTTGACGGCCGTCCGGCCCGGGCACCGTGGTGGTGCCGATAAAAGAGCCGAGCTTGATGTCGGCGAGCGATATCTTGATGATTCCGACCAGCCGGACATCGCCGGTCATGTGCAATTTGACGTTCTCGCCGCTGCGCGATTTGACCGACAGCACATCGCCGTCGACGCTCTCGATGGTGCCGCGCACCCGTGACGGCGTGGGCGGCTGTTGGGCGATCGCTGAGAGCGACGATGCGGCGACCATGGCCAAAGCGACGAACGGACGTAGGAAGCTTGAACGACGAACGGACATGAAGGGTGTCTCCATAGGGGGCGCCTCAACCTAGCAAGCCAACTCCATGCTTCCATGATATTCCGCCTCAAACATTCGTGAGATCGGCCTCGACCAGCGCGCGGAGTTCGGATGTGACCTCCGGACGCCGCCCGAACCACAATTCGAATCCACGCACCGCCTGGTGCAGCAGCATGCCGAGCCCGTCGGCCGTTCGCAGTCCGCGCGCCCGCGCGGCGGCCAGCAACGGCGTTTCCAGCGGCACATAAACCAGGTCGGCGACGATCGCATCCGACGAGAGCCGGTTGACGTCGAGGTCAAGCGCCGGCTGACCGTGCATGCCGAGCGAGGTGGTGTTGACCAAAAGTCCGGCCCGCGGCAGCGCGTCCCCGATCGCCTCCCATGGAATCGGATGCACGGTTTTGCCGAATTGATCCGCGAGCGCCCGGGCGCGATCGATCGTTCGGTTCGCCAGGTGCACGCGTTTGATGCCGCGTTCGACCAGCCCGAACACCACCGCGCGCGACGAGCCGCCGGCGCCCAGCACCAGCGCGTCTTCGATTCCGTCCCATCCCTTCGCGCTCGCATCGAGATTGTTGATGAAGCCTTCGATATCGGTGTTGGTCGAGCGCAGCTCGCTGCCCTCGTACCACAGCGTGTTGGCCGCACCGACCGCGCGCGCCCGCGCGTCCGGCACCGTCAGCGCCAGCGCGCGCTCCTTGTGCGGAATGGTGACGTTGGCGCCGACAAAGCCATGCGCCGACAGGTGCATCACGAATTCGGCAAAACCTTCGGGCGGCACCGCCTCGATATTGTAGCCGCCCTCGATGCCAAGGGTTCGCAGCCAATAATGATGGATCAGCGGCGAGCGCGAATGCGCCGCCGGCCATCCGATCAGGCATGCTGCGCGGGGTTTGATGGTGGCCGCCATCGCCAATCCTGTTGCGGCGTCCATCGACAGGCACCGCGTCATCTTCAAATCGGGCAAGCCGGGTTAGCTGTCAATGCTGCCAGTGGATTGTCGCGCCGACGATCGCGCTTCAAAAAAAACACGTCAACAAAGATAGACCCTCGATCTTGATTCAAATCAGAACCCGGGCTCGGGCGATAGGGTTCATGGAGAGCGCTGATGTGCCCGTCAGTGCCCGGCGCGCGCAAGTTTACTTGCAGCCTGCGATGGACCGCTAAAATACCGGTGTATATCCCTTAGATTAGATATCTGAAATATCATTTATTGACATTTTAACATCATAAATTATCATGCAAAGATGATGTCCGATCTCGGCCGGGGTCCCTGCAACAAGGCAAGCCAATGATCACGGCGGCTCAACTGCGAGCCGCCCGGGTGCTTCTCGGCATCGATCAGCGCCGGCTCGCGGAGCTGTCAGGGCTTTCCGTGCCAACCATTCAGCGGATGGAGGCCTCTGAAACGATGGTCCGTGGCAATGTCGATTCGCTGGTCAAGCTGATCGCCGCATTCGACGCGGCCGGGATCGAGATGATCGACGAAGGCGCTGCCAGCCAATCGCAGGGGCGCGGGGTGCGGTTGAGAGCGAATCCGGGTTCGGTCAGGCCCATTCTCGGGGCACGGTCGGCGGCCAAATCGTCAGGCAGAACGAGGGCGGGGAAATAATGTCGGCCGTCACCCTGCAAATGGCGTGTGTTGCCGGATTGCTCGGATTGGCAATTCTGGCGATCGTTCTGAGCGGCTCAAAATTCTCCACGGCCATTATCTACAGCGCGTCATTGGTTGTGTCCGCGATCGCATTGATCGGATCCTTGCAGTGGTTGCTCGCCAATCATGCGATCGACGCCGGCCTGACATTGCCGATCGGATTGCCGTGGCTCGGCGCCCATTTCCGCCTCGACGCGTTGGCCGCGTTTTTCCTTGTTGTGGTCAATCTCGGCGGGGGCGCGGCGAGCCTCTATGGTCTCGGCTATGGGCATCACGAGCCGACACCGGGCCGCGTGCTCCCCTTCTTCCCGGCCTTTCTAGCCGGCATGAATCTCGTGGTGCTGGCGGACGATGCGTTTTCCTATCTGCTCTGCTGGGAATTCATGTCGCTGGTTTCCTGGGCGCTGGTCATGGCGCACCACCGTGAAGCGGGCAACGCCAAGGCCGGCTACGTCTATCTGGTGATGGCAAGCTTTGGCACGCTCGCGCTTCTGCTGGCCTTCGGACTGCTGGCGGGACCCGCGGGAGATTACGGATTTGTCGCGATCCGCGCGGCGCAACACACATCTTACGTAGCTGCATTGGTGTTGATCCTGATGCTGCTCGGCGCCGGCTCCAAGGCCGGCCTGGTGCCGTTGCATGTCTGGCTGCCGCTCGCCCATCCCGCGGCTCCCAGTCACGTGTCGGCGCTGATGAGCGGCGTCATGACCAAGGTCGCGATCTACGGTTTCATTCGCGTCGTATTCGATCTCCTGGGACCGCCGACATGGCAGGGGAGTGTGGTTGTCCTTTTCCTCGGCAGCATCACCGCCGTCATGGGAATTCTCCACGCAATGATGGAGAAGGACCTCAAGCGCCTGCTCGCCTACAGCACGATCGAAAACGTCGGCATCATCTTCGTCAGCCTCGGCCTTGCGCTAGCCTTCAAGGCGAACGCGATGCCGGCAGCAGCCGCGCTCGCCATGACCGCCGCGCTGTTCCACGTTCTCAATCACAGCATCTTCAAGAGCCTGCTGTTCTTCGGTTCCGGCGCCATACTGACGGCGACCGGCGAGCGCGACATGGAGCATCTTGGCGGCCTCATTCGGGGCATGCCGCTCACCGCCTTCACGTTCCTTGCAGGATGCATGGCGATCTCGGCCCTGCCGCCGCTCAACGGCTTCGTCTCGGAGTGGCTCATCTTCCAAGCGATCCTCCTGAGCCCGGACCTGTCGCAATTGGGCCTGAAGTTCCTGGTCCCCGCGGTCGGCGCAATGCTCGCATTGTCGGCGGCGCTCGCCGCGGCCTGCTTCGTCAAGGCGTTCGGCGTCAGCTTCCTCGGGCGGCCGCGCACAACCGTTGCGGCAGGCGCGCAGGAGGTCGATCGCTGGTCGCTCGCGGCAATGTTCATTTTGGCCGGCCTGTGTCTGCTGATCGGAATCATCCCCGCCCCGATCATCGACATGCTCGCACCGGTCGTGAACGCGCTGGTGGCCGAGCGCATGCCGGTCCAGTTCGCCAACCCGTGGCTGTCGATCGTCCCGATCGCCGAGAGCCGCAGCTCCTATAACGGGCTCCTGGTCTTCCTCTTCATCACCATATCGACGCTCGCCGCCATAGAGATCATCCACCGCTTTGCCTCGCGCGCGGTGCGCCGCGCTCCAGCCTGGGATTGCGGCTTTCCGGATCCGAGCCCGGCCACGCAATACACCGCCGGCGGCTTCGCCCAGCCGATCCGCCGCGTGTTCGGCCCGCTGTTTGACGCGCGCGAGGATGTCGCGATGCCGGCGCCTGGCGATACCACGGCTGCGCGGCTCACCATCAGGCTACGCGACCTCACCTGGGATGTGCTCTATGCTCCACTCGCCGGCGCCATCTGGCTTGCCGCCGAACACCTCAGCCATCTGCAGTTCCTGACCATTCGCAAATACCTCAGCCTGGTGTTTGCGCTGCTCGTCATCCTCCTGTTCGTCCTCATGCTGGTGATGCTGGTATGGTCCTGATCCTCAATCTCATCACTCAGGGCGCGCAGATGATGCTTGTGCTCATCCTGGCGCCGCTGCTGCTGGGCTATACGCGCAAACTCAAGGCGCGCCTGCTGCGGCGCCAGGGTCCGCCGGTCCTGCAGCCCTACCGCGACCTGTTGCGTCTGATCCGCAAGGAGGCCGTGCTGGCAGAGAACGCATCCTGGCTGTTCCGCAGCGGCCCATACCTGATTTTTGCCGCAACATGGGTGGCCGCCGCGCTGGTCCCGACTTTCGCGGTGCAACTGCAATTTAGCTGGACCGCCGACCTGATCGCGCTCACGGCGCTGATCGGCTCGGCGCGGTTTTTCCTGGCGCTTGTCGGGATGGATGTTGGCACCAGCTTCGGCGGCATCGGCTCAAGCCGCGAGATGATGTTTGCATCGCTCGCCGAGCCGGCAATGATCATGATTGTATTTACTCTCGCCCTCCTTGCCGGTTCAACTCAGCTCTCGGTGATCGCCGAATTCATGCAAACTCACGCCAGCCTGCGTGTTTCGCTTGGGCTTGCGCTCATTGCGCTCGTTATCGTGGCGCTGGCCGAAAACGCTCGCATTCCCATTGACAATCCGGCCACCCATCTCGAGCTCACCATGGTGCACGAGGCCATGGTGCTGGAATATTCTGCAAGGCATCTTGCGGTCCTGGAGTTTGCGTCCGCCCTCAAGCTGTTGCTCTATCTCTCGCTGATCGCCTGCATCTTCATGCCATGGGGACTGGCGCCCGCAGGCAGCGGCCTGGAAGCCTATGCAATCGGCTTGATCAGTTACCTCGGAAAGCTCGCGGTGGGCGGCTTTCTGCTGGCCCTGTTCGAGACCTCAATCGCAAAAATGCGTGTCTTCCGTGTTCCGGATTTCTTGGGCATCGCCCTGATGCTGGGATTGCTGGGCATGCTTCTGCGCTTCGTGTCACGGAGCTTCTGATGGATACTTTTTCCCTCGATGTCGCGCATATGCTGGCCGGCACCATGGTGCTGGTGAGTTTCATGTTGCTCTACCAGGATCGCATGTTTGCACTGCTCAACGTCTTTGCGATGCACGCCGTGGTGCTCTCCGCCTCGGTGGCCTGGCAAGCTCACATTCAGAATGCACCGCATCTCTACGTTCCAGCCGCGATCGCGCTTGTGCTCAAAGGCATCATTATTCCAGTCGCGCTCCACCGCGTCGTGATCAAACTCGGCATCCACCGGGGGATCGAGACTGTCGTCGGGGTTGGACCGACCTTGCTCTTTGGCGTCGGGCTTACAGCGCTCTCGATGGTCGTCATGCTCAAGGCCGCGGAAACAGCCGATCCACTGGCGCGCGAGGATCTCGCATTTGCCCTGTCGATCCTGCTGCTCGGCCTGCTCATGATGGTGACGCGGCGCAATGCGGTCAGCCAGATCATCGGTTTCATGTCGATCGAGAACGGTTTGATCCTGGCGGCCACGGCGGCCAGAGGCATGCCGCTGGTCGTCGAGATCAGCGTGGCATTCTCGGTTTTGGTCGCCTTCATCGTGATCGGCGTGTTCCTGTTCCGCATCCGCGAGCGTTTTGATTCCGTTGATCTTCAGGCCCTCGACGAGTTTCGCGGAGAGCGGCGGTGAACAATTTCCTCGCCCAACTTTCAATCGAGCCGCTGACGGCGGTACTGATCATTCCCGCGGTGACTGCGGCAGTGCTGGCGCTGCTGCCCAGCTATTGGGTGGCGGCTCGCCTCAACGTGGCGGCCACCTTCGCCACTCTGATCGCTGCGGTTTGGCTCCTGTTCGATCGGCCTCCGGCAGGCGGTTACCTTTTCGTCGACGATCTGAACAACGCATTTATCGTGTTGACGACCTTCGTCGCATTCACGACCAGCGTATTCAGCGCCAGCTATATCGCGCACGAGCTGGAAATCGGCCGACTAACGCCCAATCATTTGCGCTTTTACCACGCCATGTATCAGATCCTGATGTTCGCCATGAACCTTGGGCTGGTCGCAAACAATATCGGCCTGATGTGGGTGGCTGTCGAGCTCGCCACCCTCACCACCGTATTGATGGTCGGAATCTACCGCACCCATGAAGCGCTGGAGGCTGCGTGGAAATATTTCATCCTTGGCAGCGTCGGCATCGCCCTCGCGCTGTTCGGAACGATCCTCGTTTACATGGCGGCGCGACCTGTGATCGGCGAAGGTGCCGACGCTATGGTGTGGACGACACTTATCGGGCAGGCCAGCAGACTCAGCCCTGAACTCCTGAACGTCGCGTTCGTCTTTTTGCTGCTCGGCTACGGCACCAAGGTGGGGCTCGCGCCACTGCATGCCTGGCTGCCCGATGCGCATGCCGAAGGTCCGACGCCGATTTCGGCGGTGCTGTCGGGACTCCTGCTCAACGTCGCACTCTACGCGCTGCTGCGCTTCAAGATGCTGCTCGCGGTGAACCCGGCGGCTCTCGCATCTGGCCCGCTGATGGTGACGTTGGGTCTCATCTCGGTCGTTTTCGCGGCGTTCATGCTTTACCGGCGGCGCGACATCAAGCGTATGTTCGCCTATTCGTCGATCGAGCATATGGGCATCATCGTGTTCGCCTTCGGCATGGGCGGGCCGATCGCCAATTTCGCCGGGCTGTTGCACATGGTGATGCATTCGCTGACGAAGTCGGCGATCTTCTTTGCGGTCGGTCACATCGCGCAGGCCAAAGGCACGCAGAAGATCGCCGAGATGGGGGGACTCACTGAAACCAACCCCGTGCTTGGTTGGGGTCTCGTGCTTGGCGTCGTCGCGATCGCCGGCCTTCCCACGGCCGGTATCTTCATGAGCGAGTTTCTCATCGTCAGTTCCACCTTCGCCCGCCAGCCGCTGCTCGCTATC
>Ga0209517_10008540_pt1 | contig 11960 bp, 9 predicted proteins | sample PeaSoiMetSII2010_FD_187695 | JGI IMG/M metagenome (GOLD analysis project Ga0209517, IMG submission 187695) | Peat soil microbial communities from Weissenstadt, Germany - SII-2010 (SPAdes) (version 2) | ecosystem: Environmental > Terrestrial > Soil > Wetlands > Peat | place: Germany: Weissenstadt...
GGAGTCGTCGAATGGTGCGAAGGCGCGAGCCAAGTTCCTGAGGCGCGACGGGCCTGTAAGCTGCCGCACAGCGAAACTCTACGACCTGTAGTGTCGCAATTGCCGAAACCGCAGAGCCTCGCTCTGCGCCAGCCCCGGTAGAGGAGTGTGCCCAGTGCCGTCGTCATTTTTCGTTCTTCACCCCGCAGTTGAAACCCATCGCTAGTAATTGCCGCCCAAGGCTGTTTGACTGTTGCAACAGCTTCATTGCCTCATCCATCTTCCCCATCAGGTTAAAGTTTTCCTCAAGTGTCAATGATTTGGTCAGAGATTGGAATTCAGGGCTTTGCCACATAGACGTAACGTCGTTCTCTGCTTTCCTCGTAGCGCCGTCCATCGCGCAAAACTCAGCACGCAGCTTTATGGCCTCTGGGTGGTCTCGGTCAACTTGATACCAAGTTTGGAGCTTCTCTTCCCTGGCTACCTCCATCTTGAGCATTCCGATAACCTTGTCGAGCACAGCGTCGGCATCGTCAAACGTCAGCTTCCTGGCCTCGCCTGCCTGCGCTAGCGCCTTTTGTGGGTTTGCAGGCTGCGGGTGACTACGTAAAGCCTCGTACCAAAATATGCTAGCCAAAACCAGAATCAGGACTGTAGCCAGTGTTAATCCTTTCTTCATTGCATACTCTCCCTTGTATGAAACCTGAAATGCGACCAAGGCTAATATCCATCTCAGGAGATGTCAAGGGATCATCCATAAGTTAGGAAGCCGCCGATGCGCCATGAAATAAAATCGCAGCCTCAAATTCGTGTTGTTGACCGATGGATGAAGGCTTACAATTACAGCAGAACGCGGTGACGCGTGTCGATAAAGTTTGACGGGAAACGCCCGACGTTAATCGAAGTCGAAAGTTGGAACGGGCTTGCGTGCGAGTTGTTTCCTTCGAATGGAGGCTCATAGGTATGGCATCCGATGCGTTAAAACGCGAAGCTAAGAGGGCTTGGCGTGATCTTGAGGAAGCCGAAGTGCGGGCATATCCCATTCTTTCAGGATGGAAGAAGGCGGCGGATAGGTTGCAGGTCCTCTCTGAGGCCGACGACGAGCAGTTGAAGACATTCACAGCGTCCCTGCGCAAGCAAGCCGAGGAAGCTCGCTCGATGAAGTTCGTTGGGGAAAAGTAATTGACTGGCCTAGGCTCAGTTAGTCCGAATCTCAGCATTAGACTTCTCCATCTTCGAAGCGGGTAGCGCAGACTCGCTGCTGTTGCGAGTCTGCGGCTTTTAGCTTTTAGTTAGATAATCTCAATGTCGCTAATACGCGAACCCGAACACAACCCCCTGGAAGGGCCGCAGAGTTCCGACACCAGGGACTCTGCGCTTGAGACGAGCAGCCTGGTGATGGAGTATCGGCCATGAGCATAGTCCTTGTCTTCGGGGCTGGAGCCTCCTATGGTGATTCGCTCCGATCACTCTCACAGCAAGAAACGAGCGATGCCGGCCCGCCACTGACAGAGGGTTTTTTTCTCGCGAGCTTTACGACAGGATTGGCTACAGCGGCACTCAGGCTGAGCAGCGTTTTCGGGAGGCATTCCAACACATCCGGGGGGCCTTCGCTGTCCCCGACAACTTACCGGTGGGCGAGGGAAGGTGGGCGAGCCTCAATGTTGAAGACGTCTTCACCAGTGTGGAACTGGATCGGGAATTCCGTAGCCCGGAAAGCGAGGCAGGCGGAAGGCTGACTGTGATCCGGAATAAACTCGTTCGATACTTGTGGCTCGTGATCGCCCTTTGCACACAGTGCAAGCACGGCCAATACTACCAGCAGGTTACTTCGTTCGTCCAGCGTCGCAAGGACGTGAGCGTCTTGACCTTTAACTGGGACCTCCTTCTGGACCAAGAATTCATGGAGAACAAGATGGGAAGCGGGTGGGTAATTAAGGCCGGTGCCTACCAAAACTTCGTGAACATGGTGTTCGGAGAAGAGGGCGTGAGGACCGGGTCCGCTTCAGAAGCGCCGATGTTTTTGAAAATGCATGGCTCCCTAAATTGGTTCCAATGCGCAAATCCCCGGTGCCCCAATCCCTCCAAAATGGAGATTAGAGCTGACACGCAAGACTGCCTCCGTCGAGCCAGAGGATTTGAGTTTGCGGGGACCGTGACCTGCGCTCGCTGCGGCACTGAGATGGAACCCTTCTTGGTCCCGCCGCTGGTGAAGAAACCCGTAGCCGAGAACCCAATAATCCGGGCCGTTTGGGGTCAGGCCAGGCTGAGGCTTTTGGCTGCCTCCAAGGTCGTGATCGTAGGATTCTCCGCGGCCCCGACTGATTTCTACGCGCAATGGCTGTTTCGGTCAACGTTGGGGACTAGACGAAGGGAGGAAGTCGAGATCGTTGTGGTAAACCCAGAAAACGGACCTTCGCACCGTCGTCATGCTGATTTTGAGAGTCGCATGAACAAGATGTTCCCACAGGGATACGTGTCCAATTTCACGGACTTCTCCCAGATTGGTCCCATTCTAGAGAGGTAGGCGCGGTCTAGGGTAGGCTCCTCTAGCCTGTCCTTAGGGACATCGCAGACTTCACACAACGAAGTCTGCGCCAGCCCCCGGCCAGTTCCAGGGCGAACTGTGCCATCACTGTGTACCGGCCCAGCTTCGTCCGGCCTCGGTGGCGTCCTGCATCTGCTTGCCAAGAACACCGAGCATACCACCCGCCCAATGTCCAAACGCCGCCTCGCCACTCGGCTTGTACAGCTTTTCCGGGAGTGTCCTGATCAGGTAGACGGGGTTCTGGCCGCCACTGTATTCAACTCCAAGCTCGCGAAAGTCGTCGCCCGTCATCAAAAACACGGGCGTGCCGCCCCGCGCCAGAATCACGTGATCGAAGCTTCTGCCTGATGAAGCGAGAGCCGAAGCCGACTGAAACAGCCCCCGAAAAAGGTCCAGAGGAGAAGCGGCTGAAACGTCGTGAAGGTCGAGAACCAATGTCGATGGGTCGATATAGAAACGGTAATGAGCAGAGATGGAGTAACCTGCATTCCTCGCATCGGCGTTGAGCGCCTGACTCACGTCCCGATCAACAAGAGCGTAGTTTAGGCCCCAAGTGAAAAGAACCGAGCAAAGCAGCACTGCTACCAGAAAGACCCAGCGCTTCCGATGGCGCGGAGCCGGAATGGGTGCAACCAGAAAAAAGAGTACGGGGGGGTTTCTCATTGGGTGTTCTCCCGCACCGGTGCGCCGCCGGGCGAACTCCGAAGGTGCTGCCGACCGCTGGAAGCGTAGAGCCGTGAATGTTACTTGTCAATAGCAGGTAGCGCGGACCACCGACTCTGTGGTCCGCGGCGTTTTCGAAGGAAGAACCGCGGTCCGCAAAAACGGCGGTCCGCGCTACCCGGCTCACTGGCGGGATTCGCTGTTTAGAACTTTGGAAACAGAAACCCGGTGTGCCGGCGGTGCTCCTTGAACTCTTCGCCGAACTGTGCGGCCAGAACGGACTCCTCTTTCGTCCCCTTGATCAAGTAAGCAAGGACGATGATAGCGACCCCCGCAATTCCTCGCCATTCGTCAATCGCCAGAGCTGTGCCGATCGCGGCGAGAATGATCCCGGAATAGATCGGATGCCGGAAATGGGCGTAGGGACCGGTGCGGATCAATTTGTGGTCCTCCTTCAGGGTGATTCTGCCGCTCCAATACTGCCCCAGGTGCCAGCGCGCCCACAAGGCGAGAGCGATGCCAATCCAAGTGAGTGCGACCGCTGTAAGCAAGGTCGCGTGGGTACGATGGAAAACTCGCTCACCAAGCACACCGATATCCATGAAGCCGCCGAACAGCAGGACGAAACCGCAGATTTCCAGAATGAGGTGGCGGGCACGGGCGACAAAGGACTCTGTGCTCACAGTCCTGCGCGTCTTCAGCGCGCCCACGGCCCAATAGACGCAAAAGACCAGCCAAGGCCCTTCGATAAGATAATGCCAAATCAATTCTGTTCAGCCCCGCTCCGGAGACCTTCCGCCAACTATGCCGGGAATAACGCCTCGAGGTTCTGAAAGCCCGAAGCCCGCCACTGCCGGAGCCGATTGCGGCCTTCTTCGATCAACCCGACGACGCTCTCTTTTTCCAGCTTATCAGGCGAGGCCGTTTGCCACAACGGGTCCAGCCAGTGTGCAACCGGGACATGCGTCTCAAGTGTGTCGCGGTCCAACGCAGCCAGGGCGGCTGCTGTCCCGAAAGCGTAACGCGCCGGCTTGATGCCCTGCTCGAGCGCCACGCGCAGGGTGCCGACCAAGCGATCGTCCCATCCCAGTTTGCGCCGCGGATCGCGTCCGACCCTTTCGACGGTATCGTTAAGGAAAGGATTAACCATGCGTGCGAGCAGGTCATCCGCGTATTCGCGATAGCCTTCGTGAGTGAAGAGGCGGTCCTGGCCCACGTGCTTGCGCACCAAGGCTTCCCCGGATTCTTGTATGAAGGCGGTGCGGAGGAACGAAAGGATATCAGGGTATTTGTTGAGATCGGCAATGCGCTCCACGCCGCGCAAGGCGCCGACGTAGGCGGCGAGCGCATGGGTGGAATTGTGCCCGTAGAGCTTGGCTTCTTCGAAAGGCAACAGGTCGTCCTTCTCCTCAAAGACGTTTATGCCCCGCTCAAACTCCGGTGCGTCAGCGCTCAATGGAAATCGAATCCGTGAAATCAGGATCCGGTTAAACGCTTCGACAAGAAAGGCACGCTGTCCGCCAGGAGCTACGGTGGCCAGGCCTTGCAGCCTGATTTCGTCCGGATCGGAGACCACTCCGCTCATTTTTCCGATCACCGTGTTCAGGAATCGAACATGGCTTGCGACATGCTCTCTCTCGCTTTCCGGGATCCCTTCCAGGACTTTCGCTTCCAGGATTTCCGCCGCGTGATTGTGGTTTTCAGCGGCGTAAACGATCGCCCGCCGGCCATTTATAGCGGCCTTGCGCCGCAGGCCCCCGGCCAGGAGCCGATGAATACTGCCGGGGCCTGGCGAGGCGTAGAATTCCACGCTGGGGACCGCGGTGGCAATCTCCTCAGCTTCCGCGATCGCTTCCGCCAGACGGTCCTGGCCGGACCGAGCGCCGGGATCTTCGATTTCAATGCGTCCAATCTCCACGCGCTCGATGCGGTCCGAGTGAGCAATGTTCACCGAGAAACGGCCTCCCGCCTTCCGCACCGCGCCCACGAGTTCAGGCGCGACTTCCGCAACCACCAGCCGGCCGAAACTCCCGGACCGGAAAGCTTCGTAGAGAAAAAGGCCCGCTTGGATCGGCCCGAAGCCGAAGCCAACGAACGTGCGTTGGCGGAAGGGGCTGGTGCTTCGTTGGTTTAATGAGCGCAATTTCAAGTGGCCCTCGGAAGGGCCCAATCCGTCGATAACCGACCCGCCGTAGGGGGGCGTTTGCCGTCCCCGCGTTTCTGCTGGTCCTGACGAGGGTAGGGCAAGCCCTACCCCTACACCGCCCGGGTCCAGTCGCGTGCGGCATAGAGGCGCGAGGCCATGGGCCCTACCGCCCTCGACCTCCCTTATCGACGGATTGGGGGGAAGGGCGGGGCTTTAGCCCCGCCGTGTAAGGGCGCATGGTTAGAAGGGCCTTTAGGCCCTGAAGGCAAGCTGCTTCAGGGGCTAAAGCCCCGGAATTACCTCACGAGATTAGCGGCGGGGCTGAAGCCCCCTTCCGCTTCCCACGAATAAGTTCGCTTACTAATTCAGCTGAGCACTAGTGACCAGGCTGGGGAGTGGGGTTGCCCTGAACGAGTCGCGAGTCGAGAGTCGAAAGTCGAAAGTGCTCCGATTCTGACTCCTGTCTTCCGACTCCTGGCTCCTGCTCGTCACTCGTCACTTGTCACTCGTCACTGCTTTAAGTACTCCGCCTCGTCCTTGGCGCTCCAAGAGGCCACAGCCCTGATTTCACCGCTGGGCCGGTGTGGGTAAACCACGGCTTTGCCATCGATCTCTTGGGCCTTGATCATTCTCAAAAACTCGATAGCGTGTTCCAAGTCGCCAATGCGAGTAATGTGGCGTTCGGCGTTGATTTCACCCTTCGCCATCAATTCCAAAGTCCGTGCGATGTCCCAGGGAGAGCCTCCGCTGGAACCCGTGACGTTGATTTCCTTGTAGTGGATGATTCCTGTATCGAAGCCGATAATGTCTTCGCCTTTTTTCAGGCCACCGAACAGGTCCAGGACGGCGCCGCGCCCGACCAGGCCTTGAGCATTCTCAATGGCCTGCTTTGAACCTACGGCGACGATGACATCATCGGCTCCGCGGTAGTCCGTGAGTTCGTTTACGATCTTGCGCAAATCCGTTGATGCCGGGTTGACGACCTGAAGGTCAACTCCGAGTTTGGCGGCGCGCGAACCGAACAACGTTTTCACCAACTCCAAGCGTGCCTCAACGAGGTCGGCCACCGCGAGGGCGCGCGGTTGGTGGCTGAGTGCAACGTCCACATGCATCCGGCCCATCGCCCCGGCGCCGATCACCACGGTTACGCCGCCAGGCTTGAGCCCTTTAATGACCTGCCGTGGCCCCGCCGGCGCCTGCTGCACCAGATGCACGTGATGGTCTTGAGCCGAGACGCAGCAAGACACCGGCTCGCTGAGCGCCGCATGTGCGAAGGGGAAAGAGGGGCTCGGCACGGGGAGAAGACAGCCCGCAGCCACCGCCTCTTCCAGGATGAGGATATACTCCGCGAGGTGTCCCGGCAGTGTGTAGCCGACGGCGACCTTGGCGACGCCTCGACCCCCGTCTCGATAACGCTCCCGGTAGTTGATAGGCGGGTGATCGACGGCGGGCTGAACGACGTATCGCTCGCCCGGGTGGTATCGATTCGTCAGTTCCTGGCCCACCTGGACGAGCGTTACGCAGCCCTCGTCGCCAAGAATCAGGGGAAAGCGTTCAAGATCCCACCCATACACCTGAGCGTGCGCCGGGCCCTGCTCGACGAGTTTGATGAGGGAGGTGCAAATCCCCGCCGCGTCCACTCGGGCCAGCATTTGACGCGGCCCGGGACGAGGAACCGGCACTCGCCGCACTTGCAGGTGAGCGAAGCCGGTCCCATCGAGAACCAGGGCGCGCATTTCAGAGGGAATGGGCACGGTCATGAGGCCTCAGGCAAAGGGTAATGGGCAGATGGGCAGATAGGCAGTAGGCAGACAGCAGAAGGCAGTTGGCAGGGGGCAGAATTCAAAATCACCGGCATCGATTGCTCCCAGCACGTGCGCGGCAAAGGCGCAAGCAAATCTCAGATTGCAGATTTCAGATTCCAGAGCTGAAACACTCGCAATCAGTGCTTCGGTCTCTTCACCACGCAGGCAACAGGATCGCGCCGGCCACTGCCGCGCCCATCTGCCTACCTGCCCACTGCCCATCTGCCCCTGTTAGTCGTAATACTCCAATCCCAAGTGAGTGATCAGTTCTTCGCCGCGCAGGTGCCGGAGTGTATTTTTAAGTTTCATGAGTTGAATAAAGACATCATGTTCGGGGTAAACACTGGTATGGCACATGGGGCTCTTGAAGTAAAAGGACAGCCATTCCTGGATTCCCATCTTCGCCAGGCCCGGGCAGCGTTGTGCGAGATCCATGAAAAGAACAAGGTCCAAGGCCATGGGAGCGGCAAGAATCGAATCCCGGAAGAGGCAGTTCACCTTGATCTGCATCGGGTAGCCGAGCCAGCCGAAGATATCAAGGTTATCCCAGCTTTCCTTGTTATCGCCCCGCGGCGGATAGTACTCGATCCGCACTTTGTGGTAGTAATTTTCGTACAGTTGGGGATAGAGATCCGGCTGAATGATGTACTCGAGCACCGAAAGCTTGCTTTCTTCCTTGCTGCGGAAAGCTTCGGGATCGTCCAGCACCTCACCGTCGCGGTTGCCCAGAATGTTGGTTGAAAACCATCCCTTCAACCCCAGCAGTTTCGCCTTGATGCCGGGCGCCAGGAGGGTCTTCATGAACGTCTGCCCTGACTTGAAGTCTTTGCCGCACACGGGCACTTTCTTCTGCAACGCTAAGGCAGTGAGAGCAGGAATATCCGTGGTGATGTGGGGCGCACCGTTGGCGTGCGGAACACCCAGCTTCAATGCCGCGTAAGCATAAATCATGCTGGGAGAGATATCCGGGCTGCTTGTTTTCAAACCTTCCTCGAAAGTCTCGAGCGTGTCATGAACCGGATGGGGCTTCGTATAAACTTCCGTCGAGCCGCACCAGATCATCACCAGCCGGTCAGCGCCGGATCGCTTCTTGAACCCCTCGATATCCTTCATCACTTGCTCGGCAAGATCCATCTTTGTTTTGCCGGTCTTCACGTTGTTGGGATGAAGCCGCTTCACCCACTTCTGCTCGAACGCGGCAGGCATGGGCCGCAATTCCTGAAGAAAGTCCTTCAACTGCTCAACTTGGCCTTTTTCCAGCACCCCGGCTTTACTGGCAGCTTCGTAAGCAGTGTCCGTGAAAAGGTCCCAGCCGCCAAAAACCAGATCGTCGAGATTAGCCAATGGCACGAACTCTTTGATCAACGGAATCCGCTTCTCGGTGCGCTTTCCCAGGCGTATGGTGCCCATCTGGGTGAGCGACCCAATCGGCAACGCTATCTTTTTGCGCACCGCTTCGACACCGGCGATCATGGTTGTCGCCACCGCTCCCATGCCAACCGTAAGAACCCCCAACTTCCCCTTTGGTTTCGTTATCGCAATCTCTTTTTTTGCCACTTTGCTCGTCCTCCGCCTCTCAATTAGATAATTAATTCGTCAAACCAAACGGGTTATATTCCGCCAACAAGGGCAAAAAAGCAAGAAAAGGATTCAGGAAAAGGATCCAGGATTCGGGATTCAGGATTCAGGGGGGATAGTCCGAATTTGGCCTTTTGAAGTTAGTTTTCCCTCAGGCTCCTTCACGCTAACTGCTGAGGACCGGAGCCTGAATCCCGAATCCCGAATCCTGAATCCTGGCTGAAGTGCTCGAACCGAGTACGGGGGTCGGCAATCGTCGGCCGGCCTTCAAGATCGACGAAACCTGGCTGGCCCTGTGCGACCAGCCGCTGGTGGCCGAGCAGCAGCGCGGTGCTTTCCCGGAACCAGGGCTCAAAATCCGGGTCAAGCGCGTAGGGGTCGAGGATGGGCTTAGCCTCGGGCGTGTTGTGTTCCGTGCCATTGAAGACGGGCCACCAGCGGCGCCGCGCCGTCGAGACGATCTCCGCCAGACGCTCGCGTGTGTTGCGATGCGGGATGACCTCGACGGCGTAAAAGCCCGCCGCCTCTAGCCGGTCAAGAAGCGCCTCGACATCTCTTTCGCCGGAAGTGATGGGATTCCCGAGGATTGGATAAGTGGGGATGGACCCAAAAGCCAGGAAGATCCTGCGCAGTTCTGCCACGGAAACAAAGGCCTCTTCGTACTCGCGCACGAAGCACGGAGCGCCCGCCTTTAGAAGTTTGGCGCGCAGAAAGATCTGGAGAGCGGCATCGTCGGCGCTAGGCGGCGGCGCTGCGCCACAACATTTCGTGATCGCCTCAGCGAGAGGCACTCCCTCGGTCGCGGCCCACTGGCGCAAGCTCGATAGCGTGGCCCAGGCCACGTGCCGCTCCGTGGCATTGCCGCGCGGCGTCAAGCTCTGCACAGACTCCCAGGTGGGGCCTACGGCATGCATTCGCTCCTCGAAGAGCGCGCCGACCTTTGCGGTGATCTCGCGATTCCGGCGCTCGAGGGCCGCTCGCATGCGCTTGAGGTTCTGCGTTTCGGCGGAAGAATCGGGCGGAACCCGGGTTACGCCCTTGCCGCACAGATATACACGGCCTGGATTATCAGGGTCATTGAGCAGCAGGCCTGCCGTCTCGGCTTCACGGTCCATTGCCACGGCCTCGAAAGAAAACGTCGGCGCAATGCCCGCAATCTCACAGGCGGCGCGGAATTCCGCGTGCCCGGCAATCGTGTAGTGGTCGTTGATGCCTAGGACCGCCAGGCCTTCCCGCGCCGCCTGCCACACAGCTTCCGTTGGGGAGCGAAAGACGCTGAACGACTCGTTGGTGTGGATGTGGCAGTTAGTGCCGCGCTTTGTTCTGGGGCCGAGTTGGGCGCACAATTCGTTGAGCGCACGCAGGCGCTCGTCCAGTCCTCCCTGATAGAGCTGCGTCTCGAGCTGGGCCGTATTTTGCAATGGTAAAGTACTCATCGGTGCTCTTGTTGATTCGTAGCGCTGACCTTTACGGAGGATTGCAGAATTAAGTGACAAACCCCCTCACTCCCCGACCCCTCTTCCCCAAGGGGACGAGGGGAGAAATCACCCGAGTTTATGCCCTCGCCCCCTTGCGGGAGAGGGTGTCCGTCAGCCGACGGACAGGTGAGGGGGTTGGTCCGTCACTATATTATGTAACCCTCAGTAGGTCAGCACATGCCGACCCTTCGCTCCGCTCAGGGCGGGCCCTGAAGGTCGGCGCTACATTTCGCTTCGAAGTCCCAGCGGCTATCGAACCATCACCTGCCCGCTGTCCACTACCAGGGTCTGGCCGGTTATGCAGCGCGCGGCGTCGGAGCACAGGAAGACGATGGCGGCGTTAACGTCATCATGCTTGATGTCACGCTTAAGCGCAGTCAGCGAAACGTAGTAGGGAATGACTTCTTCGGGCTTGATCCCCTTTTTGCGCGCGGCGGTTTTGATGTACTCCGGGTTCCAGATCTTGGACCCTTCGAAGACATTGCCCGGGGCGACGCCATTGACGCGGATGCCGTCGGCCCCCAGTTCGAGCGCCCAGCCGCGCATCAAGTGGAGCTCGCCGGCCTTCGTTGCGTTGTAGGCGGAATTAGCCTTCGAAGCGTCCAAGCCGCTTTTCGAGGAAAGCATGATCATGGCGCCGCCATCGCCCTGCGCCCGCATTATGCGAGCCGCTTCCCGCGCCACCAAAAAATAGCCGGTGAGATTGATTTCCAGGGCTTGGCGCCACTTATCCACCGGCATCTCGACCAACTCGTAGGCTGGGGCGACGCCCGCAGCGCAAACCGCGATGTCCAGGCCACCCCAGTGGCGCAAGAGCGTGTCAAAGGCGCGCGCCACAGAGTTTTCGTCGGTAACATCCATGTGCACGGGGAGGGCCCGCGAGGTGTCCGCCGAGGCCGAGGCCGCTTCTTCCGTGCCTGAATCGTCAACATCGCAGAAGGCCACCGCCGCGCCCGCTTTTACCAGACCCTGGGCAATGCCGCGGCCCAGGCCGGATGCCGCGCCCGTCACCAAGGCAACTTTACGGGCCAGGGGAGCCGCAGCAGCGTCAAACAGAGCCGCGCGGTAGTGTTCCACTTCCCAATTGATGATGAACTCGGCGAAAGCCGGGGCAAGGTTGTGCGGGCCGCCGCGCCCCATCGCCATACGTATAATCTTGGCGGCGGCAACGCCCAAGGCCTCGGCGGCATCGAGCTTTGCGGCGTTGTCGGCAAGCAGGAAGGTCCCCACGTTTCGAACAATGGCCACGCGCGGCGGAGCCAGTTCGTTCAATGCGGGTTTGAGCTTCGACGCCACTTCGTCGATTGAATCGCCCACAATCGCGCGCGCGCCGTTGTAAACGATATGGTCGGGCGTCAACGACCCGGCAGCCAAGGTCTCCGCCCTTTCGTCACACGCGACGCCGGCCAGTTCCGCCTCATCCGTTAAGCGGATGAAAGGCGTGCTTCCGCGCGCCTCCTTCCATGCGCGGCGCAATGAGACCATCGCGTTGCGCATGGCCGAGGAATCCAAGCTCGCGGGCGCACCGAGTGGCGGAGCTTGCGGGGCGAAGTAGCGCTCGCATCGCGCCACCCATTCATTATGGAGCGCCACGCAGGCCGGCGCCTCGGGAGCCGAGACGAGAAGGCCATGGTTCTCCATGAAAATCACATCTGGGCGATGGTGGTGCTCCTTGTCGTAGGCCTCTGCCGCCGCCTTGATGGTATTGGCGAGGCGCCAGCCGGGATCGGTGTAAGGCACCCAGAGCGGCGGGAGTTCGCCTG
>Ga0209517_10008542_pt1 | contig 11959 bp, 12 predicted proteins | sample PeaSoiMetSII2010_FD_187695 | JGI IMG/M metagenome (GOLD analysis project Ga0209517, IMG submission 187695) | Peat soil microbial communities from Weissenstadt, Germany - SII-2010 (SPAdes) (version 2) | ecosystem: Environmental > Terrestrial > Soil > Wetlands > Peat | place: Germany...
GCAACATGGTTGCGACTAGACCAAGCCCCCAAGGATGTCGAAAAGCCAGTGGAATCGCGGCGAGAAATGGAATCGACACCAACAATAGAAATGGCAAACCTCCATCCGCCGCAAACTCTGCCCAATCGTTGTGAACATGGTTAGCGAAATATGGAAACTCGTCCTTCAGTGCGTAATTCTGGTAGACCTGCTCATACGTCCCCAAGCCATACCCCGTCAACGGCCGGTGTACCGCCATTTCAACAGCGCCGAAGAAGTATTCACGGCGAATCGCGAATGGGTCTTTATCGTTGAATCGGTCCAAAGTGTTCTTCCAGCCCACTGCAAACGTGAATGCACCCGCGACAACCGGCACGATTAGGACGGTCGAAACGGCTGAGCGAAATGTGAGTCGCACTGCAGAGTGGCGTAGTCTCGCGAGCCCAATCGTCAGTATCGTTATCAGTTCTCCCGTGCAAAGCACAAAACCAGCGCGCGAAGCCGCACCGATCGCTGACGCATAGAGGACACCTCCGGCAAGCGCATACCACAACGAGCGCCGCCCGTCACGGACTGCGCCCCAGACAGCGATGGGTAGAGCGATCTCCACAAACTGCACGTAGTTGTTCTTATTTTGAAACGTCGCGTAGATATCCCCAAATCCAGTCGGGAAGATCCAGAGTATGCGGCCATGGGAAGTATTGAGCTGCATCAAACACAATACGGACATTGCCGTTGCGAAACATAGAGTCGCATTGAGCAACTTTTCCTGGGCGGCCAGGGAGCGAGTCACAGTTTGGCTAAGATAAAAAACTCCGGAGAGGGCGCCCCAGCGTAGTACTTCTCCGCGAGTCTCAAAGCTGGCAGTGGTGGTGTGCAAAGCGATCTGAACTAATCCCCAAAGCGGTATCAAGTAGACAAGCAGCGGGGCAACCCCATCTGCAATGTTCTCCCTATCGCAGCGAATGCCTCTGATCGCATGTGCAACGACCAATGCATAAACTCCGATTTGGAACCATTGAAGCGCCCATGCCTCCCTGACCCAAACGGTGGCCGTTGTAAAACAAAGCATCAGAAACAGAAGAACACCCACGAGCACGGGCATATTCCTGAGCGCCAAACCTGACGCACCGACACTTCCGGAATTTGCGCGTATTTCTTCGGTAAGCAACGGCCTTATTTTATGCTTGCCGGATCCATTCCTGGAAACTAAATTTCGATGGGAGTCTGTGCGTAAGACCCCTAGACATCGCAAAAAGCCTCCAATTCAGCTTGCTTGGAGATGAATAGACGTGCTCATGTCCATGACAATGAACGACAGGCTCGAATTGTCGATCAGTTTTAATCGGTATGTAATGTACCCGGTTTAGACTTTTAGTGCGAGTGGGTTTCGTTCTGTTCCCCCGCGTCGGGTTTGAAGATAAAATGAAGTCGCGTGTGCTGTGTCCTGAGAGGAGACGATCAAGGTGAAGAAGATATTTCTAGCAGTCCCGGTGGCGGTTCTTTTTTTGACGACAGCCGAACTCGTTCATGCTCAAGGTGGATGCGTGGACTCACCCGAAAATCCGACTGTAGTTTTCGGACTTATTGCGGCGGCAGCTACGTTTGGGCTCATGCGTTACCGCAAAAGCACCAGCTCCCGCGAGAAGTAGGATTATTTGGATTCGCTTGACCGAGCCTTGAGCAATTCCGAGGACGGATTGCCCTCAAAATTCCTCTGCCCAAGGTCAGTTGGTTGGGCCCACTATCTTTGACATCAGCAACCCGGGTCACGAGACGTTGCGGCCCTGACCGCGGGAACCAGCCGCGGAGGGTGACGCTTGATCGAGTTCCTGACGGTTTGCATTCACTGCTCTTTTTGCACACTTCTCCGTTCCGCTGTGGCTCAACTGGCATTCACCGATCTCACGAAGAAGCTGATAAATCCGCCGTGTGATCTGTAGTTTGAAAGCTCTCTTTTTTCTAGTACGGATCTTGTGCCCTTGCTTAACAGAAGTCATCGGCTTCTCCTCCGGCGGCATTGGCGCAAGATAGAAATTGGCTGGGCCCTGCGTTGCGCCCAACTCTTTAAAGAATTCGTCGTACGCCTGTTCAATACGCTCCGCCTCCCCTTCACAGTCGTGGAATTCTGTCTTCATCGGCGCCGTAATCCCCGCCATTGCCTTGATTCCAAATGCCTCGGCGACGCCGCAGAGCGCAGCAAACAAGAGCGCAGGTGGAGCGACGTCGTTCATCGATTTGGTCGCACGTTGAATCTCGTCGTAAGCTCCTTTCACGCCTTGCAGTCGCGAGACTAGGACAACCTCCTGGGCCGCCGATTGCACAACCCAGCCCGGAATGATCGTGAATGACAGGACAAAGACACCTTCTCCGTTCACCTCGAAATTGAGTGAGAATTCTCCCTCGTAATCCCATGGTCGAGAAAGTCCCATCCTCACCGTAAAACTGTCATCACCTTGGCGGATCTCATCCAGCACAATATCTTCAAGCAGGACCTGCATCAGCACTTTCTCAGGCAGCACATCGGGTAAGCGGCGATAGTGATGGATAAAGCACGCCGCACGCTGCGCTGCGGTCAATCCGCGTGCAAGGTAGTCTATTGCCGTGCACTTAAAGGGAAATCGTGGATTAACTTCTATGAGCTGTCTGTACGCAGGCCGAGACAGGGAGCGAAGAACTCTAATCTGCGTTGGAATGTTCCGGGCCAGTGTCCAAATGATGCGTATAAACCGCTTGGGCGACCAATAGTATTTTTGCCGAGCCAACTTCCAAACGGATGCCAGGAAGATGCGCCTAGCACTGCCGCTCTTGGCGTGCAATTTTGGGAATCCCGCTATTGGAGAATCGGGTGTACCAGCCGACAGCGGTAGACGCTCAACATCAGAATGATTCATCTTGCTGTCCATAACACCGGCTAAATCACTGCAATTGAGTGCCAGCGTCTCATTTCCCATTTCTCCGCATTGACTCTACCATATTCGCATATTCTACTGCTCCGGCCCCCGGCCTCCATAAACCGCTCAGGGCACCGAAATAACCATCACGCAAGCCAGAATCGTCACCGAAGTAACACGTAACTCAACGACGGACATCAAAACTCTCTGATGATACCGGTCGCTAGGTCTTTGACCGTATAAAGATATACCTTTGAGTCACTTTCTCGCGAAGCTCAATGGCCGCATAGTGGTGTCATGCAAAGCTATCATCGTCTGCATGTCCGGTTGGGGAGAAGAGATCGGCAACAGCTTGCGCGGATGTTAGGGAAGGGGCAGGAATAGGCGCGTGTGTTGCGGCGTGCTTCGATCCTGCGCCAGCTTGACCAGGGACAGACAGCGGCACAGGTGGCTGGTAACGTTGGCGCGTCACGCAAGACGGTACGAGCCATTGCCCGGCGCTATGAGGAGCAAGGGCTGGAAGCGGCACTGTACGAAAAGCCGAGACCGGGCAAACAGCGAGCTCTGGATACGGGCGAAAGTCAGCGGATCATCGCCATGGTGTGCAGTTCGCCGCCCAAGGGGATGGCGCGGTGGAGCGTGCGGTTGATAGCCGAGGAGGCGGCCAAGCGGAAGCTGACGCCGCAGGTGGGCCGGGAGGCGATCCGCATCCTTCTTCAGAGCCACGATCTGAAGCCGTGGCGGAAAAGAAATGTGGTGGTGCGCCGGGATAAAACCGGCATGGGATAGAGGATGAAAGAGCCTTACGAGGAAGGAGTAGCGATCCACTCGGCCCCGAGTTTTGCGCCGTATGCTGTGAAGCGTCCGGTGAAGCGTAAACAGGGGCACAGATGGGCTGGGTATCGAGCTTCGAAAATTTGCAATCAGGGCGCCAACGCTGTCACCACCGCGGAAGGCAACATGTCCGGCAGCACTATCGCGAGTTGCCGGCCAGCCCTGCGTAGTCGCAGACCCCATGCACGTCTGGAAATTCCATGCACGAGAACCGGGAGACCTCGGAAATGCCTGAAGAGAAGTTAGTCGTCAGACCGGCGGGAGAAGGCGGAAGCCGCACGTCTCGCACGCACGTTTCCGAGGAGTCGGACAGCGGAATAGTACCTATGAATCATTCGAACAAAGACGGGCAATCCTTGGCGGAGAGTGAGGAGGGAAGGCCGCTGATCAAGGAGAACACCCATCAACGCATCACGCACTCGACACAGAGCGAGGCTCGCGTGTCCCAAGGGTTGGCGGGTGTGCGCAAGGCAGCGAAGGGACGGAGGGAGATGAAGTTCACCGCATTGCTCCATCATTTGACTGTCGATCTGCTCCGGGACAGCTTCTACGCGCTAAAGCGTAAAGCCGCTCCGGGAGTGGATGGCGTCAGGTGGCAGGAGTATGAAGCCGGGTTGGAAGATCGGCTTGCCGATCTGCACAGCCAGGTTCACCGCGGCGCTTATCGAGCGCAGCCATCGAGGAGAGTCTACATACCGAAACCGGACGGACGACAACGCCCGCTGGGAGTTGCGGCGCTGGAGGACAAGGTTGTTCAACAGGCCGTGGTCACGATCCTCAATCAGATTTACGAAGAGGACTTTCGGGGTTTCTCGTATGGTTTCCGGCCAGGACGCAGCCAGCATCAGGCGCTGGATGCGTTGTATGTCGGGATCACGCGGAAGAAGGTGAACTGGGTGCTGGATTGCGACATTCTGGGCTTTTTCGATAATCTGTCGCACGATTGGCTCTTAAAGTTCGTCCAGCATCGCGTTGCCGACCGCCGCATGCTCCGCCTGATCCAGAAATGGCTGAAGGCGGGAGTTGTGGAGGAAGGCCAATGGAAGAACACGGAGATGGGTACGCCGCAGGGTTCGGTGGTTTCACCTCTGATGGCGAATATCTATCTGCACTATGTGTTCGACCTGTGGGTGGATGCCTGGCGCAAGAAGTATGCGCAAGGGGAAGTGGTTGTCGTCCGCTATGCGGACGACAATGTACTCGGCTTTCAGCACCGGGCAGACGCGGATCGTTTCCTGGAGGCATTTCGGGAGCGGCTGCGAAAGTTCGGGCTGGAACTGCACCCAGAGAAGACGCGCCGGATCGAGTTCGGGCGATTTGCCGAGCAAGACCGGAAACGAAGAGGAGAAGGCAAACCGGAGACGTTCGACTTTCTGGGCTTCACGCACATCAGCGGGAAGGACAGGGACGGGGATTTTGCGGTAAAGCGTAGGACCGTCGGCAAGCGAATGCGAGCCAAGCTGCTGGAACTCAAGCAGCAACTTTGCAACCGCATGCACGATCCGATTGCGCTCACCGGCAAATGGCTCAAATCGATCGTGCAAGGTTACTTCAACTACCACGCGGTACCGGGGAACACCGACAGCCTGCATGCATTCCGCAATCGATTGGTGCGGCTCTGGCGGACGATGTTGATTCATCGCAGCCAGAGGCATTATCTGAATTGGGCAAGGATGCAGCGTCTGGCAGATCAGTGGCTTCCAAAACCGCGTGTGCTCCATCCATATCCCAGAGTTCGCTTTGACGCCATTCATCCGAGATAGGAGCCTCATGCGGTAATTCCGCTCGTGGGGATCTGAGCGGGGGGCGGCCAGTGATGGCCGTCCCTACCGCGACCGTGGCGGATCTGAATGAGGAGTACATCGCGCGCATGGAAGACGTACTGGCCATCTACGAAAAGCCGCTGTCGGACAGGGAGCCTGTGTCTGTGTGGACGAGAAGCCAGTGGCGCTGCATGCCGATGTCCGCCCGCCGCGGCCCATGCGGCCGGGACAGATTGCCCTGCGGGATTCGGAGTACCGGCGGCGCGGCACGGCCAACGCCTTCTGCGGCGTCCAGCCCAAGGCGGGGCGGCACTTTACAAAGCCCACCGCCAACCGCTCTTCGCCGCAGTCCGCCGATTATCTGGTGGAGATCCCGGCCAGCTATTCCCAGGCCAACACCATCCATCTGGTGATGGACAACCTGAGTTCACATAACCGCAAGGCGCTGGTGGACCGCTTAGGAGAGAAGATCGGCGACCTGTTGTGGAAGCATTTCACGGTGCTTTACACTCCGAAGCACGGCAGTTGGCTGAATCAGGCGGAGACCGAGATCAGCCTGTTCTCCCGCCAATGCCTGGGGCGGAGAAGAATCCCTTCGCTCAGACAACTGCAACGCCAAGCACGAGCATGGAACCGGAAAATGAACCGCGACCGTGTCACAATCAACTGGAAGTTCACCCGCAAGAAGGCACGCCAGAAGTTCGGCTACAAAAGAGACAAATTCACACGGTCAAAGACCTAGCGAGATTGATCAGATGCCGATCTTTCCGAACTTCGGGATTCGCTACATCTTCCGATGGGATTCGCTACATCTTCCGATAAGAACGTCAGATCAGTTTCGAGGAACGATTGCTATGTTCAAGCTCGCGTCTTCATAGCGTCCACGCGCTTGCGTGCCTCACTCGCGGACCCTTCGTCTTGCGGAGCGTCTTGGGGCCAAGTCTGAGCATAGATCAAATAACGGCCCCGAGGCGGGTGGTGGAGAAATCCTCGTTTTGCTCCTGGAGATCAAGAGCATTAGCTTCACGTTCGGGCCAGCCGGCATTGCTCCTGGCGGCATTGGCGCCGGTTGAGTAATCGGGAGCAATGCGGATTTCACACTCAAGACTGTTGAGGAGAGCACACTCTTCAGAAGTGCGCGGAAACATGCCAACCTGCCCCAAAATGATCGTCCTGCAGGATTTGGATAGACGCAAATACTCGATCATGGCGCCGAATCCTCTGGGGACGGGACTCTTGTCCGTCTCTAGGTCAGTGAATTCCGCTTCGATGCGAAGGAATTCCTTAGATGCGTAGCGGCGCAACTTCGTAAAATGCGGGTCAGTCGATGGCACCCCGTGTTGCGTGATGTTGGAGGGCCAGAACCCATAAATAACGGCTGGCGTGCGTTTTTCGAACATGCGTTCGTGGTCCTTCCAAGCCGGCAGAAGCCTCGTCGCGATATTCTGTCGGCCTCGCGGATTTTTTCGCTCTTGTCAAACTACCTATCGGCAAGGATAACGATTTCTTTAGCAAATTATAGTTGGAGAAACGTTGATGTACCCACATGCGGGCACCTCTCCTTGAGGTCCCAGAATTAGACATTGCACGCCGAACAAATAGTAGTCGCCAGCTGTGGGCCATTCAGTAATGTTCGGAGCTGGGTCCACAGCTTGGGTCTCGCATTCTCCTTGAACCTGTTGAGATCCGGAGAGAACGTCGATACTCGAGGACACGTAAATCTGTGCATGAATCAGCTCTGATGCACTGAAAAGCAGTGCGCATGCGACAAAAAGGAGTAAATGGAGCTTCCGGATCATGGATGCACCTCCTGTGTGCTCGGCTGAGTTCCGTGTTGGGAAGATGCACCTCCTATGACTCCTCCGTGTCCCCACCGTCGCTTGATCCAACTATCCAGGTTTTTGAAATAATCCGTTCCCAGTTCCTGTTTGAGCTGGTTCATCGTGTCGGTGATGATTTGCTGGTGTTGGTGGTGATTCTCCTGCAGGTCCGCCGGAATAGGCATACTGCGCGCCTGAATGAGCCCGTATTGCTCCTCCGCCTCTCGAACTATTTGCTGCATATGCTGGTCGTTCTCGACGAGTTTTCGATTGCCTTCATTTACAATCGCAATCACCCGGTCCTCTTCTTCTGCTGGAAAGTGCGCGGCGAGGCTATAGTTCTGCCTGGGTACGTTGGTGGCCCCATTCAGGATGCTCGACTGAACACGAGCATCCTCCGCTGCCACGTGTTGAATGAAGAATTCATAGCTGACGATTGGCGGGAAGTCGACAGACTTCTCCTGGTTGGGTGAAGGAGCTAGCTTTCCCCGAAGGCTCGCTGGGAACCTTGTTGCAAATTCGTGGTCTACGTACTTGTCCAGCTTTTTGAAGTCCTCTTCCCCGAGGATGTCGCGAAGCTTGGCCCACGTCTCGTCCAGAATCACCCCGTTTGCCTTGTACCTAACTTCGAAGTATTCGGGATGGCTTTCGTGACGGTATTGATCCGTCCCTTCTTGGATCATTAGCTGCTGCCTCAGGTCGTCAGCCATTCTCATATTCTCATTGCGTCGTTGGTACGCGTCGACGAGAATCTGCAGCATCCGCGATTCCTGTTCTTTACTGATCCCGATGGCAGCGCTGTAGTCGATTCGGCGATCATCTTGGGTGTTTCCTGCTTGCGTGCCAGCGTGAATGCGATCATTCTCGGCGCCGACCCATTCAAGGAAGTTCTAGTAACAGACAATGTTCAATACGACACTTCTGGACTGAGATGGGGTTGGAGTACCCTCCTGAGAGACGATAAAGGCGGCCCATGAGTCAGATTGGCCCCCACAAAGGAGCCCATACGCCGCCGTACCACACAGCATTGCTTTGACAAGCACTGATCGAGATTTCATGGCTTCTCCGTTCTTAGCTGAAATGGTGTGTGAGATCAGATCATGCCTGACACCTACCAATTGGTGGTGAAATGGCGACGTCTTGAAGAAGGACCTGGATCTCTGCGATGTGAAACTCGGGGCCCTCGATCTATCGATAAGTAACAGAAATTGGCCCTTGCCCAAAAAAACGGTATTTCGATTCGTCCTTTCTGCCGATCGAGAACGAGGCATCTCGAAATCACGAGTTGCCTCCTCTAGCTATCGGGCGAAGATGCCGAGGCGCCGGAACAACATTCCAGCGCAATTGGCTATCAACGCAGCTTCCGGAAAAAGAGCCGCAAAAAACTCACGAGTGACCGGACGCACCCACTAGTCCGGATAATTCGTGAAAACGATGATTACCCCGCAAGCAACACTACTCAGATGAGAGCTCCGATTGAAGATGCGGACTCTGTAATCCGAGGCAATCGCTCACAGGTGAAGCACCTTTTGAAACGGATTCAGGCGGCAATCGTTGCACGGAAGATTTGGTAGGTCAAGTGAAAAGATAGCGATGTGAGGAGAATCACTTCAAGATAACAGTGAGATCACCCCCGGCAGAGCCGGGGGCTTCATTTTGTGAGCCGCTCAAAGCGGCTTGAGCGGGGTCGCTAACGCGGCCCCGGTTGATTTGGGCCACCGTATCGGTGGCAGATCATCGCCACATGTTCAGCTGGTCCAGCCGTTTGTCTTCCTGCTCCTGGTCGCGGATGTATTCGCGAATCAGTCCCTCGTCGCGGCCAACCGTGGACACGAAATATCCACGCGCCCAGAAACTCTGCCCTGCGTAATTCTGCTTCCGCTCCCCATACACCCGCGCAAGGTGAATCGCGCTCTTGCCCTTGATGAACCCAACCACCGACGACACCGAATACTTGGGCGGGATCGAAATCATCATGTGTACATGGTCGGACTGAAGATGCCCTTCCTCGATGCGGCATTCCTTCTGTTCGGCAAGCCTGCGAAACACCTCGCCCAAATGCTGGCGCAAGGTGCCGTAAAGCACCTTCCTGCGGCATTTCGGGATAAAAACAACGTGGTACTTGCACTCCCATTTCGAGTGGCTTAAGCTTTCATATTCGTCCATCCGGTCTCTCCTTGATGTGCGCTTGGCGGCTCACTTCGAAGAGTTTCCGGATGGACTCCCGTAAACGTCAAACTGCTACTGCCTCCCCGGCAGAGCCCTTTCAATTACCCACAAATGCAGTTCCCAAGATGACGCCCAGTTGAATATCGTTGAGTCGAGTTAAGCCTCTCCAGATGGTTTCGTTGCCGGGTGGAGGGTCCGAGCTGCGCGCCAGGTAGCCGCCTATTCGTGCCAGTTTTATGAGGTAATGGGAGAGAGTGTGTGGTTGGGCATGGGCGGTGGGATTGTCGTTGACCAAGCGGTTCAGAATGCGAAGTTCCAATTCCGTAAAGACAAGCTGAGGGTTGGCCTCCGGCGTGATGCGATGGGTCATAGTGAGCCAGAAGATGCGCCAGCTCAGGATGCAGAAGACAGCGAGCAGATTCGTCAGCCGCGCGGTGGTCCTCAGACGCGACTGTTCGGCCCGGCAGCCTGATTTCAGGATCTTGTGAAAGATATCGATCTTCCAGCGCAGTGCGTACCATTGCACTTTTTCTACCGCCTGACGGCGTGTGCGCACCGTCAGATCGGTAATCAGCTTCCAGTCGATCCTGTCCCGATCGGACGGCATCTCTTGTTCGCGCGCCTCGATGACCGTCACCGTCTGTTCCGGATAGCGTTTTTTCTTGCCCTTGGCGGTTTGTATGCGCAGGCGCTGGTAGCGGACTTCCAAAACCGCTTCCGACGGCTCACCCTTACGATTGCGTACGAGGATGCGGTACAAGCCGCGGCGGCGGCTTTCGCCGACCGTCTCGGCCACCGTTTGCGGCCCGCCGTTGGCCAGCCGGTCGGCGCGTGTGCGCACCAGAAAATGCGTCTCCAGTTGCCGCGCCACGCCGAACAGGTCGAAGATATCGCTCTCCTGATCGCCCACATGCACAACGCGTCCGGGATGCCCCAGCAACGCGGTCGCGGCGCGCTGATTCTCCAGCCAACGTAGACTTTCCTTTCCCTCGATGGGAGCGCGATGAGCCTTTCTTCTCGCGGCGCGGCCCTTGAATGTTTTGCGGCTCCAGAATTTGGCCGCCGTCAGGCCCAGTGGCAACCCTTCCAGCGTTACCGCCAAACTGGAGTGCAGGCAAACTCCGCAGGTGGTGAAGTATACAGGCCGGCCATGATCATCCTTGCGCACCGAACCTTTGCTGACCAGCCCCACAGCGGCCATGTCTTCCCGCTTGTAACTGAACTCGGCGGTGTCGTGCAGTACCAGGACAGGCGCTTCTCCTTGGGGCAGCCGTTCCCGTGTTGCTTCGAAATGTCCTGCAAGAATCTGCTCCTCACATATCCGCTCGTTGGAGAAAAACCGATAGGCAGCCTTGGTGGCGGCCCAGTCCTGACAGGCCAAGGGAATGCTGCGCCCCAGGCCCGCGGCCATCTGCTCCACCAGATGCTGCAACCGCTTCTCCAGCCGCGCATCGGGCAACTTCGCAGCCGCCACTTCCTGTTCGATCCACTCTTGACCTACCCACGACTTCGCCCATAACCTCGCTGCCTCGTTCATGATGGCAGTTCACAGCCCCGCTCCCGACGCTGCAAGTACCCACCTTGAGACCGCACCTGCCTCGACAACACCGGCTGAAAGTTGTGGGTAATTGAAAGGGCAGAGCCGGGGGATCTCCCATTGCATTAGATAACATGGTGGATAACTACTTTATAAACAAGTTACAGCGGCGCGGAAGGGCCGCCTCAATCGTTCAAGCCGGACCGGAATAGAGCGAATTCCTCACTTTTGATCGGTCAGATCAAAGAGGGTGCAAAACAAGAGAATTGCACAACTGCAGCTAAGGAATGGCAAAGACGCATTGACGTTGTGAAGCTTAACTGATCTTCTCCCCAAGCAGCTGTCACGATCGTGAATCCGCGTGGGTTCACTACCCTGATGTAAGGGTTTCGGTGATTCGTTTGATGCGGATACAAATGAACTAGTAGTGTAGTCCGCCATAAATAGAATCATTTATATCGGGTGGTCGTCTCCTACGATGAGGTGACCGGACGTACGTGTAGCGCCATCGATTGAATTGAGCTCCGAAACACGGCTTGCATTGGAGAAGCTGTCTCGCCGGCGCACCACGCCGGTGCGCGTGGCGCAACGCAGCCGCATCGTTCTGCTGGCCGCCGACGGGATGGGGAACAAGGAGATTGCCCTGCGGTTGGCCGTGGCGCCACGCATGGCGGCTATAATCCTGCCGCCACGGAGATCTGGCAGGAGGGACTGCGCGTCCCGCCGATCAAGCTATACGAAGCTGGGAGACTGCGCGACGATCTGCTCGACCTACTAGCGCTGAATGTTCGGAACCCACGCGACTTTCGCGGCGATCTGGCAGCCATGGTTGGAGCGGCGCATCTGGGCGAGCGTCGGCTGTCGCGGCTATTTGCAGAATTCGGCGCGCCGGTTGTCGAAGCGGCGGTGGAGACGATTCTTGATGCGGCCGAGCAAGAGACGCGGGAGGTTATCTCGACTTGG
>Ga0209517_10008543_pt1 | contig 11958 bp, 4 predicted proteins | sample PeaSoiMetSII2010_FD_187695 | JGI IMG/M metagenome (GOLD analysis project Ga0209517, IMG submission 187695) | Peat soil microbial communities from Weissenstadt, Germany - SII-2010 (SPAdes) (version 2) | ecosystem: Environmental > Terrestrial > Soil > Wetlands > Peat | place: Germany: Weissenstadt...
CATTGACCAAGCTGAACACAGCCGTGTTCACACCGATGCCGAGAGCCAAGGTCACAACTACGGCCAGGGCAAAGCCTGGGTTTCTGCGCAACTGACGCAGAGCAAATCGAAAATCCTGTCCCCATCCGCTCATCGGATTGCTCTTTTGCGAACGTACGAATCGTCCAATTCGGGATTATGCAACCGCGACGCCAAAGTAACAAGGATTTAACTATTTGAAACAAAACGGACTTAGGCCTTTTGAAGGCGCCTTCTTGTCGCGAATATGTTCGCCAGCGGAATCAACCGTCCAATATCGGACAGCTCAAGCGACTTGGAGGGTTCTCTGCTGGGTAACCGCAGCATCCACCAGTCGTGCCGTCCGACGGTCTGAAGGCGCGTGAGTGGGAAAGTCGCAAAGCAGAAAAGGCGAAGGCCGCTCGGAGAGCGGCCTTCGCAGTTGGGACGCTTCAGTATGGGACAGGTTCTTCGTCGGCCTGCTGTTCGGGTGCGTCAGAGCCGTTTGCTGCAGGCTCGGGCGAATCCGCCTTCGAGAAGATCGAGAAATCGATCTTTCGCAGGTGGCCGGCCACGATCGAGACTGCCGGGATGGTCACGCCGTCCTTGACGTATTCACTGGTGCGGAGCTCGCCCTGGACAAAGACGGCATCGGCCTTCTTGAGGCGGCTGGCGGGTTGAGCCAACTTGTCCCAGCATTCCACGCGGAACCAGTCGGTCGTTTGCTTCTTCTCTTTGCCCTTCGTCCAGCTCTTGTTGACCGCGATGCTGAGGCGCGTGACATGTTTACCGCTGGAGAGCTGAGTGTGGACGGGATCTTGTCCGAGGTTGCCTTCGATTTGAACGAGGTTCTTCATTGTAATTCTCCTTGTGTGTGTTCTCATCCCATGCGGGACATACTTCCCGACGGGCGCGGAGCCTGCGAACTCCCAAGAGTGCCGGGTTAGGGCGCGTGCCAAGATGAACAGTTTTTGGAAGGGGACCCGGAGCGAGCGAGGGGGGAGGAGTCCAAAACCCCGAAGGGGCACGAGTTTTCATTGCCGCGCCGCAGGGCGAGAGCGTAGTTAGGTTCCGCGGTTGTCCGCACGGGTGAGAACCCAAGGAGAGATGGGGAGCCTGGCCTCGAAGGACAATCAGAAGCCGAGAGTGCCCGGAATCCAGCGTCCAGTAGCGGTACGCCGTAAGCGTCTGAGCAACACACCTGTTCGGGGAGGCGTGCCTGTGCTGAAGTGGCCGGATGACCGCAGAAAATAGGTTGTCAGTGCGTAAGCGACGGACACGAGCTGAAGTTCAGGAGTTGGTCGCGGAATTCATGAGTAGCGGCATGCGGCGGAGCGAGTTTTGCCGCAGTCGGCAGTTAAGCTTCAGCACGCTGGACCGCCATCTGAAGAAGCGGCGTTGGAAGAGAAAGCGTACACGATTTGCTTTGGCTGACCGGTTGGTGGCGGTGGAGGTGGACGCCAGAAAATCGCCGCAGCACGTAGCGAGTTGCAGCTTGGCCGTGGTGCTGTCGGGCGGACGCCGCATCGAAGTCCATCCTGGTTTTGATCCGCCCACGTTTGAACGTCTGGTGAGTGCACTGGAGCGGGCATAAGCCGTGTTTGGATTAGGTCCAGCCACACGGATCTATCTCGCAGTCGGACCGACCGATATGCGCAAGGGATTCGAGGGGCTCTACGGTCTGGTGCGGGATCGCCTGTTGTGTGACCCGCTGAGTGGACATCTCTTCTTGTTCTGCAACTCCCAGCGCAATCGGTTAAAGGTGCTCGTCTGGGATACAACAGGACTATGGGTTTGCGCGAAAAGGTTAGAAAAAGGCCGCTTCAGCTGGCCGCAATCGGGTGATGCGCAGGGCAAGGTCGTACTGACCCATGAGGAGCTGTTTCTATTGTTGGGCGGGATCGATCTGTCGACTACCAAGCGGAAGCGTTGGTATCGGAAGCCTGCCCTCGATGGACACGCCGACGCACAAACCCCTTGTGCGCCGTGATTGACTCTGGTAGATCAGAGGGTCATTGTGAGTGCGCCCCCCATTCCTTCCGCTCCAGCTGATCTGGAACTCATCGCACATCTAAAGAGCCGGCTGCATTGTGCGGAGCTGAAGATTCGCGTGCTGGAAGAGCGTTTGCGGCTGATGCGGATCGAGCAATATGGGGCGGCCGGCGAACGACTGCCCGATGCGCAGATGGATTTGTTCGCGATTGATCGCGTTGTCACTGAAGCGACGGTGGAGACCGAGACGGAACACGAGCCCTCCCATCTTTCCACGAACAGAAAGCGCAAGCATCCAGGCCGCCAGGAATTGCCTGCGAATCTTCCTCGCGTAGAGCGGATTGTGCCTTGCACGCCGAATCAGCGCGTGTGCAAGCGCTGTGGCAAAGAAACGATTGTAATCGGCTACGAGGAGAGTTCCCAGCTTGACGTAGAGCCAGCGAAGTACTTTGTGTTGGTCACGAGGCGAGAGAAACGGGTTTGCCGTGCTTGTGAAGAACTTGGAGTGGTGGCAGCATCGCTGCCGCCACGGATCATCGAAAAGAGCCTCGCCAGTGACCGCGTCGTTATCGATACGGTCGTCAGCAAGTATGGCAATCACACACCGCTGCATCGACAGAGCATGATTCTGAAACGAGACATCGGCTTGCGAATCAGCAAAGCGACGCTGGACGGCTGGGTCCTCAAAGTGGGCGAGTTGCTGATCCCGATGGTGGCTGCGATGAGACGAGAGCTCATCAACGGCACGTACATACAGGCCGATGAAACGCCAGTGGATCTGCAGACGCACGAAGGCCGGGGGAAGAACCACCAAGCTTACCTATGGCAATACAGCCGGCCCGGAGGAAGCGTCGTGTTTGATTTTCGCCTCGGTCGGGGACGGGATGGACCTAGGCAGTTTCTGGGGCAGTTCGAAGGCATTCTCCAGACAGATGGCTACTCGGCATACGATCAGATCGGAGGGCCCAGAATAGTACGTGCCGCATGTTGGGCTCATTCGAGGAGGTTGTTTTTTGAAGCGGTACAACTCAACCCCCGCGATCCCGTTGCGACTCCGATCGTCGCGCGAATGGATGAGTTGTTTGCCGTCGATGCGGAAGCTCGCCGCCAATGCCTTAGTGTTGAAGTGCGCCATGCCCGGCGACAGGAAAGAGCCCGGCCACTGCTGGATGATATCCGTAGCAGGATCGAAGCAGCGCAGTCCGTCGCGCTTCCATCCAGCGCGCTCAGCAAGGCTTGCCACTATGCGCTCACGCTCTGGAGAAAGCTCACCCGGTTCTTGGAGTATCCAGAACTTGAATTGAGCAACAACCTCGCAGAGAATTCCATGCGCCCCGTGGCTCTGGGTCGGCGGAACTGGATACATATCGGTAGCCCACAGGCTGGCCCCAAGGTTGCGGCAATTCTCTCAATCGTGGAGAGCTGCCGTAGATTGAAACTTTCGGTCCGCGATTACTTGTCAGCGATCCTTCCTGGACTTGCCGATCTTCCTATTTCGCGTCTCTCGACATGTACTCCTTCTATCTGGGCCGCCCCCGTTTGACGAGAGGTTCCCGGCACGCCTTTCCCGCCGTGTGCTGCGATCTCTGGCCAATGGAGGTTTGTGTGCACCGCGCCCAACTGGCGAGCCTTCTACATGTAACTTAGATCACAAATGTTGTGATCCTGCGCACATTCTCTCGTCGCACAAGCTACAGGACGATGAATATTTGTGTTCTTACATTGTTTTTGTTGCCAAGTTGAGGATTGGTGTATTAGCCTCGTCGCTTCTGCTCGCGTAGTCGACTGAGGGGGCGCTTGCGCGGGACGGATCATTTCGACCGATTTGTTTCGGTTCGGAGGGACTGCCTGTGCTGCGCCTACCTCTATTCTCGCTTGCCGTTCTCCCGCTCAAACGTCTCTCTCGGAATATCCCTCTAAACGCGGAACTTGGAGATTATCTACAGTGGAAGCAGTCAGAGACTCGTTCGTCGTGATGTTGGCGCGGAGCATAAGTTGATGACCACCGTAAAGACCTTCAGTGACTATTCATCATGCAAACGGAAATGAGAGAAACGATGATGAGCTACGCGGAACAGCAACAGAGCAGATCAAGCCGCGCAATCTTGGGACGTTGGGTATTCGCTTGGCTGCTCTGCTGCATAGCAATAAATTCGGGGAATGCAGTTGCTCAGGTTGTGCTTCCCGGTGCGGGTCTCATCAATACGGTGGCTGGAAACGGCACCACCGGCTACTCTGGCGACGGCGGGGCAGCGACCAGCGCGGAGCTGAATACTCCTGACGGCGTGGCAGTGGATGCCGCTGGCAATATCTACGTCGCAGACACGGCGAATTGTCGCATCCGCAAGGTGGCGGCGGCCACAAGTACCATTAGCACCGTGGCCGGGAACGGCACCTGCGGCTATGCCGGCGATGGCAAAGCCGCTACCAGCGCTGAGCTATTTGAACCGTCCGGCGTAGCGGTAGATAGCGCTAGCAACGTCTACATTGCAGATTGGGACAACAGTCGCATCCGCAAGATAACGGTATCGACAGGCATTATCTCCACAGTGGCGGGGAACGGGGCCAGGGGTTATTCGGGCGACGGTGGCAAGGCTACCAGCGCTAAGCTGAGTTCTCCTTACGGCGTCGCGATCGACAGCTCGGGGAACATCTACATTGCAGATGTTGGTAATTACCGCATCCGCAAAGTAACAGTATCAACAGGGATCATCTCGACCGTCGCGGGGAACGGCACGCAGGGATACTCGGGCGACGGTGGGCCAGCTACCGGCGCTGAAATGCAGGGTCCGACTGGCGTGGCAGTAGATACGGCTGGCAACATCTACATCGCGGATTCTTACGGTAATCGCATCCGCAAGGTGACAGCGTCCACCGGTATCATCTCCACCGTGGCAGGAAATGGCAATATCGGGCACTCCGGTGATGGCGGGCCGGCCACAAGCGGACAATTATATTACCCATATGGCGTGGCAGTGGATACTGCGAGCAACATTTACATCGCAGATAATGATAATTACCGCATCCGCAAGATAACGGCGTCCACCGGCATTATCTCCACCGTGGCAGGAAATGGTACGTGCGGCTATTCCGGTAATGGCGGAACGGCTACCAGTGCTGAGTTGTGTCTTGGGCTGGGCGGCGTGGCAGTGGATACCGCTGGCAACGTCTACATTGCAGATCAATACAATGAGCGGACCCGCGCCGTCGGCCCGGTTAAGGCCGCGCCGACAATCACCTGGGCAACACCGACTCCGATCGGTTACGGTACAGTACTAAGCGCGACACAACTCGACGCCTCGACGACTGTAGCTGGTACTTTCACATACTCACCGCCCTCTGGAACGTTGCTGAACGCCGGATCACAGACGCTCTCGGTGACGTTCACGCCCACTGACCGGATCGACTACAGCACGGCCACGGCTACTGTCACGTTGACTGTCGCTCCGGCTATTCCAACGATCACGTGGGCACCAACCGCGGCGATCACTTATGGGACGGCGCTGAGCGGGACGCAGCTGGATGCGACAGCGAGTGTGGCGGGGACATTCGTCTACAGCCCGGCAGCTGGTACGCTGCTCGGAGCGGGAACCCAAACGCTGAGTGTGACGTTCACTCCGACGAATACGAACTACGCGATAGCGACTGACATTGTGTCGTTGACGGTGAACAAAGCTCCGCTGACCGTGACGGCCAACAACGCCACTCGTGTGTACGGGGCGGCAAACCCGACATTCAGCGACGCCTTCACGGGCTTCATGAACGGGGACACACAAAGCGTGGTGAGCGGTGCGGCCTCGCTGACCACGACGGCGACGACAACTTCCGCCGTCGGCACCTATCCGATCACGGCGGCGCTGGGAACACTGTCAGCCGCCAACTACACGTTTGCTACGTTCGTGAATGGTACGTTGGCCATCACTCAAACGACGCCGACAATCACGTGGGCGCCGCCCGCGGCGATTACGTACGGGACAGCATTGGGCGGAACGCAGTTGGACGCGACGGCGAGTGTAGCGGGGACATTCGTCTACAGCCCGCCGGCCGGGACGGTGCCGGCAGTGGGAACGCAAACCTTGAACGTGACGTTGACACCGACGGATACGACGGACTACACGGCGGCGACAGGCGCGGTATCGTTGACGGTGAACCCAGTCACCACGACGGTTACGCTGGCCTCGTCACCGAATCCATCGGCATATGGGTCCCCGGTAACATTCACAGCCACGGTCATTCCGGCCACTGCGACGGGCACGGTGATCTTCACCGATGGAACCACATCCCTAGGAACGGCGACACTCAGCGGAGGAGTCGCCACGTACAGCACCTCGACGCTGACAGCCGGATCTCATTCAATCACGGCTTCCTACGACGGGGACGCAAATGACAACAGCAGTACATCTTTAGTCCTGACACAAACGGTCACCCTAGCTACCCAACTGAACACAGGCCGGTACCAGCACAGCGCGACTCTCTTGAACAATGGGACGATACTTGTCGCAGGTGGAGTCAGCTGCCCTGCAGGAAGTTCCTGCACTTATCTAAATAGTGGGGAGCTGTACAACCCTGCTTCCGGGACCTCGACGAATACAGGAAGTCTAGCGACTCCCCGCTCCGCGCCCGCTGTTCTTCTACCCAACGGTAGCGTTCTCCTTGCCGGCGGAGCCAGCTGCGATTCAAGCGGAAGCTGCTCGTCCTTAAATAGTGCCGAGGTTTACAACCCCGCTTCAGGGACCTTCGCGAGTGCGGGCAACATGAACGTGGCACGCGACGGTCACACGATGACTTTGCTTTCTGACGGAACGGTTTTGATCGCTGGGGGTGAAACCTGCAGTGTTTCCTATGGGAACACGAGCCAGGATCGTCCATCTAGGGAACCTCTCTATCACGGTGCGCATCTGGTTTATGCCAGTTTTACTCCTGTCACTGGCTCGATTTCTTGCAGTGCGCAGGATAGCGCCGAGATCTACGATCCAGTCGCCGGCAGTTTCACTTACACCAACGGTTCCCTGAATGTTGCGCGATACAACGCCGCGGCGACTCGGCTGGTCAATGGGCAAGTACTGATCGCCGGCGGGTCCAATGAATTCAATGCCCTGTCCTCGGCAGAAATTTACGATCCATCGGCGGGTAGGTTCACACAAACGACGGGCAGCCTGCAGACGGCTCGAACCTTGCCGACTGCTACATTGTTGAATAACGGCTTAGTCTTGATCGCTGGCGGCTCGACGTGTGATCCGCTGACTTGTCCCACGAATACGACCGAACTCTACGACGCCGCCACGAATGCCTTCCAATCCACGACCGGAGCGATGAATGTCGCGCGCGTGGGGCAAACGGCGACGTTGCTGACGAATGGCCAGGTTGTTCTGACGGGCGGAAACAGCAGTTGCCAGACCAACCCCTGCACGACGGAATCGAGTACCGAGATCTATGACCCGACGGCGAGCACGTTCAGCGTTTCGCGGTCGATGACGACGGCGCGCACAGGACACACGGCGACTTTGCTATCTGATGGCAGCGTGTTGCTGGTGGGAGGGTTCGCGAACGGCGCAACCTTGTCGAGTATTGAACTCTATCAGCCCAGCAGTTTCACTCCATCGGGGCTGGTGTCGATTGCAGTCACACCGGGCAGCAGTTCCATCGGTGTGGGAGATGCCGAGCAGTTTGCCGCAACGGGAACGTTCAGTAACGGCAGTACGGAGACGCTGGAGTCCGTTGTTTGGACATCATCGAACGCGGCCGTAGGGAGCATCAACAATGCCGCCAGTAGTTTGGGCTTTGCTTTCGGTGTGGGCGCTGGTTCTACGACGATCACGGCCACGGTAGGAACGATCTCAGGATCGGCCACGCTGAGCATTCAACTTCCCAATGTTTCGACTGTGAATCCCAACAACGGAGTTTTTGGGACGCAGGTGGCGATTTCGGGAACGAATTTCGGTTCTGAACAAGCGTCAGGAAGTGTCACGATCGGAGGAGCGGCTGCATCTGTCTTAAGTTGGACGAATACCTCGATTGTGGTCTCTCTCCCCAGTAACGCGAACCCTGGAGCGGTGCCGGTGATCGTGAACACTGCGGAGGGGACGAACAGCAATTCCGCGTCGTTCACCGTAATTCCCAGCATTGCGAGCTTTGCTCCGTCGATAGGTCCGGTCGGAACGACGGTCACTATGAGTGGAGCGAACTTCGGCACCTCGGGCGTCGTCACCTTCGACGGAATCGCAGCGATGATTCTCTCCTGGAGTTCCACGAGCCTGTCGGTTGTCGTGCCCACGGGCGCGAGCGCAGGGAACGTTGTCGTGACCAGCAATTCGGAATCGAGCAATACGGCTGTGTTTACGGTCCTGCCGACTCCGAGCATTGCCGGTTTGTCGACATCATCGGGAGCGGTGGGGACGCTGGTAACGATCACTGGGACGAATTTCGGATCATCGCAGGGTACGGTGACGTTCAACGGGACGGTTGCGACGCCGACGAGTTGGAGCGCGGGTTCGATCGTGGTTCCGGTGCCGGCAGTCGCGACCAGCGGAAATGTCGTGATCACGGTGAGCGGAGTTCCCAGCAACGGCGTGAACTTCATGGTGGTTCCGACCATTACAAGTTTGTCTCCAACGTCGGGCACGGTGGGGACGTTGGTGGTGATAGCGGGGACGGGCTTTGGTCCGAATCTGGTGACGGGGGCGGTGACATTTAACGGAACCGCGGTCACTCCGATTAGTTGGAGCATCACTTCGATTACCGCGCCGGTTCCGCCGGGAGCCACCACGGGCAACGTGGCGGTGACGGTGGGCGGAGTGTCGAGCAATGGAGCCAATTTTACGGTTCAGGCGAGTGGCTTTGTCGCCGCAACGGGGCAAATGACGTTTGCCCGGAATGGACAAACTGCGACGCAGTTGTCGACAGGGCAAGTTCTTGTCACCGGAGGAATGAACAGTTCCGGCGTCCTGACGAGCGCCGAGTTGTATACGCCGTCGAGCCAAACATTCGCTTCCGCGGGGACCATGAATGTCGCGCGCTGGCTGCACACCGCGACGCAGTTGAACGACGGCACTGTCCTGATCGCCGGCGGGTCGGACCTGGCCAATGAAGAGACGTTGGACACGGCCGAGATCTACAGTCCCACGACCGGAACTTTCACACTTCTCACGAGCACTCTGAACACCGCCCGAGTCGCGCATACGGCTACTTTGCTGGACAACGGCCAAGTGCTGATCGTCGGCGGCTATGACCCCGACTACGGTCTGATTGCAGACGCGGAGCTTTACGATCCTCCGAGCCAGACGTTCATTGACCTTGGCTATACCAACTCACCACGCTATGGGCACACGGCAACGGTGTTGCAGAACGGGCAGGTGCTGATTGCTGGCGGTGAAACGGACGCGATCCCAAGCGGGGCCTTCAACACGGCGGAAATTTTCAATCTGACCAACGAGACGTTTACGCCGGTGCCCGCACCTATGAATGCTTCGCGCGAGGGACATGCGGCCGTTCTGCTGAACAACGGGCAGGTGCTCATCACTGGCGGGGATAACCCGCCCAACGGCTCTCTCAGTAGCGCCGAGGTTTACGATCCGCCAACGAGCACCTTTATTGCGGTTCCATCCGCGATGACAGCTCCCAGAATCTCGCACATGATGACTGTGCTGAACGGAGGGAAGGTATTGATTGCGGGAGGTTCCACGGATTCCAACGCTGGCAGTGTGGCGTTGAATTCGGCGGAACTGTATGATCCGACAACTCAGAGCTTTGTCGCTGTCGGGAATATGACGAGTGTGCGTGAGCACCAGACGGCGACTCTTCTCAACGACGGTACGGTGTTAGAGGATGGTGGTACCGATGGAACGAATATTTTCAATACCGCGGACATCTACACGTCGAGTCGACTGAGCGGACTCACCAGTATCGCCATTACACCGTCTGCTCCTTCAATCGGTACAGGTGCGCAGCAGACCTTCACGGCTGCGGGAACATTCAGCGATGGCAGCACTCAGACACTGGCGTCGGTTTTGTGGAGTTCGTCTGCTGCGACAACTGCTCCGATTAGCGGCGATGCCACAAACCCGGGCGTCGCCGTCGGCACAACCCAAGGAACGACAACGATTACGGCAAGCGCGGCCGGGGTCAGCGGTTCGGCCACATTGACCGTAACGGCGCCGACCCTGGTGTCGATTACGCTGAGCCCGCAGGATGCAACGATCCCCGCGGGAGCCACACAGCAATTTACCGCGACTGGCGTCTACTCAGACGGAAGCACACAAGACCTCACGAGTACGACCACCTGGAGTTCACCTCCAAGTGTTGTAATTGCGATCAACAACACCGGTATTGCTGCGGGCTTGTTCCAAGGCACCGCGACGATCCAGGCCAGCTCCGGCTCTGTGAACGCGTCCACCACCGTAACGGTGGCAGCCCCGGCGATAGTTTCAATTGCAGTGAGCCCATCGACTGCGATGCTAGCTCAGGGCAGCAGCCAGCAATATCAAGCCATTGGCACCTACAGCGATGGCAGCACGCAAAATGTTACAACGCTGCTCTCCTGGTCGTCGGGCACACCAACTGTCGCTGCCGTGGGCAACACCGGACTGGCTGTGGGTGTGAGCCAAGGCACAGCCACGTTGACGGGCGCTTATGAGAACATTTCTGCCTCGTCCACTTTGACCGTGACGGCGCCGACCTTGGTGTCGATAACTGTGGCGCCGAACTCCGCTAGTCTTTCCACGGGAAACAGTCAACAATTGATCGCCACAGGCACGTACACTGACGGGAGCACGCAAAATCTCACCGCATCCAGCACATGGGTCTCATCCAATTCAAGTGTGGTGAGTATCACCAGTGCAGGCCTAGCAACTGCAGTTGCCACCGGAAACGTAACCGTCACGGCGACATCTGGATCAGTGAGTGGCACAGCGGCCTTTTTTGTGACCACCGGGACGACACTGGCGAACCTTAACACGAGCCGATACCAGCATAGTGCGACGATCCTGAACAACGGGCAGATTTTGGTGACGGGCGGTATCAACTGCTCGTCCGCCGGAGCATGCACCTATTTGAGTAGCGCGGAACTCTATAATCCGAACACGAGTTCCTTCGCAAACACTGGCGCAATGGCCACCGCTCGTTCAGCTCCGGCCGTTCTGTTGAATAATGGAACAGTGCTCACGGCTGGAGGCTACGCGTGTGACGGCTCGGGTAACTGTTCATCGTTGAGCGGCGCTGAGATTTATAATCCTGTTGCAGGCACCTTCAACAGTGCTGGGACGATGACAACGCCCCGGAGTGGCCACACCATGACGGTGCTCTCCAATGGAACGGTACTGATCGCTGGAGGCGAGAACTGCACTTCGGCGGCGTCCTGGTCCTGTACAGTTTTGTCGACTGCCGAAATTTATGACCCGAATGCGGGGACTTTTACTTCGGCATTCAGCAGCATGATTACTCCCCGCTACGGCGCGAGCGCAGTTCTTCTCAATTCAGGTTCGGTTTTGATCGTTGGCGGCATTAGTGGGTCCAACCTCGCTGCAGTAGCGGAAATCTATAATGGAGCCTCATTCGCGTCCTCGGGATCGAACCTGAACACCCCACGCTTTGCCCCTTCCGCTACTCTTCTGAATAACGGTAAAGTCCTGGTGGCTGGAGGTTCGACTTGCGGCTTGCCGGGTTGTCCGACAAATGCTGCGGAGATCTACGACCCCGTCGCCAACACCTTCACACTTATATCTGGCGGGATGACCGCTGCTCGCTTTGACCATAGTGCTACGCTGCTCACCAATGGCGCTGTTTACTTGGCGGGTGGGTACAGTTCATGCGCTTCGACCTGCACCGAGGAGGCAAGTACTGAAGTCTTCGATCCTGTCGCGGGAGCGTTCAGCGCAAGCCAGTCGTTGACGACAGACCTAGTCGGGCATACAGGTACTGCGGTTGCCAACGGTAATGTGCTGCTGATTGGAGGTATCAATGCGGGCGTGACTC
>Ga0209517_10008544_pt1 | contig 11957 bp, 6 predicted proteins | sample PeaSoiMetSII2010_FD_187695 | JGI IMG/M metagenome (GOLD analysis project Ga0209517, IMG submission 187695) | Peat soil microbial communities from Weissenstadt, Germany - SII-2010 (SPAdes) (version 2) | ecosystem: Environmental > Terrestrial > Soil > Wetlands > Peat | place: Germany: Weissenstadt...
TTCAGTTGCGTGAGGGTGCACTGCTCGATGACGAATCGCTCACGGCGCGCCGGAGAAAGCCATGCATCGCGCAAAACTTTTACGGCTACCTGGCTTCCCAGGTCAGCGCGTTCCGCCAAGTACACCATGCCCATCCCGCCCTCACCTAGAGTCTTTATGATGCGGTAGGGGCCAAACTCATTGAACGGGGGTGCGGCCGCTGATGTCTCACAGAAGATCTGGTGGGCAACCTGAGCGACATCGCCTTCCAGGAGCGAGCCGCCGCGGGCGTCTTCCTGGAGGAGGATGTGAACCTCTCTGAAAAGCGCCAGATCATCGGCGCAATGAGCTTCCAGAAAAGCGCGTTGCTCGTTTTCCGGCAAATCCACAGCTTCATGAAAGAGTGTTTGGACCCTTTGCCAGCGAATGCTGTCCATCGTCACTCTCCCGCCAGCGGAATGAGAAACACGCCCCGAACACCACGCGAGTATCAGAGGCTACGGCTGGCGGAGTTCATGAGCCAGCCAGGCCTTAGCAGCGCGCCAATCGCGTTGAATGGTAGCTTCGGAAACATTGAGGAGATCGGCCGTCTCTGGGATGTCGAGTCCACCGAAGAAACGGCTTTCGACCATCACGGCCTGGCGCGGATTCATACGAGCCAGTTCATCCAGTGCGGTGTTCAGCGCCAGTAGTTCCTTGCCGCCAGAGGGCTTCTTCTGAAGAGCCTCGTCAAAGGTCACGGTTACGTCCACTCCGCCACCGCGTTTGTCCGCCGTGCGATGGCGAGCTGCCTCCACAAGGATCTGGCGCATGGCGCGGGCCGCAATGCGTTTGAAGTGCAATTGCGAAGTGGCGCCAATTTCTGGAGATTTCGCGAGCTTCAACCAAGCTTCATTCACCAAGGCAGTTGGGTTGAGAGTGGCACCTGGATCACCACGGCGGACACTGGAAGCAAGGCGGCGGAGCTCCTCGTAAGTGACACTAAACAATTGATCTAGTATACGCCGGTGCGCGGCCGACGAAGCTCTTTGCTCGGAATCGATTCTGTGGGCCAATCGAGAATTCTTGGCCGCCATGACGGTATTCCCTGCGCTTTTGCGCATTGCGAAGTGTACAGCCATTCCCTAGGGAGCCCAACCGCAGGACGGGGGAAGGCAACCCGGGAAAAGCGTGGCGAAATGCTATCAGCCAAGGACGAGTGGAGGCAAGAGCCGGAGTGCGCGGAAGGAACACGCTGCGAGGAGACGCGGGTCTGCAGGCATTCGTTCAGAAGTGCCGGGAGGACGCGTCGAACTCGGGCGTATGCAGATTTCACGTTCTCGTTGCAATCCTTGGAGACAAACCCAATTAACTGGGGTAGGATGTCACCCCCATGAAGTCTGCAACGGTGGGGAATTTTATCGTATAGCAGCCGGGCCTGACCCGATGCTCTTCTCTTTGGTCCCAGGTGTTTTGAGCCGATTTGGCAGGCAAAGATTTAGGTGTTCGATAATGAAGTTGGATCGTATGAGGAGGGTGATGATGACTCGGAGCCAAGGAAGAAACAGTGTAGTCAGGGGTTTGCTGCTTTCACTGCTTTTAATCGCCATGCCGGCTTTCGCAGCGGCGCAGAAAAAAAACAGTACCCCTGCGCCGAGTAAGCCAGCGGCGCCTCCTCCCAAACCCGCAGCAGCTCCCAAACCTGCGGCCAAACCGGCCACTGGTACAACCGGCGGTGCGGCTCATACCGGCACAACGACTGGGCACACCGGGACGACCACTGCAGGGCATACGGGCACGACCACTGCAGCGCATACGGGCACGACAGGCGGTGCCAAAACGGGTACAACCGGTGCGGCGCATACTGGCACCACAACGGGAGCCAAGACCGGTGGCACGACCGGTGCGAAAACCGGTAGCACCAGTGCAGCCAAAACGGGCGGCGCGGCAGGTGGAAAGCCAGGCGGTGCAGCGGCCGGCGGTGCCAAAGTGGCGGGAAACCATCCTGCCGGCGGCACCTCCAAGGCTGGCGCGAATGGCAGCACGCACAATTTCAACGCGGCCGGTAAGCGGACTAGCGTGGAAACAAAAGGTGGTAACCGCGCCAATTTTGATCACAACGGCCACGTCAGCACTATTCATACCAAGAGTGGCATGACGATCAATCATGGTGCTCATGGCGAGCGGCGATTCGACTCCCATCCACGCCCCGGTGTCCGGGTCGTCGGCTATGGGCACGGCCGCGGCTTTGTCGAGCATGGATACTATCGCGGCGGCCATCCCTACATGCGGCGAAGCTACTACTATGGTGGCCACCGCTATGCGTACGCCTATCGCGGTTACTATTACCATGGCTACGCTTATTACGGCTACGTTCCGCCCTACTACTATGGTCCCGCGTATTACGGCTGGGCCTATAATCCCTGGGCTGCGCCGGTAGCATTTGGTTGGGGCTGGGGCGCTGCTCCGTGGTATGGGTATTACGGCTACTACTTTGCGCCTGCGCCGGTTTACGCTTCGCCGGCTTTGTGGCTGACGGACTATCTGTTGGCTGCGAATCTCCAGGCTGCATACGAAGCTCGCGCGCACGCCAATGCCAACGCCGCGGCAGCCGCCAGTCAGGAGGCAGCGGCTTCCGATGCGCCGCCAGCAGCGCCAGCTGGCGGCCAAGCCACAATTACGCCAGAGATGAAGCAGTTGATCGCGGAGGAAGTGCGCGCGCAAATCGCCGCCGAAAAGACGGCGGCCGCTAATCCGGAGCCCGCCGCTCCGGTCAGCAGCACAGCTCCTGCGGACGGGGGGCAGAAGGGTCCCGATGAGGTTCCGGCCGCGCTGGATCCGTCACTACGTACTTTCCTGGTCTCCACGGTTCTCAGTGAACCCATGGCCGACGGAACGGAATGTTCCCTGAGCCCGGGCGATATTCTTACACGTATCCAAGATACGCCGGACGCCAACCAGAGCGTCAAGGTGATCGTGGCCAGCAGCCAGCAGAATGACTGCGCGTCCGGGACACAAGTTGCCGTGGCCGTGACGGACCTCCAAGACATGCACAACGACTTCCGGGCCAAGCTTAGCGAAGGCCTCGGAAAGCTGGCGGAAAATCAGGGCAAGAACGGTATTCCTTCGGGGCCTCCGGCGGCTTCCAAACCCAATGCCAATGGTCAGGCACAACCAGACTTGACGGTTGAGGCGGACCTGAAAGCGCAGCAGGACGAGGCCAGCCAGGCCGAGAGCGATGTCCAACAAGCTTCTGCAACCAGTCCAAGTAGCGACGACTGACGAGCGGATAACCAAGAGTGGAAAACGGTCGTCCAGGCAGGAGCATCAGCGGTATCTTCCTGGTGCCCTTGTGGACGGCCGAAGTAGTTTACGGGCACCCATTTCATCGGCAGCAAGCGCGAGCGACTAAGAAGAGGAGCTTCTAATGACGGGCAAAGCACGGCGGGCATTCCTGATTGTGGCGGTGATCTTCGCGGGAATCTTTCCATGGATGATCGCCCAGGCGCAAGATGCCGGGGCAGATTCGCTGCAGAGTCAGCTAACGGCGAAATACAAGCTGGCCAAATTAGGCACGGATTCCAGCGGTCTTGCTGTGATCGATGCTGGCACCGTACTGGTGATAAAGAAAGGCGGGATCCTGAGTTCCCCGTCGGGAAACGCGGTGCTCGTTCCGAGCTATGTAAAAGACGGTCAGATTAAGACCGCCAACAACACGGCGATGAAGGGAGTCAATAAATTACTTTCATGGAAGGGCGTGAAGGACCCGACGGGCGCGGCATCGACGGACACGAAATTCCTGACCGTAGGAGAGAAGGTGTACGCCTCCAAGATCGATGTCAACCAAAAGGACTCGAAGGTGACGCTGACGATCATCGAATGCGACACTTGCAACGATGTGAAGGATCCTTCCAGCCGCAGAGCCCAAGTGGTTTTTGAGTTTCCGAAAGACTATTTGAGCGGCGCCGACGGCGGCCAGGTTTCCGACGTCATCAATCAGATTCTGGAGATTCAAGCGGACGACAACAACCAGCAGCAGGCGCAATCGCAGGATGCGCAGGCGCAGGACGCGCCGGCACAGCAAGCTGCCGCCCCGCAACAGCCAACCGCGCCGGCGCAGCCTCCTCCGACGATTGCGTTGGGCCAGACGCCGGACGAAGTGACGGCGATTCTGGGCCAGCCGGAGAAGAAGGTCGATCTCGGCACCAAGCAGATTTACATCTACAAGGATATGAAGGTTACCTTCGTCAAAGGCAAGGTTTCCGACGTGCAGTGATGTTAGGTGTTCGCGCGGGCGACACGCTAAAGGAACAACGTCCTAACGAAAAGCCCACAGGACTTGTGAGTCATGCGTCGCGCGTTATTGTTTAGAGCCAACCAGCGACAGAGCCTTTTCGGTTGCGGCCAGCAGCGGCTCCGGACTTACGGGTTTTCGAGTGGCGTGTTCCATCCAAAGGTCCGGGGTAACGTCGCCCATGGTTGCCATGCGCTCGAATTCCGGGCCGGTATTTCCCGCCTTCTTCATCTGTTCTTCAATCTGATAGGCAATCATGTGGCCCACGGAATAGTCCGGCAAATAGAGAAACGAATCGATCATGTGGGAGTAGATGCCCAGTAGCACGACATCTTTCTTACCGAAAACCGGGGCATAATAGCGGTTCCAAATGCTCTGGGCGATTTCCACCGTGGCGGCCTGGAGTTGCGCGGGAGTGGCGCTGGGATGATCGTACATCCAGTGCCACACGCCCATGTCCACCAGACCCACGCCACTGATTTCGTAGGTGCCCCAAAAATCGTTGAGAGTTTTCAGTGCGTCGCTCCGGGCGTCCGGTGCAGCAAGGCCAAGAAGTTCCAGGTCGCGCCCCTGAAAAACAAAGGCCAAAGCCTCTGTGAAAGCGGTGTTGGGCACGCCCTTCAGCAAAGTGTAGTCAATCTCATTTAGAGAGAATGTCTGCTCGACATTGTGCCCCATTTCGTGAATGGCAATGTTGTAGCCCTTATAGTTCATGCCGGACTTTTCTACCCGGGTGCGCAGGTGCGCTTTCTCGCTTCGCATTTCCGCGCCCATGGCGTGGCCCGACCCTCGCGCCGAGTCAACAATAATGTTGCTGGCCAGATACGCTGCTTTTTCGGGGGAGAAGCCCAGTTTGACCAACAGATTGGGAATGTCTTTCTGATAGGCTTCCGCAGTTGGATACTGTTTGGCCACGATGGCATCCAGTTGCGCTTCGGTGTAGGCAGCGCGCGGCCGGAAACCGTCGTACCAAATGTCGAAAGGCTCCAGCGGACGGCCCAGGCGCGATTGGATGAGCTTCGCGACTTGCGGCACAAGCGGCGACGCCAGAACCTGCTCGAACATGGCTGCGACGCGCTTCTCCGGAATCTCGCGGTCCTCATCAAATCGCCGCGCAATGAAGGTGGGAGCCGTCGGTGAATAAGGATCTGCTCTCTTCACCGCTGCGAAATCCTTCAAGAGCGTTGCATAGCGTGTGTTCGGTTCGGGAGCATGGCTCACCGGGATTCCCGCGGGCGCGGGAAGATCAGAGTCCTTCTCCGCGGCAGATGTCACTTCATTCGTACGCGGATTCCAATCAACATTCGGATTATTGATGACCACCAGCGGAATCGTCTGCCGGACGATGTGCTCCATTACCTGTTGGATCATTCGCTGCTTGCGCAGTCCATTCTGGGTATCCGCGTAATCCGCCTTGATCTCGTCGCGGAGGTTCCAGTGGCTAAGCAGGCGAAGCTTCGGTGGGAAAGGCCGTTCGCCATTTTGATCGAGCAGGTGGTGCATCCAGATGTTGTATTGCGTGACATATTCGGCGGAATCGCTGCCCGCTTGCGCAATCGCCAGATTGACGTCCGCGGGAATGCGTTTGGAGAATACTTGCGCCAGGCGCACTTCGGCCCACTGTCGGCGCGTCCACTGCGGGCCTTGCGTCAAGCGTTTCTCAAGCGTGGTCAACGGAAAATTCAACAACACGACGAATGCACCCTTGTTCGCGAAGAAGTCATCCAGAAAATGCGCGGATGGATCGTATGCGGCGAAAATTCCGTCGAATGGAAGAATGGGGCCCAGGTCCAGATCGGCCTGCTGGCGGAATTCGCGGTTGATCTCATGCATGTGGCCAGAAAACTGTTCGAGCAGGTTTTCGTAGCGGTCGAACATCGCATCGAGTGTGGCGGGGTCGCCGGCAAAGTTGGTGCGAACGAATTCCTCGAACACGGCGGCATCCCCGTCTTGCGCCAGCCAATACTCAGACAACTGAGTGAGGCCCCGTTTGATTCGCGCTTGCTCCGGCCCGCCATACTTGGCGGTGAGTTCTTTTTCAAGCTTTGTGATGGAGCCTTTCATCCAATCGGGCGCCTTTTTAATTGCGGTTGTGTCAGACATGGACGACTCCTGGGAAAGTACGGGCGCTGCAACGAACCAACAAAAAACGATTGCGATAAAGAGAGCGCCCATAGCTAAACCTCCTTGCCGGAGATTTCCTGGCAGCAGTAAACCACGAATGAGCATCGGGTCGAAACATTCACGAGGGTTTCGATGGTCACTCGGATTCTACTCCAGATTGCCTGTGGTGTTTGGCCGGGCGGGATCGGGTTGTGTGTGCCGCAGCAAGGACATACAATCACCGCGTGCGCTGGAATCGCGCACGAGACTTATCTCCGTGACTCCGCTCTTGCGGCGGCCACCCATAGGGAAAAAAAGTGAGCAAACAGAGCTTTGGCAAGATGCCGGAGGGCCAGGAAGTCGATCTCTACACGCTGAAATCCGAAACACTGGAAGCCCAGATCAGCGCCTACGGTGCCGCGATCATTGTGTTGCGGACGCCAGACCGCAGAGGAAACTGGCAGGATATCGTCATAGGGCCGCAGGACCTTGCCAGCCACGTCGCCAATCATCGCTCGAAGGGGGCGATTTTCTTCGGTGTTACGGTGGGACGCTATGCGAATCGCATCGCACACGGAAGATTTTCCCTTGATGGAAATAGCTACAGCCTGCTTGTTAACGACGGTGATAATTCTCTTCACGGCGGTCCGGGCGGATTCCACAATGTCGTTTGGCAGTCGGAGCCGATACCCAATGGCGTTGCGTTGCGCTATTTGAGCCGGGACGGCGAGGAAGGGTATCCAGGGAATCTTTCCGTAACCGTACGCTTCACGGTGACGGGCGCGGATTTGAAAATTGAGTATTTGGCGACAACGGACAAGCCCACTGTTTTGAATCTGACCAATCACGCCTACTTCAATATGGTGGATTGGGGCCACGGCACCATACTGGCCCATCAATTGAAGCTATTTGCTTCGCGCTTTACTCCCGGCGACGCGCAATTGATTCCTACCGGTGAGATACGCTCCGTTGCCGGGACGCCGCTGGACTTTAGAAAGTCTACGACCGTTGGCGACCGGATACATTCCGAGGACGAACTGATTCGGCTGGCTCACGGATATGACCACAATTTCGTGATTGACGAAACAGGCGCAAAGCTCAAACAGGCGGCAGAGATGTACGAGCCAAGCAGTGGGCGCGTGATGGAGGTGTGGACCACGCAACCCGCCATACAGTTTTATACAGGAAACTTTCTGGATGGCAGTTTCAAGGGAAAGAATGGGGTCGTCTATGGCAAACAAACGGCATTCTGCCTGGAAACCCAGCACTATCCCGATTCACCGAATCACCCGGAATTCCCCACGACCGTTTTGCGTCCCGGACAAACTTTCCAATCGGAAACGATCTACCGTTTCTCCGCGAGATAACGCGCAGGGACTGAATTTGAAATCTCGGCTTTGCGCCTTCTAAGAGCGTTCGAAAGGGTTGCAGGAGCTTCCGAAAGATCTACAGAGCCAGCGCTGCAAACGTTTACTCGAAGGACGCAAGGCCCGACGATGGCGCAGGCGCGCGTCGAGGCTGGGATGCGAGTGAAGATTTTCTGTGAACTTGAATTGAACAAACTTGCCTTGACAGCGAAGGCTCGGGGAATTATTGTCAACCATAATTTGTAGTCACTTGCAGAGCGGCGCGAATTCCGGGCAGAAAACGTTTACTTGCTGCCGCGCGGCCGGGCGAAGCATCACAGAACCTTGCAGAGCAGCAGGTGCAACACGCCATGAATATCCACGAGAGTACACAACGCGCGGAGTTCCGATTGCGTTGCACGAGGATCGGTCTGGAGACTCCAACGGATGGGCGCAACGAGGCGTATGAAGCGAATGAACATCAAGGATGAGGGACGTTTGACCAGAAAGTCACTCAAAGTAGGGGTCGCTTTGCTTGCCCTGCTCCTGGCGGCGTTGAGTAATGCTGTGGGGCAGACAAAGTCAGCAAACAAGGAGTCTTTTCGTCCGGACCAGATGGACACGGTATTGTATGGCGCGGCCTACTATCCCGAATACATGCCCTACGAGCGCAAGGATGAAGACATTGCTTTGATGAAGAAAGCCGGCATCAGCGTGGTCCGTATTGGAGAATCCACCTGGGGATTGTGGGAGCCGGAAGACGGTAGATTCGAGTACGCGTGGATGGACGGCGTGGTGGAGAAACTGCATGCTGCGGGAATCCGGATCATCCTGGGCACGCCAACTTACTCGATACCCGCTTGGCTGTACAAGGAACATCCCGAAATCCTGGTAACGCGGCTCGGCGGCGGGCAGATGTACTACGGCATGCGCCAGAACACGGATCTTATGAGCCCCACATACCGCTTCTATTGCGAGCGAGTCATCCGGAAGATTCTGGAACATTACAAGGACAATCCCGCCATCATCGGCTATCAGATTGACAATGAGACTACATCTGTTGGCGCAGCGAACCGGGATGTCCAGGAAGGCTTTCGGGAGTATCTGAAAGCAAAATTCAAGACTACCGACGAATTGAATCGTGATTGGGGTCTGAATTATTGGGGACAGCGCTTGAATGACTGGACCGAAGTTCCTATGCGCGACGGAATTCTTAATCCCGGCTGGAAGCTGGAGTGGGAACGCTATTCTCAGTGGGAGACAACGGATTTCCTAACCTGGCAATCGCACATCGTGAATGAATACAAGAGGCCCGAGCAGTTTGTAACACATGACTTTGCGGGGCCTCCCCGGCCGGAAGTGAGTGAGATCGACGTTGCGCGCAGCCTGGACATTGCGGCCGCGAATCCATATCACGGCACACAGGATGATTTCGACGGGGAAGCATCTTCGTTCATGGGAGACTATACGCGCTCTCTGAAGCGCACCAATTACCTGATCACCGAAACAAACGCGGAAGCAATCGGTTGGGATTCCAAAGGACAGTTTCCTCCTTATGATGGCCAGTTGCGCCTGGATGTTTACACCCACGTTTCGTCGGGCGCCAACATGGTGGAGTACTGGCATTGGCATTCGTTGCACTACGGACAAGAGACGTATTGGAAAGGCGTACTCGGCCACGATTTGCAACCGGGCCGGGCGTACGATGAGGTCTGGCGAACCGCGCAAGAGTTGCGGAGAATTGGCCCGGAAATCGTGGACCTGCACCGGAAGAATCCGGTAGCGATTCTGTACAGTCTCGATTCATACTACGGGGTCCAGTTCATGAAGTTCAGCGATCACCTGGACTACAGAACGCTCCTCCGGCAAATGTATGGAGTGCTTTACCGGGCAAACGTAGGCGTGGATTTCATATTCCCGGAAAGCACCAATCTGTCGGAATACAAGGTTGTGGTAGTGCCGCCGTTGTATGTGGCGAGCGATGCGCTATTGGTACGGCTGGCGGAGTACGTGAAGAATGGCGGGCGAGTAGTGATGGCCTTCAAGAGCGGATTCTGCAACGAGTACTCGACGGTGCGCTGGGAGACCATGCCGGGTCCCCTGAGGTCCGCAGCGGGATTCCACTACCAGGAGTTCTCTTCCTTGAAGAATCCTCTGGCCTTGAAGGACGACCCGTTTCAGGCGGGGGCGGGAAATCAGGTTTCCGATTGGGCGGAAATGCTAGTTACCGACACGGCCAAACCGCTCGCTTTCTATGACCATCCTTTTTTCGGCAAGTACCCGGCGATTACGCAGAACCAATACGGCAAGGGCACGTTGACCTATGAGGGCACGGTGCTGAGTGAGAAGCTGCAGAGCGCCGTGTTACTGGGCGTGCTGAAGGACGCCGGCCTCATCGGCACTGATCAGGATTTGCCTGGCAGCGTGCGAGTAAAGCACGGCCAGAACCGCAATGGCAAAACGTTACATTTCTACCTGAACTATTCCAGCTCACCACAGACGTTCACCTTTTCATATGCGGGGGGCAGGGAGTTGCTTTCAGAAACAAATTTGAGCCACGGGCAGTCGCTGACGCTAAAGGCCTGGGACGCAGCGATCGTGGAAGAAAAATAGAGGACCTTTCATGTTTTGGAAATCAGCAAGAAAAGTCAGCCGGCTAAAGCGGGCCAACGCAATCCTTTTGGCAATGCTCTTTTTCTGCACCGCGGTTTTTGCGCAAGCGCCGAAACCCGCGAGTGCAGAAGTTGAGAAGCGCGTCGAGGCACTCCTAAGCAAGCTCACACTGGAAGAAAAGATCACTCTGATTGGAGGGACAGACGATTTTTACACGCGGCCTATCTCCCGCGTAGGTATACCGGCCTTTCGTATGTCGGACGGCCCTCTTGGGGTGCACGATTACGGTCCAACGACGGCGTATGCCGGGGGCATCGCGCTGGCCGCGTCTTGGGACACGGAGTTATTCAAACGCGTCGGTGTCTCCATGGGGCATGATGCCAGGGCGCGCGGCGTGAATTTCATCCTTGCGCCAGGGATGAACATATATCGGGCGCCCATGAACGGGCGAAATTTCGAGTATTTCGGTGAGGATCCTTTCCTGGCGTCACGAGTCGCCGTTGGCGTAATTGAAGGGATTCAGTCGCAAGGCGTAATCGCCACGGCCAAGCATTTCATGGGCAACAATTCGGAATATGGCCGCATGGACCACAGCTCCGACATGGATGAACGAACGATGCGGGAAATCTATCTGCCCGCATTCGAGGCGTCGGTGAAGGAAGCCAAGGTTGGCGCGATCATGGATGCGTACAACCTGGTGAACGGCGTGTTCATGACGCAGAACGGTCTACTGAACAACACCATCGCCAAGAAGGAATGGGGATTTGACGGCATCATGATGTCTGACTGGGGCGCAACTCACGACGGCATCGCCGCCGCGAATAACGGTCTTGATCTGGAGATGCCTACCCCCGCGTTCATGAATGCGCAAACCCTGCTGCCGGCCATTCAGCGAGGAGAGGTGAAGGAAGCCACGATCGACGATAAGGTGAGGCGGATTCTGCGGAAAGCCGTCGAGTTCGGCTTCCTCGATCGTCCCCAGACGGATGACAACATTCCTGTGCTGAGCCCGGAAGGGCGAAGAGTGGCGTTGGAAGAGGCACGCAGCGGAATGGTGCTTCTGAAAAATGAAAACCATATTTTGCCGCTGGACAGAAAAAAACTGAAGTCGATAGCCGTGCTCGGTCCTTCCGCCTATCCCGCGGTGCCCGGCGGTGGAGGCAGCGCACAGACGCAGCCGTTTAGTTCCGTAAGCTACCTGGAGGGAATCAGCAATTATCTCGGAAGCGATGTTCGTGTGCTGTACCGTTACGAAGCACAGACCATTGACTCCATCACCAGCCACGCACAGTTCGTCACCGCTCCTGGCGGGCCTTCGGGATTGAAAGGGGAGTACTTCAACAACGAAAATCTTGACGGAGAGCCGGCGCTGGTGCGCACCGATGCGAGGGTTAACTTTTATTGGGGCGATGGAAGTTATGCGGACGGCCAACCGGTAGATCATTTTTCCGCGCGTTGGACTGGGTACTTCGTCCCTGGTTCGGAAGATGACTTCATTTTCTTTACCTCCACTGATGATGGCGTTCGCCTCTATCTGGACGACGACTTGGTCATTAATGACTGGCAGCGCCACGGGGAGAAACTGAACTCAGTGGTGCGCCATCTGGAAGGCGGCAAGCCCGTCAAAATCCGGATGGAGTATT
>Ga0209517_10008546_pt1 | contig 11956 bp, 6 predicted proteins | sample PeaSoiMetSII2010_FD_187695 | JGI IMG/M metagenome (GOLD analysis project Ga0209517, IMG submission 187695) | Peat soil microbial communities from Weissenstadt, Germany - SII-2010 (SPAdes) (version 2) | ecosystem: Environmental > Terrestrial > Soil > Wetlands > Peat | place: Germany: Weissenstadt...
CAAGGCCCCCCAGGAGGCTGCCCAGCCCCAGTCGCCGAGGCTGAAAATGTAGTGCCGACCTGCAAGATCGCTTTGATGAAAAGAAAACACTTACGACTTCAATATGCCCTCAACTGCGAAAGTTCGGTTAGTTCGCGCGTATAGCGTTCGGTCAACGCTTTCTCCTCAGCGCTTCCCTTGAGCGCCTTCATGTTCTCGCGCAGGCGCGCCTGATCCCCACCAATGGCATCAAGCTCCTGCCGCCGGGCCTGAATTTGCGCGTCGAGCGCAGCGATGCCGTTCTTCTGGTCCAGGACCTGCCGGAAAGCCTGTTCCATAGCAGGCGTGACTCTCTGTTGCTTAGTCAGCACTTCGACTTGGTCGCTCGTCAGGTTGGTGAGCGCCATTTCAGTGGTCTCCGGCTTGTGCTCCTCGACCACGAACTGGGCGTTCTGCTTCGGATTCAGTTTCACCCGAAAGCGATAGAAGGAAGCCGACGATTCTTCCGGCTTCAGGTTGTCGGCAAGCTTCCATTCGTCGCGGGCCGGATGTTCGATGATGACGTCCCGGTTGCTTGCGTCCGAGTTGAAGAGCTTGTAGGTTTTGGTGGCTCGCTGCTCCCGCGTGGTAAGCATCAGACCTTTGTTGATTACGATTTTGCTGATGGGCTTTTCGGAGAAGTCGTCCTCCGCGTGGACATGCACCGCCGGGTCAGGGGCGTAGGAAACCAGCCGCTTTTCTCCGGGGCGAATGGCCTCGAGCAAACCCTGGCCCCCGAACGTGTCCCCTTCGAGAATGTTGAAGCTGCCGGCATCGAGAGTCTGCCCGCTGGTATTGGTCAGCCAAAGGGCGCGCAGGGCCGTGGCCGAGTTCGCGTTCCACAAGGTCACCTTCTCCGCATCGATGTGCGCCTGGACAATCGGCACCAGGGCCGACTGATTCTTGTCGATCGTAACGGTTTGCTTGATGTCGTATTCGAAGAGATCGCCGATCTCTTTCGCTTCAGCCTCGGCCTGCTGTTTTTCTTCCAGCCAGCTCTTGGGCGCGGCGGAGACCATCACGGTTTCCGCGCTGACCCCCACCGCGAGCGTGGGATGAAACTGATTCATCCTGCCGGAGGAGATGCGCACGTTGTTCGTGTCCAGCCGCTGGAACCCCGGCGATTCGACGGTGAGAGTTGAGTCTCCAGCCTGAGCGTTTTCGAATCGGTAGAGGCCATTAGAATCGGCGCGCACGGTCTCGACAGAGCCATTGGAGGAGTTGGTCAACGTGACCTTTGCATTGGGAATGACGGCCCCAGTCTGATCCCGAACTGTCCCCTCCAGGCCGGTTGCCTTGCCTAAGACGCCGCCAATTACGCCACCACCGACGGAGTACACGCCTCCGCCGGTTCCTCCGCCTTCACCTGGACCAATACCCCCACCAGCCCCGCTGGCCACGGCAGGAGGCGGACCAGGCGCGTTCATAAGCGCCATTTCGTGCGTCTGGGGCGTGAGTGTCATTTCCTGGGGCAGAGCCACCACAGGCCGGCGCACGTAATAGGGCTGCGAAATCTGCTGAATGAAGGACTGGGGCGCGCCGGCGATGAGCGAGAGCCGCACGCCTTTCCAATCCTCTCCGATGGTGTTGTCCACGACCGCCCAGCCCTGGATCAGGGGTGGGTCGTCCGGTTTGTCGGAGAGCAGGATGCGGTAAGTGCTCTTCCACACCGGCACTTCGCTGATGTAGCTCACAAACACCTCGCGCTCCCCATCGCCCGTGGCGGCGATGGTCATGCGGCGCAGGTCCATGGCCTTGGCGGACCCGATGAGGCTCAGATAACGTCCCACATCGTCGCTCAGGTCGTGGTCCGCGATGCGCACCGAGGTGGCCGGCCCCATCTCGAAAGTGCGCAGCTCGCCTCCGTCAGATACCAGGGAGATTTCGGTCACCTCCGCGAGCTGTTCGCCCTTAGGGTTGAGGGTTTTGCGCGTCTCGACGCTCAACACCCGGCCCGCGCCGGACGCCGCACCGTTGTGCACTTCCACCCTTGTGCCGCACAGGGCGTTGAGGAAGTCGTCGCGAGAGGTTCCCTCGCTGAGAGGCAACCGCAAGGCCTTCAGCCGCTCGCTCAAGGGCGCAATCGAGTTGAAGCGCACACCGCTGATCCGGCCAGAGCCGAGGTCCACCACGGTGAGCGAGTTGAGGACGTCATTAAGCTGTGCGGTGGTAAAGTCGATATTGAGTTCCTGCGTGCCACGAACCCGGGCCGAGTGCTCGAAGTAGCCGACTCCGTTCTTGTAGAGCACCACGCGTTTCACCGGCAAGCGTTCCTGCGAGTCTGCAGTTGTTCGCGCGCCGGGCTTCGGCTGGGCGCCCGCGATGCCGACGAATAAGACCATTAATACACTTGTAAATAGTAGTCTGCGCATTGAATTCCCCCTAGAAGCTGTTTCAAAACCTTCCGTACCAGATTGCAACGGAGATGGTTGTCTACGCGCGAAGCCGTGCTCCCCGGAGGGGAGCAAATTGAGTAGCCGGGGGTGAAACCCCCGGTCCGGCCCCACACCCTGCCTTCGGCACCCCTCTCCCCGCAGGCGGGGAGAGGGGCAAGGGGGTGAGGGGGCGACGATTCCGGGGGCGTTGCCCCCGGCTACTCGTATCCAGCCCCTGCGGGGCTGAGCGCTCGAGCGGTGGCTGGGGATCCTGGGCGACATTCAGCGATCTCTCCACTGCAGGGCGTTTTGAAACAGCTTCGAGTGTTGGAACGCTACGGAGCGGCGTGTTGAATGAAGAATGAACTCGCCGTCCCTTGGCTTAGACACCGGAGCATCATCTCAGGTTGCCGGTTCTTCCAAGCTTATTTTCCAGTGCAGCGTTTCGGTCGCGCTGCAAAATCGAAAATCTTGGAACTTTCTGGGCCCTTCCTGCGTTCCTGGTCATAGAGCGAGGAGGTGGTCCCCGATGATGAAGAAAACAGTTGGTGTGATGATTGGCATGTTGGTCTTTACGGCGCTGGCTTGGCCGGCGGACCGTTGGATCCACATCCGGGTGATCGAATCGGGCCCGGACGGAGATCACGTACGCGTCAATATTCCACTGAGCCTGGCGGAAGCGGTTCTTCCCACCATCCACGCCGACAGGTTCTCGGACGGGAAGATCAAAGTGGAAGGCCACGCGTTCGACCAGGTGGACGTGCGAGCTCTACTCGAAGCGGTCCGGAAAACGCAGGACAACCAATTCGTCACCGTCCAATCGAAGGATCAGAACGTGGAGGTGGCAAAAGCCGGGGAGTTCCTGCTCATCAAAGTTCACGAAAACCGCGGGCGCGGCGCGAAGAAAGCCGAGGCTTCGAAGGAGGGGCAGACGGTAGATATCAAGGTACCCTTCAAAGTCGCGAGCGCCCTGCTCTCGGGCCCCAACGACGAACTGAACGTGCTGGCGGCAGTTCGTGCCCTCGATGAATACGGGAATCTCGAGTTGGTCACCGTGAAGGACGGCGAAGACGACGTGCGCATCTGGGTGGATTCAAACAATGTCGCGGACTGAACCTTGAAGTGCGGCAGCGCAGCCTGCGGAGCTGCCGCCTTGGAAGTTGCGGAATGGCCCGGTCAGCTCGCACGGATTGCGAAGGCGGCAGCTCCGCAGGCTGCGCTGCCGCATTCCAAGCAAGTCAGCAAAAGGCGGTGGGTTATGACGGCAGGGATGGCGGTTCTGGCAGGAACTCTCGGAGTTTTCACAGCAGGCGCAGTGATTGTATGCAACGAGGGAGCGGTAAGGGTAGAAGTGCGGGAAAAGAGCAACGACGGCAAACACATCCATTTGATTCTGCCGGCCGCCATTGCGCCGGTGGCTGCGTTTGTCATCCCCAGAGCCAAACTCCACGACGCTCGCGACAAAATCAGGCCATGGCTTCCAACCATCAGGGCGGCCAGCATTGAACTGGCGCGCTGCGCCGACGGCCCCCTGGTCGAGGTGGATAGCCGTCACGAGCACGTAAGAATCTTCAAGTTGCGCGGATCGGTTTTCATCGACGTGGACACAGACGAGGAAACGGTGCACGTCTCATTTCCGCTCGAAGCGGCCGCTGACACGGTGAGCCAGTTGGCAAGGTAGGATCAGACTCCCTCTTCTCCGCGGTGCAGGCGATAGGGGGCCGTGGGTTCGAGTGCGTCCTCCGCCAACCGCCCCCTAATCCCCGTAGGCGCTGGAATAAGCCCGTTGTCCCACACCAAGCCGCATCAGCGGCGCGAGAATGTGGCCCACGGCGCGAGCCGTGGGATCACGGCAGACAGAGAGCACGCTGACAGAGAGCACGCTGAGCCACGGAGTGGCGACAGAAGATTTGCGATCATCAAGACAGCTCTGTCGCCCCTCCCGGGGCTTTTCAGGCGCGTCGGCGCTGCTTTCTCCCCACGGCTGTCGCCGTGGGCCACATTCTTGCGCCCGCCCCGGCGGGCTCCGGAACCCGTCGCAGGGCGCGAACTCACCGCACAATCTAACCACCCTCCCCCCTCCTTGGCTTTGGAGGGGAGTCAGGATCAGCCAAGGAGGGGGGACCACGCGGACCTCAATTCACCGTCATGGTCAATTGAATCGTGTGGGTGAGCGTGGCAGTCGAGGCATCCGTCGCCGTGACGTCCACGGTATATGTTCCCGCCGGCGTGCCGGGATTGCTGGGTGGTGGAGTTGTCGTTCCACCTCCTCCGCAGGCGCTCCACAGCATCAAGACCAGCAAGCCTGCGCCCAGCAACCATGCGGCGCGACGCTTCCTCGCCCCGGCTAACACCAGCACGCTTGCCAGCCACAACAACGCGTATAGCCAGAACACTCCTCGCAACCCTGTGATGCCGGGCGGCAGGAACCTGCCCTGCGGCGGCGCTAATGACGGCGCTGTAGTCGATATGGCCACCGCAACTGTCCCTGATGCCGTGCCGTTCAGTGTCACAGTATTCGGCGTGAGTGTGCAGGTGGATTCAGACGGTGCGCGGGTGCACGTCAGGTTTACCGTTTGGCTGAACCCTCCTTGGGGAGCGAGCGTCAGAGAGTAATTCGCCGCCTGACCCGCAGACACACTCTGGCTGGTGGTGGAACTCGTCACGGCGAAGTCCATTCCGGTACCCGAGAGTGAAACCGTCTGGGTGCCGGCGTTGTCCGTCAGCGTCAGCGTACCGCTTCCAGTCCCGGCGTTAATAGGAGAGAATGCGACGCTGATGGCGCAACTCGCGCCCACTGCGACGAAACCGCCGCAATTGTTGGTCTCGGCAAACGGGCCCGACCGTGTAATCGTGAGGGGACTCAGCGCCGCATTGCCCGTGTTAGTAAGCGTGATCATCTGCGGAGCGCTCTTGGTTGAGACTGTCTGCGCGGGGAAGTTGAGGCTCGCAGGCGAAAGGCCCACGCCGGGCCATTCGCCCGTCCCTGTCAGACTCGCCGTGACCGTAGTCGCCGTCGGCAGGGTATACTTAGCGGTCAGCGTGCCGGTGCGGGTCCCAGGCGCGGTGGGCTGAAACCATACGGCAATGTCGCAGGACGCTCCAGTGCTGACATACATTTCCGACTCACAGTCGTCCAAAATGAAGAAATCCCCACTGACTCCAATGACGGGGATCTCTCCGTCTACACCGTTGCTGGGGTTAACGAGTGTGATAACTTGAGGGTTGTCCTCAGAACCGACGGGCACGCTACCAAAGGTGAGGCTGCCGGGCGAAAAGCTAGCCGGCCCAGCAAAGCTCACGCCATTCAGTTGCACCGTTTGGGGGTTGTTGATGGCGTCATCGGTCACCGTGAGCATGCCGTCGTAAGGCCCGCCTGCGCTGGGCCGGAAACTGACGTTAATCGTACAACTACCCTTGGGACCGACAGACGGCAGGCAATTGTTGCTTTGCGTATAGCCGTCTGGGACCGTCACGCTGGCGACCGCCAAGGACTCCGAAGCAGTATTCGTCAGGACGACCGGCACGGGAGGGCGAATCCCAACCTTGTAGTCGTACTGGAAGTTTAACTGCTGGGGAGAGATATTGGCAGCGGGCACTCCCCCCGTACCGCTTAATGCGATGCTTTGAGGACTATCTGGGCCCGTGTAGGCCACACTCACGGTATCTGTACTGGCGCCAAATGCCGATGGCGTGAAGGTGACGTCGATCGTGCAGGTGCTTGCGGCGGCCACAACACCGCCCCCATAAGGGCAGGAAGTGGCAGTGGTGATAAGTGCAAAGTCGCCGCCGGTGGTAATGCCGGTGAGGCTCACGGGGGAATTGCTGAGGGGCGTCAGCACTACACTTTGTTGGCTCGTCGTGCCGACGACTACGCCCCCAAAATTGAGGCTGGGCGGGACGAAGGTTACCGAGGGGGGCGGCGAAATCGCGGCCACAAACCCAGTGGCATTGCCAGTTGGGACTTTATCGGTGGCCTGCAACGGGTTGACGGTAGGAAAATCGGGCGCGTAATTGTAGCCGACCACGTACGCTTTGTCAGAAGAATCAAGAGCAATACCTGTGGCGGCGGCTGCATCGTTCCCGCCGAGATAGGTGGAATAGGCCAAGGCGGACCCGGCTGCGTTCAAGCAGGTCACAAAAGCGTTAGTGGGTATGTCGGCCGTCTCGTCATTATTGGTCGACTGTATCGCGTTGAGCGTGGGGAAGTCACTGGACGCAGTCGTCCCTGCCACGCAGGCAACTCCGGTGGGGTCGACGGCGATGGCATACGCAATATCACCACCACCGGGGCATATGTTGCCGAAAAACATCCCGCTGCCGCCAAGGTAGGTGGAATAGACAAGGGCCGTGCCCGCGGCGTTGAGTTTGGCGATATAGGCATTTGAGGCCCCACCATGTTTTGATTGGTTGGTCGCCTGAACTGGATTGACTGTAGGGAAATCCCCTGCACACGTAAACCCGGTTATGTAGGCGTTACCGGAGGAATCGACGGCGATCCCCCCAACTCCATCCGGTCCTGTCGTTTGGGTGCCATCTAAGTAGGTGGAATAGACCAAAGCCGAGCCGGCGGAATTCAATTTGGCCACAAACGTCCCGCCATATAGATTCCCAGTCGACTGAATCGGATTGACGGTAGGAAAGTCGGAGGAAGCTGTGGAGCCGACGACGTAGGCATCGCCTGAAGAATCGACAGCGATATCCTTGCCGTAATCATAATCGCTGCCGCCCAGATAGGTAGAATAGACCAGTGCGGAGCCGGTCGGATTCAGCTTGCTCACGAACGCGTCCTCAGGTCCGTTGAGGCTGGTCTGCAACGCGTTGACGGTGGGAAAGTCGGAAGACACCGTCCCGCCAGTTACGTAGGCGTTGCCAAGGGAATCAACCGCGATGCCCTGGCACCCATCATTGTACGCCGGATTGGCGAGTCCAATGCCGCTTCCCCCGAGGAATGTGGAATAGAGAAGGCTCGTACCGGCAGCACTCAGCTTTGCCACAAATCCGTCGCAAGCACCCTTGAGGGCTGCTTCGAGCGGCGAGGCAGTGGGAAAATCGCTCGAACAGGTCTGACCGGTGATGTACGCGTTTCCTGATGAGTCGATGGCAATAGCATCGCCCGAATCGCCTCCGCTGCCGCCCAGATAAGTGGAGTAGACAAGGGCAGTGCCGGTTGCGTTGAATTCAGTCACAAAAACTGTGCCGCTTTGGGATTTGTTGGTCGCCTGGAACGGGTTCAGAGTGGGAAAGTCATCCGAATAGGTTGTGCCTGTAACGTAGGCGTTGCCTGAGGAATCGACGGCGACGCCGTTCGCCGAATCTTCAACGCTGCCGCCCAAGTACGTGGAATAAATGAGTGACGGGTCGATGACGAGCGTTCTGGCGTGGTCATACTGGCCGAGCGCGAAGTGGACGCGGTTCTTGGCGTCCAGAAGGAAGCGACCCTGGACCAGTGACGAGTGACGAGCGATGAGTGACGAGCCGATATCGGGCTGGTAGATCTGTGGCTTGCGGAATCGGATCTCGCTGCCTTTGGCCGGGATCACAAGATCGCCATTGGCGTCGACACGTAGGGGCGGTTCGCGAACCGCCCCTACATCCAATGCGATGACGCTCGGATCGGCGCCCGGCGCGACGATGAAGTCATACTCGAGTTGTCCGCCCTGGTTGCCGTAGTATTCCAGATCCACGCCGGGATAGACGTTGTGATACCGCACCTTCGCGTAGGTCGGTACGTTCGTGCGCCACTTCTTCGGATCGTTGCCGACGAAGTAATTCACCTTGCCTGGAAGTTCGTCGCGCCCGATCACCTCAGCATCGGTCTTCGCTCCCACGAGCTGCAGGCGAACAACACGATTTTCGATTTTGGATTTTGGATTTTGGATTAGTGGATTCGTCCGTTGTCTGCGGTCCGTTGTCCGTTGCAAACTGCTCAACCCTCGCGCGCGGTTGAGTTCGGCTCCTGACTCCTGGCTCCTGACTCCTGACTCCTGTCCTCTGGTTTTTCTGCCTGAATCCTGAATCCCGAATCCTGAATCCTGCACTTCCAACACTGCCTCGTTGCTGGTCAAGAACAAACCATACCCTCGACCGCGCGCGAGGAACTTCACCCTTGCGTCGGCCTGCCCTTGGTTCGCCTCAAAACTCAGAGGAAGCTTGCCGTAGCCCGCGATGAGTCCCGGCCTGATTTGTGAAGCTAAGGCGGAGGTAGCGTGCCGGGTCAGGAAACAATCTGCGACTTGCAGCCTGCCATAAAGGCTAAGCCAGAAGGCTGCAAAGAATATGCTCAAGACGCACCCGGCGTAGATCACGGTCCGTCTGGCGGCGGTCCGCGCAGGAGGAGTAAGCGCGCGTAGCATAGGCGCCCCCACAGTGCAGAGGAATTCGGACTGGGGTGGTGGTATAGTTTTGGTGTGAGGTGGCTTCACACCGCCATTTGGCCAGCTAAACCCGCCGCTATAAGCTCAGACTCTACCACTACCCGGATAGGGACAATATAGCCCTGTCTCGAGACCGATGCAAGAGATAATATCCAGTCAGCCAACAGGTCCCTCTTGACCGTGTCTAGGCCAGAATTCTTGTCTCTTGACAAACACAGAATTATAGGCTAGAGTGTCACGGTGGGGTTATGGGCTGGCGCAGACATGGCCCTTGAATGTCTGCGATGCGCCGAAGGCGCACGTTCGGTCGGATTGAGCGCTTTACCCCCACGTGTCCCTTCGGGACATCCGAGACCCCACAAATCGGGGTCTGCTCCAGCCGGAAAAGGGTGAGAACGTGTTTTCGACGGAACAAAGCGAGAATGTCTATGAAAACAAAGGAACGTGGGCTGGCGCAGACATGGCCCTTGAATGTCTGCGATGCGCCGAAGGCGCACGTCCGGTCAAATTGCACTGCTCCGCCGCGACTTGTCCCTTCGTGAGATCGCAGACCCCACACACCGGGGTCTGCGCCAGCCGGAAAAGGGTGAGAACGTCTTTTCCACGGAACAAAGCGAGAATGTCTATGAAAACAAAGGATCGCAGTTTCTCATGGCCCCACAACCGGGTTTGTAAGAGTCCCGATCTTCTCGACCGTTATGCTGACCGAATCGCCGGGACGAAGGTGGACGGGCGGCTGGCGGTGATGGCCCACGCCGCCCGGCGTACCCGTCGAGAGCAGGTCACCGGGTTCCCAGGTGAGCGACTGGGAAAGGTAGTTAACGAGAAACTGAATCTTGAAGATGAGGTCAGAGGTGTTCGAATCCTGCATTGTGTTGCCGTTGAGGGTCAGCGAGATTCCGAGCGCGTGCGGATCGGGAATCTCATCCTTGGTGACGATCCAGGGGCCAAGCGGCGCGAAGGTGTCGCAGCTTTTCCCTCGGAACCATTGCTTGTCGCCGATTTGCAGGTCGCGCGCGCTCACGTCATTGAGGATGGTGTAGCCGGCGATGTGCTCGAAGACCTTCTCTTCCGGTATCGCCTTTCCGCGCTTCCCGATGACCACCGCGAACTCCGCTTCAAAATCCACCTGCTGCGCGTTAGGCGGAAGGACAATGGGGTCGCCGAGGCCGCAGATGGTGTTATTCGACTTGAGGAAGAAGATGGGCCGCGCGGGCGTCTGGATCCCCTGCTCGGCGCGGTGGGATTCATAATTGAGCCCCACGCATACGATCTTGCCGGGCCGCAGTAGGGGAGCGCGCAGCCGCACCCTCTCGAGGGGCGTGAACAAACCTCGAGGTAGGCGCGCGGGTTCCGGAAACGCCGCCGCGGCTTCCAGGATTGCTGCCAATCCCAGGCGCCACGCGTCCCCGCGCCCGAGCAGTTCAGTCATGTCGCGCGGCACGGCTCCCGGGGCCAAGACAGTGTCAGCCGCCTCTTGTAGCTCAGGCCGCGTCTCGATGCCGAGCGTATCGGCGCGAAGTAAGCCCATGGCGAGCTCGAGATCGATCACGGAATTGTCCCTCACGGCGCCCAGGCGAACCTCGTTGTCGCTCGTGAAAGTCACTAGTTTCATTAAGTCTCCTTAACGCAGTAGGCAGTCGGCAGTAGGCAGTAGGCAGTCTGCAGTAGGCAGACGGCAATGGGCAGTCGGCAGTCAACTGGGGGCAAGAGGCAGTTGCCATTCGGCGCCGCGCTTTATGACACGCGCATCTCTTGGACACGGCAATCACTGCCTGCCGGCGACTCGCTGCCCTCTGCGTACGCTCAGCCATCTGCCCGCCTCCCGGAGATTCTGCTTTCTGCCTACTGCCGACTGCCTACTGCCGACTGCCCCCCGCCAGCACGCGCTCAGTTTCGCGCGCTACCACGATCTCCTCATTGGTGTACACCACCAACACCGCCACGCCGGACGCCGGGCTCGAGACGACGCGGTCGCCGCGCACAGGCCGGCAGTTCACTTCATCATCGAGGCGGATGCCGAGGAATTCCATGTCCCGGCAAACTTCCTGACGCACCCGCCAGGAGTTCTCACCGATGCCGCCCGCAAAGGCCACAGCGTTGAGCCCACCCATAGCGGCAGCGAAAGCCCCAATGTACTTCTTGATCTGGTAGACGAGCACCTCCACGGCGAGGGCGCTTCGCCGGTGGCCCCGCGCCGCCGCTTCTTCCAGATCCCGCAGATCGCTGCTTAGCCCCGAGATTCCGAGCAGGCCGCCTTTCTTCGAAAGGGCCTCACGAATCTCCTCAGGCGTCAGCTTCTCTCTCTCCATCAAGTGCAGAATAATGAAGGGGTCAAGGTCGCCGCAGCGCGTGGCGTGCTCGATTCCGGACTGGGCGGAGAAACCGAAACTCGAGTCCACGGACTTCCCTTCCTCGACCGCGCAAATCGACGAACTCCCTCCCAGATGGCAGGAGACAAGCCGCAGTTCAGTTGCGGGCCGGCCCAGCATCTCCGCGACGCGGCGCGCCACGTAGCGGTGCGAGGAGCCGTGAAAGCCGTAGCGGCGCACGCCGTGCCTCTCCTGCCACTCGTAGGGAACGCCGTAAGTGAATGCTCTCTCCGGCAGGCTCGAGTGGAAACCCGTCTCGAACACCGCCACCATCGGAACTCCGGGCAAAACCTCGCGGAAGATCTGCATGGCTTGGATGTAGATGGGGTTGTGAACGGGCGCAACAGGGACGAACTCCTGCATCGCCTCGAGCAGTTCGTCGTCGACCAGAAAACTCCCGCAGTAACTCGGGCCGCCATGCACGGCTTTGAAACCAACCGCCGCAATCGCGTCTTTGCCCTCAGCAGACGAGTCGCGGTGCGCGAGCTTGTCAATCAGGAACGTGATCGCGGCCCGATGGTCGGGGATCGGCGCCGTTTCTTTCACTTCCCTTCCGCCCATCTCGTCCCACCTGGTGATCGGAGACTCGGCGCTGCCGATGCGCTCGATCTTGCCACGGGCCAAAACCCTTTCTCCCTCGGTTTCGATGAGCTGGTATTTCAGCGAAGTCGAGCCGAGATTGGGAACCAGAATCCGCAAGATAGAACCTCTCTGTGCGCAAAGCGCTTTGGAGTGCGGCAGCTTGCTGCCGCTCTGCCTCAGGCCGGCTTGCCGGCCGTCTGTATGTGTAGCCGACGTTCAGGCCAGCACCTCG